>Ga0181516_10001362_pt1 | contig 18799 bp, 15 predicted proteins | sample PEATcosm2014_Bin_25_FD_121104 | JGI IMG/M metagenome (GOLD analysis project Ga0181516, IMG submission 121104) | Peatland microbial communities from MTU Mesocosm Facility, Houghton, MI, USA - PEATcosm2014_Bin01_10_metaG | ecosystem: Environmental > Terrestrial > Soil > Wetlands > Peat | place... | reverse complement strand
GCATATTCATTGTCAAAGTGCGAAAGTAGCAGCGACATGCGCCCGGTGTGCTGATAGTCGCCCAGCGCAATGCCCATGTTGGCCTGCTCAAATCCATCTTCGTTCGCCGCCACGCCCGAAGTCAGCGCAACATCTTCAAACTTGCCTGCACCATCGCCCTTGTAAAGATAATTCGCCTGCCCATCGTTCGTGACAAACAGATCGAGCTTGCCATCGCTGTCGAAGTCAGACCACACAGCTGTCAGACCGAATCGTTTCTCCGCATCGTCCACGCCCGATTGCTTCGACACGTCAGTGAAGGCCCCATCCCCGTTATTGCGGTAAAGATTGTCCGCGGACCCCTTCAATCCCCGCGGTCCGCACTGCACATCGACGCCCAGATACTTGCACGTCTTGCCCGAACCGAATGCCGGCAGATCATCGAGATGAAGATCTACATAATGCGAAACAAAAAGATCTGCCCAACCATCCCCATCGTAGTCGCCAAAAGCCGCACCCGTCGCCCATCCTCTATCGCCGCTCAACCCGGCTTGCTTCGTCACATCGGTGAACGTTCCGTCGCCGTTGTTGCGATAAAGGACCACTCCGCCAAAGCAGGTCACCAACAGGTCAGGCCGGCCGTCGTTGTTATAGTCGCCCACCGACGCGCCCATCGCCCAACACGGATCTCCCACGCCCGCCTTCTCCGTGACATCGGTAAATGTTCCATCATGATTGTTGTGGTAGAGCGCGCTTCGCGCCTTCTTTCCCTTGAGCGCCATCTCCACACTCGGAGCATTCGTAAAAAGAACATCAGGCCATCCATCGCCATCGTAATCAATCAGCGCGACGCCCCCGCTCATTGATTCCACAATGAACTTAGCATCGGGGCTGGCAATATGTTCAAACTTGATTCCCGTCGATTCGGTTATATCAACCAATTTCGGATAATTCGCTAGCGGCCCGTTCGCCTTGCTCTCCTCGGCAGCTTTCTGCCGTTCTGCCTCGGACAACGGCGTCGCCACGCCCATCTGTCCTGCCGCCACCGACGGCAGACCTGCAAACAGCATCGCAATGCTCAAGGTGAGAAACTGCGCCGCAGAGATTGCCATTCCGCCCGCCCACGCCAGCGGAGAATTACTTTTCATCCGGGCCATTCGCACGAATCTCGTTGGGCTGGATCAATAGATCCTTGAAGTTCGCCCTGAGTTTTTCTTTCAAGTCTCTGTATTGTTTGTACAAATCCGCTTCATGCTTCGCTTCTTCCATCTGGCCTTTTTTTCTGTAAAGCGTCGACAGCCGGTAATGGGCAATTGCATTCGTGGGCTCCAGTTGTACTGTCTCCTTTAACAGTGCAAAAGCCTTGTCCTCCTGGTTCATCTCGATAAGCGTTTTCGCCAGCCCCAGTCTCGCGTCGGCGTCAGACGGCTGCAAGGCAACCGCTCTTGAATAATCTTCGAACGCCTGCTTGGTGTTGCCTTCCGCTGACGCGATCTCGGCCAGCCTACATTCGGATTTCTCGTCCTGCGGGTTTCCCTTCAATGCAGCTTGATACTCGCGTTCAGCCTCGGCTTTCACCTTCACATCCTGCGACGTATTCAATAACTCAGCCAGCTCAAAATGTACGCTGGGAAGGCGCGGGTCTATCTCAATCGCCTTTCTGTATTGAGCAATGGCCCCGTTCGTATTTCCTTCTTTGATCTCTTCGTGAGCCAGCAGTTGATGCATCTGCGCGGAGTCGGGCGACGCTAGCGCCAGCGCAAGCATCGATTCTCCGGATAAATCCGAATAAGTCCGGTACGCCGCATATAGCACTTCTGCATTTTCCGGATAGGCTTTCCGCAAAGGCGCAATTACGCGCGCAGCCTCATCCAGCTCGCCGGTCTGCGTGTACATTCCAACCAGCTCAAGTCCCACTTCGACTTTGAACTTGCTTTCCTGAATCTGCGGAAACGCCGCTTCAAGATCCTTGCGCGCATCGTCAAAATCAAGCGTGCGCAATTCCGCAATTCCCAGCAGCCCCTGAATTTTCACAAGACCCGCCTGTTGCTCAAGCGCAGCACGCAAATGCGGAATCGCATCCGCACACTGTCCTTGAAAATAGAGCAGCACGCCCAGGTTGCCCTGCACCTCTGTATTGTTGGGATTAATTTCAACCGCCGCCTGCAACTCAGGAATCGCCAGGTCGGGCCGCTTGTCGCGTAGATCGCCTTGCGCTTTCTGAACGTGTGTCGCGAACTCCTGTTGCCTATCGTCCGGCGCCTGGGGGAAACACAGCGTTGCACACAGCAAAACCAAACCCGCACAGGACCTTCGAGCTCTTCGGCTCATAGTACTCGGATTATATAGAGCGGCCAACAATTAAGGTTAACTCCGAAAAGAAAGAGACGGCGATCACGCGCCGTCTCTTTCGGTTAAGGCAATTCAGTTTGATCTAGAAGCTCAACCTACCGCCTAGCTGAACACTGCGTCCGCCGACCGTCGTCCCGGTGATCTGATTCGTGTTAGCGGAATACGAATACGGCTGTCCAACCCCGGCGGCACCGCCCAAATTCCCGTTCGGCTCCCCGAAGCTCGCGTGGTTAAACGCGTTCTGCGCATCGCAGCGGATTGCGAACTTGATACCCTCCCACGGCAACGAGAATGACTTGCCGACAGAAAGATTGACGTAGCTCAGCCCGGGACCGTAGAGGCTGTTTCTCCTCACGTTGCCAAAGGTTCCATTGGCCGGCTCTAGGAAGGCGGCCGGGTTGTACCACTCGTTGAGGCAACCAACTCCAGGACCTGAGCCTGCAGCGCAACGAGCCGTGCGGTGAGCCGGCTTGGCGCTTACGCCGGGATTCCAGTTTGGAAATGCCGAGCCGGCAGACTGATAGGTGTTCGATGTGGAAGCAATCACCGTGAATGGCTGGCCGGAAAAAATCACCGTTGTTCCGGAAATCTGCCATCCGCCGATAATTGCATCGAGGATTGAGTTGTTGTTGACGAACATCTTGCCTTCGCCGAAAGGCAGCTGGTAAACAACGTACCCCTTGAAGGCATTACGAACATCAAAGTTCGAATTGCTGTAGTTCGCTGCTGGATCGTTTTGCTTCTGAATCGGCTGCGGTCCCCCGTGGCCACCCCAACCAGCGGAATCCTGGTCGTCAAGGAAGTGCGACCAGACGTAGTTGAAGCTGAAACTGACGCCCTGCCGCATACGCTTCGTTATTGAGGCCTGCAACGAGTTGTAGTTGGAGACTGCGTTGTTCGTGCTGCCATTGATGCCCAGATAAATCGGGTAAGGCTCAGCGCAACCCGTTGAAGAGCCGTTCCCGCAGTTGCTTGTGTCGCTGGATGACAACGCACTCTCAGGAACAGCGTTGATGTCTGTTGGAAAGTTCAGCCCTGACCCGTGGCTGGCAACGTAGGAGAGATCGGCCACGAAATCGGTGCTGAGTGAGTGTTGAACGTCGAAGTTCCACTGTAAAATTCGTGGAACCGGCGTGTGGTACTGGTTGAAGCCCACGGCCTGTCCGTTGTACGCGGTTGGCGTGATCGCAGCCTGCACGTAGGGCAGCGGCGCGCTGGTTCCGTAGATGGTGCCGGGGCCGTCGAGCTTCGTTATCGGGTTGATGCCGTTGGTCTGGTCTGATGCGTTGCCGGACGAACTGATCGCGCCGCCCATCCCATTGCCGTAGGTATCCAGGCTCCATGTGTAGGAGTAAAGTCCGAATCCGCCGCGAACCGTCGTCTTCGGATTCATCGACCACGAAGCGCCGACCCGCGGCTGCAAAGCATTGAATTCATTGGCCATCAGTTGCGTACGTCCATTGGCGTGTGTCTCGGCAAACCAGAATGCGCCTTTTGTGTTGGTGGCCGGATTGAGGACCGTCGGGTCGAAGCTGTCCATGTTGTTCTTCACTTCATTCCAGCCATGGCTGATCTGGTAGCGAAGGCCAAGGTTGACGGTCAGGTTCCGGTGAACTTTCCAGTCGTCCTGTACGAATAATTGCGGAGTCTTAAAGCGCGCACCAAACTCCGGTGAAACGCTTGCGGACCAGTTCTGTGCAAGTCCGAGCAGGAAGTCGGCATATTCTAGGCCGGTTGAGCCATCCGCAGAAGCTACGCCGCTGCTATTGAGAGTCCAGTTCTCTGTGTACTGTCCCGAGAACTGCACCGCTCCGGCATCTGTGTTGCCCCACGCCGTTGAATTGTTCTGGTAGACAAGTAACTCTCCGCCGAAGTGAAGGATGTGCTTGCCGCGGATCATGGTGACCACGTCGGAAGGATCGTAGGTGAATTGCTTGTACACAGCGTTCGAACTCGGGTCGATCCAGGAGTAAGGGTAGTTGCGGGTGTATTGAATCGCCGGGAAATCGTCAGCCTTTGCAAATTGCCATCCCAACTTGGCTGCATAACCGTTGCCCAGCGCGAGATCGGCGAAGAAGTTCAGCTGATCGCTAAAGCCCATGCGTGCTTCGTTGATGGTGTGCGAGCTGATATTCCACACATCCGTGATCTGGGCGTTGTTGTTATCGACATCCCCGGACTGGCAGCCGATCGGGCAAGCGGTGACCGAGTTCGGGTAGATAACCGGCGTGTCGCCCTGCGTATCGGAGGCCGTTACGCGGTTGTTTGGCGTAACGTCATAGTCCAGACGGCCGAAGTATTTCCGGTAGGGTGTAGACTGCGGCAGCGAGGAGTAGAAGTTGTTCTGAGGTTCTCCTTCGGAGCCTACGCTGCCCGGGACAAACTTTCCGCCCGCGATGTGGCTGGTGGGCGTCGGATAGAACGCCTCCATCTTTTTGGAAACCGTATCGATCAGCGCACTCGGGATCGAGTTGCTTCCGTATTCGCTCAGGAAGGATTGACGGACCGGATAAGGATTGCCTTTGGAGTCATAGGCAATTGTCTGCGTTGTCGGATCGTAGATAAGATTCTCACCTGTGAATGTGCCGCCCATTTCAGCCACAGAAGGAACGGAGCTGGTCGAATTGCTGGCAGCGCCGTGATTGACAATCTGGTCGTAGTCGAAGAAAAAGAACGCCTTCTTCCCCAGGCCAAGAACCTTGATCGGACCGCCTACCGCTCCGCCGAAGTTATGGTAGCGGAGGAACGGAACTGACGGTGAGCTGACGAAACCGTAGGAGTTTGCGTTGAACGCGTTGTTTTGGACGTAGTCGTATGCCGCGCCGTGGAATGAACTCGTGCCGCCCTTGGTGATCTGGTTCATGATCATGCCGCCAATGCCATACTGGGCCGAGAACGTTGAAAGCGAAACCTGCAGTTCGGCGACCGTCTCAAAAACAGCGGGGAGGGCATTCTGGCTGTGCGCTTGAGTGGTCGATGCGCCGTCAGCGAGGATGTTGGCGTAAGGAAGGTTGCCGTTGGATGATACTTCTTGCCCTGGGTTGGAGGAGCCCTGGCCGGCGCCCGGGGTTCCGGTGGTGCCAGGCAACAGAATCATGAAGTTTTCCCAGTCCTGCGTAACCTGGGGCAACTGTGCCATGGTCTTCGAAGCGAGCGTCGTGGTCATGTCACCTGATTCTGTCTGCAGCAGAGGAACGTCTGTGTTGACCGTCACCTGCACGGTTGCAGATCCAATCTTCAACCTGGCGTCGACCGTCGTGAAGCCGACGTCCAGCGTAATGGGTCCGCGGATCAACTCTTCGAAGCCCGCCTTGGTAAAAGTGATCTTGTAGTTGCCGGCCACGATTGAGGACGTGTCGTAAAGTCCGACCTGGTTGGTCGAGAAATCCTTTGATACACCGGTGTCGACGTTCAAGACGGTCACTGTCACGCCCGGGATTGATGCCCCTGACGGATCAGTTACGGTGCCGCGAATGTCGCCAGAGTTTGTGCCCTGTGCAAGACATGCCCCGCTTCCAAATACGAACAGAAGAAGGCGCAGAATCCATCGCATTGCAAATTTCATGAACTGCCTCCTGAATTAGTTGCCGATCAAACCGCGCCCCGTGAATTCCTGCTCGCGTAGGGCGGTTGAAAAAACATCGCAATCTCAGTTGTCTAAGTTGTTCATTGGCCTCTCCTTGGAATCGAAAAAATGTAATGGTTCATCCATTAGGCGAGGAAAATATCACCGCTTTTATGCTGTTGTCAAGTGTTTTCGACCTGCGACTAAGACGCGCGCGGCCAATGGAACATATGCCATTTTGTATCAATAAGTTAAATATCAACAACGAAGCCGCATCCTCTGGTGTGAGCCGCTCAAACAGCCTAACAATGTGCTAACGCGGTTCCGGTTTGACTGAGTACTTTTCGATGGTAGGTGATCGCTACAGTCTCATTCGGTCCAGCCGATGATTTCACGATTCCGTGTCCGGGATGTACCTGCAGATCACGGCTTCATCCAAAGGTCCGAAGTTGAGAGCATGAATCCACGCGCTCCGAAGCTTTGCTCGACACCAAGTTCTGATTCCCCTCTCTATACGCCGCGCCGAGTGGATCGCGCTCTTTCCCCTGATGAACTGCTCAGCCTGCGATGCCGCATATTGCAGTGAAAAGGACAGGCACTCTACCGTACCAGCTGATTTATGGTTTCGCTTGGCTGCCGCACGGAATTCAGCCGCCGCCTGTGACTTGTGGTGGTATGGAGAAGCCCTCGTGATGATTGGAAGTGAATGCGAACATCTTCATCCCCTGTTCTTTGAAGAACTTCATCCCTTGATCGGATCAGCATCGAATCCCAATGGATTCCGGGTTTTGAAGTTCTCTTGATACTTTGTTTCTCGGCGGGCGATAATTTCAGGAATGGCCAGCTCGTGTCCCACCACTCCTGGAGCCAGCACAGCCCCCAATGAATGCGGACGCCGTACTTGATGTCGCGCTCTAGGCATCGGCCTCCAAGCCTCCGCCAACAAGCGTTGCTCATCGCAGCGGGTAGAGAGTTCTTTGGCCTTGACAAAGCCTCTGTCCTTATTGATCGTGCAAAATGCCAAGAATGGCAACCGTCAGGGAGCATTCCAGTCCGTATCACAGGAGAACTTAAATCTCGATTGACTGAATCGAACGCTCGCGTCTATACTCCTTGAGACTATTGGCTGTACCAATCGAATCGGACCCAGTCGGTAGGTCTTCTTCTTTTTCCAAGCCCCGTCGGAATGTGCTGCTGATTCGCTAGAGGAAACCGCGCCAGGACCAGGAAATGATACGAACCGATTCTGGCCAGGACTTTGGGCATTGCAGGCCCACCGATTACATTTGGACGCCAGGGGAGATGGCGCTCCTAAAGCGCGATTCTCTGCCTGAGGGCCTTCAGCCGCCGCTGCAGTCAATCGATGTGAAACGATGCATAGCCGCGCCGGCACTTCGGGATCTGGAGGAAATGCGCTGGTTGCGGGAACTCGTTGAAAAATACGACGTCGTCAAAGGTCTTGTCGGCTGGGCGGGTCGTATCCTTGGCAGCTTTGCTAGAACAATGGAAGGTTGGTGGTTTTGGTCGCCCTCTTAACGTTGTTTTCGAAGCCTTCATACCCCGTTAGCTGGCGATCGGTTCCACCTTGCCCATTCGCATACTCTCAGGAGACAATGCGTCTCCGATGCATATCATGATTGACCATGTCCAGCAATTCCAAACGCGAGCGCCGTCGGGAATGTAAGGCGAAGACTGCGCTCACCCTATCGGATTTACCTCCGTTTTATCAGGTACTCACAATGAGCGATACGATGAAAGCTGACGTACTTTATGGCGCAAGAGATATCCGGATCGAGCCTTTTAAACTGCCGGAATTGCGTCACGGTATGGTTCTGTTACGCAACCGCAGGGTGGGCATTTGCGGTTCCGACTTGCACTACTATGAGCACGGCTACTGCGCCGCTTTTGTTCCGGATCGCCCATTTATTCTTGGGCATGAGTTCGCCGCGGAAGTGGCGGCAGTGGCAGATGATGTAGACACGGTGAGTATCGGCGCGCGTGTCACGTGCAACCCCGCGCGCAATTGCGGCTTTTGTGATTACTGTCGAAGCGGCAAGGCTAATCTCTGCCGTAAGACAATCATGCTCGGCAGTGCCAGCACCACGCCTCCAACCGATGGCGCGCTTGCCGAATTCGTGGTCGTGCGCGCGGATCAATGCCACGTGCTGCCCGAAGAAGTGGATGATAGTGTCGGCGCGATGATGGAGCCGTTTGCTGTTGCCTTGCATGCGGTAAGACGCTCCGGCTTTGTCTCAGGCCGCAGAGTACTCGTGACAGGCGCCGGAACTATAGGACTGCTCGTGGCGATCGCTGCTCGCGCCTTTGGTGCGATCCCAATCGCGATCAGCGACATAGTCGCAGCTCGACGCGTCAAAGCACTCGAACTGGGCGTGGATGCGGCTCTCGATCCTCTGACGGCAGACTTGAACGAGAGAATCCGTGAATTGACTGGGGATGGATTCGACATCATCTTCGAGGCATCCGGCTCACCCATTGCGCTACGGGGAGCGTTCGATATGGTGCGTCCGGGCGGAACGATCGTCCAAGTGGGTACGCTCGGGACAGAGGATGTCCCAATTCCCACCAACCTGCTCATGAACAGGGAAATCAATCTCATTGGCTCCATGCGCTACGGAGATGTATTCGGCGAGGCAATTCGCTTGGCGGCATCGGGCCGCGTCAACTTACGGCCTCTAATCAATGGCGTATTCCCGATAGACGACTCCTTGAAAGCTTTTAAATTCGCTGCGGACAAGTCGCAATCTTTCAAGGTACAGATTCAACTTTAGAACCTGCAATTCATGAGAATCACTTCGATAAACGTGGTTGTTGCTGCAGTCTGCCAGTTCCTAATTGTTAGATCTGGCATCAGGGCTGGCCATGTGCAAAGCCCCTCGTTGCACGAAGGATCTCCAAGGGAAGAAATCACTCAGCTGAATAACTGTCGGTGCAGAATCCTTCACTTCTACCGATTCGTGTCTCGCAAGCGGTGCAAGGATCTGCGACCTTTCGCATGGATTAGAACAGCGTGCGTGAAACTATTTCGTCGCCCTGGAACGGATTTTACAGACAGGAATATTCAATGATCGGCAGGAGATCGATCTTGGTTGTAATGGCACATCGGAGGAGTGCGAAAAAACAGGATGCGACGGACACTCGTCCGAACATCTTCAACGTAGCATCCGCTGCAAGGGTGTCCGTCGCAACAGTGTCACGCGTGCTGAACGGGGTCGACAGTGTCAGCCCCAAACTTGCCAGCTAGCCGAGAAGCTGCGTGCGATGAAACTGGCCAGGGCTGCGGAGATCGCTGCCGCGGGCGTGGACGAGACCCTGAGTTATTACGCGATGCCATCGGAACACTGGCGCTTGATCAAGACCAACAACCTTTTGGAACGGCTGATGCGAGAGATCCGGCGACGAACGCGCGTGGTCGGCGCCTTCCCGGACGGCAGGTCGGCGCTGATGCTGGTCGCCGCCCGACTTAGATACGTGGCCGCTATCAGATGGGGCACGGAACGCTATCTGCAGATGAATCGCCTGGCCGAGGTTGTCGCCATAGCATGACTCTTTGCTTAGGCCCCATGGGAGCCTGCGCAAAACAACCACAAACCAACAACCTTCCCAACAATGAAAAGCAAGAGTGCGAAAAGCTCTGGACACTACCACAACTTCGGTACATTTGCAGGTGAGAGAAAGTCCGGGTGATTTGTCCCTAAGCGGCACCAGATGAAGCGCTTAAATTTTGGATTTTCATTTGGTTCGGGACCAAGGGTCGGAGGTTCAAATCCTCTCTCCCTGTCACTGAGGGCCTGCAGTCTATTGGCGGGCTAACTCACTTGGTGAGCATTTCATTAAGAAGCTCAGCCCCGTGCCGCAGTACGGGCATTTTATTGCGAGCCTCTTGTCTTACTTCTGAGGTACGCCACGAGATGTTTGCCGCTTATACGCAGCATCTTCTTACCCCGTTTATAGCGCTTCGCGCCGTCGCCAGAATCCCTGCAGGGAGAAGGTGCTCTCCGATCCGCAAAGGTCACTTCACTTTCCCCTGGCCCTTCATGCGTTATGGAACCTACTTCGCAGCTTCATCAACTTTTATCTCGGTTTCTGCATTCGAGGTCAGAGTTACAAAGAGCACCAGAGAGTCGCCTCCTAGATGGTGGGCGTAGCCGCTCCGAACCGATCCGCTAGTTTTTGCCCCTTTGCTACCTACGGTCACTGTGGCCGGTGCGCTCCAATTCTCGATTAAAAAGGCTGGGTTCACCAGAGGACTAGCCTCACTGGCCGAGATTCTAAGCGTTAGATTACCTGATTTGGCCCTCGCGCTTCGATGCACGACGAAAGCCCTTTGCGACTCGTCGTATTCGGCGCTGATGGCATCGCCCTGCGTCACCGTTATCGCGGGAGGTGAAATCCAGGATCTCGCAAGCGGTAGCAGCTGAGTCGGTGGTAAAGAAGTGAGCCCGCTCAATAGCAGCTTGGTCTCAGTCTGGTCATCCTTTTGATACGCATCCCAGTAGATGTGCGAGAGCGAGGAATGTGAAGCTCGATCTGCGGCAACGGCGGGACGCCCGCTCGAAGCGATCTGCGCGACCGGCCAATGGTTCCACCATCCAAACATTGAATAGCTTTTCCCGCCAGTGGTGTAAGAATCAAAGTGTGTGCCTCTGGGCCAGACAACTTCGAAGGGCTTCTCTGTTGATTTCAAATTCACAATCTGAATGTTCGCGCCTTCAGGAAGATTCAGTGTACTGGGCCCTTTAGGATAGTCAAACGACTCATCAGTCTTAGGATCCCAATGATAGGTATGCGTCTCTCCGCGCATGTTAACGAGCGTCAGCGCATCGGGCTCAATATTGTCTTCTGGCTTTTGCCCCGGACCGTTGATGACGATGGTCTCCTGCCACTCGTGACCTGCTGGTGGTTTCGGGTCGAGGTCGGAACTCCATAAAATCTGTTTCCTGAGCGCCACACCGTCCGGGTAGACATACCAGTATTCATCTGCCCAATCGAACCACCCTGTCTCGGGATCCGCGTTCGCTCCCTTATAGTTACGCACTTCAGGGAGCCCATACCTCCAATGAATCACTGCTCTGGCAGGATTCGACTCAAGGATGCTCACCCTGGAATAGCGGCTCTGCTTGTCCGACATAGGCTCGCAGTCTCCAGCCTCGACACACTGCGGCCCCCATGCTTCGAGGAATTCGTCGGTGTACCATTTGCCGTTCTCGGTGACCCATGCGGGTATGAAGTTCGTCCCCTGCCAAAACAACAGCCGCACAGGCGAATGCTCAAACCGCACCACGACGTCAGAGTCCGGTCCGAAACGCCTCGGCCGATCCCATGTTCGAGTAAATTCGAGTGATGCATAAAATGCTCCGAATGGCCCGGCTCCGGCAGGACCCGATGGTAAGACTGCATACGGGAGAACTGCCGCCGCTCCGGGACCGTTTGTCTTCATAAAGACAGCCTTCGCCTCATCGGAGGATACTTGACGATTCGAAATTCTGACTTCGTCTAAATCCCCGTCAAGAGAATACTTGACGGGTTCCCGCGGATTAACCGCCCAAGACGGGAACGGGATCTGGGGTGTTCGAACCCTGCCTACATAGAGATCAGCATTTTTCGCCTGAGCGAATGCCCCGGTCGTCCGGAGGCTCGCTTCCGCTTCACCATTAATGTAGATTGTCATGCCCGAGTTAGCGTCAAAGCTAGCCGTTAGGTACATCCACTTTTTTAACGGCAACGATTTCGTGGAGACCAGCTGTTGCCATACCCCGTCTACGCTCACGTCGAATCCAACATGCCCGAACGCATCGATACCGAAAAAATAGCCAATCTGATTGGCGGCACTTTGATCCAGAAGTGGAACCCAATTCCAGGGGTAGTTGTTCAGCGCTACCCACGCCGAGAGGCTGAACGCCTGACCAAGAGCCGGCACATCCTTTGCGGCCCGGACGATCCTCGTCGAATAGTCATCGAATTCCAGTGCCTGTCCGTGCACCCCGGGTACTCGACTCCAGAACCCGTCGACTCGATCATCCTTGTTGCCAGCCGAGTCATGGACCAGAGAGCCCATCTGCTCATCGAAAGTCCAGGCGATTACATCCGGTACCTCTTGCGAATGAAGGCTACCGCACAAGGACAATTGCAAGGCGATCAAGGATATGCCTGAACAAACAACCCGGCTTCGTTTCATGGTGCGTAAGTCCACCTTTCCTGGCTCTAACATGTGCTGCCTAAGCATTGAAGCGGAACGTGACCGACCAAGGAAACGTCACCTCGCCACTACCCAAAAAGGAAAACGATTCAACTTCGGTGTTTAGGCCAATCAGTCATGTTGATTCTTCATTCAGTTGCGGAACTACATAATTAGCAGGGGCCGTTGACATCCACAATGGCCTTGATGAGTGTTTGTCGAGTGGGTAGCAGCCGAAATTGCATAGCAACCTCAGACAGCGTCAGGCGATCGGTTACCCAATGCGAGGTGTCGATTTTGCTTTCTTCAATAAGCTGAATGATCCGTGGAAATTGGTGGTGACTATTCCGACTGGCGAGCAACGTAACTTCCTTGCGGTGAAACAGGCTATGGTCGATGTAAACCGGGTCGCGCGTGAGGCCTACGTAGACCAGCCGCCCTCCCGTCGCCACCTGTGAAAGGCTTTTGCCCATCGCGACGGCGCTTCCGGTTGCATCGAACACAACGTCGGCTTGCCGGTCTTCCGGTGTCAGCGATGCCGAGTACCCCATGCTTCCCACGAAAGCTCTGCGCCACTCGCTCTTCTCCACCAAGTGAACCTTCGCACCTATCGCGGCGGCGAATTGGGCCACGGCGATTCCGATCGGTCCCGCACCCACGATGAGAGCCTCTTCCCCTTGCTTTAGACCGCTGCGCATGACGGAATGCGCCCCAATGCCGAGCGTCTCCACCAGCGCCAGCTGATCGAGCGACAATCGATTCGATTTGTGTAGCAGAACAAGAGGCACTGAAAGGAATTCCTGCATACCCCCATCCACGTGGATCCCCAGAATCCGAATACGCTCGCAGCAATTGTTCCTCCCCATCACACAGGCCCGGCATTTCCCGCAGCTCATGTAGGGTTCAATGGCACAGCGATCGCCGGACTGAATGCCTTTTTCATTGGTTGGTGCCTCAACTACGACCCCGGATAATTCATGGCCGATGATTCGTGGATATGTGTAGACCGGATGGCTACCCGCAAATGCATGAAAGTCGCTCCCACAGACGCCTACTTTCTCCATCCGGACTAGAGCTTGGCCTGCGGTTGCTATTGGAGCCTGCACTTCCCGCGCGGTAAATCTCCCCGGCGCTTCCAACACAATTTGCTTCATTCGTTCCCACCTACGTTGCGATGAATTGGTCCAGCCATAATGAAACGCGAGTTTACCAGTCCCGTTTATGGCCGTCAAGATCTATGGCTTCACCCTGCTGTCATTGCCAAATCTTGGTTTCGGTTAAATGCTGTGCCAATCGATCTTTCACTCCAGCCGCTTTTTCGCTGTAAAATTAGGACAATATTCTGGTCATTCGTTACCAGAGGAAGATTCTATGCCACGCACTACTACCGGGACGCGTAAACAGCCGGATACCCGGATCACGGCTAAGCTCATTGGCCGCATCAAGAGTCTTATCTCAACGGGGGCGGTTTCGCCGGGCTCTAAGTTCCCGCCGGAGCGCGAGTTAGCCAAAGATTTTGGTGCCAATCGCGCTTCCGTCCGGCAGGCGCTGAAGGTGCTTGAGATCATGGGCGTCCTCTCTCAACGTGTTGGAGATGGTACATATTTGAGCGAGAGCGCGGATACCATTCTCAATGAGCCGATTGATTTTCTGGTTCTTCTCGATGACCTTTCGCAGCATGAACTATTTGAGACGCGCCTCATGATGGAACCTGAACTTACGGCGCGTGCGGCCGAACGCGCCACCGCGGAAGACTTGTCCGCGCTACGCAATGCCATCTTTTCGATGGAGCGCAGCAAGAACGTGCGTGAGCGCCTGAATGCGGATATGGCCTTTCATGAAGCGATCTTTCGGGCCAGTGGCAACCGAATCTGCCACCTCCTTTTTAAGAGCATCCATCGTTCCCTGCTGACGAGCATGAGCCAGCTTTCGGTTCGTGTTTCTCTGGACCGTCCATTGATGTTCCACCGCAAGATCTACGACGCGATACGGGGGCGAAACCCGGAGGAAGCAAAGCGCTGCATGCATGAGCACATTACCGACGCGCGAGGCCTCTTGGGGAAATCGCCCCCCCCCAACCCCTCCAACTGAGATCACCCGAAATCGACTCTTGCTAATCTTTGGTTTACAAATCAGATATGAGAGAACGAAGCTACCTGCTGGCTCTCACTATTTATGGCCCGAGAATCTCGGTTGGGTTCTGACAAAGCGCCGCCGCCGGCCGGCGTGAAATCGTTCAAGGTCCGACGCCGGCCTGTTTTTCGAAACGTCACACCGGATTCTTTCGCACTCCCCATTGCAAATGGCTGAAGAGAATCTCTCAGAATGGCTTCTTCAACTTGATTTTGTAAACGAAGGCATCGTTGCATGGCTTCTTGTTCGGAGTGGTAAGCATCAGGGCTTCTTTTGTGAACTCCCATTTGATTGGTTCGTCGCTGCCAAGCATCTCGATGGATCCGATCTCCGAAGGGTACAACCCCGGCCACCTTTCTCCTTTCGGAACCAGGCTAGCGATTGCGGCCCTTTCTCCCGGCCACGCTAGGAATGTGGCATACAGATAATCGTCTTTACACGTGAAGCGAATGTCCTGCGGAGTATATTGGAGTGCGTTGTCTTCGTTGAACGGACCACTCTTCTTCAGACTCGTTGGTCCTTCTCCTGCAATCACCCACGGGCTCGTGCCGTAAATGGCTTCGCCGTTAATCCGTAGCCAATCCCCGATGCCATGCAGGCGGTCCTTGGCCGGTTCAGGAATGGTCCCATCCGGCTTTGGCCCCACATTCAGCAGAAGGAAGCCGTTCTTGCTGACGCGATCCACGAGGCCGGTAACCAGTTCGTTGACTGATTTGAAACCGAGCGCGCTGACGTATCCCCAACCACTGCCCGCGTCGATGGTGGTGTCGGTGATCCATTCGGCATAGGTCATCTCCTGTTCCTGGCCGAGTTCCAGATCGTAGATCCCGACTCCGGGGGGAAGATCGTGCCACTTGTAAGTAACCGTCACGTCTTTGCCTCGCTGTGCTGCCCTATTGAAGTAGTAAGTGAAAAAGTCCTTCTTGTACCACTGCTGCACCAACTGGAGGCCGAAGTCGTACCAGATGATATCGGGATCGTAATTGTCTACGACCTCGATCATCTTGCCTTCCCAAGTGTCGAGGAACTTCTTATCGGGCAGCGCGTTTTCGAGATGAAATTCTCCGTACAATCCGGAATACCGAGGATCGGCAAGGTCAGCCCGCTTGGTCCATTTGGGGAAATAAAACCAGTTTTCGGCGTGATGAAACGCGGTTAGGAACTTGAGGCCCTGCGCTTTGTAGGCCTTGGATAGCTCACCCACAACGTCGCGCTTCGGTCCCATCTTAGCCGCGTTCCATTCGGAGTATTTCGTGTTCCACATTGAAAAGCCGTCATGATGTTCTGCTACGGGTCCTGCAAAGCGTGCTCCCGCGTTTTTGAACAACTCCGCCCACTCTTCGGGATCGAAATGACTGCCAGTGAACATGGGAATGAAATCTTTGTAGCCGAACTTCCCGAGCGGCCCGTACGTGGCGAGGTGGTGCTTCGCGTCATCGGAGTCTGGGTTGGTGTAAATGTTGTGGGCGTACCAGGTGCCGTTTTTGCCGTACGCGGGAACCGAATAGACGCCCCAATGGGTGTAAATGCCGAATTTTCCATCCCTGAGCCACTGCGGAACAGGGATTCCCCGCAGCGAGTTCCATGACGGCTGGAACGGGTCGCTGCCGGAGGCGGCATGGTTATGCTTGTGGTCCAAGGCCGTTCCCCGAGGGTTGATCAATGAGGCTGCGGAAAGGGCGGCGCCGCCCCTCAGTAGATCGCGTCTGTTAAAGTTCATAGCCATCGTGTCTCCCTTGCGCAACTTGTACTGGTGCTCTGCCTCCAAACTGGCGTCGCACAATGTCAATGCGGTCCTCATGGATATGGAACCGCTGTTTACTGAGATCGACTTGCCACTCAAATGTTGCCGATATCGCCGCCGAGGCGATCCTCACGGATTGTGATATACCTCGCGCATGATCGACCACGAGTGCTCGCCCTGCAGTGGAATCTGCATTGGATCGGTCGTAAGCAACCACTCGTGATTGCGAGGCTCGGCGGCAAGCTTCTCCATGTCGGCCTCGTAGTCGCTTCCGGTGTACTCGTAGTAGCCAAACAAGTAATAGCGATCTTGCTCAACCTTTTGAATGAAGATGGAGAAGTTGTGCATGTGGTATTTGGTCAGCAAATCACGTACACCCGGATTCGATGCTGCGTGCACCGTCTCATAGGCACTTATGCGATCTGGCCTGATGCCGATCACCATTCCAATTCTTTGAGAGATTTGGTTCACTTTAGACTCCTCCTTCGCGGTGTGACGCCGGGACCTTCCGAGAGCCATTTCTCAGGAAATCCTTCGGTCAATCCCCATTTCCCCATTTCGAAATTCGTAAAGCCCAGCTTTAATGGCGCCGACTCCGGACGAACATGGAAGTCGTGATTCGCCGGATCGACGAAGAGCGGATCGGCGAACAGCGAATTCTCATCCCAGCCATTCGCCTGCCATTCCGCCAACTCATAGCCGCGCGGATTTCGCTTCCCGTCACCGGAACGCAGTTCGTCCACGACGACTTGGAATTCGCCGTTTTCCGCATAAGAGACGTTATGATCCACCTCATCGAACCGAGCCAAGCCGACCTCCAGCAGGCTCACGCCCGCAGCGACGGCTGCACCGCTCGTTAGCATGAGAAAATCTCGTCGTCGCATAATCCCTGGTGGTCTCCGGATTTACCTATTGCGGGTTCATAGACTGTAAACAGTTTTGGCCGTTGTGCTGCAGATTTTCTCCTGCTCGTCTGGTGAGAGCTCCGCGATGAACGATCGGAACGTGTTTACCCAACGGTTGTAGTCACCGGCCAGAGTTAAGACGGGCCAGTCGGAGCCAAACATCAGCCGATCTGCACCGAAGGCCGAAAGCACCACATCGAAGTAGGGAACCAGTTGGCCCTCGTTCCAGTTCTTCCAGTCCGCCTCTGTTGCCATTCCCGAGACTTTGCAATAAACGTTCTTCCTGCAGGCCAGCTCGCGCAGGTTCTCTCTCCACGGAGAAAGGGCGCCTTCCCTAATCCGTGGCTTGGCAATGTGGTCGACAACAAAAACCTGTTGCGGATGGCGATCTACAAACTCGATCGTCTGCGAGAGATGCCGCTCAAAGATCAGAATGTCGTAAACCAGGCGGTGATCTTTCAGCAGCGCCACTCCGCGGTTGAAATCATCTCGCAGCATGTAGAGTTCATCGGGTTCGTCGTGCAGAACGTGCCGCACCGCTTTGAGCTGCGGGCGAAGTGCTAACCGGTCGAGCTCTCTTGCTATTTCGGGGGCGCAGAGTGGAACCCACCCGACCACACCCAGGATGAATGGATTGCGCTCGGCAAGTCCAAGAAGCCACTCAGTCTCCTGGGTGCTCTGACGCGCCTGTACCACGACAGTTCCGTCCACACCCGCTTCACGCATCACCACCTCGAGTTCTGAAACGAGGAAGTTGCGGCGGAGCGAAGTCATCTCTCCGCTCATCCATACATAGTCGCGGTGGTTGTACTCCCAGAGGTGATGGTGTGCGTCGACCAGCACGTTAGTAGCTCCACTCCTTGTTCAGAATCGGCTGGAGAATCTTCTGAACCCCTGCCAATAGCGCTTTATCATAGGGCTGTTCGTGGTCGACCACATTCCGGCGCACGCTCTGGGGGTTAGATGAACTGAACAGGGTAGTCGGGATATCGGGGTTTTGGCTGGAGAATTGAAGAGCCAGTCGGCTGATCGATATTCCCTGCGAGCGGCAGAGTTCCGCGGCGTTGTGGAAAAGAGCGCGAGCTTCCGGTTTGGCCGGATGCCAGTCGGCGGGTCCCCGATCTGTCAGCAGTCCGGAGGCAAAGGGCGAGCCATTCACAATGCCGATGCCTTTTTCCTTAGCCACGGGCAGTAAATCCAGCAACTGCGTGTCGTTGAGGCAATAGTGATTGTGAACCAGTGCCGCATCGATATCGAGAGAGGTAAATATCCGCTTCCACAAGTCGATCGGATAGATGCCAAAACTGACGTTCCCTATCCTGCCCTCGCGTTTCAACTCCCGCAACGCTTCGTAGCCTTCAGTCAGAGCCCACTCAGTATGTTTCCGATTCTGGTACTCAATGTCGTGAATATGAATGATGTCAAAGTAATCCACGCCTAACCGTCCGGTGCTCTCATCTAGCGAAGCCCGAATGCGCGCACGCGAGTAATCCAGCGTGTCGTTGCCATAACTGTTTGGATCTGTGTATTTACCCACCTTGGTGGACAGGAAGAACCGGTCGCGGGCAATACCACGCAGGGCCTTGCCGAGAACCGTCTCAGATAGAGTACCCCCGTAGGCCGGCGCAACGTCGAAGTAGTTGATGCCGCAATCGAGCGCGGCATGCACTGTTGCAATGGCTTCCGCTTCGTCCACGGCATGAAAAACTCCTCCCAGCGCCGAGGCTCCAAAGCTGAGCCGGGAGACCTTCAATCCCGTTTTGCCGAGCAGACTGTATTGCATAGTAAAGTACCACCTTTCTTGAATGTCTAATGTCCAGTCATTGAATTGCCGACAGCCAGCACAACGATTGAGGCGACCAGAACCGAAAGTCCGGCGTAGAGCGTTCTCAGTGCTAGTGGCGGCGCGCCCGTCCACTCGCGGG
>Ga0181516_10001361_pt1 | contig 18819 bp, 9 predicted proteins | sample PEATcosm2014_Bin_25_FD_121104 | JGI IMG/M metagenome (GOLD analysis project Ga0181516, IMG submission 121104) | Peatland microbial communities from MTU Mesocosm Facility, Houghton, MI, USA - PEATcosm2014_Bin01_10_metaG | ecosystem: Environmental > Terrestrial > Soil > Wetlands > Peat | place... | reverse complement strand
GGGCTTTCCCTCAGGGGCTAAAGCCCATTGATTTCATTGGAGCTTTGCGGCACGGCGACCCAGAGGGTACCCCGGCCGTGCCCTTTCAAAACTGGTCTACGGTAAAACCAAAAATGCCCTAGAACGACCGCAGCAATACTGCCTCCTCGATACCACTACTTTTGATCCGGGGCGTCAGCCGAATAAACTGCCATCTCCTCGCTCTTCATGAAAGATGTCCCGCGGTGTTCCAGCTACCTTCAGCCTCGATCCTTGGGCGGCGTGGAGAGGCGCTGGATTAACAATTGAGCGATCTGTTCAGGTGTTACCTTCTTTGAACTTGTCCAGTTATCCCTGGGAGCGTCCGGCAACAGGAGATAAGCGCTCTGTGCCGATTCCGCGACACACAAAAAGGCAGTCTGCCCGCTTTCAGGGTATCGCTGTGCAGCGAGCAGGATGTAGCGGGCAAGGACAGCCGCGTCGACCGCACTTCCTTGCGGATCATCTACCCCCGGAAGGGCGCTGATGCGTTGCTGGTTTTCGAAGATGGCGATGCCGGTGAAGGGCTTTGGCTTGGCGCGAAGGCCGAAGCGGGCAAAGAGGACGCGGGGACGAGCGCGGCGGATCGCTTCGCTGGCCGCCCACTCCACGAAGGCGTTGGAGAAGATGAGAGCGCCGTTGCCGCTGAGGTAGAGATCGATAACGAACTTGCGCAGGCGCGCCTGGTCCTTCAGCTCTGGCGGCCACCACGGGTCCCAGCTCTTGCCGCGAATGTCGTCGAGCGTCTGGTCTGTTGCTTCAATACTTTTGGGAACTGTGTTGACCTGGGCGAGAACCTGGTCGCGCAATGGACCGAGCGCCCCACCTGTGAGGCTTGAGACTGCGCCTGGGCCGATCGGCGTGGCCGGGAGTCCGGAGCCTGCGTCGATCAGCCATAAATCCGATGCTTCGAGGCTCCCCTGTTGCACAAGCACATCGCGAACGCTCGAAGGCCCCTCGAGAAGAAGTTGCGCGATGCGCGCTGGGTCTCCATCGATGGACAGTGCCTCGCCGCGATCACCCCATTTCTTCCAAAGGTTCGCGGACTCGAAGGGCAAGGACCTGGGCAAGATTGCAACAATCAGGCGGGACGGCTGTCCCGCCGACTGAGCGGATGCGTGGGCCGCGTCCTCTACCGCGGTATAGATACGCTGCACTTGCTTGCGCCACTCTGCAAAGAATGCCGACCTCGCAAGCAGCGATGCGTTCTGCATCGAGTCAGCGTTCTGAGAAAAATCCCATGATTGGACGCCCATTCTGTTTTCAAGCTGGCGCAAGGGGGCGAGGAGCGCGTCGCGCGCCAACGCGTCGAAGGAGGCAAAGCCTCGCATGAACTCCTGAACCCGCCGCCGCTCGAAGGGGAAGAGCGCCTCCCAATTCGCCAACTGCCCGTTCAGCGACGGACGCATCGTGATGGGCAGTTGTTTGACCAGAGACCGATAGGATTCGGTTTCGCCTTGCTCCGCAGACCCGCGCGTTGGCTTGTCCGGCATATCGGCTTTCATAACCACAACCCGGGTAGAGGCTTTCCAACGAGATCAAGATTCTTCACTTCAAAGAGCCTGGCGATGGTTGGACAAATGTCTGTCTGTTCAATGGGGTCTTCAAGGATCTGCGCGCGCCGAATGGCATCCCCCAGGCACATCATCCAGGTAATGCGAGTGGAGTTGCCGTTCTGGCGATGATTGAAGAATCCGTTGGTGCTTGAACCATCGAAGTCGCGACCGAACTCAGGCAAGACAATCAATGTTGTTTTTCCCTTGTATGCGGGTAGTGTCTGCAAATGATTCCACAAGTCATAGACCAATCGATCGACGGTCGAGATTCCGGCCAGGTGGAGAGAGTAGGAACCGAAGTGCGCCACCTCCATATCGGAAAATGTAATGGCCAGCAGCGAAGGAGCAAAACGCTGCATTACCTCCACTGCCACCAGATAAGTGAATTCGTCTCCGGTGACTGGAGAACTGGTCCGAATAAGATCTTCGATGGCTTGCTGGATGACTCCCAGGGTGATTCGGTCGATGGAAGAGGATTCACCGCTTACAGACCAGCCGAGGCCGTCATAGTTGTCGCTATTGAGAATGGCTTCGATGTCTGGCTGCACGGTGGAGCGATCGGTACTGTGAACAGCATGGCCCTGGGACGCGGCGTGCACGACGGCACTGATGAGAAGCTGCTTGGGAAAGATTACATTGGCGCCGAATGCAGGACCGAAGGCGGAAACCGAACTGGCGCCAATGCGGCTAGTGAGTGCCTTATTGCTTGAGATAAGCCACGCCTGATCCTGCCGGAGACCCAGCACCTTGCGCAGATACTCGAATACTGTCGGGCTGACCGGGGACGTTTTGCCCCAATCGTCGAGGCGCTGCCAGGTGCCCGTAAGGATGCTGGAGATGGTGTTGTAGTGCGAGGTGACGCCATTGTTGTGCACGAAAGGATAGAAAACGCCCTGCGAAAGCAGGTCCTGGTGGAGATGGGGAATGTTGCTGAATCCCGAATCGGCAAAGGTATCCTCTCGGCGGATTCCTCCACAGGTCACTAATACAACTTTTCGGTCCGCAGCGGACTGAGAAGGGCCGGCAATCGCTCTGGCCGCGGCCCACTGCTCGACGAGCAGAGCAGCAGCGGTTTTCAGCAGTTCACGGCGCGTAAATTCCATATTCAGCTCTTCCCATTCAATGAAATTCAACAACAAACCTGGCGATCTGCCGAAGACGTCTATCGAGGTCTTCTTGTTCCTGACGGGCGAACTTTTTTTGCAGATCGATTTGTGCCTGTCCCTCCTGCTTGCGGCCGATTCTAAAGTACGCGCGAGCAAGGTGGTAGTGCGCCTGCGCGAAATCGGGCTTCAGTTTCACCGCACGTTCGAAGTAGGGAATACATTCCTTCCAATTTGAGTTATTTTGAACGATCACGCCCATTTGAAACTGGGCATCCGGCAGATTCGGATCGGCGGCGATGGCTCGGGCCAGCAGCTTCCGGGCCAAATCCAGACTTTGCGCATCGCCATTCTCTATCATAAGGAGAGTTGCCGCATAAGTCGCGGCCTTGGCGTCAGCCGGGTGGGCCTGCGCGTAAGTCACCAGCACCGAACATCGGGGACTGATGGGGTCCATTGGCGCAGTGCACGAAATTCCCAGCATTTCAGCGTACATCGAATTGTCCGGTTCGTTTCCGAGCAGATCGGCAAATACGGGAATCGCCTTTGCGTATTGTGCGTCGCCGAAGTAGGCCGCGGCCATTCCCAGGCGCATGCGTTTGCTGTCTGGGAACTTGGCAGATGCGGCCTCAAACTCGGTTTCTGCGGCAGCGAATGTCCAATGCCGCAGAAACTCCACACCCAGCATCCAGGCATTTTCTTCGCTCGGCTCCAGTTCCGCAGCCTGAGCAAGGTGCTGGGCGGCGTCATGAAAGTTGCCGGCTTTTTCAGAGGCTTCTCCCAACAACGACTGCGCCCGCGCGGATCGATCGGCGTTTGCAACCGTGGCGAGCATCTGCTGGGCCTCGTCCAGCCGATTTGCCGCCAGAAGCGCGGTAATGCAATCCAATCTCAGGTCAGAATCTTCGGGGTTCAATCGCTGTGCCTCCAGAAGCGCCTTTGCGGCTTCGTCCGGCTTGTGAATCTCCATATACAAACTGCCTAGACTCTTTTGCGCCGAAGCGTTCCCAGGATTGATTCGCACGGCTCGCTGAAACTCGTCAAGGGCGGATTGGTTGCGATGGAGATTGTAGAGCGCCGCGCCGAGGTTGGCATGCGCGGCATCGGAGGAAGGCTGCTCGCGCACCGCCGCCTCAAGCAAAGGCAGCGCACGGGATACTTCGCCACGCGAAGCGAGGAGTAAGCCCAGCGATTCATCCACCGCGAAAAGACCTGGATGCGCGTTGTGGAGCTTGAGCAGAAGAGCCTCCGCCCGTTCCAGATCGCCTCGATCCTGGGCAGTCATCGCCTCTTGAAAGTCGCGTTCCAGGCCGGCATTGCCGGAACCATGCGATGACTGAGCGTTGATTATGGCCGGATAAAGCAAAACAAGCGCCGGCAGCGTAAGCTTCGCAAGTAAGTTGCCGAACCGCTTTCTCACCGCAGGACTCCTGCCGACCTATCCAGATAGATATCGTAAATGAAAGTGCGATGAATCCGGCGCCTGTTGACTCGACCGCGATGGCAGCAGTTTTGCGGCGAGTTCAAGCCCGGAGCGCCATGCCAGCACAAGACGCTTCCGCACGGCCGGAAAATAATGCGGGGGATCCGCTGTAAACTGGATCCCCCGGTTAAAACAAGTTTCGGTTTTAGCAGCTTCGCCTGGCTAGAACGAGTATTTCAACGCCATCTGGAAGAAGCGCGAGTCTGGAGAATACTTCTGCAGAGAACGCGTTCCGTTGATCTGGCCACCTTGCGTACCCTTGTTCTGGTTGCTTGGAACGGCGGCCAGGGCCGGCGTGTTAAGCAGGTTGAAGGCGTCGGTGCGGAACTCCAACTTCTGCTCGTGGAAAACGGTGAACTCCTTGAAGATGGACATGTTGAGGCGATCGAAGCCTGGACCCGGGATGACATTGCGGCGGCCGCCCAGATATTTGAGAGCGGTTGCCGTGTCGGTCACGTAGGTGCCTGACGCTATAGCATTTGCACCGGTGGTTGAATCCCAGGGATTGTCGAACGCGCAGGGGTTGAACCAGTTGTTATGGTTCTTGACCGAAGTCGCGCAAGTGACACCGGGAACGGATGAGGTGCCGCCGCCTTTGAACGGATCGCCGATCCTAACTGCGCGCGTGTTGCCATTTCCGGCAGCATTTTTAAAGCCGGACACCGGGTAGACGCTGAAGAAATTGCCGCTCTGCGCCGTGAACGTCGCATTGGCTGCCCAGCCGCCGATGATCGCGTCCGCCACCGCATTGCTATTCAGATAGGCGCGTCCCTTTCCGAACGGCAACTGATAGAGTGCGTTGAAGGTGACGCGTTGACGAGTGTCGAAAGCCGACTGCGAATAGTCGCGGCGGATCGGAACCAGGTAGTAATTCTGCTGGCCGTTGTCACCCGTTGATCCGAGCGGCGTATTGCCATCGTCGATTGCATGAGCCCAGGTGTACGTGGCCAGCAGGTTGTAACCGTGCGACATGCGCTTCTCTATCTTGGCCTGCAAGGCGTTGTACTGGCTCATACCGGTGTAGACCACGGATGCCGTGCCGCCCGCGTGAGAAAACGGACGGAAGGGCTGGGAGTCCGTTCCCGACGCGGCCAGCGCCAGCGGTGCGTTGGCGTCCACGTTGAGTTGCAAGTGGCGAGCGCCATTCCCCACATAGCTCACTGTCGCTACGAGGTCGTTGGTAATGCCCCGCTCGACGGCCAGGTTGTAGGACATCGTGTAGGGTGTTTTTGGATTCGGGTCCGCTCCGCGCATGGTGAGAGTGCCGACGTTGGAGGCGAATCCATGGGCAATGATCTGCGTGAAACCGGTGCCAATGCCGATGCCGTTGTTCGGGCATATATTGGCAGTGCAGTTTCCAACCGACTGAATATTGCCGGTAACCTGGAAGGGATAGTTCTCACCCAGGTTCGGCCAATAGCCAAGGCTCTCCAGACCACCATAGAAGATGCCGAAACCGGCACGGACGACCGTCTTGGGGTCCATGGAATAGGAGACGCCAAGGCGCGGCGCAAAGTTGGCGTGCTGCGGCTTAAGCAGGTGCGGATCGGCAGTCGATACTGTGGTGATGTTGTCTGCCGCAAGCTCAAATCCATAGTTCGGGCTGTATGAGGAGCTGTTGATGATGCCCAGCGCGTAGTTGTAGGTCTCGGTGGGAATCAGGTACTGCCCCTTGCCTGTGCCCTTGCCTGTAGTGGAATTGAAGCTCAAGCTGCCGGCGATGGGATTGAAGGATGCCTGGTAGCCGCCTACGTCCTGATAGGGCTGGAAATACTCCCAGCGAACTCCCAGGTTGACTGCCAGTTTCTGATTGAAGCGCCAGTCGTCTTGAACGTAAGCTGAGTTGTTCGCGCGCTGGTCGCCGTTGGTGACTTCGTTGGAGATGCCTGCGCTGTTTTGCAGATCGAGCAGAAAGTCGGCAGGGCCCCAGCCTGTATTGGCGACGGTGGCGCCGGCCGCGGTGAGGTCGGAGGTGTAGTTGCCGTTATAGTTGTAGTTCCCGCGGGGGTTCTGCGGCTGCAAAGTCGAGAAACGGATGTTCTCGAACACGACGCCAGCCTTGAGGGCGTGATTGCCCCAGATCTTGGTGACGTTGTCGATGATCTGGTAAATGTTCTGGTGCTCGTCGGTTGTGGACCAGGTAGGGCTGCCGAAGTTGGTAAGGGCGCTGTTGAGGCTGACCGCAGGCAGACCGCCGTTCAGTACTCCCGTGGGAATGCCGCCAAACCCAACCGAGGCCGCGAAGCCAAGATTTGACGCGTTGGGATGCTGGAAGCCGGTGTGCAGGTAATTGAAGCCGAAGCGAGCTTCGTTGGTAAACGTCTGGGTGAAGACGTGAGTCTCAGACCACATGAAGTTTGCGCCGTAGGTCTTTTGCTTTCCGTCGTCGCCAAAGCCGCCGCCATCCAGAATGTTGCCCAACGGAGGCGCGACATGGCCGACTTCGTTCCAGTAGCTGTACCGGGAATAGGTCGTGTCCTTGGCGCCAATGGTGTAATCGGCACGCACGTCCCATTGGAAGGTGTCGTCGAGGACCGGCTTTTGCGTGATGTAGTTGTTGGCAAGCAGGCCGTTGCCGGCATTGGGCTTGGGATAGTCCTGAAGAAGCGCCAGCGCAGCCGCGTTGACCGCGACGCCGCCCACAGTATTGGTGCAAGTTGAGCTGGTGACAAGGCAGTTGTTGGTGAAAGGCACCGGCGGGGCGCCTGCCGTCTGGTGGTAGAGTTGCACGGGGGGATTGCCGGTGAAAGTCGAATTGAGAAGGTCGGAGAAATCTCCGGTGCGTTCCAGAAGGCTCGGTACGGTGTTGGTGGAAGGCTCATTGAAGCGGATGCGTGTAGCCTGCGCATCGCCGAAAAGGAAGATCTTGTTCTTGAGGACCGGTCCGCCCAGCGTGGCGCCAAACTGGTTCTCGTGGTAAGGCGATACAGGTTGAACGCCATTGGGATTCCAGTCGTGGACGTCGAAGGCGGTGTTGCGTAAATACTCCCAGGCGTCGCCATGCAGGCTGTTGCTGCCGGATTTGATTGAGGCGTTGATCACAGCGCCGGCAGAGTGACCGAACTCGGCAGAGTAGTTGCTGGTCTGCACCTTGAACTCGGCAAGAGCATCCGGCGGGGGCTGAGCCACGTAGCTGGCGCCGTTGTAGAAGTCAACGACGTTGGCATTGTTGTCGACGCCATCGAGAATGAAGTTGTTCTCCTCGGCGCGCTGTCCGTTGGCCTCGAAGTCCCCCTTGCCGGCGCCACGGGAGCCGGCAGCAACTGCGGTGCCGGCCGACAACTGCGCGATGTAAACCCAGTTGCGGCTAGCCAGCGGGACGCTGTTGATGGTCTGGGTGCTCACGGTCTGGCCGACCGAGCTCTCCTGCGTCTGCATCAGCGGCACTTCCGTGGTAACGGTCACGGTTTCAGTTGCTGCGCCCGCCTTGAGAGTGACGACGACGTTAAGCCGCTGCTGAATGCTCAAGTGCAGGTTGGTTTGCGTGGTGATCTCAAAACCTGGCGCGCCTGCGGAAACGCTATATTCTCCGATCTTGATTGGAGAAAAAACGTAGACACCGGAGCCGTCGGTCGTCGTCTTCAAGACCTGCCCCAAGTCGATGTTCGTTAAAGTTACAGAAGCGTTGGGAATGGCGGCGCCGGTAGGATCCTGCACAACACCGGTAATTGTTCCTTGATCGAGTTGCCCGAACACTACGCGCGCCGGCGCTAAGAACAAAACAGGCACGAGCAATGCAGACAACACTCTGCGTCGAAAAATCATAAACTGCCTCCTTGCGAGTCTCATGAGTTGCTTGGAACTCAATTGTGAAAGTGACTCAAAACGACAGCGGCACAATTGACGAGCACAAGTTCCTTGTCGCAACTCAAAATTGTTATCGGCTAATTTCCATTGTTTTTTCGGTTCGGATAGCAAACTACACCCTGAATGTAAACGGTGTCAAGGCCTTTTTTGACGGGCAGATTCTACGAGCAACTCGCAAGAATGTATCGTTATGTGATTCATTTTAATGATAGATATTTTGAAAAATCGATTTAGTGGATCGATAGTGCTTATATTTATGAATGAAACCGTGTAACATATCAGAAACAGGAAGATGTCTGTATAGCATTCAGGAGACCCATTTGCCGCTCCTGAGGTGCTGTGAGGTTTTCATGCCCGTTAGCATCCGCCAGATCGCAAAGCTTGCCGGGGTCTCTAACGCTACTGTTTCGAGGGTCATCAACGGCTCTGAACTGGTGACACGAGAAACAACTCAACGCATTCAGGAGATTATCCGTGACCTCAAGTTCGTCCCGAATCGAAGCGCGGCTCGATTCAAAAATGGCAAAAGCCAGATTTATGGAGCAATTGTTCCAGACTTGACGAACCCGTTCTTCATGGAGATGGCGAAGATCTTCGAAGAACTGCTGGTCGAGAATGACCTTGAAATGCTCGTGTCCAACACCGATTTCCATCCATCGCGAACGCAACTGTCAATCCGCCGCATGCTGCTTCGCCGCGTAGACGGCGTTGCGTTCATGTGTTCAGAAAAGGAAGCTGCGACCCTGGAGTCGTTGGTGCAGAACCGCATTCCAGTGGTCACCACAGACCACCATCGCACGGCTCCGGGGATCTCTGATATTGTTGTGGACTTTCGCGATGGCATGGCGCAGATTGTGGGACACCTGAAGGAACTTGGGCACTGCGACATTGGCTTCATCGGCGGGACCGATGGTCTGGCCACCTCGCGCGATCGCCGCGATTCATTCCTTGACGCAGTGGTGAAATTCGGGCTGTCGTCGCAGGATAGCTGGATTGTGCCGGGAAACTTCAGAATAAGTGGTGGCGCTGAAGGCATGGAATCCATATTGAAACAGGAGAAGAGACCCACAGCGGTGGTGACCGCAAACGATCTGACAGCTTTCGGCGCTTTGCGCAAGGTGCACGAAATGGGCCTCCGCATTCCTGAAGATATATCCCTGGCGGGCTGCGACGATATTGAGATGAGCGATGTCGTCAATCCCCCGCTTACAACCCTGCGCATTTCCCGAAGGCAGTACGCGCAAATGCTCTTCGACGCACTGCAACTGGGGGAAGAGGACGTCTCGAAAACCGGGAGGGTATTTTCTTTACCGATGAAGTTGGTGGTCCGTCAATCTACCGGCCCGGCTCCGCACCGCGATCGCCAAAATCGCGAGGGGAATGGCGTCGCGGTTACCAGAAGATTGCGTTAAAGAGGATAAACAAGCCGGCAAGGACCATGCCGACGGATATTGCCGGCCATTTAACCGAAGCCGGCCGCCCTTCGAAGATTTGCAGTGAACCCGGCGCGAGCGCTGCCGGCCCGCGCAACGATGCTGTCAAGAGAATGCATACGAAAGCGACTCCGAACCCAAGAATCGCCCCGTAAAAGTTAGCCGCCATCTGGCTTCCGTACTGGAGTACGTGCGTCAAAGCAAGGATCTGGTGAGCAATTGTGCAGGCCAGACCAACCAGAAAGCCGGCACTTCCCCCGGCCGAGACCTTGCGCGGCACGATCATGGCCAGAGCCACCAATGCGAATAAGGGTGCGTTGAACGTGGAAAGAATGAGTTGAATGTATTCCATCAGGCTTTGAAAGCCGGACGCAAAGCACGCCGCACCCACTGCCAGAACCACTGCGGCTGCGTTCGTGACGCGGCTAACCAGCTTGTAGTGAGTATCGCTTGCGCCTGGCCTGATCCATTGCTGGTAGAAGGTCTGCACCCAGGCGGAGGTAAAACCCGCAACGTTATTAGAAAACGTCGAGATCAAAGTTGCCGCAAGCCCGAGAAAGCCGAAGAACAACCAGATGGACTTGTAACTGTGGAGCATGAGCGCGGGCAGGGTAACATTCCAGTTGCTGCTTAGGCTCGCATGCGGAAGCACCAAGGGAGCCGCGACGCCCGGCAATACGACCAGCATGGCAAAAGCGAGTTTGGCAAATCCGATGCTGAGCGGAACAAATGGCGCGTCCTGTTTCTTGCGCACCGCAAGCGAGCGCTGAAGTTGCACGAAATCCGTGCCCCAGTAGCCGAAGCTGAGCACCAGCCCCAAACCAAATACCAACCCGAAGCGGTCCATGACAGCATGAGGAGCAAAGAGCGGAACACCCTGCCAGGCGTGGACCCGGTTGGCGGGAATGCTGGCCATAAGCTTGGTGAATCCCCCCAGTTCCCGGGTGACGAGAAACAGAAGTGGAACCACCCCAACGAGCACCAGGCTAAAGTGAAAAAGCTCAGTGTAAACGGTCGCGCGAAACCCGCCAAACCAGGTGTAAAACAACACCACCGTCGCCGCAACCAATGCACCCTGCAGGAATGTCCAGCCCAGGAAGGCATTGAGAGTTTGCGCGGCGGCGTACAGGCTGACGCCAGCGATCAACAGCATCATCGTAGACATGCAAAGTGCAACCAGGGATCGCGTGGTATTTCCGTAATGGCCGGCGATGAAAGCGAGGATTGTGGGATTTGGATTGCGCCGATAGGCCGGCAGCAACCAGAAGGCCACGGCCAGCAGCGCGGGAATCGCGCCGATCCAGTAGAAGTGACAGGCCAGCATTCCATATTGCGCACCGAGAGCCATCATCGCGAAGAGATCGAGGGAGCCGCAATTGGCTGCGATGCAGGCCGTGGCACATACCCAGGTCGGCAATGACGACGTGGCGTTCAGATACTGATTGGAGTCACCCGTGCGGCGTGCCGACCAGATTCCGACCAGCATCAGCCCGGCAAAGTAAACCGCAGCGACTACGATGTAGATCGGACTCCAGGTCATATTCCTCTTCGTCTTTCTACCCAAGAATCCAACGCAGTCGATCGCCGTGGCACCGGGACCCGAGGGAACGGAGCCCGGCCCATGGTTTCAGCCTGAGTTCGGTCTGGAAATAGGGCCCCATTCCAGTATTCGCTGCGTCAGAACGACGATACAGCATGAAAGGGCTCCGCACCGACAAGAGAGGATCGCCAGGAGCTAGAAGCGGCCCATCGTGACCCGCACGGCCTCCGGCTTTTGAAAGAAGCGCAAGCCGCGATCCGTCTCGTCCCCATTCCAAAGGCGCATGGGCTTCCACGCCCCACCATCATAGGTTCCTTGCTCGGCGGTCACGATCTGGCTGCGAATCCACGGCATCTTGCCCGGCAAATGAAACACCACGCTGGCATCCACTCCGGTGACAAGGAATTCATCCGGCCCAAGCTGCGCAACGAGCGCCGCACCGTGTGCATCTTTTGTCCCAGGAGCGGGGCGGCCGTCCGACTGCGGAAATCCGAAAGAAACCGTGGCCTGCCAGGCGCCGAAATCGAGCTCCTGAGTCGCCTGCCCAGGTTCTTCGACGGCCGTCTTGAGCTTGCCATCGAACTCGAACTGAGCAATCTCGCGGCTCATTGGGCCGATAATGGCGAAGTTGGCGCTATGGCCGTTCCAGGCATGGTCACCGAGAGTATTCCATCCGGTTTGGTCAACACCGAAAGGCGAGAACCCGATTGCACCTTCCCCCAACGCGCTGAAAAAGAACTTCGCGAAGCTGTCATCGCGCCCTGTTTCGGGGATCCAGAGCGGGTTGTCGGGCCGATGATACGCCGCCATCACCTGGTGGTAGAGCTGGGAATTGTCAGTGTAGATATCCGGCCCGATCATGTCGATGGAAGGGGCCAGCGCACGCCAGAGCCCAACCAGTTTTTGCACCGCGCCGCCACTCGGGTAACCCAGGCCGGGCGTGTCCAATTGGCGCTGCGGCAACTCCGCGGCCGGGTAGCGGACCCACACATTGATGTAGCAGGGTATGTCGAACTCCCGCTTGCCCGCTGCCGCAATTTCATTGATGTATTTTGCCTGGTAATACATCTGGAAGATCTCATCGGCTTCGCCGCCAAAGACCTGGGCCCACGTTCCCGGCTGCTTATGCGAGGCGGCCAGCAAATCGGCCGGCACCGGACCGCCAAACTCCCGGTTTGCCTCGGCCGAGTTGTCGCGCACGCTGCCGATGTTGCCCGATTCGTTTTCGACTTGAACGAGCAGCACCGTATGCGCCTCGCCGTCGATCTGCTTAAGGTGGCGCATCAGCGCGACAAAAGCGGCCTTGTCGGCCTCAAGCGAATTGCGCGAGTTAGGCGAAAGCACATCGATCGGCTCGCCGTCTGGCCGTATGACATTAGGAAAACGCTTGGGATCGTTCTTGACCCACGCGGGAACGTAGTGCATGTTGCCGTTCTTCCACGTCCCAAACCAGAGAAGCACAGCGTGCAAATTGTGGGCGCGCGCACCCTCCACCAGTTGGTCCACGTTGGAGTAGTCGAACTGTCCCTCGCGAGGCTCGAGTTGCTCCCAGTAGACCGGCGCCTCGACGGTGTTTGCGTGCATGGCCTCCATTGACTTCCATACCTGCGGGAACTCGCTGGGCCAGGAACTGGAATTGTGAATCTGTCCGCCCAGAATCAAGAATGGCCGGCCATCGGCGAGCAATGCATAGCGCCCGTCCTTCTGCTCAATTCGAGGAGCTTCGGAAGCCTGGGCGGCAAGACAAACTGTTAAAACAACAGGAGCTGCGAGCAAAAGAGCAAACATCCTGCCTAAGATGCGAATTACGAGTCCATTCATAAGGATTCACCCCACCCTCAGTAATGTAACCGGTTACATTGATTACCGCAACCGTTGATCGGCCTCGGGAAAACTGAACCCTATGAAATGTTGGTCTTCGGCCATCAGCGCGCCCGTGCGGGCGGAGGATTTTGCCGATGAAGAAGAAGCGATTTTCTGTGGAGCAAATCGTTGCGGTATTGAAGCAGGCCGGAGTGGGTGAGTAATTGGTTGGAGAAATGTGTCAGCACATCCGGCAAGCGGATCGCAAGATACAGTTATTTGAGTTTCCGTAATTCCTGGAGGTCTTGGTGCGCGGCTTGTACGCACACTGCGGATCTTCGCTTTGGCCGATTTGGCGAGAAGGGTAATGCCGTTCCCATCGTTGCTGTTCCCAGGCAACGCTGAAGGCCGTCTCGACGCATGGCCTGCCAATCAACTTGATAGCAATAAGATCACGGGGCGAAAGCAAGAGGACTGCGCTTTCGCCCCATGATTCAATCAGCTAGAAGAGAAGCTTCATGCCAAACTGGATCTGACGGTTGGTTGTGACGGTTGAGGTGATGTTGCCGGCCGTTCCCACTGCGGCGCCGGCAGCCGTGAAAACAGTTCGGTTGGCGATTGGTGGCGAAAAGTTTGAGTGGTTGAGGATGTTGTAGAGCTCAGCCCGGAACTGAAGGTTGAGTCTGTCGCTGTCTCTCTGAAGGTGCGTTGTCTTCATTGCGGAAAAATCAAGTGAGTTGAGCGAGGGGCCAAGCAGTGAATTCCTGCCGGCGTTGCCGTAGACCGTGGTTCCATTCGCATTGGGCGAGGGGAAGGTAAAGCAACTGAGGTCGATGTAGCCTATAGCTCTTCGTGAATTGACGCCCGTGCCGCAGCCGGCGGTGTTTTTGATGCGATTGGGGACGTTGTACGGCGCGGTGCCTTTCAAACCGAGTGAATCGCCGGCGATGGTGGGCGTGAAGGGAAGACCATTCTGCATGAAGAAGATTCCGCTGACTTCCCAACCGTTGATTGCCGTGTCGAGAGGGCCGCGCAGGCTCTTGATGCTCGGAGCTTGATAAATGAAGTTGAGGGTGAACTGATTCGGCACATTGAAATCGGCAACGCCTTTCCGCGTATTGGGAGCGAAGAAGAACAGACCGGAGATAGAGTTGCCGAAGGGATCGCCGGCAACGACCGCGGAGCCAAGGTCAATTGCCTTGCTGAAAGTGTAGCTTGCCTGTGCCTGCAAGCCATGCCCCATGGTTTTTGTGAAGCCGGCCTGGAGGCCGTCGTAGTAGGTGTTGTTGTTGTAAAAGATCGCGGCGATCTGTCCGACATTCGGATTAAGAACCGCAACCGTGCCTGGCTTGGGGAAAGTAAGCTGTCCGTTGATGGTGCCGATGGGCTGCACGGTGTTCGCTTCATCGGTACGGAATGGCTGGTGTACGCCCTTTGAGCCTACGAATCCGACATACATGCTGAGGCTATGGCCCAGGTCCTGCTCGACATTCAGATTCCATTCCATCAAGTAGCTGCGGGCCGGATGAGGTTGAATATAACTCTGGCGCAAAGCGGAAGGGGCCTGGATTGAAGAATAAGATCCGTGCGCGAACTTGCCATCTCCCGGATCCGATGTGGTGTACGGGACTGCGGCGTTTGAATAGACCACGCTGCCGACCTTGAGGTAGGGGGCGGCAAGCGAGCTCAACAACTCGAACTGGTAGGGCAGAGGGAGGATGTCAAAGAGGCCGAATCCGGCCCGAACGGCTGTCTTCTGATCCTTGAATGGAGCCCAGACCATACCGATGCGCGGTTCGAAGTTTTTCAACGTCGGGTTGGAAAAGTAGGCGCCACCCAGTGTGGGAGAGGAATCGGTGAGATTGACCAAGCGGCTTAAATAGCCATGCGCCTCTGTCGGCACGGTAGTCGCCTCATAGCGGACGCCCAGGTTCAGCGTGAGATTGTGCAGAGCTTTCCAGTCGTCGAGCACGTACCCCGCGCCCAGGGTTTGCCGCAAGCCTTTCTCGGGAATGGAATCCGGCAACTGAGCAGAGAAGTTTTGCACTCGCCCGGCGATGAAGTCCGCGGCAGATCCGAATGTGTAGAGCCCTGCAGGGCTCGAGGTGGCGACGATGTTGTTCCTCATGCGCTCTACGCCGCCGCCGAAGCGAATGGTGTGGTTTCCGAGTGTGTAGAAGGCATCGTCATAGGCCTGGATCGATGTCCAGTAAAAGTTGTATTGAGAGGGAGCATTGAGCCCGCCGCCAAAATTGGTGAGACCGCCAACCACGAGACTTGAAGCGGTCCGGCCGGGTACGCCTCCAAGGGTGGCGTCGGCTGCCAGGGCGTTCGATCCGGAAGCGGTGTTGGTGATGTTGGCCACGTTGCGGCTGACGCCGGCACGCGCAGTGTTGATGAAGGAAGAGGAGAAAACGTGCGTCTCCTCAATCAGGCCGAGCTGTCTGTTGGTGTGGGAGAGAAGGTAGTAGTTGTTTTCCGCGTCGGGCTGCGTGAAATTACCGTCGTCATACATATAGGCAGCGTGCGCCGAATCCCTGGCGGAGAAGTTTTCATCGAGGCGGCCCTGCCCGAAGTTCTCCGGCGTGATTTGATTGCCCGAGAAGGTGTAACTACCGGTGTCAGAATTAGCCGGCTGGGTTGTGGGCGTGCCGTAGAACTTGAGATAGCTGGCCACATCGGCGCTTACCGGGACAGTATAAGTGCTGCCTGCCGCACCCGGACCAGGCGTGGGACATCCAGCTTGCTGAACGCCACCCACGGCCTGCGAACAATTGAGAATGCCTTTGCGTGCGTTTGCGCTGGGCGCGTTGACAGCGAAAGGAATTCCAGCCGACTGGCGAATGGCTTCAAAATCGCCGAAGAAGAAAGTCCTGTCCTTTACGATCCGTCCGCCGAGCGCTCCGCCAAATTGATTTTTGCGCAGCACGCCCTTCTTGACCGGGTCAAAGTAGTTGCGTGCATCCAGAACGTCGTTGCGGAAGAAATCGAAGGCCGTACCGTGGAGGGCGTTGGTTCCAGCGCGGCTGACTGCATTGACGACGCCGCCAGCCTCGCGACCGTATTCGGCGGATGCATTTGCGGTGACCACCGAAAACTCCTGAATGGCATCGACGCCAAGGTCAATTCCGGATACACTGCCCGGAGCGCCGTTCGAATAGTCGTTGATTGAAATGCCGTCCATACGGTAGTTGTTCTGCTGGGGGCGACCGCCTGCGACGGTAAGCTGCGCGCCGAATCCGCGGTTGCCGCGATCTGCGCCGACAGCGACGGCTTTCTCTGTGCGCACCTGGCTGACGCCCGGCTGCAATGTTGCGAGCAAAGTCCAATCGCGCGTGTTAAGCGGGAGCTGCCGGACGGTTGTTTCGTCCACAACATCGGAGATCTGCGAGCTGGCAAGATCGACAACAGGAACGGCCTCAGTGACCTCGACCTGCTGGATTACAGCTCCAGGCGTCAGCGTGAAATTTTCGGCAACGTTCTGGCCGACCTGTAAGGTAACTCCATTTGCAACGACTGTCGAAAAAGTCGGAGCGCTGACAGTAATGTTGTAAGTGCCCGGATTGAGGTTGGGAACGGTGTAACTTCCAGACTCGTTGGTGTTGACATCAATCCGTGTACCCGAAGATGGGCGGATAACATGGACTTGCGCATTGTTGACGGGCGCGCCTGTTGAGTCCGCCACTTTACCAACGATGGTTGCGCCAGTAACCTGTGCCTGAAGGTTGGCTGCTGCGATCATGGCCGCCAGAGGTACTGTGAAGACTGCAATTCTCATTTTCATCTTTGCTTCTCCTCAGGGCGCCTGATTAGGAACGCCCGATGCAACGAGCCGATGGATCGGCTATGGTGTTCCCAGCAGTTGGACCAGGTCAATAATGCCGGGTGCAACTTCATCGCGGATGTGCTGCGACTTGCGCATCAGCTCCGGTGCTTCTTCTTCATCCTTGAAACTCCATACGCACACAAGAGTGGCGATCGTATTGCCGGTCCTGGCGCGCAGGGGCATGTGAACTTCCATGCGGTGCGTGGCAGGGATAACCTGCACGACCGTTTCCTGCGTCCTTGCGGTATCCGTGTCGATCTGGTCGGATGGGCGCCACAGGAACTTTCCCCACTGCGTCCGATTGATCGCTACCACGCGATTAATTTGTTCGCCCGGTATCTGGGCGTGGAAAGCAACGACGAGAACATCGGAATGCCGCTTGAGTAATTGGTCTGTGAGCGATTGAGCGAAGTTCGGGAATACCCGCGGAGAATCCGAGCGATACTGGAGCGGGCCGTCTCCAGATGCGGAGATGCCCTGCGCGCAGGTCTGCCGCGCGAACAGCAAAGCCGTGACCAGAGCACTTGTGACTGCGTACCCGCGCGTTGTCATTCAGAGTCCTATCTTTGAGACGATCAACCAATGCCGATGATATGAACCATTAGTCCGGATGGGGAAGGAACTTACGGCACTTGAGTGACGAACGCAAATTTCGGCCTTTCGAATGAAGGATGACTGAATCGAACATGAAAACTTATTCACAGGCGCAAAGCGCCGGGTTTAGAGACTTGACACGCCACGACTGCGCAAGGGGTTGAACGTCAGGAAGCAGAAGAACCTTGCGCAATCAGGCCCGGAGGGCGGCTGAATTGTGCACTCAGGCACAAGCGTCGAATGCCCTGGGACAATGTGACTTTTCGAAATCAAGTCAAGAGGGACTCTGCGCTGCAAGTGGGCAGACAATCAGACGATTGCCCGCTGCCACATCATCAACCGGCGCGTTTTGACCATGGGTCGCATCATGCGCGATGATTGTTCGCGGAAGGATAATTGGCCGGTAGAATCGATCTTCCGCAATGAAAGTTTATGAGGCCGGTAAAGCACTTATCACAACCTGCAGATAAGTAACTCCCGCTCGTAAATCATTTCCGGAGGCAAGTGGTTATGAAGAGAGATGAATAACTCTTCATGTTCCATTACTTCTTTCCTCCAGGCCGCACGGTCGACTGTTTGCAGTTGCTCAAAGCGCTCCTCAGGAAAATCCAGGCCCGTCCACTCGATGTCGTTATAGTAAGGCGTCCAACCAATGGGCGTCTCCTTTGCCATAGCCCGGCCGTGCACTCGATCCACAATCCAACGCAAGACGCGTATGTTTTGGCTGAAGCCTGGCCAAATGAACTTGCCGTCATTTCCCTTGCGGAACCAGTTCACATGAAATACCCGCGGGGTGGTGCTCAGCGTCCTCTGCATCCTTATCCACGAGCGAAAATAGTCGCCCATGTGGTATCCGCAAAACGGCAACATCGCCATTGGATCGCGGCGCACTTTGCCGACTGCTCCTGCTGCCGCTGCGGTAGTCTCGGAACCCATAGTGGCGCCTAAATAGACCGCTGACGACCAGTTGAAAGCCTGGAACACAAGCGGGATATTCGTTGAGCGTCGGCCGCCGAAGACGATCGCCGAGATAGGCACGCCCAGCGGCGACTCCCATGCTTCATCCATCGAAGGACACTGGGAGGCAGGCGCCGTGAATCGTCCATTGGGATGCGCTGCCGGCTCTCCCGTTCGCCGCGCTATAGCGGGGGTCCACGGGCGCCCCTGCCAGTCGAGGCACTCGGCTGGAGGCTCGTCCGTCATTCCTTCCCACCAGACGCCAAGATCGGGTGTGAGTGCGACGTTGGTGAAAATCGTATTACGGCTAAGGGTCGCCATCGCATTGCGGTTTGTCTTTTCCGATGTGCCAGGCGCGACGCCGAAGAAACCAGCTTCGGGATTAATCGCTCGAAGCTGGCCGTTGGCATCGGCCTTGATCCAGGCAATGTCGTCGCCAACGGTAGTGACCTTCCAACCGTCAAGACCCGCCGGTGGAATCATCATGGCGAAGTTAGTTTTGCCGCAGGCACTGGGGAATGCGGCCGCTACGTAGGTTTTTTCACCTTGGGGATCTTCGACGCCAAGAATCAACATGTGTTCGGCCATCCACCCCTCGTCGCGAGCGATATTGGATGCAATGCGCAACGCAAAGCATTTCTTTCCCAGCAATGCATTGCCGCCGTATCCCGAGCCGTAGCTCCAGATTTCGCGGGTTTC
>Ga0181516_10001359_pt1 | contig 18839 bp, 17 predicted proteins | sample PEATcosm2014_Bin_25_FD_121104 | JGI IMG/M metagenome (GOLD analysis project Ga0181516, IMG submission 121104) | Peatland microbial communities from MTU Mesocosm Facility, Houghton, MI, USA - PEATcosm2014_Bin01_10_metaG | ecosystem: Environmental > Terrestrial > Soil > Wetlands > Peat | place... | reverse complement strand
TGGGCCTCGCGCTCTTCTTCGCGCCGTGGGTGAACGTGACCTTGCCGAACGAGGCGACCTTGACCGGGTTCGAGATCGCGCGCCGCCTTGGCTGGGCGTGGGGGGCGGCGTGCGCGTGGGTGGTCCTCGTCCCGACGGTCCTCAGCCGGCGGTCGATCGCGCAGCTACGCGGCGCGCGCGTCATCGCGACGTTCCTCTCGGTGCTCGTCGGGGTGAGTTCAGGATTCCTCGGCGGAGCGTCCGATGAAGGACTGTCGTTATTGACCAACGCAGTGCTCGTCCTGCCCGCATTGCCACTTTTGGTCGTGATCCTCGGGTACCTGCCCGAAGCGAGCAACCTCGTCACGGCGTTTGTCTTGAGTGTGCTCGGCTGGCCCTGGGGGGCGCGCGTCATCCGCGCCCAGACTTTGTCGCTTCGACGGCGAGATTTCGTCGCGGCCGCGCGAGAAACCGGCGAGAGCACGTGGCGGATCATCGTTTCGGAAATCATTCCGAACGAAGTCAGTCTCATCGCCGCGAGCTTTGTCGGGACGGTGCTCTACGCGATTCTCACCTCCGTCGCCCTTACGTTCCTCGGACTCGGTGATCTCTCGAACTGGAGTTTGGGCTCGATGCTGTACTGGTCCCAGAATGGAAACGCGATCACGTTGGGTGCGTGGTGGTGGTACTTGCCGCCCGGACTCGCAGTGGCGTTTTTGGGCATGGGTCTCGTGCTGTTGAATTTCGGCCTGGATGAGCTTGGCAATCCGCGCCTGCGAGACGCGGCTGGCCAACGTCGGATCGCGGGCCACGTGTGGCGACCGGCCGATCCGACGCCCGTCGTTCGTGACACCGATCCGGTGAAGAAGAGTCGAATCGCCAGACTCGCCGGTTTGTTCCGTAGTGGCACACCGACGCCATCGACCAAGGAGAACGTCGATGGCTGAGCCCGCGATGAACGACGTACCGAAGACGACCCGCGCGACGGCCCAGGCCAGGGCGAAGGACTCGACTGAAGTGTTGCCCGTCTTTGATATCCAGGGACTGTCGATCGTGTACCGCTCGGACGCTAAGGACACGAAGGCCGTCACCAACGTCGACCTGGCCCTGATGCCGGGCGAAATCGTCGGCCTCGTGGGAGAGAGCGGCTCGGGAAAGTCGACGCTCGCCTACGGTGCGTGTCGACTCCTTCGACCACCCGCGATCATCACCAGTGGCAGCGTGACCTACCGGGGACGTCGGATTCAGGGTGAAGCCATGTCCGTGCTCGAACAGAGTCGTTCCGAACTTCGCGAGATTCGCTGGCGCGAGATTGCGATCGTCTTTCAGAGTGCGATGAACGCATTGAATCCAGTACTCAAGGTCCAGGACCAACTTTTTGACGTTATGGACGCGCACCTGTCACTTTCTCGGGCCGAGAAGCAGGATCGGGCCGAGTCCTTGCTGGATCTCGTAGGAATCGCGAGGGACCGCCTCAAGAGTTATCCCTTCGAACTGTCGGGTGGCATGCGCCAACGCATCATGATCGCAATGGCCCTGGCGGTTGACCCCGAAGTGGTCATCATGGACGAGCCGACCACTGCACTCGACGTCGTCGTCCAGCGAGAGATTCTTGCCCAGATCGTCGAGTTGAAAGACCGCATGGGCTTCTCGGTCTTGTTCATCACCCATGACCTGTCGCTGTTGCTCGAGGTCGCGAACCGAATCGTCGTGATGTACGCGGGCCACATCGTCGAAGTCGGCACCGCTGAGCAAATCCACCACACCCCGGCCCATCCCTACACGCGAGGACTGCTGAACTCCTTTCCGTCGCTGCACGGTCCACGCCGAGAACTCGCGGGGATTCCCGGTACGCCTCCTGACCTGAGCCAGTTGCCGCCGGGCTGCCCCTTCATGCCCCGCTGCACGTTCGCGAGTGACAGGTGTCGCGAAGTGGACATGAGGCTGTCACCAGTTGACTCGAGCGTGGGAGCCGTGCACACGACGGCGTGTCCCTTCGTCAAACCCGAAGATCACGAAACGCCGGTGAGTGTACGAACGAGGTCCTCGAAATGACCGATCAGATCGCGACAAAAACGGGAACGGTCGGCGACGTCGTACTCGAGGCGGTCAACATCAGTCGCGACTACTACCTCGGCCGCGGCCGCAGTGGACCAGTGCTCTCCGCCGTGCGCGAGGTGTCGCTCAGTCTCTATCGTCGCGGCGTCGTGGCCATCGTGGGCGAGAGCGGCTCGGGTAAGTCGACTGTCGCTCGAATGTTGGCCGGACAAGAGACTCTGACCAGCGGGGAGGTTCGACTCGACGGCAACGTCGTGCACGTCAAACATCGCAAGGCTTTTCGAGCGTACAAGCGCGAAGTGCAGATGGTCTTCCAAGACCCCTTCGCTTCACTCAATTCGGTGCACACGGTACGCCACCACTTGATGAGGCCGATCAAGATTCACCGAGGCATCCAGGGTAGGCAGGCGATTGAAGAAGAGATGAGTCGACTCTTGAATCTCGTGTCGATGACGCCACCGGAGTTGTTCCTACCCAAGTATCCGCACGAACTCTCGGGTGGTCAGCGGCAACGCGTAGCGATTGCGCGCGCGATCGCGGCGAGCCCTCGCGTGCTGCTCGCCGATGAACCGATCTCTATGCTCGATGTCTCAATTCGACTTGATATCTTGCGTCTACTGAGTGACCTTCGCGAGACGCTCGAGCTCGCGATGCTCTACATCACCCACGACATCGCGTCGGCGCGCTACGTCGCCGACGAGATCCTGGTGATGTACGCCGGCGAGATCGTCGAACGCGGACCCGCCGAAGAAGTAACACAGAAGCCAGCTCACCCCTACACCCAGCTACTGGTCTCGTCGGCGCCGAATCCCGACGCCCTCGGCAGTTCGCTCAGGACGGGAACCAAGGTCGTGCCTGGTCAGGCCGGTAGTGCGCTCTCGTCAATCGTGGGTTGTCGATTTAGTCCACGGTGTCCTTTTGCCGATGAGCAGTGCCGTTCGACGAGACCGCCAATTGTGCCGACCAACGACGGACGATTGGTCGCGTGTTGGCATCTCGATCAAGCCGCGAGTAGTTCAGTCACCATTGCACCGAAGTCGAGAGCCACGAGAACTAAGAAAGTGGCTGAAAAGCCCGAATGAAAAAGTGGTCTCACCACCACCTAGTTTCATTTTACGCGTTTCTTGCTTGAGAAAGAAATCACAAATTCAAAAGACGTATTAAGTCTTTCGACGCGTCGCGTTCGAAGTGCAAAACTTAACGATCAACTTGCTTTCCTTTTTGTTCAAACTTCTCAAGTTGAGAAGTTATTACGTAACTGATGTGAAGTACCTCGTGAAGAACGGTTAATGAACACCGCGCTGCTTGCAAGGTTCAAACGCTGACGCTATGGTGACCATTGGTACAAGTAATCCTATTTGTACATGTAAACCTGATGATTTCATCAGGGGACCGAGGGAGGCATTGAGTTTTGTTACGTATATTGAGAGGCAACCGCCTCAAGTTAATTGCAGCAGGAAGTTTGCTTGGAATGACGATGTTCGTGGGGGGACTCGCGGGACTGTCTGGATCGACCGCTTCGGCGTCGAGCCAGCCGCCGCTCACCATGGAAGGGAACGTGGGCCCATCGCTCACGGACAACTTCAATCCATTTGTCAGTACGTCAGCTGACGTCGCGCTTGACGTGACCAGCTTGATTTACGAGCCGCTCCTGCAGTTTGACCTTGCCAAGCCAACCACAGCGCCGTACGACTTCTTGGCGACTGGTTACACCTGGGGTGCCGGTGGAACGTCCATTACCTTCACCATCCGTTCTGGTGTGAAGTTCAACGACGGTTCCTCGTTTGGTCCCGCCGACGTGGCCTTCACCTACAACCTGTTGAAGCAGTACCCGGACATCAACCTCTCGGGTCTGCCCATTAGTGGAGCGACGGTATCGGGTAACGACGTGACGATTACCTTTACGTCACCTCAGTACACAAACTTGCAGAACATCGCGAGCGTACCAATCGTGCCGAGCGCGATTTGGAGCACGTACACGGGTGACCCGGCGAAGGTAGTTATCACCAACCCCGTAGCGACCGGACCGTACGTCCTGGCTACGAACGGCTACACCGCTGAAGGTCTGACACTGACGGCCAACCCGACGTACTGGGGTGGTCCGTGGAACATCGGTCAGCCGCCCGCCGTGCAGACGATTCAGGTACCTGACCTGACTGACAACACGACGGCGACCAACGAGTTAAACGCCAACCAGTTGCAGTGGGCCGGTAACTCGATCATCGGTGTCCAGCAGATTTACGTCGCTACGTCGCCCACGCACCACGTGTGGGACGCCGCGGAGAACACGGTGTCACTTGAGCCGAACTTGACCAAGTGGCCCACCAACCAGCTCGCGGTTCGCCAGGCGATCAGCCTCGCGATGAACCGCAACGCATTGGGTCTTCAGGGTGAGGGCGGACAAGAGCCACCGGCGACCAACGCCAGCGGCTTGACGCTGCCCGCGTTCCAGGCGGACTTGACCTCAGCGGCTACGAAGGCGACTTTGTCCGGTAACAGCAACGTCAAGGCAGCCGAGGCCGTTTTGACGAAGGCCGGTTACAAGAAGGACAAGGCTGGCTTCTTTGCGTTAAAGGGCAAGCAGGTTTCGTTCACCATCATCGACCCCGCGAACTACTCGGACTACGCCTTGGACGGCACCTTGATCGCCAAGTCGTTGAAGTCTGCAGGTATTGACGCCACGTTCGACGGCACGTCGGACAACGCGTGGTACGCGGACCTCGCTGACGGTGACTTCCAGGCTGCCGTTCACTGGAGTTCTGGTGGCACGGTGCCGTTCGTGACCTACGACAACTGGCTGGACAGCACGCTCGCCACGGGAGCCAACGCGAAGAACGCGTCGGGTGACCTTGAGCGTCTGAACAACAAGACTGTCGACGCCGAGTTGGCCAAGTTGGCCGCGGCGGCAACACCGTCCCAGCAGTTGGCGGCACTTGCGCCGCTGGAGTCCTTCATCATCCAGGACCTGCCCGTTATTCCGATCCTGTACGGTGTCGGATTCGACGAGTACAACACTGGTGAGTTCACGGGCTTCCCGACTCCATCGAACCCGTACGAGGGTGGACAGCCAACCTCGCCGACCGATGAAGTCGTCGTATTGCACCTGACGCCAGTCAGCTGAGCAGTAACCAGTAGTTCGTAGTTGACCACGGGTAGTCCCGGGTCCGGATCCCGAAAGGGAGGGCCGGCCGGGGCTGCCCGTGGTCTTTTCTCTGCATGGCCCCGAGTTTTCGTAGTCTGGACGATGACCACTACCAGTGAAGGATGAAGGGTGCAGGAATACGAAGCACGGCCGCTTTCAGATCAACGCTACGAGTTAGGTGAGTGCTGTCGTTGGGACGAGCAGCGAGCGGAGCTCTCGTGGGTGGACGTGCCCGCCGGTCGCTTCTACCGCGCTCGGGCCTCCGACGAACTCTCAATGCTTCACTCCTACCAAGTGGAGGGCTATCTCAGCGCCGTAGCGCCGTACGCCGAGCGTTCCGAGGGTTGGATTGTCGGGACGAATCAATCAATATCGCACCTCTACGAATCGGGAGCCCTCGAGGAATTGGCGAGGCCCGAGGCGCGCCACGCGCCCAACGTGAGGATGAACGACGGAGCGTGCGACCCGTGGGGCAGATTCCTCGTGGGATCCATGGCTCTTGACATCGCACCCGAACGCGGGAGTCTCTACCGCTTCGCCCCCGGCGCAGAAACAGAGTTGCTGTTGACGAGCGTGACGGTTTCCAATGGACTTGGATGGAGTCCCGACGGGCGACTTATGTACTACGTCGACAGCGGTCCGGGGACCATCCATACCTTTGACGTCGACACCGCCGGCGAGCTCGGCGAGAAAAGACTGTTCCTTCGCTTCGATCCGCTTCACGTACGAACACCTGATGGTCTGTGTGTCGATGCGGAAGGGTGCCTCTGGGTGGCGTTCTGGGACGGGGGAGAGGTCTGCCGCTTCGCGCCGACTGGTGAACTGTTGGCGCGAGTCGTGCTTCCCGTGTCACGACCGACGTGTTGTGCGTTGGGTGGCGAGTCCGGGACCACCTTGTACGTCACGACCGCGTGGGAGGGATTGAACGAGGATCGTTTGGCGCGCGAACCCGACGCGGGTCGGATCTTCGGCGTCGACGTAGGCGTGCGGGGACTTCCGATCAACGCCTTTAACGCTCCTTCGACTAGGTAGCCCCACGTCGCGACGTCCGTCGCGAGTACTTTGCCCGGGATGTGGTAACGGGGACGTGTACCCGAGGCGAGGGGTGCTGGTCGACACTCCACAAAAACGAACCGTCTCGCGACGGGGGTCGAAGTACCGGGCGGCGGTTTCGGTAAGGTTTATCGACACCGAAGCACCGTCGTGTGTCGAACAGCGCAACTCGAAGGGAATCCTGCATGGCCAGTCGACTCGTCTTTCCCGAAGACTTCACGTGGGGCGCGGCGACCGCGTCCTACCAAATAGAGGGCGCGGCCAAGGAGGACGGGAAGGGTCGGTCGATTTGGGACACCTTCAGTCATACGCCTGGTGCTACCTTGCACGGCGATACCGGCGACGTCGCGTGTGACCACTATCACCGCGTCGCGACTGACGTGGCGCTCATGGCCGAACTGGGACTTAAGGCCTATCGGTTCTCAATCTCGTGGCCACGTATTCTTCCAACGGGCACGGGCGCAGTGAACCAAGCGGGACTTGATTTCTATCGCCGACTCGTGGACGAACTCCTCGAACGCGGAATCAAGCCCGCCGCGACGCTCTACCACTGGGACCTTCCCCAAGATCTTGAGGACCAGGGTGGCTGGCTTAATCGCGATACGTCCTTGCATTTCGCTGACTACGCGCGCGTGATCGGCGAGGCTTTGGGGGACCGCCTCGAGAACATCATCACGCTCAACGAGCCGTGGGTGTCGTCGTTCATTGGCTACACAACCGGACACCACGCACCCGGTAAGCAGGATCTCGGCGACGGCGTCATTGCGGCTCATCACTTGCTTTTGGGTCACGGACTCGCGGTCTCGAATCTTCGCGACGTCGCGGGTTCGTGCGACGTGGGCATCACGGTAAACCTCAGTCTCGCGATTCCGGCTTCCAATACGGAATTGGACCTCGGGGCTGCCGCGAGGCACGACGATCAGCTCGACCGATGGTTTCTGGACCCTATCTTGAAGGGCCAGTATCCCCAGAGCCTCCTCGCCGAGTACGTCGGGCTCGCGGGCGATGAGTTTATTCACGACGGTGACCTGGCAACCATCAACGCAGGAATCGACTTTCTGGGCGTCAACTACTACACGCGCAACATCGTGGCGGGCCGCGCCGCGCCACACCAACCCTGGACGCGCCAGACCCCGCTTTGGGAGTTCAACAATTTCGACGACGTGACCCCTCACGGGGTGCCCCGCACAACGAAGGACTGGCCGATCGACCCCGACGGGCTGCACGCCGTGCTTCGCTGGGTGTCCGCCACCTACGGGTCGATTCCGTTGTACGTCACTGAGAATGGGGCCGCGTTCATTGACTACGTCGACCAGAGCGGCTCGGTGCACGATAGCCAGCGCATTGACTACCTTCAGGGTCATTTTGCAGCGGCGCACCGCGCACTCGAAGAGGGAGTGAATCTACGCGGGTACTTCGTGTGGTCACTTTTTGACAACTTCGAGTGGGCTGACGGCTATTCGCAGCGCTTTGGTCTGATCTTCGTTGACTACCACACCCAAGAAAGGATCCTGAAGGACAGTGCCCATTGGTATCGTGCCGTCATCAACGCGAACGCGATCGACCAATCCTGAGAAGTGAGCATTGTGAATCGTTCCGACCTGAATTGCCAACGATGACCAACGAACTTGCGGGACGCACCGCGCTGATCACCGGTGCGTCGCGAGGAATCGGTCTCGCGATCGCCCACCGTTACGTCGAGGCGGGCGCACGCGTCGTCATCTCGTCGCGGCGGCCCCAAAATCTCGACGAGGCTTTGGCGACGTTCGTTCATTCCACCAAGGTGCGCGCTATCGCGGCTCACGTTGGTAGTCGTGAGGAGGCTGATCGACTCGTCGCCGCCACGATTGAGCAGTTCGGCTCCTTGGACGTACTGGTCAACAACGCCGCCACCAATCCGAACTTCGGTCCTCTCGTGGACATTACCGACTCACAGATGCAAAAGACCTACGAGGTGAATCAAGCCTCGGTGGTCACCCACAGCGCCGCGGCGTGGCACCAATGGATGGGTGAGCACGGCGGCGTCATCATCAACATCGCCTCGATTGGCGGGCTCGGGCCCGAACCTGGTCTTGGGTGGTACGGCGTCACCAAAGCTGCGGTCATTCATCTCACCAAGCAACTCGCGTGGGAACTGGCCCCACACGTACGGGTGAACGCCATTGCGCCGGGTCTCGTGAAGACTGAGCTCGCCCGCGGTCTCTGGGAGGAGCACGAGGAGGCGATCGCCTCGAGAATCCCACTTCGCCGTCTGGGCGAGACGGACGACATCGCCGCGATGGCCCTAATGCTCGCGAGCGACGCGTCGTCGTGGATGACGGGTCAGGTGCTGGTCATTGACGGCGGCACGACCAATCAGCCCACTGGTGGCGTCAGTTAGAGAAGGTCAGCCAGTCGCTCGCGTTGGATCTTGCCGTTGGGGGTCCGGGGAATGGCCTGGACGTGGCGGATCACTTTGGGCTTGGCCCACGGCCCGATACGTTCGTTGGCGACCTCGGTGATCGCCGAGTCAAGATTGGCGCCCGTACCCACCACCAGGACGATGACTCGTTGGCCCCATTCGGGGTCGTCCACGCCCGTCACCGCGACGTCGTGCACGCCGGGGACCGAGCCGATCACTGCCTCGAGGTCGTCGGGCCAGAGCTTCTCGCCACCTGTATTGATGACGTAGCCGATGCGGCCCTTGACCGATACCCGCCCGTCGATGACGTCACCGGCGTCACCGGTCGGGAACCAGTCGTCTCGCCCGTCGGGTCCAACGACGCACGGTCGGGCCCGGTCCCGGTACGAACGAAACAACGTCGGTGAACGCACCGCGAGTTCGCCGGCCACACCGACGACCTCGACGCCGTCGAGAACCCGTCCGTCGTAGACAATCCCCGAGCCGGTCTCGGTCATGCCCCAGGTCGAAATGATGTTGGTACCCAACACCGAAGGTGGGCGCGCGCCACCGAGGAGCACCTTCGCGAACCCGCTGACGTCGTGCCGCGCGAGTTGGGTGCGAACCAGGGCCACGTGGGTGGCCCCTCGACTGGGGGCTTGACCGAGGTCATCGGGATCGCCCCAAAGTACGCTGACGTTCTCGAACACGGCACGCAGGATGACGGCGAGGCCTCCGATGTGATTCGCCGGCAGCACCGGATACCAGACGGTGGGTTCGTCGGTGCGCAAGTAGCCGGTGGTCAATGCCGCGCTCGCCGCCAGGGCGTCCCACGTGAGTTCGGCCGCCTTGGGTGTGCCGCTCGATCCCGAGGTCAGCATCACGAGACCGATTTCATCGTCGACCATCCTGCCGCGTGGTCGATTCGTCGGACCCTCGAGCGTAAGGACGGCCGTCGCCTCGAGAGCGCTTAGTTCGTCTTCACGTCGTTGAGACGACGCGCGTTGATCCAAGACGCAAAACGGCTCGGCGCCCTCGACGCAGCGTCGAACTGCTCTCTCGAGTGCCGGCCCGAGTGCGATGTCGAGCGCGAGCAATGGTTTCACGGAGAGACATTAGGTCCTCGCGGCTAGGTTGTGTAGCGACAAGGACGGCACGGTGGCTTCACTACGACACGAAATACGTATCGCCGCCACCGCCGACGCCGTCTGGTCCATCGTGACTCGACCCGAGTCGATTCCCGAGTGGTTCCCGGGCATCGTGTCGTGCACCGTGGACGGCACGGTGCGCGTGGTCAAGACCGCAATCGGGCTGGAAATGCCCGAGGAGATCCTGACGAACGACCCGCTCCTTCGAAGGTTCGCGTACCGGATCACGTCGCCGGTCTACAAGTTCCATCTCGGGACCATCGACGTGATTGCGCTGGGGGAGCGTGAGTCGCTCTGCGTCTATTCGACGACCGCCGAGCCCGACACGCTGGCGCTGATCGTCGCGGGGGGCACGGTCGCGGCCTTGGCCCAGATAAAGCAGTTGGCCGAGGCCGGCTAGGAGGCGACATGGGAAGAAAGATCCTCTTCATCACGACCGACCAACAGCGTTACGACACCTTGGGGGTGAACGGCGGGACGCTGGCGCGCACGCCGGTGCTCGACGCACTCGCCCGCGAAGGTGTTCGTTACGAGCGTTGCCAACCTACGTCGGTAGTGTGCATGCCGTCGAGGGCCTCGATGTTGACCGGCCAGTTCCCGTCCACGCACGGGGCTTGGATGAACGGTGTGCCACTCGCGATTGACGCGCCCTCAGTCGCGGAGAACCTGCACGACGCGGGCTACGCCACCGCGCTAATCGGTAAGGCCCACTTTGAGCCGTTCATGGATCCCTTTGGACGTTTTGCTGAGAACTCGCTCGCCAGTTTGGGTGTCCCCACCATAGAACAGCCCTGGTTCGACGGTCGACGCGGTGTGCACCGCGGCTTCGATTATCTCGAGTTCGCCACCCACGGCGTCATGGGGCCACTCCACTACGCGAAATGGATGATGGCGAACCATCCCGAAAGTCTCGGCGGCTTCTACCAGGTCGTCGATGGTGAACTGAACGTGAACGCCGAAGGTGGTGGCGACTCGGGAGCGCCCCAGGTGAAGTACAACGACGTCGCGCGCGAGTGGTATCACACTGACTGGGTTGCCGATCGCACGATTCGTTGGCTCGACGACCAGCGCGAGGACCGGGACTGGTTTTGTTGGATGAGCTTCCCCGACCCGCACCATCCGTGGGACCCACCTCGGTCCGAGATCGGTCGGGTTCCCTGGCGCGACGTCGGTCTCCCAGCCAACTACCCCGAACGGGCCAGCGAGCGAGAAGCGATCATCGACCAGAAGGCCCGTCACTGGCGTGCGTGGTACGACGGCACGCTGGTGTCGAACTACGAGGCGCCCGCGAAGTGGGTTCCCGCGACACTCACCCCCGATCAGGTGCGCGAGGTGAACGCGCTCAACGCCGTCGAGGTGGAGTTGATCGACGAGGCCATTGGTCGAGTGCTGTCGCGACTCGACGAGAAGGGCTGGGGCGACGACGTGGACGTGATATTCACGACCGACCACGGCGAGTTCCAGGGCGATTTTGGTTTCCTCTTCAAGGGCCCCTATCACGTGGACGCACTGATGAGGCTTCCGCTCATCTGGCGGCCCGCGCGTTCGACCAAGACGGCCCCGGGCGTGGTGACCGCTCCGGTGAGTCTGGTCTCATTGGCCGCCACGTTTCTCAGCGTGGCGGGAAAGCCCGCGCCGGCGTGGGTGGAAGGTGACGTCTTGCCCCAGAACGACGATGAGGCGAGGACGCGCGGCCAGGACGCCACCGTGACCGAGTGGGACTCGTCGCTCTTTGGCGTCGACGTCCACGTGCGATCGGTGTTGACCAAGGAATATCTGTACACCGAGTACGACAAGGGCACCCTGCACGAAGGGACCGAGGGCGAACTCTACGACCTGCGCGACGATCCGTTGCAGCGTGTGAATCTTTTCGACGATTCTACGCGGGTCAACATTCGCGCGTCGTTGCACGAACGGCTGCGTTCTCACGCCGATCGACCCGGTGAGCGTGCCACTCCGGGGATCGTGATGGCACCCGTCTGAGCACGGGTAGCGTGGTCGGCATGCCTGACACCGTTATCCATGGCTCGCCGATCGATCCAGTTGAAGAGTTCCGTTCCTGGCCGTTGCCGAACTTCGAACGTCGTGGCGACTACCAGGACGTCATCTACGAGGTCGCCGAAGGAATCGCCCGGATCACGATCAATCGACCTGAGCGCCGAAACGCCTTTCGCCCTCAGACGCTCTTTGAACTTTCGCGCGCGTTCGAGGCGGCCCGCGACGATATCAGCGTGGGCGCGATCATCCTGACCGGCGCCGGACCTGATGCGTTCTGCTCGGGGGGCGACCAGAAGATTCGTGGTGACGACGGCTACCTGGGTGACGACGAGGTGGCCCAACAGGGCGTGGGTCGCCTGAACGTGCTCGACCTGCAGATCCAGATCCGTCGCCTGCCCAAGCCGGTGCTCGCCCAAATCGCCGGTTACGCCATCGGGGGAGGTCACATCCTGCACTTGGTGTGTGACCTTTCTATTGCGGCCGACAACGCGAGATTCGGGCAAACCGGACCACGAGTCGGATCCTTTGACGGTGGGTACGGTTCATCCCTGCTCGCGCGCACCATTGGGCTCAAGCGCGCCAAGGAAGTCTGGTTCCTGTGTCGCCAGTACGACGCCGCCCAAGCGTTCGAGTGGGGCCTCGTCAACACCGTGGTGCCCCTCGCCCAACTCGAGACCGAGACCATTGCGTGGTGTCGTCAGATCTTGACGCTCTCGCCCTTGGCACTTCGCATGCTGAAGGCCGGATTCAACGCCGCCGAGGACGGTCTCGCGGGGGTCCAACAGTTGGCCGGTGACGCGACGATGCTGTTCTACATGTCCGAAGAGGGCCAGGAAGGCCGCAACGCCTTCGTCGAACACCGAAAGCCGGACTTCACGAAGTTCCCCAAGCGTCCATGACCCAAGCACCTTTGACCCGAGTGCCGGGGCCGCTTCGGCGCTGGGTGCTCGCCGCGCGCCCGCGAACCCTGCCCACGGTCATCGTGCCCGTCGCTGTTGGGGCGTCGCTCGTGCGTCCGGCCTCTATTGAGTGGCTGAACACCGTGCTGTGCGTTGCGGTGGGACTCGCGCTGCAGATTGGTACGAACTTCGCCAACGACTACTCCGACGGCGTGCGCGGCACGGATCAGCAACGCGTCGGACCCTTCCGCCTCACGGCGTCGGCGCTCGTGCAGGCGTCGAGCGTGCGACTGGCGGCCTGGTCATTCTTCGCGGTCGCGGCCGTCGCGGGACTGGTGCTCGCATCGCGAACCTCCTGGTGGCTGGTCGCCATTGGTCTCAGCGCGATCTTGGCCGGCTGGTTCTACACGGGCGGACCAAGGCCTTACGGGTACTACGGCTTTGGCGAACTCTTCGTGATCATCTACTTCGGCTTTGTCGCCACTGTTGGCACCTCGTACGTGCAGCATCGCTCCATTCCGAGTTCGTCGTGGTGGTTCGGACTCGCCATGGGATCGCTCGCCTGTTCGTTGCTCGAAGCGAACAACCTTCGCGACGTCGACGGCGATCAGCTCGCGGGCAAGAAGACGTTGGCCGCGCGTCTCGGGCGAGTGCGCGCGTCGTGGCTGTACGCTGCGTGTGTCGCGGGTGTCGCCCTGGGTTTCATGGTGGGAGGCGAGATCGTCATCGGCGCACTCGCCATTGCGCTCTTCATCCCCGAACTGCGTTCGGCCTTCTCGTCCAAGAGTGGACGCGAGCTGTTGCCCCTACTGAAGGCGACCTCGATGACCCAACTCCTCGTTGGTGGCGCCCTCGTCGTGACCTTCTTCGGAACTCGCTAGGGCGAGAAACGTCGTCACGAGACGCGCACTCGCCTCGGGATTCTCGAGGTGGGCGGCGTGCTGGGCCCGCGGTACCGATTGCATCGTCGCGCTGGTGACGCCCGCCGCGATGGCGCGTGCTTCGGCGAGGAACTTCTGGTCCCGCTCGCCCGCGAGGCACAGGGTCGGTAGCGACAGTGACGCCAGACGCGGGCCGAGGAACGCCTGGGTGCCCGTGCCACAGAGGCGCAGCGAACTCGCCAGTCCCGCCGCATCGGTGCTGCGGGCTTGGCGTTCGCGCGAATCGACCGGCAGGGTCGCGAACATTGGCTGAGCGAGCCATTCGTCGAGGAAACGCTCGGTGCCAATCGTCTCGAGACGCGCCGCGAGAGCCTCGTCACTGACCACCCGATCGCGACGTTGGCTCGCGTCCTCAATGCCCCGTGACGCGCCGAGCACGATCAACGCGCTTAGTCGTTCGCGATGGCGAAGCGCGATGTGCAGCGCGACTCGCGCGCCCAACGAGTATCCCCCCAGGGCGACGGGATGGTCGGGCAAGGACGAGGCCAGCAGATCCGCGGTTTCGTTGAGGGTGGCCCGCACGTCGCTGGCCGTACCGTGGCCGGGCAGGTCCGTGGTCAGCAGTTCGTGGCTTCCTGCAAGAATGGTGCGGAACCGGTGAGCGGATTCGCGCGTCTGGGTGAATCCGTGCAGCCAGACCAGGGTCGATCCAGACCCGTGGCGTTCGTATGTAAGGAGAGGCATTGCAAGGAAGCGTACCGAGCCCGAGCGACGTGCAGGCGACGTTCGCGGCCACTCTCTTTGATGAGTGGATCCGCAACGGGCTGCGCGAAGTGGTCCTTGGACCGGGTTCGCGCTCGACGCCGCTCGCCCTCGCCGCAGCGGAGCGCACCGAGTTATCCCTGCACGTGCGAATCGACGAACGAAGTGCCGCGTTCTTCGCGTTGGGACGAGCGCTCGTCAGTGCGTTGCCAGTCGCCATCGTGGTCACCAGCGGCACCGCCGCCGCCGAACTGCACGCGGCGATCTGCGAGGCCGACGCGGCGGGCGTGGCGCTGCTCGTCCTAACGGCGGACCGTCCCCCGGAACTGCACGGCGTGGGCGCTCCCCAGACCATTGACCAGCGCCACCTCTACGGCGGCGCCGTGCGGCTCTACGAAGAGCCCGGGGTGGCTCGCGGTGACGCTGCACCGACGTGGCGAGGACTGGCGAGTCGACTGTGGCTTGCGTCGACGGATTCGTCGAACAAGCCCGGTCCGGTGCACCTGAACGCCGCGTTCGTCGAACCCCTGCTCGGCACGCCGTTTGAACTCCCGGCCGCGCGGGTAAACGACGCGCCGTGGCGCACGTCGCGAATTCTCGAACCGGGGTACGCGCCACTCGACGTGAATGGCGCCCGGGTGCTCTGTGTCGTCGGACCCGGGGTTGACGCGTCCGTCGTCGCGACGTGCCGCGACCTCGACTGGGTCGTGGTCGGGGACGCCACCGCGCAGGGCACCTTGCCGTACTTCGACCCGTTGTTGCGCGACGACGAGTTCGCACGTGCCCACCGACCGGACTTGGTCGTGCGCATGGGTGGCGCGCCCGCGTCCAAAGTCCTCGCGACTCGCCTGCGCGAGTGGAACGCGCCCGTCGTAGCCCTGATGGGTTCGGGCGATGTCGCTGACCCCGACGGGGTGGTGTCCAGGTCGTTGCCTGGTCTGCCGCGGCCGGACTCGGTGTCGACGCGCGCGGACTCCGATTACGCCGCCGCCTGGTTCGCCGCATCCCAGTCGGTCGGAGAATACCTGCGCGGCGAGGAGTCCGACGATGACGAATTGAATGAGCCGATCGTCGCGCGCCTGGTGGTCGAATTGAGCGGTGAAAACAACGTGCCCCTGGTGGTGGGATCCTCGATGCCGGTACGCGACGTGGAATGGTGGGCCGCCGCGCGCCGCGGTCCCACCTACGCGAACCGCGGGGTCAACGGTATCGACGGCGTCGTCTCGACGGTGCTGGGCGTGAGCGCCGGAGCCAAAGGAATTGGTCTGGTGGGCGATCTCACGCTCCTGCACGACGTGTCGGGTCTCGTGGACGGCTTGGGTGGCGCCGAAGGGACGTGCGTGCTCGTCGTCAACGACAATGGCGGAGGGGGGATCTTCTCGTTCCTTCCCCAGGCAGCGGCGCTGTCGACCGAGCGTTTCGAACTTCTTTTTGGCACACCACGTACCCACGATCTCGAGGCGATTGCGCGAGCGTTCGGGCACTCGGCGAGCACCGTGTCAACACGAAGCGAACTTCGAACGGCGCTGGAAAAGGGACTCACCGAACCGGGCCTGCGACTCGTCGTCGCGCGCGTGCCGTCGCGAGTGCGCAACGTCGAGATCCACGAACTCATGGTCGAGTCGTTGGCGAATCGTCGGGGCGCGGGGCGTTGAACGCGACCCTTCCGGCCTCACTGTTCGCCGCGTTCCCGCTGGCCTTCGCGGCGGGGCTCGTGTCTTTCGCTTCGCCGTGCGTCCTTCCCTTGTTACCGGGTTACTTGGCGTTTCTCAGTGGTTCGACCGCCCGGGTCGAGGGACGAAGCGGGCGGGGCCGCGCGGTCGTGGGCGCGCTGGCCTTCATCGTGGGTTTCGCGTTGGTCTTCGTGAGCTTCGGCGCGTTGTTCGGCGGTCTGGGCTCGGCGATTCGCACGCACGAGCGCGTGCTCCAGGAGATCTTTGGGGTCGTGACGATCTTGCTGGGCATGTTCTTTGCGGGATGGTGGCCCTCGTCGTGGCTCCAACGGGACCGACGGATCCACCACTTGCCTCGAGCCTCGGTGGTGGGAGCGGGGCTGCTCGGCTTCACCTTTGCGCTGGGATGGGCGCCGTGCATTGGACCGACCCTCGCGTCGATTCTGGGCCTCGCCGCAGCGAGCAACGGTGCCACGGCGTTTCGAGGCTCCTTGCTCGCCTTCGTGTACTGCCTGGGGCTCGGTGTGCCGTTCCTTTTCGCGGCCTTCGCCACTGAGTGGATGGCCACCACCACCTCGTGGTTGCGTCGCCACGCCAAGACCGTGGGCGTGATCGGCGGCGTGTTGCTGATCCTTATCGGCGTCGCCGAAGTGACCGGCTTGTGGAGTTCGTTCGTGGTGTGGCTTCAGGTGCACGTTCCGTCGACCTCGACCGTGTTGTAGTTCATCGTTCTCGTAGACTGGTCGCATGGGCGTGCGCGACGATTGGGAGTTTCGCGGGCTCCTGCACCAGTGCACGGACGAGGCGGTATTCGCGCTGCTCGACGCCGGTTCGGTGACGGCGTATATCGGCTTTGATCCCACGGCGCCTTCATTGCACCTGGGTAGCCTGCTGCAACTCTGTACGCTTCGTCGCATCCAGTTGTCGGGCAACCGGCCAATTGCTCTCGCGGGCGGGGGCACAGGTCTCGTGGGTGACCCGACCTTCAAGGACGCGGAGCGGCCCCTGCTCACCCTCGACCAGATCGAGGCGAACGTGCGAGGAATCCGCCCCCAGCTCGAACGATTCCTCGACTTCTCGTCGTCCGCGGGAGCGTCACGCGCGCTGCTACTCAACAATGCCCAGTGGCTGACCTCAATCTCGCTCACGGAGTTCTTGCGTGACGTGGGCAAGCACGTCACCGTGAACCAGATGACCGCCAAGGAATCGGTCCGCGCGCGACTCGAGCGCGAGGACGTTGGACTGTCCTTCACCGAGTTCTCCTACATGTTGCTCCAGGGCTATGACTTTGTTCGACTCAACCTCGACCACGGCTGCACGCTGCAGTTGGGTGGTTCGGACCAGTGGGGCAACATCACCGTGGGCACTGAGTTGGTTCGCAAGATGACGGGCCACCAGGCCTTCGGATTAACGACGCCCTTGTTGCTGCGCGGCGACGGCAAAAAGTTCGGCAAGTCCGACGGGGGCAACGAGAACATCTGGCTCGACGCCTCGATGACCTCGCCCTTTGCGATGTACCAGTACTTTCTCAACGTCGATGACGCCTCGACGCCCGCGTCGCTACGGTTCTTCACCTTCCTCTCACCCGAGGAGATCCTCGCCCTTGACGAGTCGACCTCGACGGCGCCCCAGGAACGAATGGCCCAACGAACGCTCGCGCGCGAGGTCGTCACACTGGTGCATGGCGACGACGCCGCGCGCAAGGCTGAGCGCGCGAGCGAGACTCTCTTCAGTGAGGAGATACGTGACCTCGACGAGGCCACCTTGCTCGAGGTAGTCCGAGACGCCCCCTCGTCGCGTTGGCCGCGCGCCGATTTGGCGGCGGGATTGGATCCGACCGAGTTGCTCGTGCGAACGGCGCTGGCCAAGTCCAAGAGCGAAGCTCGTCGGTTCGTCGATCAGGGCGGCCTCTACGTAAACAACCGCCGGGTCGCCAGCGACGAACTCGTCGATGCATCGAGGGCCCTGTACGGAAAGTACCTGGTGATTCGCCGAGGACGTCACGAGTTACACCTCGTGGTCCTTTCGTGATCAAGGCTCTAGCGACGTTCCTCGTTGCGGGACTGCTCTTGAGTGCCTGTGGTACCGAGAGCGAGGCCAAGGCCATGGCCGGTTGGGAGAGTCAGAGCAGTTTCCATTCCAACACGTCGACGCTGCTGGGTGACTTGCGACATTCGGCGATTGTCCTCGAGGACGCCAGTAGTTCGGCCCACGAGCTGCACTTGGTCTGTGGGGTCCTGGTCACTGACACCGAGGCGGCGAACGCCGCGTTGCCGACGCCCGACGCGCAGTCGACGTCGCTGCTGTCGCGTGCCTACACCGACATCGGCGGGGGAGCGAACACCTGCTTCGCAGCGGGCGCAAGCGCGAGTCGTCGAAAGAAAGCGCTGACGTACTTGCAGAAGGGTTTGGGCGAACTCAACGAAGCGATCGTGCGAGTCGGTGTGGCGGGCGGTTCGTCGCGCTAGGACCCTGACGGTCGTAGGTCGATCTCCAGGCGCAGGATTCCCTCTTCGAGCGTGGCCGTCGCGTCACCGAGCATGGCGAAATCCTGAAAGTCGAGTTTGGCTGCCTCGAGGAATCGTGCTCGGTCGGGCCCTTCGACGGGCGGCAAGCCTCGACGTTTCACCGCCTCAGCCCGCTCACGAAAACGCAGCACCATCTCGTTGGGATCAAAGGCATCGCTCATGACTGAATGTTAAGGGGTCGGTCCAGAGACTTGAGTTGGTATCATGGCTTTTCGGTTCAGTTCTGCTGGACCAGGGTCGCCGCCAGTTATGGCCCGCGACCAGTGAGGAGTTGACGTGAAAAAGGGCCGCCATCGTCGGTTTGTTGAAGCTCGCGAACTCAAGCGTTCCACCGGACC
>Ga0181516_10001357_pt1 | contig 18860 bp, 16 predicted proteins | sample PEATcosm2014_Bin_25_FD_121104 | JGI IMG/M metagenome (GOLD analysis project Ga0181516, IMG submission 121104) | Peatland microbial communities from MTU Mesocosm Facility, Houghton, MI, USA - PEATcosm2014_Bin01_10_metaG | ecosystem: Environmental > Terrestrial > Soil > Wetlands > Peat | place... | reverse complement strand
GCTGACGGCCTGGCTGCATTGCGTGCCGACAAACTCGATCTCGGAGCGTTCGGCACAACCGCACCTCTGGTGCATATCGCAAAAGGTGCAGACATCTCAATCATCGGCGGCGTGATGGGTGAAGACGCGGCCATTATCGTCAAGCCTGAAAACGAGAGCGTCATCAAGAGCATTCCGGACCTGAAGGGCAAGAAAGTTGCAACCGTGCGCCTGGCCACCGGCGATGCGGTCCTGCGAGGAGCGTTGAGCGACGCTGGAATCAATTGGAAGACTGACTTGCAGATCTTTGAACTGAAGAATCCTCCGGCTGTGCTGGAGGCTGTTAAATCCGGTCAGGTTGACGCCGGAGTCGTGTGGGGGCCTCACGATCTGCGGGCCGAGGAACAAGGGCTCAAGGTGGTAATTCGCAGTGGCTCCCTGCAGCCTGGGCACCCTTGCTGCAGACTCACGGTGCACACGCAAGATGCGCAAGCTCGCCGCGTGGTGTGGCAGCACTTCGTTCGCGCTATCCTACGCGCCGAGAAATTTACTGCTGAGAACCATGCGAAAACGGTAGATGACATCGCAAAGTACCTGAAGTTGGATCGCGGTCTCATCGAGCGTGCCTATTACAGCGGACATCTCGACCAGTCCTCTGATCCGAACCTCGCCGGTGTTCGAAGGTTCTGGAACACGATGGTTAAGAGCGGGTTTGTGGAATCCAAACAGGACATCACGCCACACGTTGAGACTGCTATCTACAAACAAGCCCTCGACGAATTGGCGCAGCAGAACCCGAATGATTCTTTCTGGCAACAGCGCGAGCAGGTCTTCGCTAAGCGTGACAAGTAGCGGACAGCTGAAGACATCCGGAGCATGTTCAATGAGCACAGCACCTGTTTCACGGCCCGATTTTCATCGAAGCACATCCGGCATCGATGTGCACGCGTTGCAATTCGCTTATGACGGCGCACCCGTTTTATCAGATATCGATCTGCACGTTGCGGAAGGCGAGTTCCTCTGCCTGCTTGGTCCCAGTGGATGTGGCAAAACAACACTGCTGCGCCTTCTCGCCGGGCTTGATCTTCCGTCCGCTGGAACGATCAGCTACAACGGCTCGCCGATTCAGGGTCCATCGCTTGAGCGTGGAGTTGTGTTCCAGAATTACTCGCTCTTTCCCTGGTTCACGTTGGCAGAGAACATCGAACTGGCTCTCTCCAAATCGCATCCGCGGCAGGATGCGAGTTGGCGGCAAGCCCATGCGCACGACTACCTTGCGCGCGTCGGCCTGGGAGATTCGGCTGGACAATATCCCTCCCTTCTTTCCGGAGGAATGCAGCAGCGCGGCGCCATTGCCCGCGCACTGGCATTGGGGTCGCCAGTCCTACTGATGGATGAACCCTTCGGTGCGCTTGATCCGATCAATCGCGCCAAACTGCAGGACTTACTTCTGGAACTCTGGGCCAGTTCGAGAAAAACCGTTGTCTTTGTTACGCATGACGTGGAAGAGGCACTCTATCTCGCCGATCGCGTCGTCGTACTTGGTTCTTCGCCGGGGCGGATTATTCAGGAGATCGCGGTTCGATTCGAGCGCCCGCGCTCGCGCCGACTGTTCAGCTCTCGTGAGTTTATTGAGCTCTCTGAAAGTATCGGTCAACTCTTCCGCGAGGATGTCCTGCAACGCATTGAAGCCGAGTCGCGATTGGCGAGTGTAAAGGAGTAATGCAGATGGCTAGCTTTGTAAGTCAATCCAATCCCGCTGTCACATCGACGCTGAGCGCCACCGCACAGCTGCCCGGCGCGGCGCGCGCGAACTTCAAGTCGCCCAACATCTCCTGGCCGAAGGCTCTGCGACTGCAGCGTAAAGAAGGCTTGACCTTCATAGTGGGAGTTATTCTGTTCTGGCAGTTCATCAGCAGCTTCAGTCACTTCTCCGGCAAGTATCTCTTTCCAAGTCCACTGCTGACTGCACACACACTTTGGGCGTCGCTGCCTGAGTTGCTGATTGGCACCGTGTACTCGTTTCTGATTCTGCTGCCGAGCCTTGCGCTTGCGATCTCTCTGGGAGTTGTATGGGGACTCATCGTGGGCACCACGCCAGCGCTGGACCGCATGTTCTCGCCCTTCGCGCGCTTTGCCTCGCCTGTGCCTCCCACTATCTACATTCCTTATGCCATTGCACTGCTGCCCACCTTCCACACGGCTGCGGGTTTTGTTGTCTTCATAGGCGTCTTCTGGCCTGTGTTTCTGAACACAGCCAATGGTGCGGGAGCACTGCCACAACATTACCGCGACAACGCGCGAATCCTCGGGCTCGCAAAGGTCGAGTATCTGAGGCGCGTGGTGTTTCCTGCAACGCTGCCGCAGATCTTCTCTGGCATCAGCGTTGGTCTGGTCTTCGCGTTCATCATGTTGACGGTTGCTGAACTATTCGGCGCCAGCAAAGGCCTAGGCCGATTCGTGCAGTTGTACGCGGACTATGCGGATTATCCGCGCATGGTAGCCGGCATTCTCTACACCGGCGTAGTCGTCTGGATTTCTATGGAAGTGCTGGAGCGCATCAAGAAGCGTTCCTTATTTTGGCTGAGGTAATGGAGGGAACGATGCCAGAGAACGAAAGTGAGCTATTTCAAGCGCTCTCAGATGCCGTGGTGGGAATGGATGAAGACCGCGCTCGTGAGCTTTCTATTGCGGCCGTTGACCGCAACATTGACGCCTACACTGCAATCGAGCGTGGACTTGTGGATGGAATGGGGCGAGCCGGAGAACTCTTCGAAAGCGAGGAGTATTTCATCCCTGAGCTGCTGCTCTGCTCGGACGCGATGTATGCCGGACTCGACATCCTGCGTCCGCACTTGAGGATCGAAGACGCCAGTCAGCGCCGCTTCAAGGTTGTCATCGGAGTCGTCGAAGGCGACACACACGACATCGGGAAGAACCTGGTCAGGATCATGCTCGAGGCTTCCGGCTTTGACGTGATAGACCTTGGGCGCGACATCCCTGCGCAGCGTTTTGTGGATACCGCCGTCTCAGAGAACGCCGACGTGATCGCACTCTCCACACTCATGACCACAACCATGGATGCTATGGCCGAGGTCGTCGAAAAGCTGCAGACTTCCAACCTTCGCGAACGCTTCAAGGTCATCCTCGGAGGAGGCCCGATCTCGCCCGCCTTCGCCAAGCGCATCCACGCGGACGGATACGCAAATTCCGCTCCAAATGCGGTCAAGCTGGTAAAGCAGCTTGCCGGGGTACCCGCCTGATGGGTGGAGACTCCATGACTCCCGTGCAACGCTTCGCCGCTTATGGACGTGGCGAAGCCATCGACCGCCTGCCCTGTGTGCCCATCGTGGGTAACACGGCTGCGCGTATCGTCGGTGCCAAGGTCTCTGATTTCCGCGGCAACGGAAAGCTCATTGCCGACGCCCAGGTCGCGGCCTATCAACGTTTCGGCTACGACGTCATCCGTATCTTCACCGATCTCTACACGCAAGCAGAGGCCATGGGCGCTCGCGTCCACTATCCGGACGACGAGACTGCGTATCTTGCCGCACCAGCTATCGAGTCCGTCCTACAGATCGCGTCGCTGGAGCCCGCGAATCCGTATAGAGACGGCAATCTTCCTGCACATCTGGAAGCGATGTCGAGAGCAGTTGACGCGGTTGGCAATGAAGTCGTAGTCACTGGCGCACTTACCGGTCCATTCACCACGGCCTCGTTTCTGATTGGCACCGAGACGCTGGTGCGCCTGATGCTGAAGAATCCGGCTGCTGTGCATCAGCTCTGTGAACTCGCGTTGCAGAGCGCGATTGCCTACGCCAAAGCCATTCTCGATACGGGCTGCACGCCGAGTCTCACCGATGCCATGTGTTCCACTACGGTGATCAGCCCCAGGCAGTTTCGCGAGTTTGGGCAACCGTACCTGGCGCGCCTCATCGAGTTCATTCATGGTCATGGCCGCTCGGTCACCTTGCACATCTGCGGAAAGACCCGCGCCATCTGGGAGCAGATGTGCGAGACCGGAGCGGACTGCCTCTCTATAGACAATGCAGCCGATCTTGCAAAGGCCAAAGCGATGGTGGGTAATCGCGTCCGACTGATGGGCAATGTTTCTCCTTCGGAGATCATGCTGCAAGGCACTCCGGATCAGGTACGGCAAGCGGTGCGCGAGTGCGTACTCAAGGCGCATGACAACCCCAAGGGCCTCATCGTCGCGTCCGGATGCAGTCTTCCGGTCGAGACACCGTTCGCAAATATTGATGCCATGCTCGACGCCGTGCGCGAAATTGGCTGGCCCATCCACATAGAGGAAGGAATGGAGACAACAGCATGCAAAGCCTGAGCCCAAAAGATCGTCTGCTGCGTGTGCTGCGCAAGGAGCCGGTCGACCGCTCTCCAGTGATCTGCACCGGAGGCATGATGAACTCGGCCATCGTGGAAATCATGCAGCGGACTGGGAACACTCTCCCGGAGGCGCACTTCGACGCCGGTCGTATGGCGGCCCTGGCGCGAGACGTGCAGTCCTTCACTGGCTTTGAAAATGTCGGCGTTCCATTCTGCATGACCATTGAGGCCGAGTTGCTCGGCAGCGAAATCAACCACGGTACTCTCGCCTGCGAGCCTAAGATCGCGCGCGAAATTTTTCCGACGGTTCGCGACGTGACATTTGGCAATGTGGATTTGTTGGCGCGTTCCGGGCGCATGAATGTTGTCGTTGACGCGGCGCGTCTTATCTCGACTGAGAATCCCGACGTTCCTGTGGTCGCCAGCCTTACTGGGCCTATCAGCACTGCCGCCTCAATCGTCGATCCGCTCAGCTTCTATAAGTCTCTGCGCAAAGATCCAGAGGGCGCGCATCAAGTACTCGACTACGTTACGCGTTTGCTCTCGGCTTTCGCCAAGCGGGTTCTGGAACAGGGAGCTACAGCTATCGCCGTTGGCGATCCATCCGCCACCGGCGAGATCCTCGGCCCGGCGATGTTTGAGAAATTTGCCGTGCGCTACATTAATCAGCTCGCCGACGATGTGCACGCCCTCGGCTACCCGCTCATCCTGCACATCTGCGGAGACATGAAGCGCGTGAGCCACTGCCTGCCCTTGCTGCGTTGCGATGCCCTCAGCACCGATGCGATGGTGAACCTCGTCGCACTCAAGAACGAGTATCCGCAGATCACCACCATGGGAAACCTGAGTACGTATGCCTTGGAATGGAACGACCCGGAGAAGATCGCGTCGGTGACCCGCAACCTCGTCGCCAGCGGTATCAACATTATCTCTCCGGCCTGCGGCCTGAGTACTTCCACGAGGCTGCAAAGCATCCGCGCCATGACCGACACCGTGACCCGAGGGGGGAAATAGTGGCTACCGTTCACTTCCTGCCTCACGGGACTGCCATCCCGGTCATTGCCGGCACGCGTCTGATTGACGCGGCCCGCGCTGCTGGAATTCGTATGGAGACGCCTTGCGATGGTGCAGGCACTTGCGGCAAATGCAAGGCAAAGATTTCCGCAAACAACACGCCGCTGGGGCTCTCCGGCGACGCCCATAAGTCACTTACTCAGGCAGAACGCGAGGCCGGCTGGGTGCTCGCGTGCCAGACCACAGTGCACGGCGATCTTCACGTTGAGATGGAGGCGTCAGATTCTGATGGATTGCAGATTCTCAGCGACGGGCAAAAGCTCACGGTGGAGCTCAGGCCATGGATTCGCAAGTTCTATGACGTGGAGACTAACGCGACGTGCGTTCTCGCAGGCAAGGCCGTGCTCACAACAGAGCCAGGCGACACTTCCGCGGAGATGTACGGAATCGCAGTGGACATCGGAACGACAACGCTGGTCACAACCTTGCTCGACCTCCGCACGGGCGCAGAGCTTGGAGTGACATCGAGCCTCAATCCTCAGGCCATTCACGCGCAAGACGTGCTCTCTCGTATCAAGATGGGTTCAAAGCCCGCAGGTCTGCAGAAGCTTCATGCCGAGCTTGTTGAGGAGATCAGCCGACAGACCACACATCTCGCCTTCAAGGCTGGTGTTGCGTTAGAGAACATCTACGAAGCGGTCTTTAGTGGAAACACAACGATGCTGTACCTTGCCACGCGTACGGATCCGACCTCGCTTGGCAAGTATCCGTACGTACTCTCGCTGGAGGGTGGCCAGCACGTGAGCGCACGTGAGATTGATCTTAGAATCTCGCAACATGGCATTGTATATCTGCCCCCTCTGTTTTCCGCCTACGTGGGAGCGGACATCACCGCCGGAATCCTCTCCACGAGGCTGGCGCGACAACCCGGGGTCGTTCTTCTAGTGGACATTGGCACGAACGGCGAGATGGTGCTCTCCGTCAATGGCCGTCTAACCGCCACTTCGACTGCTGCGGGTCCGGCGTTTGAAGGGATGAACATTGCTTGCGGAATGCGTGCCAGCCGTGGGGCCGTAGAACTGGTCTCACTGGGTGAACATGGTATTCGAGTGGAAACCATTGCAGGCAGTGACGCAGTGGGCATCTGCGGCAGTGGACTCCTCGATGTTGTCGGCGAGCTGGCAGCCAAAGGGGGACTCGACAAGAATGGCCGCTTCCGGAACAACGGAGACCAGCCTTGGCGTGATCAGTGGGAGTGCCTCGACGGCAAGCCCATCTTCCGGATCGCCGGACCGGTGTACCTGACACAGAAAGATGTGCGTCAGGTTCAGTTGGCTAAGGGAGCGATCCGCACCGGCATCGAGATGCTACTGAAAGCCGCCAAAGTCGGGGCCGCGCAGGTGGATCGCGTTCTGATCGCCGGATCATTCGGCTTTCACCTTCGCACGGCAAGCCTCATCCATCTTGGACTTCTTCCGAAAGAGTTCAGTGATCGCGTTGAGTTTGTCGGCAACACGTCCAAGTCCGGTGCAGAGGCGTTTCTTCTGAATCGTGATACCAGGGAAGAGATGAGACAGACAGTCGCGCAGGTCGAGGTCCTTGAACTGGCCAACGACCCTGCTTTCGAGAAATCATTTATTCGATCATTGCAGTTTTGAGTGGGAGATTATGCCAAAGAAGTCTGATCCAACGTGTTCCGATTGCGGCCTGCTGAGCTGCTACCGCCAGGATAAGAATTTTCCTTCGTTCTGCCTCACCCAGGCGAGCGACCCGGCTCAATTGGCTGAGGTCGTCGAATCGTATCGCGGTGAGGGCGAAGATGCACGTACCTCGCGCGCCGCTGCAGAGGTCGAAGGCACGTACTACGGCAAGCTGACGCGTGTCGAAGAGATCATCGCCTTTGCCAATCGCATCGGTGCACGGCGCATTGGTGTCGCCACCTGTGTTGGCCTGATCGAGGAGACGCGCATCTTCGTCAAGGTGCTTGAGGCACACGGTCTGGAATCCTACGCCGTGCTCTGCAAGGTTGGCTCGGTCGATAAGACCGAGGTCGGAATTCCCGATGATCTGAAGATCATGAAGGGCTGCCACGAATCCATCTGCAATCCAATTTTTCAGGCAAAGATCCTGAACGAACAAAAGACAGACCTGAACGTGATTGTCGGTCTCTGCGTGGGTCACGATTCGCTCTTCATCAAGTACTCCGATGCGTTGGTCACCACGCTGATCACGAAAGACCGCGTACTGGCGCACAACCCGGCGGCAGCGCTGTACACGTCAGGTTTCTACTACAAGCGCTTGTTGAAGCCGGAGGGCAAACTCTAGGTTCCATTGCGGTGCGGTAATTTCATTCGACGCAAGAAGGGTAGGTCGTGACACATAAGGAAATCATCGCGAAGTTGATTGCCCTGGAGAAGACGCCGAGACTGCCTGTCTCGCTGCTCTCCGGTGGGGCGTGGACGTTGAACCGCGACGGACTGACGATGGAGCAGGCGCTCAATGCACCTCCGGAGCGGCTCGCCGAGGTCATCGCCCACACCAATGAACAGGTCGGATGCGATATCGTCTGGCCTGGCTCGGGGTACCACAACCTTGCGCTTCGCGGTGCTGGCGGCGTCATTAAGTTCCGCACCAAGGGCACACCGGACGTAATGGCTCCGCTCATCCAGGACGTCAGCCAAATTGACCCGTCGCTGGCCGAGCGCATGCTAGAAGACGCAGGTATTTGCGTACTGGTGGAGACCGCCCGGATGCTTTCCAATTCCATTGGCGAGCACACGGTGGTGGGCACCAGTCAATGGGCTCCGTTCACTCTCGGCGGCCTCGCCTTTGGAGTCGAGCGCCTCATGCGCTCTGTTTACAAGGACAAGCCCGTTGTCCATGCTGTTCTCGAATTTGCTGCCGAGCTTTGCTTCGCGTATCTCGAGCCGTTCATTGATGCGGGCGTCCATATCATCTCGCTTGCCGATCCGACCTCCTCAGGGGACCTGATCTCGCGCGAGCAGTTCCAGGAATTCTCGCTTCCCTACCTGACGAAGGTTGCTGCCAGGGTGAAGGCGCGCGGTGTCTGGCTGGTCGTTCACATCTGCGGCAACACTACCAATCGCCTCGACCTGATTCCTTCGTCCGGTGCCGACATCATGTCCGTGGATTACAAGGTTGACCTCAGCGAGGCACGTCGCTTACTCGATAGCAAAATCGCGTTCGCCGGAAATATGAATCCTGTTGACGTGATGCAAAAAGAGACGCCGCAAGGTGTCGGTGAAGCTTGCCGTCAGGCCATCGCCAAGGCTCATCCTGCCGCAGGGTACCTACTCATGCCGGGCTGCGATATTCCACCCAGTGTACCGATTGAAAACGTAAGAGCCATGGTCGAAACCGCCCATGAGTATTCATTCGCATAGGAAATCATTCATGTCTAAAGCAGCAGCAACGCAAAAGAGTCTAATCGCGCAGCCAGAGCGCGGCAAAGGCACTATCTGTATTCAGGGTGGCTACGCACCAAAGGTAGGCGAGCCGAGAGTTCTCCCAATCTTTCAATCCACCACGTATAAATATGAAGATCTCGAACAGGTTGAGCGCCTCTTCGCTCTTCAGGAATCCGGTTATAAATACACGCGCACCGGCAATCCCACGGTCGCCGCCTTCGAGCAGAAAATCACCGAGTTGGAAGGAGGCACAGCCGCCGTTGCTCTCGCCTCCGGACAAGCCGCAAATCTTCTAGCGATTACGAACATTGCCAGTGCGGGCGACCATGTCGTCTCCGCATCAACTGTTTACGGGGGCACCTACACGCTCCTTCATCGCACGCTGAAGCGCTACGGCATTACAACCACATTCATCGATCCCGAGTCGCCTGAAAAGGAACTCCAGAAGGCTTTCCAGCCGAACACCAAACTGGTCCTCGCCGAGACCATCGGAAACCCCGGTCTCGGCATCCTGGACTTCGATAAGTTTGCCTCACTCGCGCGTCGCAACGATGTTCCTTTCATCGTGGACAACACACTGGCAACACCGTGCCTCTGCAACCCTTTCGGCCTCGGTGCCAACATCATTACCCACTCGGCCACCAAGTACATCGACGGCCACGCTACCAGCCTCGGCGGCGTCGTCATCGATGGTGGCAACTACAACTGGGCCAACGGAAAATTCCCCGACCTAACCGAAGCCGACGACACATACGCAGGTACTCGCTACGTCGAGAAGTTCCCAACCTTTGCCTTCGTTGCCAAAGCCCGCGCGCAATATCTCCGCGATTTTGGTGCCTGCCTCAGTCCGTTTAATGCCTTTCTCTTCAATCTTGGAATGGAGACACTGCATCTGCGCATTGAGCGACACAGCCAAAATGCGCTTGCCCTCGCCGAGTTTTTGAGCACGCATCCCAAGGTGAACTGGGTTGTCTATCCCGGGCTTAAAGGCAATCTCAATCGCACCCGCATCAAGAGGTACTTCCTGCGCAATCTAGCCAGCGGCATTCTCACCTTTGGCATCAAAGGCAACGCGCAGGCTGCCCGCACCTTCGTGCGTAATCTCAAGGTTGCCGCGCTGGTCGTACACATCGGAGATGCTCGCACCAGTGTGTTGCATCCCGGAACCAGCACCCACTCCCAGATGAATGCCGAACAGCAGCGCAGCGCCGGAATCACACCGGACATGATTCGTGTTTCGGTGGGCATCGAAGATGCGGCCGACATCCTTGCTGACTTCGATCAGGCTCTACGCAGCATTGGCTGAGAAGGAAATACTTAAGATGACCAACACATGCACGGAGCAAACCTTGAGCAACTCTATCCTTGTCGATGCGTCGCGCTATTTGCAGATAGATCGCCCGCAGCGTATCCAGCCGCAGCTCTCAGTGGACATCACCGGCCACTGCTTTCAACCGAACACTGAGGATCTCGAAAGCGACTGGGTCGCCCATGTTGCCGCGCCAGGCTTCAAGGTCTATCGCCAGCGACGCGGAGCAGATGTCGAGTCCTTCTGCTCTATCGGCACGGGGTCGGGACTTGACGTGCTCTCGGCTATCGAGATCCTCGGCGCAACCAGAGTGGGTCTTACCGACGTGCACGAGGACGTAGTCGCAGCAGCGGCAGCCAACATCGCGCGCAATCAGCACGCCGCATATCCCGTGACAATCCAGTCCGGCTTCGGTGACCTGCTAACGCCGCTTGTGCCTTACGCATCCCGTTATGACGTCATATATGAGAACCTTCCTAACATCTTGTCGCAAGACGCAGAGACTGTTGCCGAAGAGAAGAACAGCTCCGCCTACGTTCCGCCTCGCGCAGAGGAGGTGCCGCAACTGATAAAGCAGCAGATGCTTGATCTTCACTACCTGGCACTTCTCCAAGCCAAAGACTTTCTAGAGCCGGATGGTGCCGTTCTCCCCTGCCTCGGTGCACGCGTTCCACTTGATGTTTTTCTCACGCTCGGCAAACTAGCGGGCTATACGCCGTCGATCCTGACCTATGGCTGGAAAGTGCAAGGCGATCCTGAGTTGATCAGAGACTATGCTCACAACCAGGCCAGCGGCTTTGGTCCGTTCTACTTCTATCGCGCGGAGGTACTTCAGAAAGCCTTCGCTGGTCTCGATGCCGCCGATACTGGCCGGAACGCTCTGGATATTGAGCGCAGCCTGCAGACACGCCGGATGGATCCCATCACAGCGTATGCGGCGTTCGAAGATGGAGAGCGCATTGCGCACACTGTGGCCGTACTGCAATGCGAGCTGAAGTAACGATGGTCAATAGCGCTTCCATTCTGCAGCTTGTCGAAGTTATGAAGCTCCGGTTGAATGAGCGTGCCGTCACGTCGGACGACGTCGGACAGGAAGCTGCCCGCGTTCTTGCACTCCTAAATCCTCTTCCGACGTTGACGGGTATATTTCCCAAGAGCCAGCACCCTTCCACTCGCTACCTTGACGCGGCCCTCGCGTCAGGTGACGATGCAACCGCCACACTCGTCACCGCCATCAGGCCCGTCGCCTCCCATCTTCCTTGGCGCTACAGCTACGCCAGACGCAGCGACGCTCCCGGTCTCGAAGACAACATGGCTTTTGCCGAGATCATCGGCCCAGAGGCACCCTATGTGAGTGAGAGAGTATGCCTCGGTCTCACGCTGATCGGTCCGAATACGTTCTATCCTCCGCACCGCCACCCTGCGATCGAACTCTATTACGTCGTCACCGGAGAAGCGACATGGACGGCGAATGGATCATCGAGACGCAACCCTCCCGGTGCCTTCATTCTTCATGACTCGCAGGTGGTTCATGCAATGCAGACTCACCAGCGACCATTGCTTGCGGTCTATACATGGAGCGGTAAAGATGTCCGCAGTTGTTCAGTCTTTGCATGATCCGGGGAAGCACAAGCACAATCAGTACCGGCTTTTGAATCGCCATTCGCGCTGAAGACCGATGCGTTTCGGGCTCACTCTTTCGGCAATCGGGTCCGCGGTCGCCAAATGCGAGATCTCTCCGATGCGTGTTCGTCATTCGAGCGGCCAGACGGCGAGTATCGCCATGGCCGGGCAGCAGATGTCGCGAGACAAGGGGCTGCACACAGTTAAGCGGCTTTCCGTACAAGCAGGGCGAGTTGGCCCAAGTGGTATCCGAGCCGATTTTCGATATCCCCGGGCTTGTGGAAGCCGAGCGCCATCAGCGTTTTGATCCCATCCTGGGCGGTCGGTCGCCCGAGCGAAGCGATGCACGCATCCCAGCCGGCATCGAGCTCAACGTCTGGCGGTAGGCTGGTGTTGACGAGGCGCTTGGTGTTGGCGATGGCCCATTTGTCGAACCCTGCGATTCGAGTCGCGAGCGCCTCTACGAAAGCGTCCAGATCGGCGTCGGGCAAGGCGCGATTAATGTAACCGTAAGCCTCAGCCCGGTCTGCCCTGATGTCTTCAGAACTCAGGAGCACCTCGAGGGCTCGGTTTCGGCCGATGAGTCGGGGCAACCGGGCCATCGGGCCACCGCCGGCAACCATCCCCACTCCCACCTCCCACTGCGAGATGATGGCCTTTTCGCGGCTAGCGAAACTCATGTCGCAGGCCAGCGTGATCTCGCTGCCGTTGCCCGTCGCCCGGCCACGGATGAGAGCGATGGAGGCGACAGGCAAGCGGGTCAGACGCGCAAGAAAGTCCGGCCAAGGCGGCAGGCCCGTGGGACCGGCCGGCATCGAGGTCAAGTCCTCGAGCTTTGCCACGAAATCGGAGTGATTCAGGAAGTAGTCCTCGACCGCGCTGTCAAAGACCACGACCCTGACATGCTCGTCGGCCTCGAGGGCGTCAATGACTTCCTGGAACTGCGCCACCATCTCCGGTCCCATGACGTTGATCGGCGGGTTGTCGATCGTGACGCGCCAATAGGCGGGCGACCGCTTGGAAACGCGAATTTGTGCGGGTTTCGTAGGTGCGTTCTTAGTTGTCATGAATTTTCCTCCGTACTGGCTAGCCCCGGAAACGGGTTGGATGAAGCCGGCAGTTTTTGTCACGGCATTTAAGGTGTGGGTCGTAACGGGTGAAGACAAGCGCGGGTGGAATAAATTGAGGCTGTCTGACGACTACCAACGGCGGGCAAGAGCAGCCCCATCCACGTGGAGTACCTCTCGACTTACGTGACCCGCCTGAAGAGAGAACGAAAACAAGCTTCCCGCCGAGGCTGACCGCGTAAGAAAGTCCTTCGCTCGATCAGGCTCCCGATAATTTCAAGCCACCAGCAAGATCTTCCCGATACCACCCTTTTCTGCCGCTGCTTGAGCCTCGGACGCTTCACTGAGCGGCAGTCTTTGGCTGATCGGGATCACCAGCTTGCCATCTCGCACCGCTTCGGCCATGAACTCAAGTGTTTTTCTGTCGAAATGTGAGAATACAAAAACCACTTTTATGGATGGGTACTCCGTGGCGTTCTGCGGTTTCCCGACAACCGATGCAAAGACTCCTCCAGGCTTGACCTTGCCAATCAGCTTCTCGGCGGTTCTTCCGCCGACCGTATCTGCCACTGCATCAAGCGGCGGAAGATTCGCAATCGCGGTGTCGTCGTCGGTTGCGACGAACGTGTCAGCGCCGACGGTCTTCGCGTCATCGATCTGCCTCTTCAAAACCCCGGCGATCACAGTCGCTCCGCGTGACTTCGCCGTGAATACCGCCGAACGCCCGACGTTTCCAGCAGCACCTACGACGAGAACCGTCTGGCCCGCGTTGACTCCCGTAGCTAAAAGGAGCTGGTTGCCAGTTGTCGTCACCAGCGGCAACGCCGCCGCTTGGATCAAATCGAGCCCCTTGGGAACTTTGGCCAGAACCGCGGCTTTCACGACACAAAGCTCGGCGTAAGTATTGTCCGCCATAGCGAACACTTGATCGCCAACAGAAAAGCCTTCCACACCGGCACCAATCTTGGCCGCAGTGCCAGCAATATCGACTCCTATAAGCCCCGGGAACTTGATGGGGTAAAAGTCTTTCGTTAATCCAGCACGTCGCTTGTAGTCGATCGGATTCACGCTGGTGGCAGCGACTCGCACCAGCACCTCGCCCGAACCCGGAACAGGGTTAGGATAGTCTTCGAATTTGAGTACTTCAGGACCGCCATATTGGTGGACAACAACTGCTTTCATCCTTCATCTCCTTAGCTCGCCGGGTATTGGCTTTCGATCCATCTCGAAAATAAGCCTCACGGAGCAGCATCGCTTTGCGTGGACGTTGATGCCCGGCGCGGTTCAGCGCATCTGGTATGGGTGGAAGATGTAGTCCTTCGCCTTCACGGCGACATGGCACGTGTTCCCGCAGTCCGCGAGGGCCTTGGGATCGGGAGTGAACTTGTCCGATGCGGCGTCGTAGTTGAACACTGCATATCCCCAGCCGCCGGTTTTCGGAAATCTCTTGCTGTCCTTCTCCATCACGAAAGCCTGCTTGAAGACGTCAGGCACATCCACATCGTAGGGCGCTTCCGTGCTCTTCTTCGGCGTCCACTGGAGCTTCACGATCATGGAGCCCTCCGGAAAAGGCTGGCCGTTTCCCGGAACGCCGGACTTATATGCCTTGACCATCGCCGGATTGGCAACAATCACCTTGAGCACTTCTTTGGTGCGCGCGGAAGAGACCGCGGACCAGTCCTCGTATCCCCTGAAGTCGGAGAACGCGATTCCGCCTGGCGACGTCAGCGAGTACTTGTCCTTGCCTTGGCCTTGCGCGTGAAGGACTGTGCCGCCGAGGATGGCAAGCAGCGCCGCGGCCGCAACGCTGGCAATGGCTCCGAAATGTTTTACGGCGGCGCGTGGGAAATTGCGCCGGGTGGGTGATGACGACCCTTCGGACATGACGTTCTCCTTTGCAGAAAACGAGCTCGGACTTGGACAGACCGCTCCTTTTGCGGGCTGATCCCGTGGCCTATGGAACTAACGGACGCCGGGGGTGTACTCGACTTAGCTCAAGGGCGCGCCGCATGACAACTGGCAACTCCGTCCTGACAACCGCTACGCTGGACAGTAGGAATCTCTCTTAGTGTCCCGTCCGTTGATTCGCTCCATTTTGGAAGCGTTGCCTGATGTTGGACATCTCGTCGTCAAATGATGATTAATTTGCAGAGTCGGACCATGCTGCCGTCGACAGACAGAATTGTGTCACTCTCACAGGCCAGATAGCGGAGCCCGAGCCACTGCGGTGGCGACTGCATGGGAGAAGTCTATGAGTAGCGGAGGCCCATTCGCTTCAATAGGTGAGAGTGACTGTTATCGTGTCGGAATAACTGCCCGGTGTGACAAATTGGCCCGCCGGGACCTGTCCATAGACGGTGAGTGTCTGGGCGGCTCCGCTGCCGGTCTTGGCCACTGTGTTGGTGCCAACCGTGTTTCCCCAGTTAACGCTATGTCCGGAATCACTGAACAAGCCGTAGTGCAACAAAGCTGCTGCAGGGCCCGTCATGGAGCGATTGGTCACAGTCGCCCCGGTCGCCGTCCCGGCGTTGAGGCCTATGTTGTAAGGAGTGGTGTTGGTGCAGGTGGCTGAGATCGTAGATGTGGAGTTGAGCAGCGTGCTCGCGTAAGTGCCAAAGACCAAGGAAGTGGCCGAAACAGTGCAGGTTGCCTGGACAGTTGTGGTAACGGGAAATGACGTGGTGGCCGAAGTCATTGTATCTGTGTAAGTGCCCGGAGTAGCGTACTGCGCCCCTGGTATCTGGCCATATACGGTGACTGTTGCGTTGCCAGTTCCGCTATCCTCATTACCCGTGGTGTTGCCCCAGTTGTTGGTGTGTGCTGCGTCGGTAAACAACTGGTAGTTCAGGGTGGCACCGCCCGTGCCAGTCATCACTCGGACGGTTTCAGTCGCGCCCGCTCCGGTTCCAGTACCGAAGGGAATGTCCCACGCACCGGCGCAAGTCACCTTGCCGGTAGCGGTGCCGTTGAGCAGCGTGCTCGTATAGGTCCCGAAGTTCAAAGCCGTGATGGTGAGGGTGCATGTTTGTCCTATTGCCTGTTGCACTCCACAGGCAAAGAAGAAGAACAGTGCCATCAGAACGAGTCGCTGTTTCATGGCTTCTTCTCCAGGCACTGCAGGGGACCGATGGTCGGAATGTCTCCCGGCAGGGGAAGGTAGTCGAACACCACGGAGCAGTGCTTTCCATCTGGAAATTCCACGGAAAGCTCATTGTGCGGGCTGAGACCCTCAACGTAGGCTTCGCCGTCGTAACCGACCGGGACCACAGCAGCGGTTGCAAGCAATGTTGCCGCGCTGCCTTGCGGCACCGTGGCGCCGGCCTGATCCACCATCCGCAGCAATGCGGAATGACTGATATGAATCGGAAACTTGATCACTACACCAGAGCGATCCTGGGGGCGCAACGTAAGCTTGTCGCTGCTCAGCGATACGTCAGCCGGAACATCGGTCGGGTCAATACTGATGTGGTTCAAATCGAAGGAGCGCATATCAGGCACTAACACCCGTCCCGATTTTCCGGTGGTGCCCACGTAGCGGTTTTCCTGATACACACGAATATTCTTCACGGGGCTAGTGTCCACAACGGCAAAGCTGTCGTAGATTTCATTCGACGCGAACAGAGCCTTATCCACAAGCGAAATCGCTCCCAGCGATTCCACGCGCACCGTGGTCAGTCCGTAGTTGCGATCCACGCCGGCTGTAAACAGGCCCACTGCGGACTTGTACTGCCCCTGCGCAAATTCGTGGGTGGAGTCACCACCTGCAACATAAGCCTGATAGCCCCAATCCCCTACTTGTGGAGCCGATTGCTGCGCCTGCAACTGCCTGCTGCCATCCGAGGCACCAGAAGCACTCACGGAGCGATACTTGCCAATCGGGATGGTCACACCCACCTGGAACCCATTGCTCCCGCTCGCGCTACTTTGCAGATTTCTGAACTCGGTGGCGTAGAACGACGCTCTCCGAATTTGGAGCGAGTAGTTGGCGGTGAAGACGCGAGAGTGCTGGGCATAGCCACCTCCCGACCCTAGCATCGTGGGCGACGCATCCTGGTTGACCTCCGCGTAGGAAGCACCGACAGAACCGTAGCGCCTGACTGAGTAGCTGGTATAAGCGCTCAGTTGCTTGCGTTGGATCCCCGAGCCGTTCATTGACGCGACGTCCCGGTAATTTCGGTCAGCGAAAGATGCGGAGGCGCCCACACTGAAAATCCTGCCGATGCGCTGGGCACCCACAGAGTACTGTGCGCCGAATTGACCCGAGGCAATACTCGGCGCCACTGCGAGAGTGAGCACGCCAAGATTGCCGACCTGCATTACGCCACTCGCACCTGCCATGACCGCGCCGTCAGTGGCCTCGGCTCCAGCCTCGATCGTGAACTTTCTTGTGATACCACGTCGATAGACGGCGGTTGCCGCCAGCTTCCCGTAGTCATTGCTGATCGAGCCCCAATTGCGCCGTACCATGCCAATCTGTCCGGCAAAGGTCTGCAGACCCGGGGTCAAAAGCGTGGAACTGGCGTAGAAGGGCTGGGTCAAGGTCACCGGTTGACCGAGGGCATTGGTCACCGTCATGGTGATCGTGCCCGCTCCGGATACCACGGGGAGTTGCGGAATCTGGAAGGGCCCGGCGTTGACCGAGTTCGAGACTACCAGGTTGCCATCCGTCAGCACGTTCACCGTCGAAGGCACTGCCGCGGAGCCTGTGACCATCGGCAGAGGAAAGGTAATCAGGTCGGGGCGCATGCTGAAGTCCGAGCGTATCTGGACGCCCTCCATGTGCACCGCGCGAGTCCAGGAGAGACTACCGGTAATGAAGTCACCCAAGCTGTAACGCCGCAGAGAATTGACGTCGGCGAGGCTGTAGGCCGTATCAAGGCGGATGGCAGAGTTCCTGGAGGGGCCGGTGGAGCCGGAACCGACATTGGCAAGCCAATCTGAACTGGTGACGCCGAAGGGCGAGAAGGCTCTAAGGTCAAAAGACCCCGTGGCAGTGGTCTTGCCACCGGCATAGGTGCCGATGATGTCGTTATTCAGCGTGAGGCCCCTGCCGCTTTCAATCACACGTCGACCCTGCTGTTCTTCCTCTGGTCGTAAAACGGTCGGCTGCAGTCCTCCGTCGCCGACGGTGATGTACAACACCAGATTCTTCTGATCGAGGGTCCAGTTCAACCCAGGCAAATCAGACAATGGGATCAGACCGTTGGTTTCCGAAGCGCGCGAGAGTGGAACCTGCAAGCCGAGATCACGTAGTTCGCTTGGTCTCGCCATTAGCTTGTTCCGTCGCAAGGTGAATTCACCAATCTTTCCGATGGAGCGGCCATTGACCTGAACTTCCAGAAGCAACTGCGTCTCATCGGCAACCGCGGCAGCGGCAGCGGCAAAAGACGCGGTTGGATCGGCGGTCATGGGAGCTGCACCGGTTGCAAGTGAAGCATTGGCCGAAAGAGAAGCATCCGCAGGTGCAGGAGAAGAAGCGACGGCTGGCCGTGCCAGGTTCACCCAAAGAAGGCTGATTACTCCCGCGCAGCGGAGCCAGCGGGCCATCGTTGCCGTGGGGGAACTAGCGCGCCTCGACAAGGCGAACCTTCTGGTCGATAGCGCTGGCACTCATCTTTGCTGTCAATCTCAAGGTGTCGATCTTTAATGGCTGGGAATCTGGTCCAACTATGCGCCAACGCCGAGTGGCTCCGGGGAGGATATAAGGCAACGCGGCAGACTCGGCCTTGAATTTGCTGCCATCGTCCGCTGTCAGCACGATGTCGCGGACTACCTCATGGAGATTGCCCGTGTTCGTCGACACCAGGAAAAACTGGCCCGCATCGTTTTCGATGTGGAACTGCACATTGGCAAGACAGCGGACTTTAGGTTTGGCGAAGATTGGAATCGACAGACGCAGTACAACGTGCACTACCCCCGGTTCGCTCGGAGGCGGAATCTGGTCAATCAAAATGCGATAGGTGGCCTCTTGCCCCTGCGGCGCTTTACGAAGAATGAGTCGCACGACCTGAGAGGCACCAGGACCGATCTTGGCCAGCGGAGGGCTCAGCAGCACGGCATCAGACGCCGTCAGTTGATCGTCACCATCCTTCTGGT
>Ga0181516_10001356_pt1 | contig 18862 bp, 16 predicted proteins | sample PEATcosm2014_Bin_25_FD_121104 | JGI IMG/M metagenome (GOLD analysis project Ga0181516, IMG submission 121104) | Peatland microbial communities from MTU Mesocosm Facility, Houghton, MI, USA - PEATcosm2014_Bin01_10_metaG | ecosystem: Environmental > Terrestrial > Soil > Wetlands > Peat | place... | reverse complement strand
CGGGTGTGACGGCGGTTCATCGCCGCGAGGATGCGGTCGGAACCCGATTGCACCGGCAAATGCAGTTGCGGCATGAGTTGCGGGAGATCACGGTGCGCCGCTATTAGATCGTCTTCCATGTCACGCGGATGACTGGTCGTGTAGCGCAATCGCCCGATGCCGTCGATCTGCGCTACGCGCGCGAGAAGGCGGGCGAGCGACCAAGGACGGCCGTCCGGTCCCTCGCCGTGATAGGCGTTGACGTTTTGCCCGATCAGCGTGACCTCGCGCACGCCGGCGTCCGCCAGGTGCGCCACTTCGGCGACGATTTTTGTCACCGGCCGGGAAAATTCCGCGCCGCGCGTATAGGGCACGACGCAGAAGGTGCAGAACTTGTCGCAGCCCTCTTGCACCGTGACAAAGGAGCTGACGCCGCGCGCCCGGATCGCAGCGCGGCCGGGCGCCGCCAGACGATCGAATTTAGCGTCGGCCGGAAACCCGGTATCAACCGCTTTGCCGTCGCGCGTGGCGCGCGCCAGCAGCTCCGGTAGCCGATGATAGCTTTGCGGACCAAACACCAGATCGACCGCCGGCACGCGGCGGACGATCTCATCGCCTTCGGCCTGCGCCACGCAGCCCGCCACCGCTATGACGAGGTGCCGGCCCTCGGCAGCGGCCGCCTCCTTCATACGGCGCACGCGGCCAAGCTCCGAGTAGACCTTCTCGGCCGCCTTCTCGCGGATATGGCAGGTGTTGAGGATGACGAGGTCGGCGCCTTCAGCGGTCGCGGTCTCGACATAGCCTTGCGGCGCCAAAGTGTCCGCCATGCGACGCGAGTCGTAGACGTTCATCTGGCAACCGAACGATTTCACATACAGCTTGCGGGGTCCGTTCATGCCGTGATGGTAGAGCTAAGGTATTGTCCTAGCTCGCAAATTATCTCCATGCGCTGCCGGCGGGTCTAGCTCTTCGCCGTCAAATCCTTACCGGGATTCCCGGCAAAAAGGAATGCCGCCGCGAGTCCCGGTGCTTCGCGATCGCTAGTCGAGCGCCTGGATATCGGCGTCCTTGATGACTTTCGACCATTTTGCGATCTCCGCCTTGATATAGGCAGCGAGTTCCTCAGGGCTACTGCTGGCGTTGGTCATCCCAACCTGCGCGAAACGCTGCTTGGTATCCTCGGCCGCGACCGCTTGCCGCGCGGCGGCATTGAGCTTCAACACGATATCGCGTGGCGTGCCGGCCGGCGCCACGATGCCGAACCAGGTTTCCGCTTCGAAGCCCGGAATGCCAGACTCCGCGACTGTCGGAACATCGGGCACCGAGGGCGACCGCTTGGCGCTCGTCACCGCGATCGCGCGCAGCGTGCCGCCTTTGATATTTCCCATGACGGCGGAAAGGTTGGCGAACATGATCGGAATCTGGCCGCCAAGCACATCATTGATCGCGCCTGCTTCGCCGCGATAGGGGACGTGCACCAACTTGATGCCGGCATCGTGCTGAAACAATTCGGCGGTCATGTGCGGAGTCGTGCCAACCCCGCCGGTACCGAAATTGATCTTGCCCGGTTCGGCCTTGGCGAGCGCGATCACGTCCGCAACCGTATGCGCGGCAAACGACGGGTTGGCGACCAGAATAAGCGGCGAGGCGCCGGTCAGCGCTATCGGGGCGAAGTCCTTGACCGGATCGATCGTCACCTTGTGATAAAGATTCGGCGCGCAGGCATATGTCGTCTGGCTGCCCATCATCAGCGTGTAACCGTCCGGATCGGCCTTCGCCACGTCTTGTGCGGCGACCATGCCGCTGGCGCCGGGCACGTTCTCGACGACAACGGACTGGCCGAGAATCCCGCTCATTTTCTGCGCGACGATGCGCGCCGCAACGTCAGTGCCGCCGCCTGCGGCGAAGCCGACCAGCATTTTGACGGGCCGATTGGGATAGCCGGACTGCGCCTGGGCATTGCCGACCAAGCCCAGCGCCAGTGCGACGACGAGCGCGACATTGGGCCCCACGCGCGATAATCGCGTTGGCATCATGGCGTTCCTCCCATGCGGTCCGATTGATCGGGTCAGCCGGCAGTCTATTGATTTCGTATCGGCGCGTCAGCCAAGATCGCGGCGCAACACCAAAGCCGCGGCGCCGCCTTCATAATAGCCTTGGCGCCGGCCTACTTCACGGAAGCCGGCGCGCCGGTAGAGGCGGCAGGCGGGCGAATTTCGCTCGCCGACTTCAAGAAATACCGCGCTGACGCCGAAGCCCGCCAACCGGCGCAAATGCAGATTGAGCAACTGCCGAGAAACGCCGCGCCCGCGCCAAGCCGGTGCGATGGCGACCGAAAGGATTTCGGCTTCGCCGGCGGCGAGCCGCGACAGGATGAAGCCGACGAATTTCCGGCCGCTCATGGCGCGGTGGGCGACGACGTTTTTCTCGATCAGCAGCCGGTGAATCTCATCTTCGCCCCAGCCGCGCTGGAACGAGGCGCCGTGCACCGCGGCGATCGCGGCCGCGTCGCCGGGCCGGGCCTCGGAGACGACAGGCTCACCGCGCGACAGCAGACGAGAGACGAACCTCATCATCGGCGTGGCAGGCAAGCGGCGTTTTGCGGTTGTGCGTCTGGGGCCCGGAGATATTGCGGTTTCGGTGGCGATTTGGTGTCAGGCGCAATGGCGCCGATCTCCGCCACCCAGCCGATGTCGGGGGCGGCGCTGGCATCGACTGTCATCGGTGCCGGCGCCGACGCCGCCAGGCCGCCGGCGACGATTTGCGCGGCTGAGCCGACGATGTAGGAGGAAGCCTCAGACGCCGCCCGTATCGCCTCGTCCAAGGCTGCGAGGCGCGGCGCAATCAGCGTGCGGCCGCCTGGGGCGAAGACCTGCAAATAAACGTGCGCATGACGGGCGTCGATGGCGGCGACTACCGGACTTATATCGTCGGCGCCGAGATAAGGCGCGGCATAAGCGGAGAGTGTCGACACGCCGACGACCGGCAGGTCGGTCGCCACGCCCAAGCCCCGGGCGGCCGCTATGCCGACCCGAAGGCCGGTGAAGCTGCCGGGGCCGGTCGTCACCACAACCCGGTCAAGATCGGCAAAGGCGATGCCGGAGGCTTTCATCACCCGCGCCAGCAGCGGCATCAGCGCTTCGGCATGGCCGCGCAGCATCGGCAAGCTCTCGCTCGCGAGAAGGCCGCCATAAGACGTGTCTAGGATCGCGGCCGAACATGCCGCCAGCGCCGTATCGATCGCGAGCACCCGCATGGAAAATCACATACTGGCGATGCCGGCGCGCCACGCCGCTTACATCGTCCGCGTCAAACCGGCCATCAAATTGACCATCACATGGGCCGGACTTCGGTGACGTCGGGAATGAAGTGACGCAGCAAATTCTGGATGCCGTGGCGCAGCGTCGCCGTCGACGACGGGCAACCCGAACAGGCGCCTTTCATGTTCAGATAAACGACGCCTTCCTTGAAGCCCCGGAAAGTAATATCGCCGCCGTCATTGGCAACCGCAGGGCGCACCCGCGTTTCAATCAGTTCCTTGATCGTGGCGACAGTCTCGGCATCGGCGGCATCGAAGAATTCGTCGCCGTCGCCTTGCTCGCCGCCGCCGGCGTTAAGCAGTGGCGCGCCGGACATGTAATGTTCCATGATGGCGCCGAGGATCATCGGCTTGAGCTGCTGCCACTCGCCCGCGCTCTTGGTCACGGTGATGAAATCGGAGCCGAAGAACACGCCGCTGACACCGGCTACGCCGAACAGCCGCTCCGCAAGCGGCGACTGCGCGGCCTGTTCGGCGTCGCGCAGCTCAAGCGTACCGTTTTCAAGTACCGGCTGCCCGGGCAGGAACTTCAGGGTCGCCGGGTTCGGCGTCGCTTCGGTCTGAATGAACATTTTGGCCTCCGTCACCGGCTTCTAGCCGCGCCGTGACTGCGTAACTCTATCACAATACGTGGCGAATTTGGCTCGGAAGTTCAAGGGCGGATTTTCGCGCTTAAGACCGCACGAAACCCACGATATCCTTGACGGCATTCATGGTTTCGCCGGCGAGCTTTCTGGCGCGGGCGGCGCCGTCGGCCAGCACGGCGTCGATCGCGGCGGGGTCGGCGAGGAGCCGTTTCATATCGGCGGCGATCGGGCTGAGCTTGGCGACGGCAAGATCGGTCAGCGCCGCTTTGAATGTCGAAAATTGCGCGTTGCCGAATTCGCTCAGCACACCGGCGCGCGTCGTGCCGGCCAGCGCGGCATAGATGCCGACCAGATTGTCAGCCTCGGGACGCGCCTCCAGGCCCTTCTCATCGCTCGGCAGCGGCTCCGGATCGGTTTTGGCGCGGCGGATTTTTTGCGCGATGGCGTCGGCGTCGTCGGTGAGATTGATGCGCGATTGATCGGAGGCGTCCGACTTCGACATTTTCTTGGTGCCGTCGCGCAGCGACATGACACGCGTCGCCTCGCCGGTGATCAGCGGCAGGGGCAGCGGGAAAAAGGCGTCGCCGAAACCGTGTTGCGCGATCGACTGGGCGAAGTCGTTGTTGAATTTCTGCGCGATGTCGCGCGACAGTTCCAGATGCTGCTTCTGGTCCTCGCCGACCGGCACGTGGGTGGCGCGATAAACCAGGATATCGGCCGACATCAGCGTCGGATAAGCATAGAGGCCGACCGAGGCGTTCTCGCGGTCCTTGCCCGCCTTTTCCTTGAACTGGGTCATGCGGTTGAGCCAGCCGAGCCGCGCGACGCAATTGAACACCCAGGCGAGCTCGGCATGCTCGGCGACCTGACTCTGATTGAACACGATGTGTTTCTTGGGATCGATCCCACAGGCGATGAACGCCGCGGTCACCTCGCGGATCGCTCTCGGCAGCTCGACAGGATCCTGCCACACCGTGATCGCGTGCAGATCGACAACGCAATAGATGCAGTCGTAGCGGTCCTGCAACTCGACGAAGCGCTTGATGGCGCCGAGATAATTGCCGAGATGCAGATTGCCGGTCGGCTGCACGCCGGAAAAGACCAGTTCCTTGAACGTCATGTCCCTGAACGCCTGCGAAGCCCGCGTGGGCCGTCCCATGCCATGTCGTCGGCTTGCCGCGCAAGAGGCGGCCGCTATAGTGCGCGTCCCGCCCCGACTTAGCGAATTCAACATGGCCTCCGCCCGTTACGACGTTCTCGGCATCGGCAACGCGATCGTCGATGTGATTGCCCGCGCCGATGAGGACTTTTTGCTCGCCCAGGGCATGCGTAAGGGCGCGATGGCCTTGATCGATGAAGCCCGCGCACAGGCGATCTACGAAGCGATGGGACCGGCGGTGGAAATGTCCGGCGGCTCGGCGGCGAACACGATTGTCGGCCTGGCGTCGCTCGGCGCCCGCACGGCCTTCGTCGGCAAAATCAAAGACGATCTGCTCGGCCGCGCCTACAGCCATGATATTCGCGCCGCCGGCGTGAGTTTCGCCTCCAGGCCTGCGGTCGCCGGTCCTTCCACCGGGCGCTGCTACGTGTTGGTCACGCCCGACGGCGAGCGCACCATGAACACGTATCTCGGCGCCGCGCAGGATCTGAGTCCCGCCGATATCGACGCCGAGGCCGTCGCGTCGAGCGCCGTCACCTATCTCGAAGGCTATTTGTGGGACCCGAAAAATGCCAAGGAGGCCTTTCTCATGGCGGCGAAGATCGCGCATGAGGCCGGGCGCAAAGTGGCTTTGACGCTGTCCGACGCCTTCTGTGTCGACCGCTGGCGCGAGGAGTTTTTGCAGCTGATGCGGTCGCGCACGGTCGATCTGATCTTTGCCAATGAAGCCGAACTGCACAGCCTCTATCAGACTTCGGATTTCAACGCCGCGGTCGCGGCATTGCGCGCTGATATTGAGGTTGCGGTGGTGACGCGGAGCGCGAAAGGCTGCCTGGTGGCCGGTCCCGACGGGGTCGAGGCGGTACCGGCGTTTCCGGTCGAGCGCGTCGTCGATACGACCGGGGCGGGGGATCTGTTCGCGGCTGGGTTCCTGTCGGGGCTTGCCCGCGGCGCCGACGACCGCACCTGCGGCCGGCTTGGCGCGCTTGCCGCCGCCGAGGTGATCCAACATCTCGGGGCGCGGCCGGAAGCCTCGCTCAAGAATCTCGCGCGCGAGAACGGATTGGCGGATTAAGAGCTCGGATCGGAGACGAGCGGTAACTAATCGCTAACCAAACCCGGTTAACGACTGGTCAACCGTAACTCCGGAGATCCGAACATGGCCGAGAACCCGGACAGCAGTGCTGGCGACGACAATGAAAAGGCGCTGTTCGGCGCCGCGAAGCCGCATGAGAGCAAATCCGTGGATAGCAATTTGCCGATGGTCGTATCGCCAAAACTCGGCGCCGGCGAAGACGAAGCGATTGACGAGAGCGTCGACGAGCCGGCCGACGAGACCGCCGCCCCTGACGCGCCTGCGCATTCCGCGCGCTTTCTGATGCTTGCCGCTTCGGTCGCCTTCGCCGCCGCCTTCGGTTCGTTCGTCGGATCGGTGTCGGGCTCCGGGCTGGTGCGTTTTATCTATCCGGTCGAGCCCGCCGCGGGCGCGACAAATACCGTCGACGCGATGCGGGAAATGAAGCTCGATCTTGCCGCACTCTCCGTCATCAAGTCCGACCTCGACAGCGCGAGCCGCAACACCACGAGCCAATTCGCCAAAATCGCGGATCGCCTCGACAAGCTCGATCAGCGTACTGCCATGGCGAGCGAAACCACCGGCTCGATCGCGAGCCCAGCAAGTGCTGCGCCGACGCCGGTTGCGCCTGACGCGCCCAAATCGACCGACCGGATTTTGCAGGACTGGGTGGTGCAGGACGTGCAAAACGGCCGCGCTTTGGTCGAGAGCCGCAACGGCGGCATATTCGATGTCGGCGCCGGCAGCACGCTCCCCGGCGTCGGCCGCGTCGACACGATCAAGCGCCAAGACGGGCAGTGGCTGGTTTTGACCGAACGCGGCACGATCACGTCGGGGCGGTGACCCACGGTTGACCGGATGCGGACTTGCCGTTCAAGGCCGCCTAAACATCCACGCTCGCCGTCAGCGCATTCGCTTCGATGAACAGGCGCCGCGGCTCGACTTTGTCGCCCATCAGCTCGTCGAAGATCGTATTGGCCTCGTCGATCTCCTTGACGCTGACTTGCAGCATTGTGCGGGCATTGGTGTCGAGCGTGGTTTCCCAGAGCTGGCTGGGATTCATCTCGCCGAGGCCTTTATAGCGCTGCAGCGTTACGCCCTTGCGCCCGGCGGCGATCACCGCTTCGAACAGGCCGACCGGTCCGTGAATGGCCGTTTCGTCGTCTTTGCGCCGCAGGATCGCGGGCGGCGTCGGTCGCGGAAAGACTTTCTGCAGCGAGGGCGCGAATTCGTCGAGCTTGCGCGCATCGGCCGAGCCAAGCAGCGCCTGATCGATGGCGGCGACCTCTTTGACGCCGCGCACGGTGCGCTCGAACTGGAAGCCTACGCCTTCGGTGAATTGACCTTCCCAGCCGCGTTCGGTTTCCTCAGACAGGGCATCGAGACGCCGCGCGATATAGGGCACCGCGGCCATGGCCTTTTGCGGGTCGCCGAAAATGTCGCGGTTGAGCACGCTCATGATCGCCGCTTGTTCGACGACCTGGCGATTGTACCGGCTGTGCAAGCCGCGGAGCAGATTGCGGATCGCGCGGGCGTCCTCGACCAGCTTGCGCAGATCATTGCCGGCGCGCACTTCGCCTGACGATAGACGCAGCGTCGCGTCTTCCAGGCCGGTATCGATGAGGTAATCCTCAAGCGCGCGTTCATCCTTGAGATATTGCTCGGATTTGCCGCGCGCGATTTTGTAGAGCGGCGGCTGGGCGATATACAGATGGCCACGATCGATGATCTCGCGCATCTGCCGGTAGAAGAAGGTCAGCAGCAGCGTGCGAATATGGGCGCCATCGACGTCGGCGTCGGTCATGATGATGATCTTGTGGTAACGCAGCTTGTCGGCGGTGAACTCGTCGGTGCCGATGCCGGTGCCGAGCGCGGTGATCAGCGTGCCGATCTGCTCCGACGACAGCATCTTGTCCATGCGCGCGCGTTCGACGTTGAGGATCTTGCCGCGCAACGGCAACACCGCCTGGAATTCGCGGTTGCGGCCCTGCTTGGCGCTGCCGCCGGCGCTGTCGCCCTCAACGATGAACAGCTCGGATTTTGCCGGGTCGCGCTCCTGACAATCGGCGAGCTTGCCGGGGAGCGACGTGATGCCGAGCGCGCTTTTGCGCGTCATCTCGCGCGCTTTACGCGCGGCCTCGCGCGCGGCCGCCGCCTGGATCACCTTGCCGACGATAATCTTGGCTTCCGACGGGTGCTCCTCGAACCATGCCTTGAGCATGTCGTTGACGACGCCCTCGACGGCCGGGCGCACTTCGGAGGACACCAGCTTGTCCTTGGTTTGCGATGAGAACTTCGGATCGGCGACTTTGATCGACAGCACAGCGGTCAAGCCTTCGCGGCAGTCGTCCCCGGTCAGCGCAACTTTCTCCTTGCGTGCGACGCCGCCCGACTCGGCATAGCCGGTCACCTGCCGGGTGAGCGCGCCGCGAAAGCCCGCCAGATGGGTGCCGCCGTCGCGCTGCGGAATGTTGTTGGTAAAGCACAGCACGCTCTCGTGATAGCCGTCGTTCCACCACATCGCGCAATCGACGGCGACGCCGTCGCGCTCGGCTTTGATGACGATCGGCTGCGGCACCAGCGCGGTCTTGTTGCGATCGAGATACCTGACGAATTCCTCGACACCGCCCTCGTAGCGCATTGTTTCGCGCTTCTCGACGGCATGGCGCATGTCGGAGAGCGCGATGGTGACGCCGGAATTGAGGAAAGCGAGCTCGCGCAGCCGGTGCTCCAGCGTGGCGAAATCGAACTCCGTCATGGTGAAGGTTTTCTTCGACGGCAGGAACGTCACCTCGGTGCCGCGCTTGTCGCGCGCGGCGCCGACAACGGCGAGCGGCGCAACCGGCTCGCCGTCGGCGAACTCCATGAAGTGCTCCTGGCCGTCGCGCCAGATGGTGAGCTTGAGCCAGCTCGACAGCGCGTTGACCACGGAAACGCCGACGCCATGCAGGCCGCCCGAGACCTTGTAGGAGTTCTGGTCGAATTTTCCGCCGGCATGGAGCTGCGTCATGATGACTTCGGCAGCCGAAACGCCTTCGCCTTTGTGGATGTCGGTCGGAATACCGCGGCCGTCGTCGCGCACCGTGCACGAGCCGTCGGGATTGAGCGTTACGGTGACTTCCTTGGCGAAACCGGCGAGCGCTTCGTCGATCGCGTTGTCGACGGCCTCGTAGACCATGTGATGCAGGCCGGAGCCGTCATCGGTATCGCCGATATACATGCCCGGCCGCTTGCGCACAGCATCGAGCCCCTTGAGCACCTTGATCGATTCCGCGTCGTAATCGGAAGGTGCGGGGCTTTGCTTGCGAACGGGTTCTGCCATACGAGAAACTCTCGAATCGTTTGCCAAAAAGTGTAAGTGAATCAACGAATCTTGTACACTAAAACGGAGCCCCGTACAGGGCAAAGTGAACCTGATTAAGATACTGTCAAATCGGCGTTTTTCAAGGTTTTGCTGGCCGCTTAAACGGGCCCCGATTCGGCCCCGAATTGGCCGCATCGGTAATCGGATTTCAGCCTCGAATTTCGCCTGACGCCACGCTACGCGGCTACGATCCAGTATGCCGCGGTGGCCGGTTCGCAGACCGCTTCAAGAGATGCCGATCACCGGGCCGATATTCGGGAACGGGATCATGGAAGCGGCCGAGCGCAGTCGCCCAGAGTTCCATGCGGTCCAAATCGGCACGCAGGTGCTCGAGCGTTTCGATCAAGTTCCGAACAATCAGATCTTCCGCCGGTTCCGGCATTGTTTATGGGCCTTTGTCTCGTCTCGGACATTTCCCGATCCTTGAGGGTCAAGAGCTTTGCCGCACTCTTGTTCCCCATGTCGTGCCGGCTCGCTTATACGCAGATTACCGCAGTATTTTGGAACTTGCCGGCCTGAAGCCTTTGGCGCGGATGCGATCGCGTTCCAGGCGGCCGGATTTCACTCCGACGACGGTGGCGTCGCTCTCAAGCTCGGCGAATAGCGCCGGATCGGCGCCTGTCATCCAAACCTGCGTACCGAGCTCCGAAAGCTCGCCGTACAGCGCAGCGCGCCGTGCCGGGTCGAGATGCGCGACGACTTCGTCGAGCAAAAGGAGCGGAGGGTGCGCGGTCATTTCGGCGATCAGTCTGGCATGGGCGAGGACAAGACCGATGAGCAAAGCTTTCTGTTCTCCGGTCGAGGCGTCGGCCGCCGCGATGGTCTTTGGCGCATAGGTCACTTTGAGGTCGGTCAGATGCGGTCCGTCGAGCGTGCGTCCGGCAGCGGCATCGCGCGCGCGATTGTCGCGCAACACCGCGCGGTAGCGCTCCTCGATTTCGACGGCAGGATAAGCCGGGATGAGCTGTTCCATCCAGCCGTCGAGCGCGATGGCGGCGGACGGAAAGGCCGAGTGCTTGCGGCTCGCCAGCACAGCTTCGAGCCGGCGTATCGTTTCCACTCGTAATCCCGCCACGGCAACGGCGAGTTCGGCGGTCTCGTGCTCGACGGCATCAAGCCAATGCGGATCGGGCCGCAACTCCTCCAACAGCCGATTGCGGGAACGCAGCGAACGTTCGAGCGCGTTGACGCGGCTCGAGTGTTCGGGGTCGACTGCCAGCACTAGGCGATCAAGGAAGCGCCGGCGTTCGGAAGGGGCACCGGCAAAAAGCGCGTCCATGGCCGGAACGAGCCAGACCATACGCAGGTGGTCGGCGAAGGCCGCGGCCGATGCGACCGGCTCCCGATCGATGCGGCATTTGCGCTGGATCAGCGTGCCGTCGTCGAGCGGACGTTCGACTCCGGTGCCCAGCGTGGCGAGCCCCAGCGCCCCCTCGATCTCGGCAGCGACCGCCCACGAGCCGTCGCCTTCGGAAAACGCCACCTCATCGAGCGCGGCGCGGCGCAGCCCGCGGCCGGGCGCGAGAAACGAGATTGCTTCGATCAGATTGGTCTTGCCGGCGCCGTTCGGACCGACGAGCACGATGGTCGGTGCGTCGATTTCCAGCACGGCCGCGTGATAGTTGCGGAAATTGTTGAGCGTCAGGCGAAGAACGGGCATCAGGTTTCCAGGAATCGGCAATCAGGGATCAGGAATCAAGGCCTGATCCGGCGCAATCGAGCTTCCTGATACCGGATTGCTGTTGCCTGATCCCTGTCAAACCCGCATCGGCATCAGCACGTAAAGTGCGCCGCGGGAATCCTTGTCCTGGATCAGAGTAGGCGAGCCGGGATCGGCGAGTTTGAGCACCGCCGCCTCGCTCTCGATCTGCGCGGCAATGTCGAGCAGGTAGCGCGAATTGAACCCGATATCGATCGGATCGGCCTCGTATTCGACTTCAAGCTCTTCGTTGGCGCTGCCGGAATCCGGGTTGGTCACCGACAGCAGGAGTTTGCCGCCGGTGATCGATAACTTAACGGCGCGGCCGCGCTCGCTCGAGACCGTCGAAACGCGGTCGACGGCAGCCTCGAATTCCTTTTTGTCGACGACCAATTCTTTGTCGTTGGCCAGCGGGATGACGCGCGCGTAATCGGGAAACGTGCCGTCGATCAGTTTGGAGGTCAGGATGGTCTCACCGACGGTAAAGCGGATCTTTCCCGGCGACAGTTCGATCGCGACCTCGGCTTCGCTGTCTTCCATGAGCCGCTGCACTTCGCCGACCGTCTTGCGCGGCACGATGATGCCCGGCATACCGGCGGCGCCTTTCGGCAGTTCGAGCTCCATTTGCGCCAGGCGGTGGCCGTCGGTGGCGACCGCGCGCAGCGTCTGCGCCTTGGCCGAGCCCGCGGCGTGCAGATAGATGCCGTTGAGATAGTAGCGCGTCTCCTCGGTCGAGATGGCGAATTGGGTCTTGTCGATCAGGCGTTTGAGGTCGGCGGCCTTGAGCGTGAACTTGTGCGACATTTCACCAGGTGCGAGATCGGGAAAGTCACTTTCCGGCAGTGTCTGCAGCGTGAAACGCGAGCGGCCGGCGCGGATCGAGAGCGCCGCGCGATCGCCTGAGGATTCAAGCACGATCTGCGTCCCTTCGGGGAGCTTGCGCACGATGTCGAAGAACATATGCGCGGGCACCGTGGTCGATCCGCCGGGTCCGACTTCGGCCGCGATCGCATCGGTGACTTCGACGTCGAGATCGGTGGCTTTGAGGCTTAGCTTCGAACGGTCGGCGTGCAACAGCACATTGGCGAGAATCGGAATGGTGTTGCGGCGCTCGACCACGCGATGAACGTGGCCCAGCGACTTCAACAATTCGGAACGCTCTACCGTGACCTTCATCGCAACATCCGTGTAACAGGCGGATAATCAAATTAGCGGACGACAAACGTGGCGTGGTGCGGCGCTTTCGGCAAGACCGGGCTGCAATTGGGGCGGCCTTTTCCCTGCCTTTTTCCTTGAGTTCAGGAACCTCGCTGGTCGTGGTTATGGAGTCCGGGTCAGCGGCCTGCGCCCCGGATCGGGGTAACGGCTAATCCTGGAGCTGGCGTTTGAGGCCCTCGATCTCTTCGGCGAAGGCGCTGTCATTGCCGGCCAGGTTTTCGATCTTGCGCACCGCATGCAGCACGGTGGTGTGGTCGCGGCCGCCGAAGCGGCGGCCGATCTCGGGGAGCGACCGGAGCGTCAGGACTTTCGCCAGGTACATTGCCACCTGCCTCGGGCGTACGACATTGGCCGTGCGCCGTGACGACAAGAGGTCGGCGCGGCTCACATTGTACTGGCGCGCCACAATGCGCTGGATGTCCTCGATTCGAACCCTTTTCGGCTCGGCCGGCCGGATCAGGTCGCGCATTTCGCGTTCGGCCATTTCCAGCGTGACCGGCTGGCCCGTGAGTTTGCTATGGGCCAACAGCCGATTGACGGCGCCTTCGAGGTCGCGGCCGTTGTGCGTCACTGATTTGGCGATAAAGGCCAGCACCGGCGCCGGTACGTCGAAACCGGGATGATGGAGGCGGGCGGCGCCGATCCGGCTCTTGAGGATTTCAAGCCGCAATTCCTCGCCAAGCGAACCGATCTCCACGACGAGGCCGCCGGCGAGCCGCGACCGGACCCGATCGTCGAGGCTTTCGAGGTCGGACGGCGGGCGATCGCTGGCGATCACGACCTGACGCCCGCCGTCGATCAGGGTGTTGAGCGTGTGGCAGAACTCGGCCTGTGTCGAGCGGCCCTGGAGGAACTGCAGGTCGTCGATCACAAGCACATCGATGGCGCGGACCGCCTCCTTGAACGCGAGCGTGGTTTGGCTGCGTAGCGCCGAAACAAAACCGTACATGAAGCGCTCCGCCGTCAGGTAGAGCATCTTGCGGTCGGCTGAGCCGTTGCCGGCCCAAGAGATCGCCTGCAGCAGGTGGGTTTTTCCGAGCCCGACCGCGGCGTGGATGTACAGCGGGTTGAACATCAGCGACTCGCCGCGCCGTCCGGTGGCGACCTGCTTTGCGGCAGCATGCGCAAGCGTATTGGAACGGCCGACGATGAAGGTCTCGAAAGTCAGGCGCGGATCGAGCGGTGAGCCGCCGAGCGCCTCATGCACCGACATGAAGGGCACGCTCGACCGCATGTCGGCGCCGTTCCCCGCACCGTCGCGCACTTCGCGCAGCGGCATCCGCGGCTCCGGTACTTTGAGCTTTACCGCGGGTGGGCGAATCGTGGCCGAGCGAACGCTCAATTCCAGGCGGCTTACCTCGGAGTCCTCTTCCTGCCACTTGCTGAGTACACGTTCGCTGTAATGCGATTGGATCCAGTTGCGCAGAAAGCGCGTCGGCACCGACAGGCGGACCACGCCCTTATCCACGGCGTCGAGCTCCATGCGCCCGAACCAACTCGTGAACACATCGTCGCCGAGTTCCGCACCGAGCCGTTCCTTCACCCGCCGCCAGCGATCCTGATCCATGCTCGTCATGTCGATCTGCTTTTCTTTTGAAGAAGGATTTACCGAGCAAATCAGGCGAGACGATCCCACCATGCCCGAATATCGCGGTGACGCAACGTACATTTCAGAGGTCGTTGCGGGTGGCGCGATTACGGAAGGCCCGAACGCGGCGCCGGCCCATCGAGAAAAGGCTCAACCGCTGGACGCGGCTCCAGGCCAGGTTCGGCGCCGAGCGGCGCTCGCAGCCTGTAAAAATCGGCGGCTTGTCATTGTCATGCCCCCACCTCCACCGCTCCCAGATTCGATGGTTATCGATGATTGCCTCGAACGGCGTTTAACACCCCGCCGAGACTCACCTTGCGTAATTTCCAGTTGGCCACGAAGACCAAAAGCTGCACACGTTACTCAACACGCTACTCAAATTCTGCTTTGCGCTGTGCGCGCAACTCCAGGCAATCGGGCACAGTTCTCCCGCACCCATTTTTCGATGAGCTACCCGCCAACCCATTTGTGATGACCGTCAGAACCCAACGGGGAAGAAAAAGTTAGCACGCGATTTTCGGGCTGCAACCGCAAAAAACCTCGCCAACATTGATCTTTCGCGTATGCGCGGTGGAATCGGGCTCGCGCGCCTACGCACAAATCATTGACTCAATGGGGTGATTCTCAATAGGCCGGCTGCCTGAAAAAGCCCGATCCGCGCTAAATTGCGCACCGGAGCAAATAAAATCGCGCCGATTAGATTCGCGGCGATTCGAAGTCCGTCGCGAACGTCTCCAATAAGTCATTCAACGGTCATGAATTCTTCTGATCAAATTCACAAGGGTACCCTGCGGCACCGCGCTCGGAGCAAATAAACGAGTGCCGCCCAACCCGTCAGCAAAGACCAAAAATACCGTCGCCGCGATCTTTGCGGGCTGACGTGACAATTATACAACAGATTGATTGCCATTCACTATTTCGAGCGCGTGCAGTCGCCGAAGTGGTCAGCCGGAAGATTATTTGCTTCCAAGCTTGGCGATCCGGTGCGCAAGGCGCGAGACTTTGCGGCGCGCGGCGTTGCGGTGCACGATACCCTTTTGCGCTGCGCGGATGAGGGCGGGCTCGGCCTCGCTCATGGCGGCGAGCGCCAGCGGCCGATCGCCGGCGGCGATGGCTTCCTCGACTTTGCGCGTGGCCGAACGGACACGCGAGCGCCGCGACTTGTTAATGACGGTGCGGCGTGCGCTCTGGCGAGCAGCCTTTTTGGCAGACTTCGTATTAGCCATGGGATATCGAACACAGACTGTGATGGACGAGAGCGGGGCTTATAGGGGTGCAAACCGCCAGCGTCAACGCTGGCGCTTGTACCGAGGCGGCGACCTAGGCCACCCGTCTGGCGCGAACCGCGTCATATCCCGCGACCACGGCCGCCCGGTCGCCCGCCGGAAACACCGATAGCGGCGGCTCGACCCGGGCCCATTGCGGCGCGCCGTGGATATGCGCAAGGAGCGCCTTGATGCCGGGAACCAGCGGTTTGCCGTCGAACAGTTTTCGGATCGCCACCGCTTCGCTAAGCGCGGCCGGGTCGCCGGTACGATAGGCGCGCGCGCACAAATCGGCGTTGAGATTAGCGGTTGCCGAAATGCAGCCGGCAAACGGCCCGGACCGCGCTTCGGGGAGCGCCGCTTCGGTTGAGGGAAATACCCTGAACCGCGGCAGGATGCCCGCCGCTTCGCGCGCATAGGCCATGTCGCCGGAAGAGTCCTTGAGACCCACAATGTGCTCGCCGAATGTCTCGAGCAGGCGACGGAGCAGCGCCACGTGCCAATGCAGGCCCGACTGCGCCGGAAAATGGTAGAGATAGATCGGGATCGGCCGCGCCGCGGTCGCGGCGAGTATGGCGTCGATATAAGCAACCAGCCCGTCGTCGTGGACACCTTTGTAATAGAACGGCGGCAACACCAGCGCGCCGGCAAAACCCAGTTCGGCGGCATGCCTAGTCAGCGCGACGGCGTCGGCCAACGCAGCGGCGCCGGTTCCGACCATCATCCGATGGAGCGGCAGACCGCCCTCGGCATACGCGCTCATCACCCGTCGGCGCTGATCGAGTGAAAACGATGTCGCCTCGCCTGTGGTGCCGAGCACATTAAGCCCGTCGCAGCCGGTATCGAGGAGAAAGCGCGCCAGCGCGGTCGAACGCGCACAATCGGGCTCGCCCGTGTCGTCGACCGCCGTCGCGATCGCGGCGATGACGCCGTGCAGTGTCTTGGTGGCGGTCATGGTCGGCACCCTTATTCAGTCCTCTTTGGTGGCATCACTTGCGCCTGCCGGTGATCCAGTAAAGCATGCGGCGACGATGTTCAATCGACGGGCCGGGCCGGTCTCGCGGCAGGCGGTCCGGTACTGGGCTGGGAGCGAAATGACGGAAAGTTTCGATGTCATTATCGTTGGCGCCGGCGCCGCGGGCTGTGTGCTGGCCAACCGATTGTCGGCGCGTTCGGCTACGCGCGTGTTGCTGATCGAAGCCGGTCGCGACCTCGTCCCGGGCGCGGAGCCTGCTGACGTCCTCGATTCCTATCCGCGCTCCTATTACAACGATGCCTATTTCTGGCCCGAGTTGAAGGTGCATTGGCGGCGCAAAGATAATTCGCCGCTCACCGGATATTCGCAAGGCCGTGTGTTGGGCGGCGGCTCGACCGTCATGGGCATGGTCGCCTATCGCGGCACTCCCGACGATTTTGTGGAGTGGCAGACGCTCGGCGCCGCCGGTTGGGGCTGGGACGACGTGCTGCCGTTCTATCGCAAGCTTGAAAGCGATTTCGATTTCGACGGCGCGCTACACGGCAAGGACGGACCGGTTCCGATCCGTCGCACCAAGACGGCGGACTGGGCGCCGCTGGCGAAGGCCGTGCACGCTTTCGCGCAGGAACGGCAGATTCCGTTCGTCGCCGACATGAATGCCGATTTTCGCGATGGCTACGGCGGAGTGCCGATGAGCAATTGGCCGCAGAAGCGCGCTTCCGCGGCGATTTGCTATCTCGGCGCCGATGTGCGCCGCCGTGGCAATCTCACCATTCTTACCGACGCTCGGGCGACTGGCCTCGTGTTCGAGGGCCGCCGCGCGACCGGCGTCACGGTCACGATCGGCGGCGAGAACAGGCAGTTTAGCGGCCGCGAAATCATCATCTCGCTCGGCGGCATTCATTCCCCGGCATTCTTGATGCGGTCCGGGCTCGGCCCGGCGACCGCGTTGCGCGACCTTGGCATCGAGGTGCGGGGCGATCTTGCGGGCGTCGGCGAAAACCTCTCCAACCACGCCATTATCTTCATCGGCCTGCTGCAAAAGCCCGGCACCCGGCAATCCGAGAAAATACGGCCGCATCCGATGACGGCGTTCCGCTATTCATCGGGGCTTCCCGGCGCGCCGCCGGCCGACATGTATCTGAATGTGCAGTGCAAGACCTCGTGGAGTGCGCTCGGGCACCAAGTTGCCAATCTCGCACCATCACTGCTCAAGCCGATGGCGCGCGGGCGCGTCTCGCTGATCTCATCCGACCCGGTCGCCTATCCGCGCGTGGAGTTCAACTTCACCGGCCACGAGCTTGACCTCAAGCGTTTCATGCAAGGCTTCCGCCGCTGCGTCGACATCCTGGCGTACGAGGCGGTGCGAGCGATGACTCGGCTGACGTTCCCGGTGAAGTTCAACGACCGGCTGCGGCGGCTCAACCGGATCACGCCGGCCAACAAGATCGGAAGCGCGGCCATCGCCGCGCTGGTCGATGCCGTGCCAGCATTGGCGGGGCCGATCTTTGCGACATTGGCCGACCGCCGCGTCGATCTCGCCGCCTTGGTCCGGGACGACGAGGCGCTGGCGGATCACATTCGCAGCAATGTCGCCGGCACATTCCATCCGGTCGGCACCTGCCGCATGGGCGGGCCGGACGATCGCGACGCGGTCACCGATCCTGCCGGCCGCGTCCGCGGCGTCGCGGGTTTGCGCGTGATCGACGCTTCGATCATGCCGACGATACCCCGCGGCAACACCAATATTCCCACCCTCATGGTGGCGGAAAAGATCGCCGACGCGATGTTGAGCGACAGCGCATAGCCGCGCCGACTCAGTTGCCGTTCGGCACGCTGACGTAAATCTGGCCGTCGCGCACGGCGACCGGCACCGGGGTGAGCCGCACCGAGGCGTCGCCCGGATGACAGCCGGTGGCGAGGTCGAATTCATAGCCGTGCCAGGGACAGACGATGTGGCGCTGCTTGCCAAATCGCAGACCGGCGCTCTTCTTGTCGGGCGTGATGATTTCCTCGACCTGATTGAAGATCTTGCCCTGGCAAACCGGGCCGCCGGCATGCGGGCAGATGTTCTCGTAAGCCAGCACCTTGCTGCCGGTACGGAAGATACCAACTTCGAGATTTTCGAGCGCAAAGACCCGATAGTCCCCGTCAGCAATATCGGTCAGCTTGCCAATTGCTATCTCGTCCATGCCTCACCCTTATTCATTCTATTCCCGGCGGGCGATGAAACCAGATCGCCACGTCAAACATGTTCAGGTCGGCGGCGCGGATAAGTCCGCAAGCCATGACGACCGTCTCAGTCGCCGTCACCGAGCCGGGCGGGAACGGCGCCACGTCATGGCCGCGGCGTTCCACCTTGGCGCCATAAACTTTCACCGCGGCGGCCAGCACCTGTTGCAGCATCTTGTCGGGAATTGCGTCCGGCTCGCCGCGCTCGAGCGCGGCGCGCGCGCGGACGCAAAAATCCGCGGCCGACGGGCGACCGCGCAGTGCTTTTTGGCCAAGCTTGCCGGTCCGCCTGATCGCTTTGCGTTGCAGAGTTTTGGCCATGGCTGATTGCGCGCCGGCTCAGGCCGTGACCGGCACGCGGCCCACCGGCGCTTTCTTTGTCTTCGGCGTGACCAGCTTGT
>Ga0181516_10001355_pt1 | contig 18881 bp, 17 predicted proteins | sample PEATcosm2014_Bin_25_FD_121104 | JGI IMG/M metagenome (GOLD analysis project Ga0181516, IMG submission 121104) | Peatland microbial communities from MTU Mesocosm Facility, Houghton, MI, USA - PEATcosm2014_Bin01_10_metaG | ecosystem: Environmental > Terrestrial > Soil > Wetlands > Peat | place... | reverse complement strand
CTCCTCATCCTGGACGAGCCCACGCGGGGCATCGACGTGGGGGCCAAGTTCGAAATCTATACGCTGATCTCGCAGATGGTGGCGCAGGGCAAGTCGGTGATCATGGTCTCCTCGGAGCTCCAGGAGATCATCGACATCTGCGACCGGGTGATCGTGCTCTGCGAGGGCAGGCTGACCGGCGAACTCGAAGGCGCCGGCATCGAGCAGTCGGCGATTATGCGCTGCGCCACCGGCTGCAGCAACGCGTGAACAGGGGGAACCAGATGTCGACCGAAAGCCTAGCCCTTCCCGTCGCGAGGCGGAGGCACAAGTCCGTGCTGTCCCGTTTCGGGATCTATTTCGCCTTCGCCGCGATGTGCATCTTCTTCGCGGCGATCAACCCGCTGTTCCTGACGCCGGGGAACGTCCTCAACATGGTGCGCCAGGTCTCGTTCAACGCGATCATCGCCATGGGCATGACCTTCGTCATCATCACCGGGGGCATCGACCTGTCGGTGGGGTCCATCCTGGCCCTCACGGCGGTCATCGGCGCGAGCCTGGTCAGGGCCGAGGCGCCCATCCTCCCCGTGCCGGTGGCGATCGTGATCGGGCTCGGCATCGGCGCGGCCTGCGGCGCGATCAACGGGATGTTCATCACCCGGGGGCGCCTGGCGCCCTTCATCGTGACGCTGGTCATGATGACGGTGGCCAGGGGCGGCGCCCAGCTCTTCACCAAGGGCCGCCCGGTCACCGGACTCCTGCCGCGGTTCGATGTCCTCGGATCCGGCATCGCCTTCGGCGTGCCCGTGCCGATCTTCGTGCTGGCGCTGGTGGTCGCGCTCTCCTATGTCGTCCTCAACTGGACCAGGTTCGGCCGCTACATCTATGCGGTCGGCGGCAACGAGCGCGCCGCCCTCGCCTCCGGCATCAAGGTCCGGCGGGTCAAGCTCATGGTCTACGTCTACTCCGGCATGGCCGCGGCCCTGGTCGGGCTGATGCTGTCGGCCCGGCTCAACTCGGCCTCGCCCATCCTGGGCTTCGGCTACGAGCTCGATGCCATCGCGGCCTGCGTCATCGGCGGAGCCAGCCTGGACGGGGGCAGGGGCGCGGTGGCAGGGACCCTGGTGGGCGCCCTGATCATCGGGACCATCAGCAACGGCCTCGATATCCTCAATATCTCGGCATATTACCAACAAATCATTAAAGGTTTGATCATCCTGATCGCCGTGCTCCTCGACAAGAAGGACTGAGCGCGCACCTCGAACCCTTCCCGCTGACTGGCTTCGCCAGGGTCTCATTGAATTCCGAGGGACAGCTGCCCGGATGAGGCGGCCGGCCATGGGCCTGGACTGGCCGGCATCCGCTCCCTTCGCGAATGCAGTTTCAATAATAATTTTATCAAATAAATCAGTTGACAATCACATGGGTGAGCGTAGCTTCAACATTAACGATAATGGTATCGTTATTTCACGGGAGGATGCGTTATGAAGAACCGGGTTCCGTCCAGAATCCTGAAGGTCGTATCAGTATTCGCCTTGGCGGCGATCGGGCTCGCGGCAGCGGCCCCGAACCAGCCGCTGTTCGCCTTCGCGGTGAACAATGCTTCGACGTTCTGGATGCAGGGCCTCGCGGGCACGCTCCAGGCGGAGAAGGATTTCGGCGTGAAGGTGGAATTCTACATGACCCCCAACGCGAACATCGAGGGGCAGAAGGCCTTCATCGAGAACATGGTGGCCAAGGGCGCCAAGGGCTTCGGGCTCAGCATCATCGATCCCGACGGATCGACCCCTTTCCTGAATGAAATTGCCAAGAGCGTGCCGGTCATCCTCACCGACAGCGATGCTCCCAAGAGCAACCGGATCGCCTACGTCGGCCCGAGCAACTACAAGGCGGGGCGCCTCTGCGGCGAGAAGATCGCGGCGGCGATCCCCCAGGGCGGCAAGTTCGCGCTCTTCGTGGGCAAGATGGATTCCCAGAACGCCATCGAGCGCCGCCAGGGCATCATCGACGAGCTCTCCGGCAAGCCCAAGGCCAACTTCTACCCGGGCGTCATGACCCCGAACACCCAGAACATCAAGATCGGCAAGTGGACCGTCATCGACACCAAGACCGACGATGGCGACGAGAGCCGGGCCAAGGCCAACGTCGAGGACGTCCTCATCAAGAACAAGGACATCGCCCTCATGTCCGGCCTCTGGAGCTACAACACCCCCGCCATCATCAGCGCGCTGAAGGATGCGAACAAGCTGGGCAAGGTCAAGGTGGTCGGCTTCGACGACGATGACGTCACGCTGCAGGCCGTGAAGGACGGCTTCGTGGAGGGCTCCATCGTCCAGGATCCGTACCAGTTCGGCTACAAGTGCATCGAGCTGCTCAGCAAGCTGAACGCGCACAAGGATGCGGGCATCCCGGCCAACAAGATGGTGGACGTGCCCGTCAAGTGGGTCACCAAGTCCGGCGTCGATCCGCTCATGAAGATCACCAAGGCGCATCTGGACGCCGCCAACGCGGCCAAGTAGCAACACGTAAAACGAGCCAAGGCCGAAGGGAAGACCTCGCTGGCGCCTTCGGCCTTCTGCTCGCATTGCCTTTACCGGGAAGCCATCATGCTGAAGCAGAGCAGTCCTGCGGCCGGGTCCGTCGCGGCCAGCCAGGGAACACCCCTCCTGGAAGTGAAGGGGGTCACCAAGCGGTTCCCCGGCGTCACCGCGCTGTGCGACGTGTCGTTCCGCCTCGAGCGCGGCGAAGTCCTGGCCGTCATCGGCGAGAACGGGGCCGGCAAAAGCACGCTCATGAAGATCCTGGGCGGGGTCCACGCCCCGGATGCGGGGGAGATCGTCCTGGACGGCGAGCCCGTCGCCATCGACACGGTCCAGGCGGCCACGGCCCTGGGCATCGCCTTCGTGCATCAGGAGCTGAACAACTCCGACAACCTGGATATCGCCTCGAACATCTTCCTGGGCCGGGAACCCCTGGCCAACGCGGCCCTGGGCTTCATCGACCGGAGGAAGCTGTACCGCGACGCCGATGCGATCCTCGCCCGGATCGGCATGGACTGCCCGTCCAGGACCCTGGTCCGGGACCTGGCCATCGGTTCCCAGCAGATGGTGGAAATCGCCAAGGCGATCTCCATCGACGCCCGGATCCTGATCATGGACGAGCCCACCAGCAGCATCTCCCAGCACGAGACCGCCCAGCTGTTCAAGGTGATCCGGGAGATGCAGGCCCGGGGCATCAGCATCATCTACATCTCCCACCGGCTGGGCGAGATCGAGGCGATCGCGGATCGCGTGCTGGTGCTGCGCGACGGTGTGGTCTCCGGCCACCTGGAACGGCATGAGATCGAGTACAACGCCATGATCAAGCCCATGATCGGGCGGGACCTGGAAAGCTTCTACCATCTCGAGCATACGGTCAGCCGGGAGCCCATGCTGGAAGTCCGCGACCTGCTGGTGCCAGGCCATCCGACGCTGCCGCTCAGTTTCACCCTGTACGCGGGGGAGATCCTGGTGTTCGCCGGGCTGGTGGGCGCCGGACGGACCGAGCTGCTCCATGCCCTGTTCGGGGTCGACCAGCCCCTGGGCGGGCAGATCCTCCTGGGCGGGCAGCCGGTGACGATCCGGGACCCGGAAGACGCCATCCGGGCCGGGATCGCGCTGGTGCCGGAGGACCGCAAGCTGAATGGACTGTTCCTGGAGAAGGCCATTGAATTCAACCTGACCATCGCCGGGCTGAAGCAGCACCAGAGAATGCGCCTGATCCAGTTCGGCCAGTGCGCGGCCATCACCAGCGAAATGGTGAAGACGCTGAATATCCGGTCGCAGGACAGCCAGCAGCTGGCCCAGACCCTGTCGGGCGGGAACCAGCAGAAGGTGGTGCTCGGCAAATGGCTGTCCCTGCACCCGAAAGTCCTGCTCATGGACGAGCCCACCCGGGGCATCGATGTCGCAGCCAAGATGGAAATCTATCGACTGATGGAGGCCCTGGCCAAAACCGGCGTGTCGATCCTGGTGGCTTCCAGCGAAATGCTGGAAGTCGTGGGCATCGCCGACCGGGTCATCGTCATGTGCGAAGGCAGGATCTCCGGCGAATGTCGCACCAAGGATGAAATAAATGAAGAATCCATTGTCCAGCTGTCCACGAGGGGGAACTAGATGAAGCGCGTACTGGGAATAGCCGCCTTGTTGCTGGCGATCATGGCGATTTCCGCGATCCTCCAGCCTGTATTCCTCGACCCGTACAACCTCAAGAACATCCTGCGCTGGACCGGCCTGTTCGGGATCCTGAGCCTGGGCGAGACCTTCGTGATCATGACCGGCGGCATCGACCTGTCGGTGGGCTCGGTGGTCGGGTTCGTGGGGGTCCTGACAGTGTACGCGCTGAAGGTCCAGGGCCTCTCCATCCCGCTGGTCATGGTCCTGGCCATCCTGGTGTCCGTCCTCATCGGCTACCTGCACGGGGTGCTCATCACCAAGATCAGGCTGCAGCCTTTCATCGTGACGCTGTGCGGTCTCTTCATCTACCGGGGCCTGGCCCGGTTCATGCTGAACGACAACACCCAGACCTACGGGAACGGGTTCACCGGGCTGAAGTTCCTCGCCTCCGGGCGGGTGCCCGCGGCGTTCTGGCCGAATCATTCCGCCCCGCAGGTCATCGCGGACTGGTCGCTGCCGATGCCCTTCGTCATCATGATCATCCTCGGCATCGGCCTGGCCGTGTTCCTGAACCGCACCATCTATGGTCGTTACATTCTCGCCTTGGGCAAGAACGAGTCCGCCGCCCGGTTCAGCGGCATCAACACGGACCGGATGACGGTGATCGCCTACATCATTTCCGCCGTCTGCGCCGGCTTCGCGGCCATTCTCTTCTCCCTGGACCTCAACACGGTGCAGCCTTCGGCCGCGGGGAACATGTACGAGCTCTACGCGATCGCCGGCTGCGTCGTCGGCGGCGTGAGCCTGAAAGGCGGCGAGGGGTCGATCCTCGGGGTGATCATCGGGGTGGCCATTGTCAGGGTCCTGTACAACGCGATCAATATTCTCGGAATCGCCACGCAGCTCGAGTTCGCGGTCATCGGTTTCGTCATCCTGATCGGCGTGGCCGCGGACGAGCTGATCCGGCGCTTCGCCAGGAACCGGGTCAAGCGGGCGTGAACCGATATAAGTCGTGACAATGGTTTACGATATCGTTAATGTTAACGAAAATTCATCGGCGTTAGCCGGTGTGATGTCAGGTAACTTGCAAAAATGCTCCCGACCTTGGTGCCAAACCCCTGGCTGGCCCGCGGGTCCGCAAGGACAGCCCGGAGCGGAATAGGAAGGATGGAGGGAAATGACCGGATCTATGACAGGAGTCATCTTCGATATCCGTGAACTGACCATTCACGACGGTCCCGGGCTCCGGACCACGGTGTTCCTGAAGGGGTGCCCCCTCCGTTGCGCCTGGTGCCACAACCCGGAGGGCATGACCCTGGCCCCTCAGATTCTGCACAACCCTAACGGCGACCGGGTGGCGGGCCGGGTGTACCGCGCCGCCGAACTGTCCACCCTGCTCAATCGCCAGGCCCCCTTGCTGCGCGATGGCGGGGTCAGTTTCTCCGGCGGCGAGCCGCTCATGCAGTCGGCCTTCCTGGCCGAAGTCATCGACCGTCTGGTGGGCCTCCATGTGGTGCTGGGCACCTCCGGTTTCGCCCCCGAGGCGGATTTCCAACGGGTGGTGAGCCGCTGCGACCTGGTCCTGTTCGACCTCAAGCTCATGGACCCCGAGGCGCACCGGCGCTGGACCGGGGTCGAGAACGCCCCGATCCACCGCAATCTGGCCATGCTGGCCGGCATGGGGAAGCCGTTCATCGTCCGCGTGCCGCTGGTGCCGGGGGTGACGGATACCGAAGCCAACCTGCGCGCCATCGCCCGCCTGGTCCGCGCCCTGCCCGGCACGCCAAGGGTGGAACTGCTGCCCTACAATCGCGCGGCCGGCGGCAAATATGCCGCCTGCGGCCTGACCTGGCGGCCCGGATTTGACGAAACCACCGACTGCAGAGCTAACCTCGCCCCGTTTCATGAACTTAGCCTGGAGGTGTCCATCCTATGAGCAGTATCCTCGATTGCCTCACCTCGAACCAGGGCCACGAGCCGGGCCTGCCGCCCCGGCTGGCCGAAATGAAGCGCCGGATCCGCGCCGGCGAGCACCATCCCCTGCGCGCCACCGAAAGCATCGACGTGCTCAGCGAATGCGAGGCGGAGCAGCTTTCCTGGCCCCGGCGCGTGGCCCGGCTGACCCGGCGCATGTGCGAAGCGCAGGCGGTGGTCATCGACCCGGATGAGCGCATCGCCTTCACCCGCACGGTGCGCCGGGTTCCGCCCATCTACTCCGACGCGGCCATGCGCTCGCTGCTGGAGGGCCGCACCGTGCACGAGCTGGGCCCGATCAGCAACATCTGCGCGGACTGGGGCATGGTCCTGGGCCAGGGCCTGCTGGCCAGGCGGAAGACCGCCTGCGCCAGCCGGGACCGGCTGGCCGGCGACCCCGAAGCGGTGGAGTTCCTCGACGGCGCCATCGAGACCATCGACGCCGTCCTGGCCCTGGCCCGGCGCTATGCCCGAGGCGCGCGCGAGCTGGGGCGCCACGATCTGGCCGAGCTTCTGGAACGGGTGCCGGCCGAGCCTGCGGCCACCTTCCACGAAGCGCTGCAGGCGCTGCGCCTGTGCCATTCCGTGCTCTGGATGAGCGGCCACTATCATTGCGGGTTCGGCCGGTTCGACCAGTACCTCTGGCCGTACCTGCGCTCCGACCTCGCCGCCGGGCGGCTGCACGAAGCCGACGCCGAAGCCCTGCTGGCCGAGTTCTTCATCTGCCTCAACAAGGACAGCGACCTCTACCCAGGCATCCAGCAGGGCGACAACGGCCAGTCCATGATGCTGGGCGGCCTCCGCCCGGACGGCGGCGACGGGGTCAATCCCCTCACCGCCATGGTCCTGCGCACCGCCTGCGCCGTGGCGCTGATCGACCCCAAGATCAACCTGCGGGTGGACCGGAACACCAGCCTGGAGCTCCTGGCCTCCGCGGTGCAGTTGACCCGGCTCGGCCTGGGCTTCCCGCAATGGTGCAACGACGAGGTGGTCATTCCCGGGCTCATCGCCGCCGGCTACCGGCCGGAGGATGCGCGGAACTACACCGTGGCGGCCTGCTGGGAATTCATCATTCCGGGCAAGGGGATGGACGTGGTGAACATCGGGGCGGTCTCCATGCCGTCGGCGGTGGACCGGGCCGTCCGCGCCGGGCTCGCCGCCGGCGAGCCGTTTGCGCGGATCCTGGACCGGGTGGCCGCGGACATGGCGGCCCAGGTGACGACCCTGGCCGAGGCGAACCGCAGGCTGCTGCTCCCGCCCGCGCCCTTCTATTCGGTGGTGATGGACGGCTGCCTGGAGCGCGGGCGCGACCTCTCCGGCGGCCTGGAGTACAACAATTCCGGCATCCACGGCGCCGCCTCCTCCAGCGCCGCCGATGCCCTGGCGGCGGTGCGGACGCTGGTGTTCGAACAGGCCCGGGTGGCCCCGGACCGGCTGCTCCAGGCGCTGGCGACCAACTTCGCCGACGACGAACCGCTGCGCCGGGAGTTGCGCGACTCGGCGCCCAAGGTCGGCAACCACGACGACCGCGCCGACGCGCTGCTGGCCAAGCTGTTCGAGCTGTTCGCCGACGCCTGCGCGGCGGCGGGCGGCAATGGCCGCGGCGGCAGGTTCCGGCCGGGCAGCGGCTCCGCCATGTACTACGTGTGGCTGGCCCGGGGCCATGAAGGCATGTGCGAACCGGCGACCGGCGCGACGGCGGACGGGCGCAGGCAGGGCGACTTCTTCAGCTCCTCGCTGGCGCCGTCGCCGGATGCCACGGTGCGCGGCCCCATCAGCGTGCTGCAGAGCTTCGGCACGATCGACTACCGGCGCATCTGCAACGGCGGCCCGCTGACCATGGAACTGGCCGACAGCCTGTTCCGGGGCGCCGAGGCGGTGGGCAAGGTGGCCCTGTTCATCCGCGCCTTCATCCTCTCGGGCTGTCAGCAGCTGCAGCTGAACACCCTGAACGTGGACACCCTGCGCGACGCCCAGCGGCATCCCGAACTGCACCGGAACCTGGTGGTCCGGGTCTGGGGCTGGAGCGGCTACTTCTGCGAGCTGGATTCCGCCTACCAGAACCAGATCATCGGCAGGCATGTCTACGGGAACTGAACCGGGCATCCGGAATCGTCCGGCGCCCTTCGGCAGCGCAGTCATCCGTGCACGCAAACCCCAGGCCGCAATGCCACGACTTGGCAAAAACAGTTTAATTTTAGATTTGACAAACTGCGGCCATTTTTTTAAACTTCAAGAACCGCAAAATTTCCATTATCGTTAATGGTAACGATAATCATTATAGGGGTGCAGCATGAGAAGGCTTCTGAAAACCATTCTGGGCGTCACGCTCTGTTCGGTGGTGGCAGCATATGCCGCCAGTCCCAAGAGCTATACGATCGCCTTCAGCCTCAAGACCGTCACCAACGACGACTTCCAGAAGGCGATCGCCACGTCGATCCAGGCTTCGGTGGAGAAGGCCGGGGACAAGTTCCTGCTGGTCACCGCCGGCGAGCAGACCGCGGTGTCCACCCAGGTCAACCAGCTGGAGGACCTCATCGCCAAGCACGTGGACGCAATCATCCTGAATCCCATGGACGGCAAGGCGGTGGTGCCGGTGCTGAAGAAGGCCAAGGCGGCCGGCATCCCGGTCATCGTGGTGGATTCCTCGGTGGAGAAGGGCAACGAGGCGCTCTACGTGAGCTACGTGGGCACCGACAACTTCAATGCCGGGGTGGAAGCCGGCAAGCGCATGGTCAAGGAGCTGGGCGGCAAGGGCAACGTGCTGGTGGTGCGCGGCGCCAACGGCAGCCTGGCCGGGGACAACCGGGTGGACGGCTTCAAGAAGGGCCTCGCCGGCAGCCAGGTGACCGTCGTGGGCGAGCAGCCCGGCGACTGGACCAATTCCGTGGCCATGCAGGTGACGGAGAACATGCTCCAGGCCAACAAGCAGGTCCAGGGCCTGTTCTCGGCCTCGGACGTGATGCTGGACGGCATCCTGCAGGCCATCGGGGACGCCAACCGCAAGGGCGTGCGCATCCTCGCCGTGGACGGCTCCAACAAGGCCGTGGACCTGGTGCAATCCGGCACCATCGTCGGCACCATGGCCCAGTTCCCGGCCAAGATGGGCAAGATCGCCGTGGACACCCTGGTCGGCGTGCTCAACGGCTCCAAAAAGCAGGCCGCCATTCCCAAGATGATCGACTCCGGCACCATGGTCTACGACAAGACCAACATCGCCGAAGCCCGCAAGTGGGCCTTCTAGGCTGACCGGCAGGATCCGGGGCGACGGCATCGGGTCGTCGCCCTGGACGTAAAGACCGTCCCCCGGTACGGGGGTCATTCGGAGTTGTTCATGCCCATCGCGCACCCGGCCAGGCGCGCAGCTTTGTTCCTGCTGCCGCTGGCCTGTTTCCTGGTCCTGGGTTCCCTCATCCCGCATTTCCTGGATGTGTCGAACCTGCTCAATGTGGTCCGGCAGTCGTCGATCATCGGCATCTGCGCGGTCGGCATGACCTACGTCATCATCATCAAGGGCATCGACCTGTCCCTGGCGGGGCTGCTGGCGTTCTGCCCGATGGTCAGCGGCATGCTCATGCTGGCGGGCGTCGGCATGGTGCCGAGCATCGCCGCCGGCCTGGCCGCGGGCATCGTCATGGGCCTGTTCAACGGGCTGATGGTCGCCAGGCTGGCGGTCCCGGCCTTCATCACCACCCTGGTGGTGGGCCAGATCAGCCAGGGCCTGGCGCTCATCGTCAATGGCGGCCGATCCATCGGCGCCTTCCCGGCGCGGTTCGTGTTCATCGGCAACGGCAGCCTGCTCGGGGTGCCCCTGTCCGACCTCCTCCTGATCCTGTTCCTGGCCCTGGGCTTCTTCATCCAGCGCAAGACCGCCCTGGGCAACCATATCAACGCGCTGGGCGGCAACGAGAGCGTGCTCCGGCAGGAGGGCATCAGTGCCGCCAAGGTGCAGTTCTTCGTGTTCGGCTTCTCGGGCTTCTGCGCGGCGGTTTCCGGCCTGCTGCTGAGCGCCCAGATGGACACGGTCCATCCCACCCAGGGCGACGCCTACCAGCTGGACGCCATCGCGGCCTGCATCATCGGCGGGGTGGACCTGGCCGGCGGCAAGGGCTCCATCCCCATGGCGGTGGCCGGGGCCCTGGTCATCGGCTGCCTCAGGAACGCGCTCGACCTCCAGGGGGTGCATCCGTTCATCCAGAACATCTTCATCGGCTCGGTGATCATCGTCATCGTGTTCCTGGGCGGCGTGGTCCGCAGACGCAATGAACTCGCCACAAGGGGCACCCTATGACCCGCGAAGTGAAACGGCCGCTCGGGCTGACGCCCGGCGCCCTGATCGGGCTGATGGGCCGCCATGTGAGCTTCTTCATCTTCGCCTTCCTGGCCATCATCGCCACCCTGTGCGTCCGGAACTTCGCGGCCCGGGACAACATCGTCATCATCCTCAAGCAGTCGGCGATCCCGGCGGTGGCCTGCATCGGCATGACCATGGTGCTCATGACCGGCGGCATCGATCTTTCGCTGGGCTACATCGTCGGCCTGGCCTCGATCATCTCGGGGATCCTGGCCAAGACCCTGCTGCTCCCGGTGCCCGAGGTGGTGCTGGCGGTGCTGCTGGCGGGCGCCCTGATCGGGCTGGCCAACGGGCTCATCACCCAGTACCTGCGGGTGCCGGCGTTCATCGCCACCCTGGGCTCGGGCTACGTGATCTACGGCCTGGCCCAGATCGTCAGCCAGGGCTCGATCATCAACCGGCTGCCCGCGGGCTTCCTGGCCATCGGCCGCACCGACCTGTTCGGCCTGCCCTCGGCGGTGTTCGTCGCAGCGGGGGTCGCGCTGGGGTTCCACATCCTGATCAGCCGGGCGATCTTCGGCCGCCAGCTCAGGGCGTTCGGGTTCGGGCCCAAGGCCGCGGCCCTGAGCGGCGTGCCCACCGCCCGGATCAACGTCACGGTCTACGCCATCAGCGGCACCCTGGCGGCCCTGGCCGGGCTGCTGTTCACCATCCGGGTCAACGCCGCCCAGCCCAACATGGGCGGGGGCGTGTTCACCTTCGAGGTGGTGACGGCGGCCATCGTCGGCGGCACCAGCCTGTTCGGCGGGGTCGGCTCGGTGGCCGGCAGCATCCTGGGGGTGCTCTCCATCAAGATCATCGAGAACTGCATCAACCTGCTGGGCGTGTCGTACCACCTGTACCTGGCGGTGCAGGGCGCCATCATCCTGCTGGCCATCATCGTCGGCAACATGACCAACCGCAGGGCCTGAGGAAGCACCCATGAACGACACCCTTATCGCCATGCGCGGCATCACCAAGTTCATCTACGGCGGTGACGGCAGGCCCATCCGCAACACGGACGTGAAGATCCTGGACCAGGTGGATTTCGACCTGGCCGCCGGCGAAGTGCACGTGCTGGTGGGGGAGAACGGCGCGGGCAAGAGCACCCTGATGAAGATCCTGGGCGGCATCATCCCCCCGGACGCCGGGGAGCTGCGCATCGCCGGCCAGCGGGCCGAGCTGCAGAACGCGAGGGACGCCCGGGAAAAGGGGATCGCCTTCATCCACCAGGAACTCAACCTGTGCCCCAACCTCGACGTGGCGCACAACATGTTCCTGGGCCGGGAACCCCGGCGGCGGGGGGTCAAGGACGCGGCCGCCATGTACGCGAAGAGCTCGGCCCTGCTCCAGGCGCTGTCCTGCGACCTGGACCCGCGCACCCAGGTGGCGCGGCTGTCCACCGCCCAGCAGCAGATCGTGGAGATCGCCAAGGCCATGTCGTTCCAGTCGCGGGTGGTGATCATGGACGAGCCCACCGCCAGCCTCACCAAGCGGGAAATCGACGTGCTGTTCGGCCTGATCCGGCGGATGCGGGCCGACGGCATGGGCATCATCTACATTTCCCACCGGTTCGAGGAGTTCCTGGAGGTGGGCGACCGGCTTTCGGTGCTCCGGGACGGGCGCAGTGTCGGCGGCATGCGCATGAGCGAGTTCGATCCCGGCACCGTCATCCACATGATGGCCGGGCACGCCATCGACGAGATGTATCCCCGCACCCACCGGGTCCAGGAGGAACGGGTGCTGGAGGTCAAGGGGCTGCGGCTGACGCCGCGCACCCCGCCCATCGACCTGGCCGTGAACCGCGGCGAGGTGGTCGGGCTGGGCGGGCTGGTGGGCAGCGGCAGGACCGAACTGGCCAAGTCCATCTTCGGGGTGCGGGCGTTCGCCGGCGGCGAGGTCCGCTACCTGGGGCGGAAGACCACCGCCTGGAGCCCGGGCCGGCTGATCGCGGCGGGCATGGCCTACCTGTCCGAGGACCGGAAGACCGAAGGCCTGGTGCTGGGCATGAACATCCGGGAGAACACCAGCCTGGCATCGCTGGCCTCCGTGGCCACCCTGGGCCTGATCTCCCGGCCCAGGGAGCTGGCCCAGGCCGCGGGCCTCATCGATCAGCTGAGCATCGTGGCCCAGTCGGCGGAACAGCCGGTGGCGACCCTGAGCGGCGGCAACCAGCAGAAGTGCGTGCTGGGCAAGTGGCTGTCCACTTCGCCCCGGCTGCTGATCCTGGACGAGCCGACCCGGGGCATCGACGTGGGCGCCAAGGCCCAGATCCACAAGCTCATCGACCAGATCGCCGGGACCGGGGTGGCGATCCTGATGATCAGCAGCGAACTGCCCGAACTGATCGGCATGAGCGACCGGATCTACATCATGCGCGCCGGGGCGGTCGTGGCCGAACTGCCGGCGGGCCCCGGGCTCACCCAGGAGAAGGTCGTCGCATACAGCTGCCTTGGCGAAACGTAGTTCTCAAATGACCGGAACGACCACCCGCATGCCCACGCTCATCCCTTCCGGTCAGGATGGCGCAACCCAAAGGCCCCAGGCACTGGGGCGAATCCAGGAGATCACATGAACACCATGCTTTCCAACCTCTCCCGCCTGGCCGTGGCCTGCGTCCTACCGGTGGCCGCGTTCGCCGCCCAGAAGACCTTCGTGATGGTGCCCAAGGGGGTGAATCCCTATTACGAACCCTGCTACGAAGGCTTCAAGGCCGCCGCCGCCAAGTACGGCGTCACGGTGGACAAGGTCGATCCGCAGAAGTTCGAGCTGCCCATGCAGGTGAAGGTCATGGAGGACCTCATCGCCCAGCAGGTGGACGGCATCGCCGTCTCCGCCCTGGACGACGCCGGCCTGTCCCCGGTGATCGCCGAAGCGACCAAGGCCGGGATCAAGGTGATCACCTTCGACGCGCCCGCCCCCTCCAGCAAGGCGCTCGCCTACATCGGCACCGACAACAAGACCGCCGGCTTCGAGGCCGGCAAGAAGATGGCCTCGCTGCTCAAGGGCCCCCAGAAGCTGGTGATCCTGCAGGGCGGCCTGGGTTCGGTGAACCTCAACCTGCGCACCCAGGGCTTCAAGGAAGCCATGGCCAAGTTCGCTCCCCAGACCAAGGTCGCGGAAGTGGTGGACACCAACGGCGAGTTCAATGTCGCCACGAACAAGACCGAAGCCCTGCTGCAGGCCTACCCTGACCTGAGCGCCATCTTCGCCGTTTCGGCCGAAGGCGCCCCGGCGGCGGCGGCCATCCTGAAGCAGCAGGGCAAGGCCGGCAAGATCGTCCTGGGCGGCTTCGACGATCTCAAGGACACGCTCATCGGCATCAATGACGGTTCCATCGCCTTCTGCCTGGTCCAGAAGACCTTCAAGATGGGCTGGCTCTCCGTCGTCCAGCTGCTGGACGCGGAGAACGGCAAGACCTTGCCGAAGATCACCGACACGGGCGTGCTGCTGGTCACCAAGAGCAACGTGAACAGCTACATGGTCGACATGAAGAAGGAATTCGGCAAATAGCATCCGGCCTGGTCCATGCCAGGGCGAACGCAGGCAGCGGCCCGAACCCAGGCCAGGGCCGCTGCTTCGGGAGCCTGGATGGCAGGCCAGGCGGAGGGGCCGGGGGCCAATCCTGGAAGAGGTGGGACATGATCATCGAGAAGGTGGAATACGCGGGCTGGCAGCACTGCCTCCGGCTTTCGGACGGGCGGATCGAAGCCGTCCTCACCACGGACGTGGGGCCTCGCATCATCCGGTTCGGCGCGGTGGGCGGGCGCAACCTGCTGTACGAGAATCCCGGGCAGCTTGGCCTCCGCGGCGGCGACGAATGGCGCGCCTATGGCGGCCACCGGCTGTGGCACGCGCCGGAGATCAAGCCTCGCACCTACGCTCCGGACAACGGGCCGGTGCCGTTCGCCATCCTCGAGCACGGGGTGTGCCTGTCCCTCGCCGCGGAACCCTCCACCGGCATCGCCAAACAGATGGAGCTCCAGCTCACCCCTTACGGGGATGGCCTGACGGTGATCCACCGGCTGACCAACCACAACCCCTGGGCGGTGGACCTGGCGCCCTGGGCCATCACCCAGATGGCCCCCGGAGGCACCGTCGTCATGCCCCAGGAACCCTATGCGCCGCACCCTGACGTCCGGGACCCCCTGGATACCTCCGAGACGCCGGGGTCGTACCTGCCGGTGCGTTCCTTCAACCTCTGGCCCTTCACCCGGCTGGACGACCCGCGGTGGCTTTTCCTGGAGCGGTTCATCCTTACCCGGCAGGATTGCGCCATCCGGGCCCCGCTCAAGTACGGTGTCAGCAACCATGTGGGCTGGGTCGCCTACGTGCTGGACGGAGAGATGCTGCTCAAGCGCTTTGCCTGGCAGGAAGGGGGCAGCTACCCCGACCTGGGCAGCAACGCCGAGATCTGGGTGGACGGCGATCTGGTGGAGGTGGAAACCCTCGGACCGCTCGCCACGCTCCAGCCCGGATCGACCACCGAGCACCGGGAGACCTGGAGCCTGGTGCAGCAGGTGCCCGTGCCCACCGACAGCCAGAAACTGCACGGCGTTTTCCAGGCCCTGCTCAAGGGGGTAGTGGCATGACTGCGGGTCACATGGAACAGGATCGGGTCGCGGGAGATCCCCATCGGGTGTTGACGGCTTTCCGCGCGCATTGCGGCACGGAACCGGTCCTGGTGCGCTCCCCCGGCCGGGTGAATCTCATCGGCGAGCACACGGACCACAATCTGGGTTTCGTGCTGCCGGCCGCCATCGACAAGGCCATCTTCCTCGCCATGGCGTTGCGGGACGACCGGAAGCTGAACTTCCACGCCCTGGACACCGGCGGCAGCTACACGGGGTCCCTGGACGCCATCCATCCGGTCGCCAGCCAGTGGCCGAACTACCTCCTGGGCATCCTGCTGGAGTTCCAGCAGCTTGGATTCGAACTCCCGGGCGTGGACTGCGTCTTCGGCGGCAACGTGCCCATCGGCTGCGGGCTTTCCAGCAGCGCGGCCCTGGAAGGGGGCTTCGCGTTCGGCCTCAACCGGATGCTGGACCTCGGGCTGGGCCGGGTGGACCTGGCCAAGCTCGCCCAGCGTTCCGAGAACCGGTTCGTGGGGGTCAACTGCGGGATCATGGACCAGTTCGCTTCCCTGCTGGGCCGGCGCAAGCGGCTGATCCGCCTCGACTGCCGGGATCTCTCGTTCGAGTACGTGCCTTTCGAGCGGGAAGACCTGCGGATCGTGCTGTGCGACACCCGGGTCCGGCGTTCCCTCACCGGCAGCGAATACAATACCCGCCGGGCCGAGTGCGAAGAGGGGGTGGCCCTGCTGCGGCAGCAGGCGCCCGGGATCGAGAGCCTGCGCGACGTGTCCGGCGCTTTCCTGGAGGCCCACCGGACCTTGCTCCGTCCCGTGGTCTACCGGCGCTGCGCCTATGTGGTGGCGGAGAACCAGCGGGTGCTCGATGCTTGCGCGGCCCTCGCCCGCGGTGACATGGCGGCCTTCGGCGCGGCCATGAACGGGAGCCACGCCGGCCTGGCCCGTGGCTTCGAGGTCAGCTGCCCGGAACTGGACCGGCTCGCCGAGGCCGCCCAGACGCTGCCCGGAGTGCTGGGCGCGCGGATGATGGGCGCAGGCTTCGGCGGCTGCACCATCAACCTGGTGGAAGCGGAGCACCTGGAGGCCTTCCAGGCCCGGATGGGCCTGGTCTACCGGGACCAGCTGCGCACGGAGCCGGCCATCCATGTCTGCAGGCTCCGCGGCGGCACGGAGCTCATCGGCCCGGACACGGAAGCATGCTGAGGGAGTCGCCATGGCCCCGCGCCTGAACCTGGCCATCAGGTCTCGCGGTTCAACGTCTGAACGTCAACGCCTGGGCGGGCCTGCCGCGATTTTTCCCCACACCCGTCAGCAACAGGGTACATTCAATAGCATGGTGATGCTGCTTCATAAGGAGTTGTTGCATACAGGATGAATAGTCTTTCAGAATGAGTCCAGCTATTGGAGTGAAGGGATAGAGATGCGCCGAAGACCGGAAGTGGTGAGAATCACCCTGAAGGATGTTGCGGAACAGACCGGTTACACGGCCAACACCATATCCCGCGCTTTGAAGGACAAGGATGATATCGCTCCGGAGACCCGGAAGCGGATCCAGGAAACCGCCCGGGAAATGGGCTACATCAGTGATTCGATCGCGGGTTCCCTCCGCACCGGCACCACCAGCACGATCGCGGTCATCCTGGGCGACATATCCAACCCGCATTTCGCGATCATTGCCAGGGAAATCGAGGCGAATGCGCGGAAGCACCACTACAGCACCATCATCCTCAACACCGACGAGGATGCCGAGATTGAATTCGAAGCCATAAGGTCGGCCCTGAGCCGCAAGGTGGACGGGATCATCCTCTGTCCGACCCAGAACAACCAGGACAACCTGCAGTTCCTCATCAGGCAGGGAACCCCCTTCGTCCTGATCGGCCGCCATTTCCCGGGGGCCGAGGTGGAATCCGTGGTCTGCGATGATCTCAAGGGCGGCCGATTGGCGACCGAGCACCTGATCGAGAAGGGCCATCGAAGGATCCTCTTCCTCAACGGCCCGGCCCAGATCTCCAGCGCCGCCGAGCGCCTGCAGGGCTACCGGTGCGCCCTGGAGAAGGCCGGCATCCCCTTCGAAGACCAGCTGGTGCGGGAGATCCCGATCGTCGCCGGGGATTGCCGCCACGTCATCTACAAGGTCATCGACGACAAGATCGATTTCACCGGCGTCATCGCCTTCTCCGATCTGATCGCCTGGGAGGCCATGTACGCGTTGCAGAAACGGGGCCTGGAGAACCCCAGGGATTACGCGATCGTGGGCTTCGACAACATCCAATCCAAGTTCTTCTTCCCGTTCCCCTTGACCAGCATTGGCAGTTCCAAGTCCACCATGGCGCGAAGGGCCTTCAACCTGCTGCTGCGCCGGCTGAACTCGGGTTCCGAGCCGTCCACCTGGAAGAACGTGCTCGATACCACCCTGGTCGTCCGGGAGAGTTCCTCGACCGCGCCCGTCAGCGCGTGATGGCGCCGGTCAGCGGGCGGCGAGGAGGACCGGCTCGATGGCGCTGCGGTCCAGGATGACCAGCGGCTTGAGGTGCAACGCCGCGAGCCTGGGTTCCAGCAGGCGCAGGCGGTAGCGGGCGGCGCCCAGGGAACGGAAGGGCCCGGCCCGCAGGACTTCCCTCCTGGCCGAAGCCTGGGACCCCCAGGGGGAGGGGGTGAGGGCGATGCCCGGGAGGCGGGCCAGCCTCCGGCGCAGGCGGGCCGAATACCTGGGGCTGGTCATGACCGCCAGCTGGATCCAGGCCCGGCCCTGAGCCGGGTGGCGCGCCGGGGCGGCCCCATGGCGGGGGCGGGCCTGGGCGGCCAGGGCGAGCTGGGGCGGCTGGAACGAGGGCGGCTGGGCGGTGGGCGGCGGCAGTTGCGGCGGCTGCACCTGGATCGGTTCCGGCCGGAAGTCGACCACCAGGGGGGCACTCTGGCCTCCGCTGAGGTTGACCGCGTTCAGCCAGAACACGCACCGGCCCTGGACGGGCCAGTTCATCTCCCCTTCGGCCGGCAGCTCCAGCCCCAGGGGCTCCAGGCGCACCCGGTCGACCCCGGTGGCGGACCAGCGGATGGTCACGGTGCCGCCCCGGGGCACGGTGTCGGGAACCGCCTTGAAGAAACGAATATGGGCTGGTTCCTGGGGCACCTGGGACCACAGGACGCTGGACAGGCTGACGAGCAGGAGGGCATGCCACATACGACTCTCATTTATAGGTGATGAAAGACTGAGGATGGGGCCGGGCGTCCCGGGGCGCAATGGCTGATCATGGATTTTCTTGGCGACCTGGAAGGAAGGGAAAGCGAGCGGAATTGGTTCAAACTTGTTCGAACATTTTTTGTATAAATACGAATATAACTATACTTAAATATGAATTGAATTTTCAAAGCGGTGAATGTGTTTGAAGATTGTTTGAACTTGTTCGAACATGCTGAAAGCGAACCTGCAGCCGCTCTCGTTCATCGATGTCTCCGGCGAGGCCTACACCCTCGCCACCTTGGCGGTGTACGAGGCGCGCCGGATCGAAGCGCTCCGGGATGTCTTCCTCTGGGCCTACCGGCGCTCCGCCGAACGCTACCGGGCGATCCGCCAGTCCCTGGGCGAGCCGGATCCGTTCCGGCTCCGCTACCGGGATTCGCTCCGTGCCGCAGTCCGGCAGATGGTGCAGGCCCGGGTCCTGGACCAGGACATCCCGCACTGGATCGCCGCCTTCGTGGAGGCATCCGGAATTCCCCCAGCCGAGCGCACCCGGTTCCAGGCAGTGGCCATGCAGGAATTGCGTAATCTGAACGAGGGCACCTTCGCCCGCTACGGCCTGAAGCCCTCGGAATTCGAGCGCTTCAAAGCGCCGGATCCCCGGGGCTAGCT
>Ga0181516_10001354_pt1 | contig 18903 bp, 18 predicted proteins | sample PEATcosm2014_Bin_25_FD_121104 | JGI IMG/M metagenome (GOLD analysis project Ga0181516, IMG submission 121104) | Peatland microbial communities from MTU Mesocosm Facility, Houghton, MI, USA - PEATcosm2014_Bin01_10_metaG | ecosystem: Environmental > Terrestrial > Soil > Wetlands > Peat | place... | reverse complement strand
GTTCAGGCGGTTATTATAGCGGAATTGGAACTCGGCGACATAGAGCGGCAGGTATTTTTTGCTGACCTTGTGGAAGGTTCCGACCATGCCGCGCTTGATCAGCGACCAGAAGCCTTCAATCGTGTTGGTGTGAACGGCGCCGATGACGTACTGGCCGTTGGCGTGGTCAACTCGCTCGTGCGGATAGATCGCGTCCAGCCTTTCGTAGCCCTTCCACTGGTCAGTGCAGAGAAGGCTCACTTTGGTCGAGACGGCTTCGTTGACGAAGCTGGTGAGGGTAGACGCCTTGGTGTTGGCGATGACACGCGCCACGACGCTTCCCTTGCGGCGCACGGCGCCAGCGATGATTGCCTTGCCAGCAGTCGGGCCACCCGGACCAACGCCGTCGCCCCGGTCGCCCTTGTGCCGGTTCTTCGCCTTCCCACCGATGAACGTCTCATCGACCTCGACAATGCCAGCAAGCTTTTCAAAGTTGCGATCGGCGAGTGCTGTCCGAACGCGATGGCACATCGACCAAGCGGTCTTGTAGGAACCGAAGCCGAGGAAACGATAGATTTGGAGCGCGCTCATCCCCTTCTTGCTGGTCAGCATCAGATGGATGACGCGAAACCAATCCCTGAGCGGCTTGTTGGTGTTTTCGAAGATCGTCCCGACGATATGCGAAAAGCGATAGCCGTCCGGCGCGCATTGCTCGCACTGCCAATGCCACTTGCGGGTCTTCAGTTCATAGACGCCAAGATTGCCGCAGCGGGGGCAGGAGACGCCCTCAGGCCAGCGGCGAGCGACCAGATAGGCCGCGCAGGCGTCTTCGTCGGGGAACAGGCTATCGAACTGCGTCGCAGTGAGTTGATGGACGGCTTTGGGCTTGATCACGTTGGACATTTTCGAACGCCCCGTTTCGATAACGAGACATTCTCATATTCCGGACCTTCTGTCAAGTACGGGATAATCGCCACAAATTGTCGCCAAAACGGACCGCTGCCGCTCGCTGTCGCCCCGCTGGCGCGGCGACGGCATTGATCGGCGCGAAATCCCGACGCGGAATTGGCGCGGCGCCGACGACGCTGCGACCTCGGCTACTGGGGGCAGGTTCCGGTGTCGCTGTTGCAGACGGTCCAGGCCGGGCTTTGGGCGTTCTCGAAGAGCGTGAAACTGAACTCCTGGAGGGTCTGGGCGCCCATCGCCGCCCTGACCGTGTGCGGTCCGACCGCCATATGCGAATAGCAGACCATGCCGGCGTTGGCGGTGCAGGCGTATGCGTTGTCGGCGTAGAAGTGCAGCTGCATGTTGGTGTGATTGATGAACATGAACTGGAACGACTTCGCGGCGACGGCGTCGCCGGTCAGCGACGGCGTCAGCGCCAGCGCCAGCGCGGCGCCCAGCAACAGCTTGTTCATGAGCGGTCCCCCTGACCTTCGGGCAAGGGCGCGCGGTCGCGCTTTGATCGGTTTGGCGCGCAAGCGGCGCAGCCGCGGCCCGAACCGGCCGCGCCGACGGCTTCGTCTCGGCGAACGCCGTCTCCCTTCCCGCCCGGAAGCGCAGCGCCTTTCGCCTTTGCGACGCCGTGGAATGGATTACGCGCCGCAACGGCGCCCGGGCGATTGAGCTGGGTCAAGCGAAGGGGGCGGATTCACGCCGTTTCAGCCGAAAGACCGCTGCCCTCCCCTGCCCCCAATCTGCTATCACCCGCCCATGACCTTGACCCCCGTCAACGTCGCGGCGCGGGAGCGCGGCGACAAACCGGCGATGACCGACGCCGAACTCGTCGCCCGCTACGACGGCCGCGTGCCGCGCTACACCTCCTACCCGACCGCGCCGCATTTCTCGCCGGCGGTCGATCCGTCGACCTACGCCGAATGGCTCGCGGCGCTGCCGGGCGACACGATTCTGTCGCTCTACCTGCATGTGCCGTTCTGCGACCGGCTCTGCCATTACTGCGGCTGCAACACCACGGTGGTGCGGCTCGACTCGGCGCGGCGCGCCTACGCCGCGCTGCTCGAGCGCGAGATCGGCCGCGTCGCGGCGCTGATCGGCCGGCGCGCGCCGGTGTCGCATGTTCACTGGGGCGGCGGCACGCCGACCTCGCTGCCGGGCGACTGCCTGACGGCGATCATGGATCGCATCCGCGCCGTCTTCGACCTGCGGCCCGAGGCCGAGATCGCGATCGAACTCGACCCGACCTCGCTGCCGCCCGACCGCCATGCGGCGCTCGCCGACATGGGCGTCACCCGCGTCAGCCTCGGCGTGCAGGACCTCGAGCCGGCGGTGCAGGAGGCGATCGGCCGGCGCCAGTCCTACGAAGAGACCGAGGATTGCGCCGCCAAGGCGCGCGCGCTCGGCGTCGGCTCGCTGAACCTCGACCTCATCTACGGCCTGCCGCTGCAGACCGAGGCGAGCGTGGCGCGCACGGCGCGGCGCGCGCTGGCGCTCAACGCCGACCGCGTCGCGGTGTTCGGCTACGCCCATGTGCCGTGGATGAAGAAGCACCAGCAGCTCATTCCGGAAGACGCGCTGCCGGGACCGCTGGCGCGTTTTCGCCAGCAGCATGCGATCCATCGCGTGCTGACCGAGGAAGGCGGCTACATTCCCGTCGGCCTCGACCATTACGCGCGGCCGGGCGATTCGATGGCGGAAGCGGCGGCGACGCGCCGGCTGCATCGCTCGTTCCAGGGCTACACCGACGATTGCGCGCCGGCGCTGCTCGGCTTTGGCGCCAGCGCGATCGGCTCGCTGCCGCAAGGTTATGTGCAGAACGCGCCGACCGCGCTCGCCTACGGCAAGGCGATCGAGGCGGGCGGGCTCGCCATTGTGCGCGGCGTCGCGCTGACGCCCGACGACCGGCTGCGGCGCGACCTGATCGAGCGGCTGATGTGCGACCTCGAGGTCGACGTCGTCGCGCTCGCCGCCGCGCATGACGCCGATCCGGCGCCGCTGGTCGCGGCGCTTTCAGGCCTCGCGCCGTTCGCGGCCGACGGCCTCGCCGATTGGGACGGCGCGCGACTGAGCGTCAGCGAGAAGGGCCGGCCGTTCGTGCGCTCGGTCGCGGCGTTGTTCGACGCCCATCTCAGCCAAGCCGACGACAAGCCGCGCCATTCGCGCGCGGTGTGACGGGCCTTTCCTGAGACGCGTCCCGAGCCGCGCCTTGCGGCGCGACTCGTCGTCGTCCGGGCGCCGCGGTCAGAGCGCGGCGGCGGGTTTGGCGGGCGTGGCGCTGGCTTGGGGGGCGGCGGGCTTGCCGTCCCAGCCGCCGGCCGGCGCCGGCGCCTCGTTGGCGGCGGGGGCCGGCGTCGCAACCTTGAACGCGCCGAGCGCCGCCGCCGCGGCGTTGACCGCCGCCTGATCCATCTTGGCGGCGACGTCGTCGCGCTTGTGGCCGGCGTCGGCGTCGCCCTGCTGCGCGGCGAGCGAGAACCACAGCCACGCCTGGCCGAGGTCCTGCGGCACGCCGAGCCCGCGCGCGTAAAGGATGCCGAGATTGAACTGGCTGTCGCGCACGCCGAACTGGCCGGCCTTGCGGAACCATTCGGCGGCGGTGGCGTAGTCGGGCTTGCCGCCGATCGAGCCTTCGGCGTGCATGACGGCGAGGTTGTGCATCGCCCGCGCGTTGCCCGCCGTCGCCGCCTTGGCGTACCAGCTCATCGCCGCCGGCAGATCGCGCGTCACGCCGACGCCCTTCTCGTAGAGCGCGGCGAGGCGATATTCGCCGATCGGCAGGCCGCGGTTGGCCGCCTGCTCGAACCATTGCGCGGCGGCGTGGGGATCGCGCGCGACGCCGCGACCGTCGAGCAGACGCAGACCGAGTTCGAATTCGGCCCCCGCGTCGCCGGCGACGGCGCCGTCGCGCAGGGCCTGCGGCAGACCGGCGGGAATCGCCGCCGCCAGATCGGCGGGCGGCGCCTTGGCGGCCGAAGCTGAGGGTGAAATCGCGCCGGTCGGCGTCGTGTCGAGATTGGCGGCCGAGACTTTCGGCGTCGGCGCGGCGACGTCCGCCGCTGGCGGCGACAGCTCCGACTTCTGCAACGGCGGCGCGTGGCCGCCGCGCAACTCGATCGCCGCCAGCATCGCCACCGCGGCGACCAGCGCCAGGCCGAGCAGCAGCGGCCGACGACGCGCCGCGGCGAAAGCGATCGCCCGGCCGCCGATCGCGGCGACGCGGCCGCCGCTCGCCTCTTCGACCGGCGCGGCGGGTTTCACCGCTTCGTCGACGAGCGCCGCGTGGGCGGCGCGGCGGGCGGCGGCGATATGGGCGTTGATCGCGCTCTTCGGCGGCGCGGCGTCGTCCGATTCGGCGGCGCGCGAGCGCGGCAGGACGGCGCCGGGCTCGAGCAGGAAATCGGCGCCGTCGAGCGCGCGCGGCGGCGCGACCGTCTGGGCGCGCTCGGGCAATTCGCGCGACGCGGCGCCGACGGCGCGGAACGGCTCGGCGGCGAAGCGCGGCGGCGCGCCCGGCGCCGGCGCCGCGGCGACCAGATCCGGCGCCGCGGCGACGACGCGCGCTTCCTCGACGCGGGCGATCTCGTCCTCGAGCCGGCCGAGCCGGCCGACCATGCGCTCGAGAATCTCCTGGACGCTGGCGAGCCGCGACTGCGTCCGCTTGTCGGAATCCTCCTGCTCGGCGCGCAACTCGGCGAAGCCGCCGGCGATCGGCGCGCTCGGCGCCTGCATCGCGCGCCGGGTCGCGTCGAGCTCGTCGACCAGATCGGCGATGCGCCGCTCGAGCGCCGCGCCGGGGCCGGCGCTCTGCAAGACGTCGAGGCGATCGTGGATGGCGGCGATCTGGCTCGCCAGCGCTTCCGCGTCGACGCCGACGCCCGCGTCGGCGCCCGCCCGCCGCTCGAGCCGTTCGGCGAGCAGGTCGGCGACTTCTTCGACGAACTTGACGTCGAAACGCTGCGTCGACCCGCTCTCCAGCCGGTCGCGCAGCGCCGTCAGCGCCTCTTCGAGCGGCCGCGTGTCGAGCTTTTGCCCGACGCGCTCGTCGATGCGCCGGCCGAGATCGCGGATCATCGCCGCGAGGTCGGCGGCGGGCGCGCCGCGGTCGAGTTTCCGGCTGATCTCGTGCAGCATGTCCTCGAACGGCCGCATGTCGGGGGCCGCGGCCGGAACGAGCTTGGCGCCGAGATCGCGCATCATCGCTTCGATCGGCGCGGTGTCGATTTCGATCGGCCGCTCGCCGAGCGCGCGCAACGCCTGTTCGAGCGGCGCCATGTCGAGCGGCGGCCCGACGCGCTGGTCGAGCCGTTGGCCGAGGTCGCGCACCATGACCGTCAGCGGTTCGAGCGATCCGCCGATCGCGGTCGGCCGGTCGAGCTTCTGGGCGAGGTCGCGCAGCACGGCCTCCAGCCTGGCGGGGTCGGGCTGGCGCTCGACCGCGCCGCGCAGGCTGTCGATGCGGCGGGTCAGATCTTCGAAGGCGCTCGAATCGATCGGCGCGGGCTGCGGCGGGCGCTTCAACGCGGCGTCCATGCGCTGGGCGAGGTCTTCGAGCCGACGCTCGATCGCGGTCAGCGCGGCGGCGGGGATCGAGCGTTCGATCTGCGCGCGCGCGTCGGCGATCAGCGCGCCGAGCCGCGCCGATTCGGCCTGCGGCGCCGGACTGGCGGCGAGGCGGTCGACCCGGTCGGCGAGCTCGCCGATCTGCCGCTCGAGCCGCTCGACCGGCACCGGCCGCGACGCGGCGGCGGCGAGCAGGTTGCGCACTTCTTCGGTCTGGGCGCGGATGCGCTGGAAGGCGGCGGGATCGACGACGCCCTGGGCGATCGCGTCGACCTTGGCGCCGAGCGTGCGCAACTCGCGCTCGAGCCCGGCGACGGCGGCATGAGGATCATGGGCGCGCAGGGCGTCGCGCGCCTCGACGATCAGCGCCGCCAGCGCGTCGCGCGCGCCGCCGTCGCCGAGCGCGGCGACGCGCTCGCTCAGATCGCGCATCGCGCCCTCGAGCGCGACGACCGCGTTGCGGGGGGCGAGATTGGCGAGGCTCTGCGCCATCGCCGCCAGCTCGCCGCGCAGGGACTGCACGTCGGTCGCGACCGGCGCCGGTTGTTCGGCCTGCTCGCGGCGCATCTTTTCCAGCCGCGCCGTCAGCGCGGCGATCTCCTCGCGCAGCGGCTCGACCCCCGACGGCGCGGCGGCTTCGGCGGGGCGCGGACGGGGCGCGGATTCCGGGCTCGAAGCGCGCGCGTCGAGCTCGCTGCGCCGGCGCGCGATCTGCGCCGCCGCTTCCTTCGGATCGAAGCGCGGACGCTCGGTCGGCGGCGAATCGGAGCGCGGCCTTTCGACCGCTCGCGGCGGTTCGCGCCGCCGCTCGGGTTCGTGTTCGACGCGGCGGGCGGGCGCGTCGAGGCGCGCGTCGAGGTTGCGCACCCGCGGCTCGAGCGCGCGTTCGACCCGCTGCTCGACCGTCGCCAGCCGGTCGGCCGCCGCCTGCAGCGCTTCGGCGCGTTCGGCGCGGCTTTCGAGGCGGGCGATGGCGTCTTCGAGCAGATCGTCGTTGCGGTGCGATTCGCGCGGGCCGGGCGCCTCGCGCGACCAGTGCGGCTCGAGCCGCGGTCGCGCCCGGCGCTCCTCGTCAAAACGGTCCTCGCGCCGGGCCAAGCCGGCGATTCTTTCGCCGATCGCGTCGAGCCGATCGTCGCGCCTGAGATCGGCGGGATCGACGCCGCGTTCGGCGGCGCGCTCGGCGATGATTTCGTCGAGCCATTCCCCGAGATTGAGCCCGGCCCGGCGGGCGGCCTCTTCGGCAAACTCGCGCGTTTCGCGTCCTACCCCGGTAACCCTCCAGGCCGTCGCGCTTTCCATCGTTTCGCCCGTGGCCGCCCCTCAGGGAATCGTCGCGCCGCCGGCTCAATGCGGCGCCACGGCCGGAGTTTTCCGCTGACGTGGTGAACAAATGGTTAAGATCGGCCCGAAATGGGGCGCCGGACCGGCCAAACTCTGTGACGGTTGCCGTTACTGCGTGTAACAACTGGCGGTTGCATTACGCCGATGTTTGCGTTTATCTCTTGCATCGCGCCGCATCCAGGCGACGGCGGCTCGCCGTCTCTCGGCGCTGACGAAAGGGATCGACCATGAAGGCGAATTCGCCATTGCGGAATGTGGTCAACTCCACGGACACCCTGATCAACGCGGCGGCGGGGACCGTCGCCGGGCGCGAATCGACCATCGGCGAGATGGCGCGCGCCTACGGCGTGACGCTGAGGACGCTGCGCTTCTACGAGGATCGCAACCTGCTCCGGCCGCGCCGGGTCGGCAACGCGCGCTATTACGGCGGCGTCGACCGCGCGCGGCTGGCGATGATTCTCAAGGGCAAGCACCTCGGCTTCACCCTCGCCGAGATTTCCGACCTCATCGGCGCCGACGACGGCGTCGCCAAAAACGATTTCGAGGAGCGGCTGCAGCCGGCGCAGATCGTCGACCAGCTCAGTCACCTCGAGCGCCAGCGGCACGAGATCGACGAGGCGATCGCGCTGCTGAGGGCGACGCGCGAGCGGATGTCGCGCCCCGAAGCGATGGCGTGACGGGCTGGCGCTTTCCCCTCTCCGGTTCGCGAGAGGGGGATGAGCGCGCTAGCGGCGGCGCGCTTCGACGATGCGCAGGCTTTCCGCGAACGCCGCTTCGACGCTCATCTTGGTCGTGTCGAGGCGGACGGCGTCGGCGGCGGGTTTGAGCGGCGCGTCGGCGCGTTCGGAATCGCGCGCGTCGCGCTTGACGATCTCGGCGAGGATCGCCGCATAGTCGGCTCTCTCGCCGCGCCCGACGAGCTCGAGCGCGCGCCGCTGCGCGCGCGTCTCCGGGCTCGCGGTGACGAAGATCTTGGCGTCGGCGCCGGGGCAGATCACCGTGCCGATGTCGCGGCCGTCGAGCACCGCGCCGCCCGGCCGGCGGGAGAAATTGCGCTGCGCCTCGATCAGCGCGGCCCGCACCTCCGGCATCGCCGCGACGATCGACGCCGCTTCGCCCATCTGGCGGCCGCGCAGGCTGTCCTCGTCGAACTCGGTGAGGCCGAGGCCGCGCGCCGCGGCGACCGCGGCGCCGACGTCGTGAAGATCGCGGTCGGCGGCGATCAGGCTCGCCGCGACGGCGCGATAGAGCAGGCCGGTGTCGAGATGGGGCAGGCCGTAATGCGCCGCCAGTCGCCGCGCCAACGTGCCCTTGCCCGACGCCGCCGGTCCGTCGATTGCGATGATCATCGCCTGCCTGCCCTCTGACGCCTCGCGCTCTTAAGGCCTCGCGCCGCCGCTGTCACCCTAACGAAGGGATTGACGAGCGAGCCTCCGGCCGGCTGGTATGACGGATAAGCGACAACGCGCCCGAACTGCGGCCAGCGCCTATCGAGGGGAACGCCGATGGATCTGACGAAAGCGCAGAAGCGCACCGTGCTCGCCGCCTATCTCGGTTGGACGCTCGACGCCTTCGACTTCTTCCTGCTGACGTTCGTCATCAAGGACATCGCCAAGGAATTCGGCGTCGGCGTGCCCGAGGTCGCCTATGCGTTGTTCCTGACGCTGGCGATGCGCTTCATCGGCGCCTTCGTCTTCGGCCGCATCGGCGACAAATGGGGGCGCAAGCCGGCGCTGATGCTCGACATCGTCTGCTATTCCGTGATCGGCGCCGCCGCGGCGTTTTCGCCCAACCTGACGATCTTCCTCATCCTGCGCGCGTTGTTCGGAATCGCGATGGGCGGCGAATGGGGCCTCGGCTCGTCGTTGGCGATGGAATCGATCCCGCCGGGCGCGCGCGGCCTGGTCTCCGGCGTGCTGCAATGCGGCTACCCGAGCGGCTTCCTGCTCGCCTCGATCGCCTACGGCCTGCTCTACGGCCGCGCGTTCGGCGACTTCACCTTCGGTTGGCGGCCGCTGTTCCTGCTCAGCGTCCTGCCCGCCTTCGTCACCCTGTTCATCCGCGCCGCGGTGCCGGAATCGCCGGCGTTCGAGGCGGCGCAGAAGGTCGAGCAGCGGGCCGGTCTGTGGCGGACGATCCAGGCGAACTGGGGCCTGGTGCTCTATTCGGTCGTGCTGATGATGGCGTTCAACCTGTTCAGCCACGGCACCCAGGACCTCTACCCGACCTTCCTGCAGAAGCAGTTGAACCTCGCGCCGCCGACGGTGAGCTGGATCACCATCGTCGCCAATCTCGGCGCGATCGCCGGCGGCCTGTCGTTCGGCTTCGTCTCGGAAAAAATCGGTCGCGTCAACGCGATCACCGTCGCGGCGCTGATCGCGCTGCCGGCGCTGCCGCTGTGGGCCTTTTCGACGACGCCGCTGATGCTCGCGGCGGGCGCCTTCGTCATGCAGGTCGCGGTGCAGGGCGCCTGGGGCGTGGTGCCGGCCCATCTCAACGAATTGTCGCCCGGCGCGGTGCGCGCGACGCTGCCGGCCTTCGTCTATCAGGCCGGCAACTTCCTCGCCTCCTACAACGGCCCGTTCCAGGCCAAGCTCGCCGAGGCGAACGGCGGCGACTATTCCTACGCGTTGGCGCTGGTCGGCGGCGTGGTCGCCGTCGCGTTGATCGTCGTCATCCGTTTCAGCCCGGAGAAGCGCGGCGAGACGCTGCACGCGCATTGACCGCCGCGCGCAATCCCCTCTCCCGGAGGGCTACGACATTCACACATCTCACGCTGGCGGCCGCATTGGCCCGTCGCCGTCAAGCCGCTTCGCGGCGACTGCGCCGCGCCGATGCGGCGTTCTGTTTCCATGGCTTTGGTGAACGGAGCCGGCCGCCGGCCGGCTCGTCTCGCCAAAGTCCATGGCAACCACAAGCCCGAGCCGCGCGCAGGGGTCAAGGCTCGCGCGCAAGCGCGCGACCCGCGAAGCGGGCGCGGCCTTGACGCCGAGCCCGGATCGGGCGCGGCGCGGCAAGAAGATTTCGAACTGCGATGGGTGAATCCGACAGCTCCCGGAGGGAGAGGGATTACAGCTTCGCCACCACCGCCAGGCGGGTGATCTTGCCGTCCTGGAACGCCTTGAGGAAGGCGTCGTAATCCCTGAACGACACGCAGCCGTTCGAGTCGCCGTTCGGCCCGAGCATGTAGGTGTGCGCGAGCAGCCCGGAGCGCCCGTAGACCGCGCCGTCGCCGCCGACCGGGACCAGCCGCAACGCCGCGACGCCGTGGAACAGCTCCTCGCGCGGCTGCAGTTCGTAGACGTGCGGCGGCGTCGCGCCGCGCATTCGCAGGTCGACGTGCCGGGGATCGTCGAGATAGTCGCCAAGGCCGGAATGGGCTTCCAGCCGCGTGCCGTCGGGCAGGTAAACCATGCGGGCCGAAATGTCGTAGACGGCGGTGGTGCGGTCGTAGCCGGCCGGCGGCGCGGGCTGAGGGGAAAACAGCGAAGAGCCCAAGGCGGAATCGGCGGGGCCGGAGCGCTCGCGGACCGCGGCGCTCTCAGGCGCGGCGTAGGCGAGCGAAGATTCGGGAGACGCGGCCGGACGGCCGAGGCCGAACAGCTTCTGCAGCACGTTGCGGTCGTCGACCGGCGCCGCGGCGGGCGCGGCGCGCCCGGGCGACCGCGGCGCGGCGCGCGCGGCGGGAGTAAGAGCGGCGAACTCCGGCGGCCGCGCCGGCGGCGGCGGCGCGGCGTCGTCGACGCGCGCGACGCTGCGCTCGGGCGGCGGAGGGGCGACGGGCGGAGCGAGGACGGACGCGGCGGGCGCCGGCCCCGCCTCCGCGAGCCGCGCCGGCGAGGGCGCCTGGGACTCGGGCCAGAGATCGACCAGCGCGCCGTAAGGGTCGGCCTCTGGCCGCGGCGGCGGCGGCGAGGGCGCGGCGACGAAAGCGATCAGTCCGCCATACGGATCGGCGATTCGGCGCGGCGGAGGCGAATCGGTCGCCCAGCGGACGACGGCGATTTGCGGCGCCGCGACCGGCGGCGCCGACAGGAACCACGCGCCAAAGCCGGCGGTGAAGGTCAGCGCGGCGCAGCCGCAGAGCCATGGCAGAAGAAGAAGCGGGTTGGCGGCGCGCTCACGCTCAAACAACGCTCCGTAGAAGACCGACTCGTTCTCCAGCATTCGAACCTACGCCCACGCTCCGCACAGGCGCCGAATTTGACGGAAACCGGTTCACGCTCGATTAACTGCGTTCGGCGCGCTGGCGCCCCGGCGCGCGGCGCCGCCGCCAAGCCGGGCGCAGGCGCGCCTGCGCTGGCGGCGTCCGTCGCGCGTGGGGGATTTTTCGCCGCGCCGGGCCGGAGCGAGCGCGCCGACCGTTCGCTTCGTTCGTCCCGAAGCAAGAGGGGGGGGGATCAGAGCTTCGCCACCACCGCGAGGCGCGTGACCTTGCCGTCCTGGAACGCCTTGAGGAAGGCGTCGTAGTCCTTGATCGACACGCAGCCGTTCGAATCGCCGTTGTCGCCCATCATGAACGGATGGGCGAGCAGGCCGGCGCGGCCGTAGACCGCCTCTTCGCCGCCGACCGGAACCAGCCGGATCGCCGCCACGCCGTGGAACAGCGATTCGCGCGGCTGCAGGTCGTAGAGATCGGGCGGAGTCGCGCCGCGCAAGTGCTCGTTGACGTGGTTGGGATCGTCCATGTACTCGCCGAGGCCCGAATGCGCCTCGATCTTGGTCCCGTCCGGCATGTAGAGCGCGCGGGCGGAAATGTCGTAGACGGCGGTGTGGTCGTCGTAACCGGCCGGCCGCGTCGGCTGCGGGCTGAAGATCGAGAAGATCGAGGTCTTCGGCGGCGACGCCGGCGTCGCCAGCGTCGTCGTGTCGGGCGCGGCGTAGGCGAGCGGGCCGAGCGAGCGGCCGGGGCCGAGCGCCTTGTCGGTCGCGGCGGGCGGCGGCGATTCGAGCGCGGCGAACTCGGCCGGGCGCGCCGGCGGCAGCGGCGCCGAATCGCCGACGCCGGCGATCTCGCGCTTGGGCGGCAGCGGCGGGTTGGGCGCGACGGGGGCCGACGCGACGGGCGCGACGGGAGCTGACGCGACGGGCGCGGCGGGGGCCGACGCGACGGGCGCGGCGGGCGAGGCCGCTTCGAGCGCGCCGAGCGAGCGGCTGGCGCCGAGCGTGTCCTCGGCCGCCGAGGGCGGCGAATCGGGGAACGACGCGACCAGCGAACCGTAAACGCTGGGATCGCTGCGGCGGCGCGTCGGCTGCGAAGCGGGGAATTCAACCAGGCCGCCGAACGGATTGGCGACAGGGCGGACGGGCGCCGAAGCAGGCGGGCGCTCGACCGCGGCGCGGGCGACGACAATCGATGTTTGGTCGGGCGGGGACGGCGGCGAAACGAACCAGATCCCGAAGCCGCAGACGGCCGCGAGAGCGACGCCGCCGGTCAAAATCGGCAACAGATCCGCGCGCAGATCGCGTCTGCGGGACCGGGGCGCATCCAACAGGTACGGGGTAATCGTCGTCATGCCCAGCCCTAGCTCACGCCCTCCACGCGCCGAGTCTCCGTGGCGAATATTTACGCCAGATTAACCGCAAGCGCCACTTCCCCATCCCTCGCTGGACTCATGGCCTCGCCGATCCGCGAGGCGCCGTTGCGGCAACTTAGCATAAGAAAGGACTGGGAAAACACTGCGCCCGCCAAGACCCGCCCCCGGGCGCTGGGCGCGCGCCGTCTCCGCCGCCTTGATCGGCGCCGTCAAGCGCGTCGCCCGCTCGCGCGAACCAGAGACGGACCGCGCCTCACTTGAGCAGCGACGCGCCCTCGGCCGCCGGTTCGAGCGCCTTGGCCGCGCCCTTCTGGCCGCGACAGTCGCAGCCCTGAATGATCATGTCGATCGTCGCCTTGACGTGCTCGTCTTCGGGCGGCCAATGCAGATCGGGAAAAGCGAGGCGAAGCGCGACCGGACCGGACACCGCCGCCCACATCGCCAGCGCCGCCGCCTCGGGCCGCCAGTTGTCCCTCGCCAGTCCCGCTTTCGCCGCCTCTTCGAAGCGCTTGGCGAGCCGCTCGAGCAAACCGTCGCGCGTGGCGAATTTTGCGTCGTCGTCGTTCGGGCAGGCTCGCAGAGACTTGCGCATGAAGATGATGCGATAGTCGTCGGGGCGGCGCAGCCAGAAGCGCATGTAAGCCGAGAGGATCGCCCGCAGCCGGGCGACCGGATCCGCCGCTTCGCCGTCCTCGGGGTCGGCCGTCGCCAGCGCAGCGGCGAGACTGCGCCAGGCCTCCTCGGCCAGCGAGTCCAGCATTTCCTCTTTGGAGGAGAAATAGACGTAGAGCGCCGTCTGGGAAATGCCGACGCGCGCAGCGATCTGCCGGGTCGTCACGCTCTCCACGCCCTGCTGCAGGAACAGTTCGCGCGCCGCCTTGAGGATCTCAGCCGGCCGCTCGCAGCCGGCGCCGCGCGCCTTGCGATGGTCAAGAGAAATCACATATTCCCGGCGTGAAGAGGATTGCATGGCGTTCTTCGACATCGCGGCCCCCCGGCCTGCTTCCATTGCGCCTGTTCTCTATAGGGCTTTCCGGGCTGATTAGGAGGGCGGGCGCGACGGTTGTCAAACCTCCGATGAGGATCCCTGTCCTAAACTAGTCCCCCCCGCGCCGGCGACAAGCCGTCGGCGCAGGGGGACGGCTGACGATCAGCGGCTGCGGTGATACGAGGCGACAGACGGATCCTGCAGCTGGACGGCGTTCGCGTCAGTCGCCTGAGCGCGGAAGCCGCGGAAGTCGGCCGTGTCGGAAGCCGCGATGGCCGCATTGCGGGCCGCCACCTGAGCCTGCCACTGCTCCGAGGTCGGCTGGGCCGAAGCCTGGGCGACGCCGAGAGCGAGAGCGAGCGCCGAAGCGCCGAGGACGATGAAATTGCGCATGGTGAATCTCCTTATTCTGAGCGGAAACCGCGCAGGGCGCTGTAATCGGAAGGCGCGCTCGCCGCATTGCGGGCAGCCACTTGCGCCTCCCACTGCTCGGAGGTCGGCGCGGCCGAAACCTGGGCGAGGCCGAGCGCTAGAACCAGCGCCGAAGCGCCGAGGACGAGCAAGTTACGCATTGCGAATCTCCTTGATTGTCGGGTGACGGCCGAACTAGCGGCTGCGGTGATACGAGGCGACAGACGGGTCCTGCAGCTGGACGACGTTCGCGTCGGTCGCCTGAGCGCGGAAGCCGGCGAGGCCGCTGTTGACGGAATTGGCGAAGGCCGCATTGCGGGCCGCCACCTGAGCCTGCCACTGCTCCGAGGTCGGCTGGGCCGAAGCCTGGGCGACGCCGAGAGCGAGAACCAGCGCCGAAGCGCCGAGGACGAGGAAGTTACGCATTGTGAATCTCCATGTTCAGCAAGTGATCGTTGATAAGTGTTCGTTGATCACTGTGCACTGAACATGTGGTGTCCAGCCCGCCTTTCAAGGGGGACCCCCTCAACTGAATGTGATCGGAGGGTCGAAGGGGCCGGCGCCGGGCGCAGCAGACCGCTTGCAGATAAGCAAGACGGATTCGACTTCCGCTCGATGGCCTTCAGCGCCGCTCGCCGCCGGACGGCCGGAGGCGGATTCGGCGCAACCGCCGCCCGGCGCCGGGCGGCGCCGGACGGGCCGTTGTCGTGAACTCAGCGCAGACCGCCGCTGACCATGAGGCGCTCGCCCGTCACCCAGGCCGAATCGTCGGAGGCGAGAAACACGGCGACCTTGGCGATGTCGTCGGGCTGGCCGACGCGGCCGAGCGGCGTCTGCGCGACCACGCCCTTTTCGAAATCCGAACCGGCGAAGCCGGCGGCGTGGGTGCCCTCGGTTTCGACAATGCCGGGATTGATCGCGTTGACGCGGATCTTGCGGGCCGCCAACTCGTTGGCGAGCACGCCGGTGATCGCGTCGACCGCGCCCTTCGAGCCGGTGTAGACGGCCGAGTTCGGCGAATGCACTTCGGTGACCACGGAGCTGATGTTGATGATGCTCGCGCCTTCGCCGAGATGCCTGGCCGCCGCCTGCGAAACATTGAGAACGCCGAGCACGTTGACGCCGAACGTCTTGTCGAACAGCGCCTCGGTGATCGCCTCCAACGGCGCGAACTCATAGACGCCCGCATTGTTGACGACGACGTCGAGCCGGCCGAACTGCTTGATCGCCGCGTCGACGATGGCGACGGCGTCGGCGGACTTGGAGACGTCGCCCGGGACGGCGATCGCCTTGCCGCCGGCCGCCGCGATCTCGCCGACCACCTTGTCCGCGCCGGCCTTGCTCGAGGCGTAATTGACGACCACCGACGCGCCGGCGGCGGCGAGCGCCTTGGCCACGCCGGCGCCGATGCCCTTTGACGCGCCGGTGACCACGGCGACTTTCCCTGACAGCTTGCTCATTGGCTGAATCCTTATCTCGATCGGTTCGATGGTTGGTTTAATAGTTCGGGAGTTATGAACTATTGAACCAATGTCAAGAGCGGCTATATCTGGGGCGCAATGACCCCGTTGTTTCATCCGCAGATCGAGGACGTGCCGCTGGAGGCGGTGCTGCACGCGCTGTCGGACCCGGCGCGGGTGGCGATCTTCGCCCAGATCGCGGCGGCGGCGGCGCCCTGCGCCTGCTCGACGTTCCTCAGCATTGTCGACAAGAGCATCCCGAAGTCGACGCTGTCCCAGCATTTCAAGACGCTGCGCGAAGCCGGGCTGATCCGCTCGGAGCGCCACGGCGTCGAGATGCGCAACGTCTCGCGCTGCGAAGAGATGAACGCGCGTTTCCCCGGACTGCTCCCGGCGATCATCGAGGCCCATCAGGCGCAGGCGCAGGGCAAGGCGCCGCGGCGCGCGAGGCCAGGCGGCAAACCCTCATTCTGAGGCGCCCGCCTTTCCGCGGCTATCCGGGGACCCGACCGAACAGCCGCAGCGACGATCGAACGCAGCGGCGGGCGACGTCCACGGGCTCGCAATACATCCGCGGACAGCCGCCGCGATCGTGGCCGGCGCCGTCGCCGGCGAGCCGGAGAATTGCGATTCACGCAAATCTCGCCGCAAGAAGTCGCCTGCTGGACAATTTGCATATCTAGTTATATAACCTGTCAAGTATCCGGAGCGGCGCCGAGATGGTCGAGGATATCGTTCGCACCCATGGCTACCTGACGCTCGGCACGCGCCTGAAGCGGATCGGCGAGCGGCTGCAGGGCGACACCCAGCGCATCATCGACGAGCGCGGCGCGGCCGTGCCGGCGAGCCAGTTCACCTTCCTCGCCGCGCTCGACGGTTTGGGGCCGCTGACCGTCGGCGAGCTGGCCGGCGCGCTCGGCGTCACCCAGCCGGGCGTGACGCGCGCCATCGGCCAGCTCGTGAAGCTCGGCCTAGTGACGCTGCGTCCGGGCCGCGACGATCAACGCCAGCGCGTCGTCAGGCTGACGGCCAAGGGTCGCCAGACGGTCGATCTGGGCAAGCGCGAAATCTGGCCGCGCGTCGCCGCGGCCGTCGCCGACCTGTGCCGAGACCTGTCCGGGCCGCTGCTCGATCAGCTGACGCAACTCGAAGACGGGCTCGCCGAACAGCCGCTCAACCGGCGTCCCGGCGCAATCACGCGGAGGGACCGATGACCCACATCCTCGACCGCCCGGTCTGGGCGGCGCTCGCCGGCCGCCACGCCGGTTTCGCCGAAGGCGACGGCCTCGCCAAGCGCTATCGCCCGGACGTCATCCCCTTCGCCGCCGCGCGCGACGACAGCCCAGAGTGTCTCGCGGCGCTCGCCGCATTGCCCCAGCCCGGACAAGCGATGGTGCTGATCGAAGCCGACACGCTGGCCCTGCCGCCGGGTTTCGTCCCAATCGTCGAAGCGCCGGGCGTGCAGATGGCGCTGGCGCGCGCTCCGACGCCGATCGCCGACGAACGCATCGAGCGGCTGACCGAGGCGGACGCGGCCGAGATGCTGGCGCTGGCCACGCTGACCGAGCCCGGGCCGTTCACGATGAAGGCCCAGGCGCTCGGCGCCTTCTTCGGCGTCCGCATCGACGGGCGCATCGCCGCCATGGCCGGCGAGCGTATGCAGCTAACGGACTACGCCGAGATGAGCGGCGTCTGCGCGCACCCCGACTTCCGCGGCCGCGGCCTGGCGCGATTGCTGTCGATCTTCGTCACGCACGAAATCCTGGCGCGCGGCCAGACGCCCCTCCTCCACGCCTGGGCGGGCAACACGCCGGCGATCCGCCTCTACGAATCGATCGGCTACGAACTGCGCGCGAAAATGCGCGTCGCCGCGATCCGGAAGGCGTGAGAGGCCGACGGCCGATAGCGCGACGCATGGCTGGAGTTGGATCGCTTTGCTCGCGATGACGGCGCCGTCATTGCGAGGAGCGTAGCGACGAAACAATCCACCTCGCCGCAGCGCCTGCCCCTGGCATGGATCGCTTCGCTTCGCTCGCGATGACGACCAACGGGGCGCCAAACAGCTCCAGTCCTCTGTCGCGTCGCCACGACCCGCAGCGACACAGGCGCCCCGACCTCTTGAAGGCCAAAGCTTCCGCAGCCTCCCGGCTGCGGAAAAAGAGCCGCTGTGAGGTCGACGGCGCTTTCCGCCAGAGGAGGGCGGCAAGGCGCGGTCGCCGCAAGGGAACCCTCAACGCAGAGATCAATTCGTGCGAAAGGTCAGCTTGAAGCTGTGCCCCCCTTCGGAAGTCCGGGAACCGCCGCTCCCAACGACTTCCAGTTGACCGTCTATAGAGCGCGCAACTCGTAACAACACTTCGAAATCGCCCACGTCGAATTGTCCGGCGACCGCCCGTTTCACCTCCAGGACTTCCTCGGCCATTGCGACGATCGCCGCCGCCAGGTCATCGCTTTCCTCTTTCGCGCCGAGCGCTTTTGCCGTCACAGGCGTCAGAGCGACGGTCAGCGAATTGCCGCGCGTCCCGCCGAGGCTGCCGCCAATGTCGACATCGAAGACGAAATGGAATTTCAGGCCGGCTTTTGCTTCGGTCGTCACGGTGGCGGAAAGCTCCAATTCCGCCTTCACCAACGTAATGTTCAGTCTGCCTTTCGTTTGCGCTGCGACGATGTCGAGCGCCTTCTGAAAGGTCTTTACGATCGGCAACAGTGTCCCCGTCATCGTGGGTCTCCTCGACACATGTCCGCGACCGTGGTTGTCGCATCGGTTCTCGTCTGGGGTTTCCCGCCCTATTTTCCTTGAACGCGCTGGGCGTTCATATCCGCATGCCAGGCCGCCACGGTGCTGTTGGGAAGGCGAGCATATTGTCCGCCGGGCAGAAAGTCGGTCTTCAATCTGTCCCATAGCGTTTGCAGGTTCTTTGCGACGACGACGGCCGAACTTCCTGTGACGTAGTCGACGACCGAGTTCACGACGACGTCGCGGAACTTCTCGTGATTCTTCGCTTCAAAAGAAAACTCGTCATCGTAACCAACATAGTCGTCGTTGTGCGCCAGCGAAAATCCGACGAAGGAATGGCAGCAGTTCGCATAGGCTTTCCGACCGCTCAACACTGCGGTCCTTGTCGTGTCGATCACCGCCCTCGACGCCGTCGCCTGGCCCTGAGGCAGCCCGGTCCAACTGTCGCGAGCGCCGTGACCAAGGAATACGACATGCTCCGACCGGTCGATGCAGTCCTGCAGTGCGGCGCTCGCATGACAAACCGTCTCGGCGCGCAGCATCACCGCGACCACCCGCTGGCGCAGTAGACGTTCGTGAAGCGCCTTCGCCCAGTCATAGGTATATAAAGTCGATGCGTCGTAACACGCGGCCAAGATTAGGACGCCGCGGCTCACTGTATTGATCTGTCAAGCGGCGGCTCGAAGTCCGCCTCGATCATTCGGCGAACCAAGGACACCGGCGTTACATTCAAGTCGTTCGCCCGTGCGAATACGAACGCCAGAAACGCTCTGCCATAGTGACTCAATTCCGTCGCTTGGCGGCAGAGCTCTAGAGCACTGCCCGGCTACGATGGCGCATATCCTGCGTCGGCGAAATAGTTGGCGCAGGCTTGCGGGGTGATTTCGTCGAGGCATTGGCCGATGCGGTCCCAAAGGGCTGGCACGGTGC
>Ga0181516_10001352_pt1 | contig 18929 bp, 12 predicted proteins | sample PEATcosm2014_Bin_25_FD_121104 | JGI IMG/M metagenome (GOLD analysis project Ga0181516, IMG submission 121104) | Peatland microbial communities from MTU Mesocosm Facility, Houghton, MI, USA - PEATcosm2014_Bin01_10_metaG | ecosystem: Environmental > Terrestrial > Soil > Wetlands > Peat | place... | reverse complement strand
TGGTGTAGACCGTAGGGCTTTCCCTCAGGGGCTAAAGCCCATTGATTTCATTGGAGCTTTGCGGCACGGCTAAAGCCGTGCCCTTTCAAAACTGGTCTACGGTAAAACCAAAAATGCCCTAGTCGGCGGCGGTGGCTTTTTTGGATGGGGCGTTCCTGGCAGGGGCTTTTGTGGGGCGGATTATTGAGCTGGGTTTTGGGGTGCTGGGCACAGGGATGGCATTGAGATCCACTTTGCCTTCGGCCAGCTTCATCAGGAAGTCCTGGCTGGCGAATGGCTGGACGTCTTTGAGGAGCTTACCGGCGCGGATGTAGGTGCCGTCAGCCTGCTGGAGGCGGGCTTTGACGGTGTCGGCCAGGTAGGCGGGCAGAATCTCATCGTGGATGCGGGCGCGGGCGGCAGGGTCGCGGACCGGGAAGACGACTTCGCAGCGCTCGAAGAGATTGCGAGGCATCCAGTCTGCGGAGCCCAGGTAGATTTCGTCGTTGCCGCCGTTGGCGAAGTGGAAGATGCGGGAGTGCTCAAGGAAGCGGCCGACGACGGAGCGGACGCGGATACGGTCCGACAGGCCTTTGACGCCGGGGCGGAGAATCGACAGGCCGCGAATAATGAGATCGACTTCGACGCCGGCCTGCGAGGCCTGGTAGAGGGCCTCGATGACCGACGGCTCGAGCAGCGCATTCATCTTGGCGACGATGTGAGCGGGGCGTCCGGCCTGCGCGTGTTCCTGCTCGCGGCGGATGAGGCGGAGAAAGCTCTCGGCCATGGTGAGAGGCGCCACAAGCAGAGGGCTGTAGTCGTCGATCTCGGCGTGGGCGGTGAGGTAGTTGAAGACCATGTGGACGCGCTCGGTAATCTGCGGGTCACTGGTGAGCAGACTCAGGTCGGTATAGAAGCGGGCGGTGACGGGGTTGTAGTTGCCGGTGCCGAGGTGGCAGTAGCGGCGAGTGACGCCATCCTCATCGCGGCGGACAAGCAGCGCCAGCTTGCAGTGAGTCTTGAGTCCGACCACGCCGTGAAAGACCTGCACGCCGGCGTCTTCCATGCTGCGCGCCCAGCGGATGTTGGAAGCCTCGTCGAAACGGGCCATGAGCTCGACAACCAGCGTGGCTTCCTTGGTGGCGGCGGCCTCAGTAAGTGCCGCAAACACCGGCGAGTCGTGGCTGGTGCGGTAGAGGGTCTGCTTCATGGTGACCACGGCGGGATCTTCCGCGCCCTGCTGGATGAAGTCGACCACCGTGTCGTAGGCGTCGTAGGGGTGGTGGAGCACGACGTCGTGCTGGCGCAGTTCGTCGAAGATGCCGATGGACTTGCGGCTGAGCACGAAGGCCTTGGGCGTGAAGGGCTGAAACTTGAGGTCGGGGCGGCGGACATCGTCGTACAAGAACATGAGGCGGGAGAGGTTGACGGGACCTTCGCCGCGGAAGACCTGGTCCTCGTCAAGTTCAAAATTGACGCGCAGGCGCTCGATGATTTCCGGGTGTGCGCCGGTTTCAATCTCCAGGCGCACAGAGTCCCCTTTGCGGCGATTGTGGAGCTCGACGCGAATGGTCTCAAGCAGCGAGCGCGCCTCTTCCTCCTCGAAGTAGAGGTTGGAGTTGCGGGTGACGCGGAAGCTGGCGTGGGCCAGGACTTCGTAGCCGCGGTACATGCCGGCCAGGTGCTGCGCGACCAGGTCCTGCAGGAGCAGGTAGTCGTATTTTCCTTCTGGAGCGGGCAGGCGGACGAAGCGAGGCAGGGCGCGGGGCACGGTGACCACGCCGAGCACCTGCGGACCGGAGCTGCGGCGCTTGGCGCGGAGCAGCAGCGCTAGGCAGAGAGCCTTGTTGAGGACGCGCGGAAACGGGTGGGCCGGATCGATGGAGATGGGCGTGAGGAGCGGATCGACCTCGCGCTGGAAATAATCCTTGGCAAAAGCGCGGGCGTCGTCGTCAAGTTCGTCCCAGTCCAACAGGCGGACGCCGTGCTTGCTCAGTTCGGGGAGCAGATGCTGGTTCCAGCACTCGTACTGGGCGGCGACGAAGGAGTGAATCTCGCCGGTGAGGCTGGCGAGGGACTCATCGGGGCGGAGGCCGTCGTAGCCGGGTTCGCGGTAGCCATCCTCAATGCGCTGCATGAGGCCTGCCTGACGGATTTCGACGTACTCGTCGAGATTGGAGCCGGTGATGGCGAGGAACTTGACGCGCTCGAGCAGGGGGTTGGAGGGATCCTCGGCTTCTTCAAGCACACGGCGATTGAACTGCATCCAGGAGTGGTCGCGTCCGTTAAAGAGCTTTTGCTTCGGAGTGGTTCGGGCCATCGTGTGTTTCCAGTTCGCCGTGTTGGCAGTCTACAGCGTTTCAGCGGGGTTGGCACCTGGAGGAGGCGGTTAAATGGTGCGGGTCCCACCAGGGAAGTCTTACAGGATGAAGCTTTAAAGAAGTGTTAAGGGGAGCAAAAGGGCCGGCCGGGAAGCTCGACATCCATGGAGGACACAGCGGGACCTGGCGGGATTGTGATGTTTCTCAACCGAATGGATGAGGACAATTTCCGATTTCTCGCGTAGGTTGGGCACACTCTTTATTCACTGTGATTTGGATCACTCTGAATGAAGTTACCCAAAAGATGTTCCCCAGTTGGAGGCCCAGGATGAAAACCGCAAAGAAGCTATTTGTGTTGCTTGCCGTTGCCGGCATCACAATGTACGGAAGCAGGGTGTCTGCACAAGGTTGTGTTGCGGCCCACAGCAATCAACGAGTAATCGATGGGTTGATGAACATGGATTCCGGTGGAGAGGTGTCGTCGAAATGGGAGCATAATCTCACCGTCGATATCGGTTACCGGGTGTTCAACTCGAACAAGTACTTCCAGGGAAGCACGGAAATCGCCAGGCCGACGGCGATCCGCAACCACCAGAACATATTCGACGTCGGCATTGAATATGTTTTGACGCCGCGCTGGAGCCTGATCGCAGACGTGCCTGTTTTTAACGGAACGCGCAACCAGCTTTATCCTCCCACGGGGATCTTCCAGGTCAGCGGCCTTGGCGATATCACAATCGGCGCGCAGCGGTGGATCTTCCGTCCGCCAACGGAAAGCGGCGGCAATGTAGCGGTGAGCGCTTCACTTAAGATGCCCACGGGCATCTACAACGCCACGGGGTCAGCCTTGTACAAAGGACAGATTGTGAAAGCGACGGCGGATCAATCGATGCAGCCCGGCGACGGGGCATGGGGATTCAGTGTCGGTACGCAGGCATACAGGCCGCTGTGGCACATTGCGTCGGTCTATGCCCAGGGAAACTATCTGTTCAATCCGGAAGACACAAACGGCGTGGCGACGTTTCGCAGCCAGCCGGGGCAGAGCGTGATGTCGGTGACCGACCAGTACCTGTACCGCGCGGGAATCTCTCAGGGTGTTCCCAAGCTGAAGGGCCTTGCGCTCAGCCTGGGCGTTCGCGGGGAGGGCGTGCCGGTTCATGACGTGTTCGGCGGAAGTGACGGGTTCCGGCGGCCGGGCATGATCGTCTCCCTGGACCCCGGACTGATCTTCCATTACAAGCATGACAGCTTCTATGTGAACGGACCTTGGGCGCTTTATCGGAATCGGCCGCCCAGCGTGCCGGAGATCCAGAACAACATCACCAACGGCGATGCGTTCTTCGCGGATTACACCGTGGTGGCGAGTATTGCGCATCACTTTTAGAAGACCAAAGATTCGAATGCCGGTTCGGGCCATTGTCCGGCTCGAATCGGCATCTCTTTGTTTAAATGCAGAGTGACCGGTGTCCCTTGTGCGCGAGCTGCGCCCGCGACAACGCTACGGCACGAATAAAATCATCCGGATTGCAATTTAGGGGACTGATCAATCGTCTTACAAAGTACAAGATGCGGCGCGCACCGGATGGGAATCCGCGTCCGGTGCGGATTGACCGGCTTGGCATGGCGGGTTGAGGATAAGAATCAGGCCGACTTGCATCAAATCCCCGAGAGGAGACTTTTCCATGTCCCATGAATCGATTTCTTCCCAGGCAAGCCTGATTCCTCCGCAATCGATGCCGGAGGGAGCGCAGGATTTCTCCCAGCGCGTGCATGGGCTGCTGGACGGGCGGGCAAAGGACGATGCGACGGTGACACAGGCGCTGAAGGGAATGGATGCGATGCTGGATGCGCTAGCGGCGGGAATGTACAGCCTGGCGTCGATGCTGGTGGGCGAAGGCGAAGACGGGGTGCGCCTGGTGGAGACGGCGGTGGCTACGGCGGAGGTGTCCTCATGCCAGGATGCGGCCGAGGCGCGCCAGAGCAGCCGGAGGGCGCTGGCCAGTGCGGCACTTGCGATGCTGGAGCGGCGCGAGCCGGGTAGCCTGACTGCGCCGGAGGGGATTGCGCCGTCAGGGAGCTGCATCGAGGACGACGATCTGGAGGCGGCGGGCGTTTCAAAAGCCGAACTGGAGCGGATGATTGCCGGACCCGATCGGGACCGGGTGCGGAAGTGGCTGGAGAAGCTGCCTGCTGCGCTGCGGACTGTGTTTGTGCTGCGGGCGGTGGCAGGGTTCACTGCGGCTGAGACGGCCGCGCTGCTGGCAGAGCACGGAGGGCCGAAGGCGGCAGGCTGGAGCGCGGAGGCGGTGCGCGCGGTGTTTCGCCAGGGGATGTGCTCGCTGGCTTCGCAGCTGATTCGGGCGTCGGTGAAGGGCTAGGGAACAGAGAACAGAGAACAGAGATCGGTAAGACCCTTGGTTCGCGGAATTTCCCAGGTCTCATCCGCCGCGGCGGACGAGATCTTCATCTCGCGGACCAGGAGCTGTCCGTTTGGACCGGGGATTTGGGCCTACGCGGATTTAATCGGACGACCGCGCAAACCGTCTTTGCACAGATGGAGTTCTCATCGTCACGGTTGAGCGCCCGCCGGTTCGGTACAATCCAAATAAGAACCTTGCTGTCCACGTTGCGCATCTATTAGGTGCGGCAATTTACCCGGCATCAGCATTTCGCTGTGAGTTGAAAAACCTTGATTCCGTCAAAATATTCGATGATGAGGACGAACCCTCCCTGCGCCTGCGCGGGATTGCTGAGCCTTGCGCTGGTGGCGGCGTGCGGGTTGGGGGCGCAGTCGTTGCAGATTCCCAGTTCGTCGGCGACGCCGGTTGGGCCAACGGCGCAAAGTTTTCAGGGCAGCGTGCCTGCGGGTGAGGCGACCGGTCCGACGATCGACCTTTCCCTGGACGATGCGATCCAACGAGGCCTGAAGACAAACCTGGGCGTGATTCTGAGCGGAACCCAGACGGAGGCGGCGCGTGGCCAGCGGCTGAACGAATTGCAGGCGCTGCTGCCCGAGGTGGACTTCAAAGCCCAGGAAAGCCTGGCGCAGGTGGACCTGCCCGCGCAGGGATTGCGGATTCCGGGTTTCCCCAAGATCCTTGGGCCGTTCGGTTATACAGATCTGCGGGCTTCACTGAGCTGGACGCTTGTGGATGTGGCGTCGCTGCGCAACTACATGGCGGCGAAACACAACTTTGCGGCGGCTCAGTTGTCGGCCCAGGACGCACGCGATCTGGTTGTGCTGACGGTGGGCAACGCATACCTGCTGGCAGTGGCAGATGAAACGGAAGTGAGCAGCGTGGAAGCGCAGGTAGCCACGGCCAAGGTTTCGCTGGACCAGGCGGTTGCCAATCACGATGCGGGGACTGCGCCGCAGCTGGATGAGTTGCGGGCCAAGGTGGATTACCAAACGCTACAGCAGCAGCTGATTGTGGCGCAGAATGCTTTGGAGAAGGACAAACTGGCGTTGGCGCGGACGATCGGACTTCCGCTGGCGCAGAGTTTTACACTGTCCGACAAGGCTCCGTATGCGGCCTTCGATCAGATCGATGTGGATGCGGCGATTCGCGAGGCGCATTCCAACCGAAAGGACCTTGCCGCGATGGTGGAGCAGACCAAGGCGGCCGAGGAACAGCGGAAGGCAGCAACGGCGGACCGGTTTCCGACGTTCACCTTTAACGGCGACTACGGCGATATCGGGGTGAATGTGGCCCACTCGCATGGGACCGGGGATGCATCGGGAACCATCAACGCTCCGTTGTTCAAGGAGTTTGCGCTGCGCGGCGAGGCGGAGACGGCGCAGGCGCAACTGGACACGGTGCGGGCGCAGACAAGCGACAAGGGTGCGCAGGTGGACGCCGATGTGAGGGATGCGTTGCTGGATATCCAGTCGGCGCAAAAGCAGGTGGAAGTAGCGCAATCGAGCGTGGCGCTGGCCAGCGAAGAGTTGAAGGAAGCGCAGGAGCGGTACGCCAGCGGGGTGAGCGACAACCTGCCGGTGAGCCAGGCGCAGCAGTCGGTGGCGCAGGCCAACGACCAATATGTGGCGAGCCTTTACCGGCACAATATTGCCAAACTCAGCCTGGCAAGGGCGCTGGGCGCGGGCATGAGCTACAAGACATATTTGGGAGGGAAGTAAACGTGGCGGATACAAGTCCAACACCGAAATCGATGGCACCGGACGCGAAGGAACCGATTGCAGAGACAGAGATCGTTCAACCGCAGTCGCGCCGCAGAGGCATCCTGATCGTCGTGATCGTGGTCGCCGTGCTGATTGCCGCCGGCATCTGGTGGCGGTCGACCTACAGCGAAGACACCGACGACGCGCAGGTGAACGGCCACCTGATCCAGGTGAGCGCGCGCATCGCCGGCCAAGTGATCAAGGTGGACGTTCAGGAGAACCAGGTGGTGAAGGCGGGCGACACGATCGCGGAGCTTGACCCGCGGGACTTCCAGGTCGCGGTGGAAAATGCCCAGGCGGCTCTTGCCAGCGCGGAGGCCAACGCGGCCGCGGCGAATGTGGCGGTGCCCATCACCACTGCGAATACCGGCAGCAATCTGCGTTCGGCAGGGGCCGACGTGAGCGGCACGCAGGCGGGGGTGTCGCAGGCTGAAAAGCAACTGGAGTCGGCACAGGCGCGCGTGGCGCAGGCCGCGGCCAACAACATCAAGGCGCAGGCCGACCTGGAGCGCTACAAGCCGCTGGTGGAAAAAGACGTGATCAGCAAGCAGCAGTGGGACGCTGCGGTGGCCGCGGCCGACGCTGCCAAAGCCGCGCTGGCCGATGCAAGCGCGAACCAGCAGGCTGCCGCCGATGGCGTGCGGGTGGCGCACGACAAGGAAGCGCAGGCCCAGGCCCAACTGAAGTACGCCGAGACCGGTCCACAGCAGGTGGCCGCGCAGAGCGCACGCGCCAAGCAGGCGTTGGCCCAGGTGGCAGAGGCGCAGGCGCAACTGGACCAGGCCAAGCTGAACCTGAGCTACACAAAGATTGTGGCCCCGGCGGCGGGAATCATCACTCGCAAGAGCGTGGAGATCGACCAGAACGTTTCGTCGGGACAGAACCTGCTGACGCTGGTTTCGCTTGAAGACCTCTGGGTGACGGCGAACTTCAAGGAGACGCAACTGAAGCACATGGCTGCAGCGCAGCCGGTGGAGATTGCCGTAGACGCCACGGGCAAGACCTATCACGGCAAGGTGACGCAGATTGGCGGGGCGACCGGATCGGTGCTTTCACTCTTCCCACCGGAAAATGCGACCGGCAATTACGTCAAAGTGGTTCAGCGGATTCCGGTGCGCGTGGATTTTACGGACCTGGCAAACGAAGACCCGAATCATATGCTGCGGCCGGGGTTGTCGGTTGAGCCCAAGGTCAGGGTGAAGGATTGAAGAGCAGTGGACAGTGAACAGTGTGCAGTGAACAGTGTGCAGTGGACAGTGGACAGTGGACGGTGTGCAGTGAACAGTTAAAAAGCCCCCGGTCTTCTTGCGAAGGCCGGGGGCTTTTGATTCTTTGGGATAGAGTGGACGGTTCTTTCTACTTTGCGGCGGAGGGCTGCTCGAGCGGGAACAGTTCTACGTTGCGGACGCGGGCGGGTTCGAATCCGGGAGGCATGGGCGTGGCGTAGAAAGCCATGCCCTGGCTGGACTCCGATGGGTAAATGAGGCCGGTGAGAACGGTTTCTCCGTCTTCGGCGAAGACTTCGATCGAGTTCTTGTCCACGACAATATCGATGCGGGTTGATCCGGCCTGCGGGTGCTTGAGCGGAGCGGTTATGCGCGCGGGGAAATCAGGGGACCAGTCGGTTTTGCCGGAATGGGTGCGATCGAGAAACAGCTGGCTCTTCTCCGCATCGATGCCGACCACGGTTTCTTCCTGGGCGGGCTCATTGGGATTCGCCGAGCTGCGGCGGAGGCGAATGCCGGATCGGGCGGACTCGCCAGGAGCGACATCGAAGCGCAGCACGTAGACGCTGCCCGGCGCCTTGCCTTTGGCCAGGCGCGCATTGGCCTCGGCAATAGTCTGAAACGGCGGTGCGCCGAACATGGCTGAATAGGGCTTGTAGCCGGGGATGGGCAGGATGGGTTGCTGCACGAGCGCGAGCGGCTCCTGGCCAGGAGTTGGGGCCGGATGTGCGGGAGGTTCGCGCAGATAGAGGCTGCGGGCCAGGGTCATCTCGCCGCGGCCGGGCAGAGAGGGCAGCTTGCCGGCGTACTGCCAGTTGCTCATCCACGCGATCCAGACTGGGTCCCGATCGGGCGGCAGGTTGGAGAAAGATGTGGAGGCGTAGAAATCCGTGCCCCAATCGGCCCAGTGCGCGCCGGAGCCGGGGTGGTCTTCAACAAAGTGCGAGCCGTCGAACCTGCCGATGAAGTATTGATCGCCCGATCCGCCCGCGGGCCCGCCGGGGTTGACGTTTACGTTGAGCAGCCAGCGGGTGGAGTCGAGGTTTCCGTTGCTGTCGCGCACGGGAAGCTCGATGAGGTCGGGACACTCCCACACACCTGAGACTGCGCCGGCCGGGCCAAACTCACCGGCAGGTTCCCACTGGCGAAGGTCTTTTGAGCGGTAGAAGCGGACCTTGTGCTGGGTTGGGAGTGCGACGACCATCACCCAGTTTTTGCTTGCGGCGTGCCAAAAGACTTTGGGATCGCGGAAGTCCTTGAGGCCGGCATCGAGGACGGGATTGCCCTGGAATTTAGTCCACGTAGTTCCGCCGTCGCGGCTGATGGCGAGGTTCTGGGTTTGCTTGTCCTGCGAATTGCCGGTGTAGATGGCGACCAGGCATCCGGGTGTTTTATCGCCGGCGTTGCCGCACAGGCCGCTTGTGTTGTCATGATCTTCTACGGTTGATCCGCTGAAGATGGCCGTGCCGTTTTCTTCGGGCAGCGCGACGGGGAGCTGCTTCCAGTGGATCAGGTCGGACGAGGCCGCGTGACCCCAACTCATGTGTCCCCACTGGTCGCCGGAAGGGTTGAGCTGGAAGAAGAGATGGTACTGGCCGCCGAGGAAGATGGGGCCGTTGGGATCGTTGATCCAGTTGGGCGGCGCGCTGAAGTGGAGCTGCGGCTGCCAGGCAGTTGAAGGAGCAGCGGCAGCAGGCTGCTGGGCGGAGATGTGCGCGGCAAGCATCAACACCAGGACGAGCAGCAAGGTGGCCGGGAGATGCACATGGATTAGGGGATGATTGCGATGATGGATTTCCGTCGGCATGAATGGGTCGCTTTCGATCATGAAATTACTCGGGTTTGGTGGCGATTCAATTCGGGGAGAACGCTGCATGGGGAAGGTTGCAGGCCATCGGGCGCCATCATCGGCACGATTTGGCGACCACCACCTCGGTCATCAGCGCGAACAATGGGCTCACTCGTTTCACGGGACGTGTAAACCCCATTGTAGCGATTAGACTGGAGGTGAGCACACCCATGAAAGACTCCATACACGTCTCGAAAGAGAACTACCTGAAAGCCGTTCTTGAGGCCGAGGCCGAGGGGCGCGAGGTGATTCCGGCGTTGCTGGCGCACTGGCTTGAGGTTTCAGCGCCGGCGGTGACCATGGCGCTGAAGCGGCTGAAGCGGGACGGATTTGTCGAGGTGGGCGAGGACGGCATAGTGCGCCTGACCGCGACAGGTCGGGAGACGGCGTTTCACACGGCGCTGCGGCACCATCTGATCGAGCGCATGTTGAGCGAGGTCTTCGGCATGGAATGGCACGAGATCCATGAGGAGGCGGAGCGGCTGGAACACGCGGTTTCGCCGGCCTTCGAGGTCAAGTTGAGAGAGAAGTTGGGCGAGGGCGGGGCATGTCCTCACGGCAACGCGGTATTGCCTGAGAACCCGCTGGAGCGGAAACGGCGGGGCGAGTTGCCGCTTTCAGAGGCGGTGGAGGGGCGGCGGTACACAGTGACCAGCCTGCAGGAACGCGATCCCAAGCTGCTGCTTTTTCTGCATCAGGCGGGCATCGGGCCGGGGAAGAGCCTGCGGGTGATGAGTCAAAACTACGACCAAACCGTTTGGATTGAGTTGAATAGAGAGAGCTCTCGGGACCAGTCCGGTCGTCCGCTGGAGAAGACGATTTTGGGCCGTCCGGCGGCAGAGGCGGTTTGGCTGCGGCCGGAGAATCCGTAGTAATTAAATCTAAGATAATTAATTAACCATAATTAACAAGTTGTGGCATACTTGGGTTGAAGGGCGATTGCGGCCCTCCTCCTGCCCCCATGGCCACAGAACTCAGAATTCTCGCAGAGCCGATTGAGCCCTCGCTGCCAGAGGTGCATTCGACCGTGCGCATCTCGCACACGGCGATTGGCTGGCGGCGGCTGCTCGGTTTTCTGGGGCCGGGATTTCTGATCTCAGTTGGCTACATGGACCCCGGCAACTGGGCTACGGACATTGCGGGCGGGTCGAGGTTCGGGTACACGCTGCTGTTCGTCATCATGGCATCGAACCTGACGGCGGTACTGCTGCAGAGCCTGAGTCTGAAGCTGGGCGTGGCCACCGAGCGGGACCTGGCGCAGCTATGCCACGAGGCCTACGGGCGCAAAGTGAGCTTTGTGCTTTGGGTGGGCGCGGAGATTGCGATTGCTGCCTGCGACCTGGCCGAGGTGATCGGGTCGGCGATTGCGCTGAATCTGCTGTTTCGTATTCCGCTTTTCTACGGCGTGCTGATTACGGGCCTCGACGTGCTGCTGATTCTGCTGCTGCAGCGCTGGGGGTTCCGCTACATTGAGGCGCTGGTGATGGCGCTGATCGGGACCATTATTGCGATGTTCGGCGTGCAAATGATTTTGTCGCAGCCGGAGTACTGGCCGGTGCTGCGCAATCTGTTTATCCCTTCGGCCTCGATTGTTACCAACCCCGGCATGCTCTACATTGCGATTGGAATTCTGGGCGCGACGGTGATGCCGCACAATCTGTATTTGCATTCGTCGATTGTGCAGAGCCGCAACTACAAGCGGACACCGAAGGGCAAGCGCGAGGCCATCTTTTTTGCCAACGTGGATTCGGCGCTGGCGCTGACGGTGGCGCTGTTTGTGAATGCGGCGATTCTGATTGTGGCGGCGGCGGTGTTCCATCGGCGGGGAATGTTTGACGTTGCGGCTATTCAGGATGCGTACAAGCTGCTGAGTCCGCTGCTGGGCGCGGCGGGTGCGAGCACGCTGTTTGCGGTGGCGTTGCTGGCCAGCGGGCAGAACTCATCCATCACCGGCACGCTGGCCGGGCAGGTGGTGATGGAAGGGTTCATCCACCTGAAGGTATCGCCGTGGCTGAGGCGGATGATTACGCGCACGCTGGCGATTATTCCTACGATTATTGTGGTGGCCGTTACGGGCGAGCGGGGAACGGAGAAACTGCTGATCCTGAGCCAGGTGATTTTGTCGCTGCAACTCAGCTTCGCCGTGGTGCCGCTGGTGCTGTTTACGGGCAGCCGCAAGTGGATGGGCGAGTTTGTGAATGCGCGCTGGTTGCAAGCTCTGGCGTGGTTTACCGCTACTGTGATTGCGGGATTGAATGCGTGGCTGCTGATTGAAACCGCGATGGGACGCTAACGTACTTTAGCCGTTGAAGTAGCCTGATCGTCCGATTCCCCTCGGAGGTTCCTTTGAAGCGCATCGACAGGCCATGGTATCTTTGCATCTCATTTCTGTTATTCATCGCGATTAACTCACCTCCACTGACGGGGCAGAGCGAGACATCGAGTGCTATCTCTGGAACGGTTCTGGATCCAACAGGTTCGCCGGTGGATAACGCGGCAGTTACAGCGACTGACGTAGATACAAAGGCAACTCGAGTCGGGCAGACTAACTCCTTTGGCAGATTTCTCTTTTCCCAGATTAATCCCGGCACTTATGCATTGCGGGTGGAAGCGAATGGGTTTGCCGGACAGAAATCGCGTCCCGTTGCAGTGGGAGTAGGACGTACCGAGACATTCAATTTCACGCTTGCAATGACGTCGGCAACCCAAACCGTGGTTGTGAATGCGCAACAGGAGATTGTCACACTTGAGAATCCGAACACCACCACAACTCTAGAACGCAAGACAATCGCGAGTCTGCCAAACCCAGGGCAGGACCTGACTTATATTGCGCAGTTTGCGCCGGGTGCGCTGATGAATACGGCCGGCTCATCAAACGATGCCAAGGCGTCAGGCGGCTACGGGAATGTGGAGTTCAACGGATTGCCAGCAACCTCAAACGGTTACATATTGGATGGGTTCGATAGTAACGATCCTTGGCTGGGGCTGAATATCGGGTTATCGACAAACCTTGTCATCGGACTTGACGCTGTTCAGGAAGCAACGGTGAATACCAATTCTTACTCAGTGGATCAAGGGAGATATGGAGCGTCGCAAGTGAATTACTTCACACGGTCGGGAGGTAATCAGTTTCACGGCGACTTATACGAAGTATGGAATGGATCGTTGCTGAATGCGGAAAACTACTTCCTTCATGCCAACGATACCCCGGAGAGCATCGCGAAGAAGCCGCGCTCGACAGTAAATGAGTTTGGTGTCAGCGTGGGCGGCCCGGTCAAGAAAAACAAGCTTTTCTTTTTCGCGCACTACGAGGGAATCAGGATTGCACTGCCATTGGTCACGCAGGTCGTGGCGCCTTCGCCGGCTTTCCAGCAGTACGTGCTTAGTCGGCTCCTGGTGGGTGGGACCGACCCGATTACTGGAACCATGCTTCCGGCAGAGGCTCAGGAAGTCGGGTTCTACCAGGCGATGTTCAAGCTCTATGACAACACTTCGGGAACACCCATTGCAGTGAGTTCCTGCCCGCTGGACGCGAACGGCACGCTGCTTTCCGGCATTCAGTCGAGCGGCAATCTGTTCAACGGAAGCGGGTGCGCGAATCAACGCCAGGAGTCGCTGACCAACGGCGACAGCGAGAACCTGGTGGTAGTTAAGATCGATCACACCATGGATGCGAACAACAATGTCTGGTACCGCTTTCAGCAAGACACGGGACTCCAGGCGGCTTATACGGATCCAATCAATCCGATGTTCAATTCTTTCTCGCCGCAGCCGCAACGGACGCTTGTGGTTGGTTATACGCACTTATTCAATTCGAATCTTGTGAACCAACTCAATCCGGGCGCAAGCTGGTACGCGAGCATCTTTGCGCCCAATAACTTTGCCAAGGTGCAGCAGACATTTCCCATTGTGTTGGCGGCAGGCACCAACAGCGCGCCATTCACGACCTTTGGCGGTAATGACAATACCTATCCGCAGGGACGCAAGGTTACGCAATGGCAGATCAATGACAATCTTATATGGACGCGGGGCAGGAACTCTTACAAGTTCGGAGTCAATTCGCGGCGCATCGACGTGAGCAACTACGACCTGGGAGAAGGAACCGTGCCAACAGAAATCTATAACGATCTCGCCCAGTTCACTTATGGGGTTGCTTATACCGCGAGCGAGACGTTTCCTGTGACTCTGAGGGAGCGAGTGGCGGCGGGAAACCTGGATATGTATGCGATGGACATTTACAAGCCCTCGGCGCGGATGACGCTGACGGCGGGGGTGCGGGCGACCTGGAATACAAATCCTGTGAACCAGCAACGGTTGTTCGCGCGTCCGGAAGGATCGTTTCTTGACTTATCGCATGATATTGGTCAGCCGCTCGATCAGGTTATTCAGACCAAGGTTGGAGGTCTGTTTCCGGGGACGCCGCTGGTGGCATGGCAGCCGCGCATCTCCGCCGCATACCAGATAGCTCATGGAATTGTGGTTCATGCGGGGTTCGGGGTTTTCAACGATATTATTCCGGCCCAGATTGCTGACCTTGCCGCGACTAACCCGCCCTATGCGCCGACCTTTGTAGGCGGGATCGGCGGGCAGGTGGGCGGCATGGCAATTGCTCCGAATGTGAGCGGCAGTGCGGTGGATGCGATCTATAACGCGAACCGGAGTTTTCAATCCGTCTTCAGTGCGGGGGCAGCACCGTGCGCGGGGATTGCCGCGAGCGCGCCGTCCTGCCCGCTGGCGGTAAGCATGAACAGTTTTTCGAGTGGAACGCTCAAGACACCGTATTACTACCAATATAACTTCGGGGTTGAAGTGCAGGCGGGCGCTCACGGCGCGTTGAGGGCGGATTACGTAGGTACGCGCGGAGTTCACGAGCCTTACCTGGTCGAGCTGAACGGCTATCAGACGGTCTGCGCCGGATGCTTTGCGCCGTATCCATATCGGAAGCCGCTCGATCAGCGATTCGGAAGTGTAAACGAATTTGAAACTGAAGCCAACAGCAGTTACTCCGGATTGCAGGCCAGCATTACAGAGCATTCAGGTGGATTGACTCTGCGCGGTAATTATACTTTCAGTCATTGTCTCGATGAGGTATCGAACGGAGGATTGCTCTCATTTTCGACCCAAGGGATTCTTTCACCGCTGCAAGGTGAACTTAGACGCCAGTATGGAAATTGCGATTACGATGTGCGGAATAATCTCTCAGCCTACGGCATCTATCTGATCCAGTTTTCGTCGAGCCACAAGCTGCTTCGCTCGCTTTTTGGCGGCTGGTCGTTCTCAGAGACGGCGTTTCTTCACAGCGGCCTTCCGTTCACGGTACTCAGCCAGCCTTACACGGCCAACGGCAGCGGAATCTTTCAGAGCAGCGGGCCGCAGTTTGCGCGCAGGGTTCCGGGCGTGCCGCTCTATCGCAAGACGGCTTACCCCGGCATCACAGTAGCGGGAACCAGGCAGTGGCTGAATCCAGAGGCTTTCACCTCTGTTGTCGATCCGACAACGGGAGCCTGCACGGGCGGAGATTCGGTCGTCGATTGCCGGTTTGGAGACGCGGGACGGAATGCAGTGCGCGGGCCGCACTTCACGGATTCCGACATCTATTTGACCAGGACGTTTCAGCTGCGTGAGGGCATGTCTTTGCGCTTCGACGCCCAGATGTTCAATGCGTTCAACCATTCCAATTTTGCGTTGCCCAGCAACGTGGAAGCGGGCGTGCCGGGGAGGGCCATTCCGGCGAAGTTCGGGACGCTGGAGAGCACCATTTCGCCTCCGACGGGATTGCTTGGCGTGGGCCTGGGCGGCGACAGTTCACCACGCATGATTGCATTTCAGGCGCGGATTGAGTTCTGACATCGTCTACTATGGATTGCGATGCAAGTTCTCTCAGCAGCCGAGATGCAGGCCTGCGACCGCGCCACCACGGAGCGGTTCGGGGTGGCTTCGATTGATTTGATGCGCGCTGCGGCGGCGGCCGTGGCGGCGTTTGCGCGGGAGCAGTTCAAGCAGGCGCGGCGGGTGACGGTGTTGTGCGGCCGGGGCAACAACGGCGGCGATGGCATGATGACCGCGTGGTTGCTCGCCGATGCCGGTCTGGACGTGACGACGCTGCTGCTGGGCGAACCGGATGGCTTGAAGGGCGATGCGCTGGAGGCCTGGCTGGAACTGAGCAATCATCCGAAGGGGCCGCCGCGCGGAAAGATTCACGTTGTTACGGCGAATGAGGAGCTGACGCGGCTGAAGGGCGCTTTGGACACCGACCTGATTGTGGATGCGGTGGTGGGGACGGGGTTCAAGCCGCCACTGAAAGGGCTGGCGCTGGCGGCGTTGAAGTGGATGAAGTCGAGCAAGGCGCCGGTGCTTTCCATCGACTTGCCTTCCGGCTGGGCTGCGGATGCGGCTGCGTCCGGTTCCGACACGCCGGCATTCCCCTCCGATGCGGTGATCACGTTTACCGCGCCCAAGCCGGCGCATGTGTTTGGGCAGTTGACGCGGCGGTGGAATCAGCCGGTGGTGGTGGCGCCGATCGGCTCGCCTGACGCGGCGATTGTTTCGGCGCTCAAGTTGCATTGGGCCGGATCGGCGCTGGCGATGGCGCAGACTCCGCGCACGGCAGCGGCCAACAAGGGACAGTTTGGGCACGTGCTGGTGGTGGGCGGGACGTTTGGATCCGCAGGCGGGAAGGCGGGCGCGCCCTCGATGGCGGCACTGGCTGCTCTGCGCGCTGGCGCCGGGCTGGTAACGGCTGCGGTGCCCGCTCCGGCATTGGCCGTCGCCTCCGCGGTTGCGCCAGAGCTGATGACGTGGCCGCTGGAGGCTAGCGCCGCAGGCTCGATCTCAGACGAAAATCTCGCGCCGGAGCGCGTTGCCGCGCTGATGGCCGGCAAGACGGTGCTGGCGATCGGTCCGGGGATGGGACAGTCGGCGGAGACGGTGAAGTTTGTGACCGGGTTGCTGGCGGCGACGAAGATTCCGGCGGTGATTGACGCGGACGCGTTGAATATTCTGGCTGCGAAGCCGGTGCTGCTGGCGAAGCTGGCCAAGGGAAGGGTGCTGGTGCTGACGCCGCATCCGGGCGAGATGGCGCGGCTGGTTGGGAAGACGGTTGCGGAGGTTCAGGCGAAGCGCCTGGAGACGGCGCGCGGGTTCGCCGAGCGGCTGGGCGTGACGGTCGTGTTGAAGGGCGCACGGACGCTGATTGCGCATCCCGATGGGCAGGTTGCCGTGAATACGACTGGGAATCCCGCCATGGCGAAGGGCGGCAGCGGCGACCTGCTGACCGGGCTGCTTGCGGGGATGATGGCGCAATACTCAGGAAACGTGGCGCAGGTGGTGGAGGCCGGGGTCTATCTGCACGGGCTTGCGGCGGACATGGCGGTGCAGTGCCCAGCGGGCGACGAGCACACGCTGCTGGCCACCGACAGCCTTCGCCAACTGGGACGTGTTTTCCGCTTTCGTGTTCGAGGGGCGAACGGATATGTTTGGATGCAGGGGCTGCCGGCAGAGGCTTTACCGGCCGCGGTCTCTCGCGAGGCAGCAGAATGAGCTACGCTGGTGGCATGACACCCGAGACCGCGGAAGGCAGGATTCACGAGTTCACGACCGAGAGCGGCGCGGACACAATTGAGGTGGGGCGCAAGCTGGCGCGCCTGCTGAAGCCGCCGCAACTGCTGCTGCTGCGCGGCGACCTGGGCACCGGGAAGACCACCCTGGTGAAGGGCATTGCCGAGGCTCTGGATGCGGCCGAGGCAGACGAAGTGACCAGTCCCACGTTCACGCTGCTGCACGAGTACGACGGCACGCAGGACGGCAAGCCGGTAAAGCTCTTTCACCTGGACGTGTATCGGCTGGAAGGCGAGCGGCAACTTGAGACGCTGGGCCTGGATGAACTTCTCACTCCCGACGCGCTTGTGCTGGTGGAGTGGGGCGACAAGTTCAAGAGCATCCGCAAGCGGGCTACGGGCGAGATTGCGATCGCTTCAACGGGCGGAGATGCGCGGAAGATTACGGTGACGCTGAAAGATTAGCGGAGCTAGCCCGCCGCGGCGGGTTCGCCGCGCTGCGCGCGTGTCAGCGGAGTTTGCGATTCTTCCCATTCAAGCAAAGATTCTATGAATCGAATCCCATCGATAGAAGTGCAGGAGACGCTGGCTGGCGTTCTCGTCGGGCTGGGCATGTCCGCAGCGCGGGCGCAGACGTGCGCGCGGCTGTTTGCGGAGACTACGCGCGACGGCGTGTATACGCACGGGATCAACCGTTTTCCGCGCTTTGCGGCGATGATAAAAAACGGCAGCGTGGATGTGACGGCGGAGGCGCGGCGGGTTGCCGGGTTTGGCGCGATGGAGCGCTGGGACGGGATGCGGGGGCCGGGAAATTTGAATGCGCTAGATGCAATGGAGCGGACCATTGCGCTTGGCCGCGAGCATGGCATAGGCTGCGTGGCGCTTGGGAATACCAACCACTGGATGCGGGCGGGCACGTATGGATGGCAGGCGGCCGAGGCGGGGATGATCGGCATCTGCTGGACGAACACGATGCCCAATCTGCCGCCGTGGGGCGGAGTTGATCCGGTGATCGGCAACAACCCGCTGGTGTTTGCGGTGCCGCGCGCCGGGGGACCGGTGGTGCTGGACATGGCGATGTCGCAGTTTTCGTATGGATCGCTGGCGGCCTACCGCAGGAAGGGCGAGATGCTGCCGGTGGATGGGGGGTACGACGAGGCGGGCAATCTGACCCGCGATCCGGGGGCCATCGAAAAGTCGTGGCGGCCACTCGCCATCGGGTATTGGAAGGGCTCGGGGCTTTCGGTTGCGCTGGACATGATCGCGGCCATGATGGCGCTGGGCAAAGCCACGAATGAGTTCACGATGGATCCGTTGCTTGAGGTGGGAATCTGCCAGATGTTCGTAACCATGAATCCCGCGGCATTCGGGCCCTCGCCGCGCGCCGCTGCAATTGCCGACGAGGTTGTGGCTTCGCTGCATCGCTCGAGGCCGGTAAAAGAGGGAAGCAACGTGCGCTATCCGGGCGAGCAGACACTGCGTGTGCGCGCGGAGAATGACAATCTCGGGCTGCCTGTTGAGCCGGCGACGTGGGAAAAGATTCTGGCGATGTGATTGGGTGGATTGAGGGTGGGGCTTCCCGCCCGGCACGATTGCTCATTCCCAGGTGTCAAAAGCGGGATCTGGGGCACCCGGCAAGGCTCCTCATTCCCAGGTCTCAAAAGCGAGACCTGGGGCACCCGGCAAGGCTCCTCATGGGGTGAACCCCTTGAATGAGACAGTCTTCTGAAGACACAGTTGCCGTTTAGTGTGATTTTCTTCTCAAGGCGTTGCTTCTCCTTGAGCATAGTCGATAACCGGTGAAGCGGAGTCGGGCTC
>Ga0181516_10001351_pt1 | contig 18939 bp, 12 predicted proteins | sample PEATcosm2014_Bin_25_FD_121104 | JGI IMG/M metagenome (GOLD analysis project Ga0181516, IMG submission 121104) | Peatland microbial communities from MTU Mesocosm Facility, Houghton, MI, USA - PEATcosm2014_Bin01_10_metaG | ecosystem: Environmental > Terrestrial > Soil > Wetlands > Peat | place... | reverse complement strand
TGCGCCCGGCGTTCGCCCGGCCAGGTCGCCGACTCGCCGAGGAGCAGCGTGACGCGGTGGCCGCGCGCGGCGAGAAAATTGGCCAGCTCCGTGCCCAGCCGGCCCGTGGAAAAATTCGTGAGCCGGCGCACGTCGTCCAGCGGCTCGAACGTCGGCCCGGCGGTGACGATGCAATTCATGCCGCCAGTTTAACCGCGCGGCGCGCAAAAAGCGCAACGAAAATTTACCGCCGCCGCCGGATCATGGCCGCGAGCGAAACGCCGCCGAGCGAAATCAATTTGCCACCCCTCGCGCCGACGGTTAGATTGGCCGGGCCAATGTCCATGAACGCGTTTCAAATCATCTTCACGCCGACCAGCGCCGCCGAACTCGCGCGGATGCCCAAGGAACTGCAGCTCCAGATCCTCGGCGATTTTCGCGGCCTGCCCCAGCATGTGATCGCCAGCGAGCTGGAGGATTTTGGCAAGCTCGAAAGCGACGGCCACATCCTCCACCGCTTCCGCGTGGGCGACTACCGCGTTTATTTTGAACGGCACCAGCTCGGCGTGCTCGTGCATCGCATTATGAGCCGGCATACATTGAAGGATTTCTTTTTCCGCTCCGGCATCAAGGTGGGCGAAGACCAGGCGCTGCAGGAAAATCCGAAATTCTGGGAACTCATCGAAGCCGCCAAAAGCTCCGAGGCCCGGTAATTTTCCGCTTCGCGCCGTTCAGCTTTGGTTTTGATTTCACCGCTGCAATTCCCGGCGCCGGCAAAGCATTTTTTCCTTCCGTGAAAAATCGGGGTTTCATCCGGGCGTGATCCGTGGCTAAAATGGGGTTATGAAAATCGAATCCCTCCGCATCGGCATGAAAGTCCGCCATCCGCAATACGGCTCCGGCGTCGTGAAGGCCATTTCCGAGGCCGTGGCCGAAATTCAATTTGACGACGGCAGCAAACGCGCCGTGGCGCCGGAAGCCAGCGGCGTGGAACCGATGGAGCCGCAGGCCACAGTCAGCGGCCTCGCCGTGCCGCTAAACCAATTTGTGAACGAGACGGTCGCGGCGGCGATCGCCCAGCTGGGCCTGGGCAAGCCGGATGCGGTGGTGGAACAGCTCGGCCTGCGCTGGCACGGCGGCAAGGTGGTGCTGCACCCGGCCGATGCGGCGTTGCAGACGAAGGAAGTGCCGCTGGAAGTTTTTTTCCACAAGATCGTGATGGTCCGAAACAATCTGCGCGTGCTGGAGCAGAAGATCAACGCGCACGAAAAATTGTCGGATGGCGAAAAGGTGGAGATGCAGCAATACCTCACGCGCAGCTACGGTTCGCTGACGACGTTCAACGTGCTGTTCAAGGAAAAAGAAGACCAGTTTTAAGCCGGCATTGAGCGCCAAGCAAGGCTCGGTGCGCCGTTTAAAGCGCAAATATTTAAAAGACCTTCGGGACAAAAAACTGCGGGTGCCGGAAAGTTCCGACACCCGCTGAATGAAACACTCGCCGCCGCAGATTTGCTTACGGCACGGACCGTGTGCGGAAGAAGCCCTGACCCATGCTGGCGTCAAAGTTGAAAATGATCTGGCCGTTGGAAGCCGCCGCATTGGTGACCACCGGGGTCCAAGTGACTGGCGGGGTCAGGCTGGACGTCGTATCCAGCGCATAGTTGTAATTGGGAATGCCGGCATAGGTGACCGACCAGGTGGTGCCCCCAATGTTGACCGGGGCGGAGAGCTGGTTGAAGCTCGCGCCGGTCGAATTGATCGTCACGTTCACCGTCTGGCTGGCCGTGGCGCCATAAGGATCGCTGACAGTATAGGTAAAGCTGTCCGAGGTGCCGCTGGTCGCCGTGTAAATAATGTTGGTGCCGCTGATGGTTGCCGTGCCGTTGGCCGGGACGGAAACACCCGTGAGGGACAGCGTGTCGCCATCCGCGTCCGTGGGTGCATATTTGCCGCCGACAATGGGCACCGTCACCGGGACACCAATGGTCGCTCCAATGGTAAAGCTCGCTCCGGCCACCGGTGGAATATTCGAAACCGCCAAGGTAATATGGCCCACACCATCGTCCACAATCATCCCTCCGGCCGGGGGCGTAACATCAAACACCGGTGTGGCGTTGAAAGACCCGCTGACGGGATTGTTCACCGTTGCATTATAGGTAAATAACGTATTTGTGCAATGATGCAAGGCCGTGCCGGAGATGATTTTGATCACGCTGCTGTTTGGCAACAGCACACCAGCCACCGCCACATGATTGCTGGCGCCGCCGGCCGTGGTCACGGCAAAGATATTGGTCGAGAGAGCGTTCAAAGTAAGATTCGTGGTGAAGGTCAGTGTGCCAACATAGTTAGTGCCAGCAGCGAGAACAGCGTTCGGTTGTAGAGTGGTCTGACCGCTAATCGTGCCGACACCACCAAGGATCGCGTTGGTAACGGTGACTGAATTGGTGCCAATGGAACCATTGACCACCATCGTCCCGTTGGACACTGCTGTTGGTCCATTGTAAGTATTGACTCCGGTCAAAGTGAGCGTGCCAGCACCATTCAATGTAAGACCGCCATCCGTCGTGCCGGTGCCATGCACCAAGGCGGCGGCAATGGTGATGACTTGGCCACTGGGGTTAATCACTGCGCCGCCGCTGTCCACGTCCACCGCCGTATCGGTAAAGACCGGAAGAAAAGCGGTGGTGCTGGAGTTGGCCTTCAAAGTTCCGCCGTTTAAGTGTATGGCAAACGGACGGGTGCCGCTGGGGGATGAAAAGATGAAACTGCCCACAGCCAACGTTCCGCCATTCAAATTGATCGTCCCGGTCGGAGTAGCGCTGCCGGCCACATTACCCAATTCAAAGGCCCCGGAAATCGAAACTAACCCACTATTAGCCACCGTAAGGGTGCAATTCGGGAGGCGTGTGCTAGCTCCAACGCCGCCATAGCTCAACGACGCGGCGCTTAAACTCGAGTTGTTTTGGACCGTCAGGGTGCAGCCCGACGGATAGCCGTTGCCACCATCACTGCCACCCGTCGGCTCGGAACCGAGATAAACTCCGCCCGTGGTGGTAACCGCTGCGGAATCCACCAAGTTCAAGGTGCAAACGCCAAGCGATCCCGAAAGTTGTATATTATTGGCCCCAGCGTTCATGCTCACGCTGCCATTACCATCCAGAGTCAAGGTGCCGGCGTCAATCAACGTGGAACCCGAATAACCCGCCCCGCCGCTGCTGCTCGATCCAATCACGAACGTCCCGATTCCAGTTTTGATCAGAGAACCGCTGCCGTTCAATGTCCCAGTCAGTGTGGACGACACATTGTTGCTGCCGATGGTCAACGCCACCGCTGCGGCAGTTGCGTTTGCCAGGGCCAGATTCTGGGAACCGTTAATACCGGGAATGGTGGCGGCCGTCAGCGCGCCAAAACTCAGCGTGCCGCTGTTGTAAGCCAAGGTGCTGTTCTGCAACGCCAGCGAATTGCCCAGCGTCAACGTGCCCGCGCCAATAGTCGTCGTGCCGTTAAACGTATTCGCCGCGTTCAAAACCACCGTGCCAGGAGTGCCCGCGACACTGTTGAATGTCAAGTTGGCCGCACCCGAAGTTCCGGCCGAGGCGATGATGCCATTGACCGTCAAAGTGGTGCTGCCGCCGGCGGCATCAATCAAACCTGTCGCGGCGGTGCTGCCGGACGTGGCCCCGATGCCGATGCCGCGATTGGCGTGCAAGGCCAGGGTTGCGGAAGCGGACAAATCACCGCCATTGAGAATCACGTTGTTGGCCGTGGCCGTGGTCGGCACTTTGCCAAGATTGCCCGCAGTGCTGGGCGAGGCACCGTCCGCCGAAATGCTCACCACGCCCGCATTGATGGTCGTGCCACCGGTATAAGTGTTCGCCCCGCCCAAGGTCGTGGTGCCGGAATTGATGACATTCAATGCGCCACTACCGCTGATGACGCCGCCCAGACCGATGCCATAAGTATTATTGTCCACCGTCGCCGTCTGGCTGATGCCTACGGCAATGTTGTTGGCCACACTCAAGCTCGCCGCGCCGGCCTGAAGGGTGCCGCTGCCGGTGAGGTTCACATCCCCGGTGCTCAACGCCGCGCTGTTGCCCAACTGCAGGGTGCCACCGCTCAAGGTCGTGCCCGTGCTGCCTGATGTCGGGCCATAGGTGTTGGCATTGCCCAAAATCGTTGTTCCCGCGCCATTAAGCGTCAGCGTTTTGGAGGCGCTGGTGTTTGCAACCACGCCGGAAAGGTTCAGGGATTGGCCGGAAGACACAGTTACCGTGGCATTGTCGTTCAATGAGACTTTCGCGCTGATTGCGTTCGCGGCACCTGCCGTCACTGCAACACTCGCCCCGCTTCCCGATGCATCGAGAGTCAAAGTTTTGCCCAAGCCGCCATCGGCAACCACATAGGAACTGGCGTTGTTCATATTGATCGCACCCACCGTTTCATTGGCGTCCAAGGTGACCGTATTCAATGACGTGGCGGCACCAGAATCGAACGTGGCGGTATCACTCGCATGGCTGGGGGGAGCCGAGCCGATGGTGGCAGTCCAGTTTCCCGCCACCGACCAGTTGCCGGCCGTGGCCAGATTCCAAACATCAATACTGGCGGCCGCGACAATGGTCACGGTCAAAGCTCCGCCGCTCGCAGCAAATTGATAGGTATAGCCAGCCGCGCGATTTACTACATGCGGATTGGAGGCGCTGGCCGTGGTCCAACTTGCATCCAAGCTCGGATCAGAGCCGGCATAGGTAATCAGCGTGTAGGTGCCGACGGTATTAAAAATTGTCGTGCCACCCGCCTGATAAAAATTAAACAAGCCGGCAGAGCTGCTGGCCAAGGCGGCACCGTTGAATGCAGTCGAGGCGATAATCTTGTCGTTAGCCGGCGTGCCGCTGAAGGCAAAGTTGATTGAACCCGAGGTCAAAGTCAGCGTGCCCACCGTCAAATTCCCTATCGTGCCATTGCCGGAGGCAGTTGCACCGGGAGCGATGGTGCCGCCATTGAGCGTCACGGTGGAACTTGCACCAATCGTGCCGTTGCCTTCCAAGGTGCCGCCGTTCACGGTTACTGATCCGCTGCCGGTCAGCGTGCCCGTCAAGTTCAACGCGCCACCGTTAATAATCGTGTTGCCGGTGTAGCCGTTTGCCGCCGTCGCCGACAGGGTCAGCGCTCCGTTCGGGATCGTGCTGGCCAAAGTCAAATTACCACTGCCGCCATTGCCAATGGGATTGGCATAGGTTACCGAGTGGCCGTTGACATCAATCGTCGCATTGCCGGTCAAGGTGACCGGCTGGCCGCTGATGTCCAAAGCTGAACCCGCTGCGCCGGTCGCCAGCGTCGCGGTGTATTGCAACGTCCCGCCATTGAAGATTGTAGGGCCTTGATCGCCCCCGCCCAAGGCATACTGACTGTTGATTGCCAGCGTGGCTCCGCCGGTAATCAGCGTGCCGCCATATTGAAAGTTGCCGTTACCCGCATTGGGATAAGTCAAGGCCACCGTGCCGGTAGCATACACCGGCGTGGTATTCGCTGTGCCCGCACCCGTGCCCGGCAGCAAGCCCGACGTATTATTCCCGTTCGCCGTCGAAGCCGGAATGCCAATCACCAGCGGGCCAGCGTTTGCTGCGCTGCCAATCTGGCCGTCCACCGTCAGCGTCAGACCCGCCGCTGCCGCCAAGCCGCCACCATTGGCCAGCAAGGTAATCGGCCGGGGATTGGCTCCGCCACCATTGTCCAGCGCCAAAGTGTTAGTGGCCACCACCGTGCCGCCGTTCAGATATACCGCAGCGGCAGTCGAGGGCGTGCCGAAAGCCGAATCCCCACCGATAACTGCACAACCGCCATTCAGCCACGTCGGGGCTGTTTCAGTGTTGACATTGGCATAGACCACCGTGCCTGGGCCGTTCTGCACCAGACCGTTAATAGAAGGACTGGAGCTACGTCCATTGTAATAAGCTGCATCGAAGAGGAAATATCCCAGCGTGTTGTTCTGCCAGATTTGCATTGTATTAGTTTTACCGGCAGTGGTTCCGTAATAAGGTGACCAAGTGCCAGTGCCGCTGAGGCCTGCATTTTGCGCTCCCATGTTGGGCGTGACCAGGACGCCAGGACATTGAATATTACCATTGCCGCTAACAAAGGTTGGCGTATTCGCCGTGGCCGAGGGAGTGTTGAAACGTATAGCCCCCCAAGTAGTCGTTCCGTTGTTGACTAAACCGGCCGCCGGAGTATCCAAGTTGACACCGCTCACATAGGTATTCCCGTAGAAACCGGCCACCCGGCTGCCGCCAATGATGGTTCCTGGTGGACCGCCTGCATTCGTCGCCGCCCAGTCATAAAGACCCACGGTGGCATAGGCTCCCAAGGTGGGCGGAGGAGCACCACCAACAATAAGGCCTAATGTTCCCACACCAGCAGTTGTCGTCGTAATAGTAGCCGTCGCGGCAACGGTGGTGGGCGTGGCACTGTTGCCACCGCTGTAAGTAGTGGTAGCTGGACCAGTGAACATAACCGCGCCGCCGATTACCGGCGTCAGCGCCCCCAGCGTAAGGGTGGCCGACCCGTTGGCAGAAATGCCTGAACAACCCGCATTGAAGGTTGCTCCAGCGACTGTCTGCGCGGTTGAACTGCTCGCCCCAATGACATTCAGCGTGCCTCCCGCCAAGGCCAAGGCTGACCCCGTTGCCAGAATGTTGGCGGTGGGTGCCCCGCTGGCCGTGAAGTTCAGTCCAAGTGTTCCGGCGTTCACGGTCGTGGCACCGGTGAACGTATTGGCATTGTTCAAAGTCAAAGTCCCGGTGCCGTTTTTGGTCACCGCCACGTTGCTCGCGCCGCCCTTGGCAATAATCCCGCCAACGGTGGTATTGCCCGAGCCAGTCACCACCAGGGTTTTGACGCCGGCCGTGCCGCCACTTGCAGCACCCGTGACATTTCCCGCCAGTGTCAAAGCGTAGCCGCTATTGTTCGTCAGGCTATACGTTTGCGCGGTGATGTCTGTTCCCAGGGTGATGGCCGCATTGAACAACTGGTTGTTGGCCACGGTGGAACTCATGGCGATACCGCCGCTATTGCCCAGCGTAAGCGTTTGGCTGCCTACTGAACCGCTGCCGATGGTGTAAGCCGCCGCACCGGAGCTGTTGAAAAGGATATCAAGAATCGTGACACCTGAACCCAAACTGATTGTCGTATTGGCATTCCCCGCGCCGTTAAAAGTGGCCGTGTCCCCCGTGCCCGGAACCGGAGAGGCACTCCAGTTTGCGCCGGCCCAAGTGGCATCGGTGGCACCGGTCCAAGCACCGCTGGCAGCTTTCAGATGGAAAGCGGCACCCAGCAGCAGCAGGCTGGTAATTTTAAAAAGGATTCGGGTATGGATTTTTTTCATAAAAAATGGAAATGAGGTTCTGACTTAATTGCTTCCAAAACAGGGTTTTCGTCATTCAAATAGACAACACTTCTGACCATTCGTGAAAATGGGTTTTTTACCAGAGCATTGATGATTTACAGTAGTGATTATTCCGAGGCTTGAACATCGCCAGTTCTGGGGACATCGCAGGGTTTTATTATCGTTTCAGTGGCTTTTGAAGCATCCCAAAACCCGACAGGGCAAAATATTCCTACGTTTGCCGTCACTGCCGCCCTGCTTGGCAAGGTCTGGTCAGCCGGTTGGTGGACAAACTTCCGTTCCAAAAGCAACAGTCCCAAAAATGCAAGCGGTTCAGGGAGGTTATTCACACGTCTTATACGATAACGCATCAAGGCAAACTAATGCTGGCGAAAGACCGCAAAGCGGTATTGGCTGGTAAGCGTGATCGTCACGGTTGGAGTTTTCCAAACGGAAGGGGTTGCATCATGGTTTTTATGGAGTGCGGTCGCTCAAACTTCTTACCTCCGCACGAAATGCCGTCAGCAAGCGAAACCGCCCGACTTGTCCTGTTTTAACACGCGATTTAGCAATCTGGATGGATTTTGAGACACTTTGGGGCCAAAGACGCTCAGTTCCGTTCAAAGAGTTCGTCGTAAAGTTCAAAGGTTTTATCAAACCCTTCAAAGGGTTCGCCGTGGAGTTCAAAGGGTTTGTGAAACCCTTCAAAGAGTTCGTCGCAACTGGCAAAGGTTGAGGCGCGACCTTCAAAGGGTTTATGGAAACATTCAAAGGTTGCGGCGTAAAGTTCAAAGGGTTTGTCAAACCCTTCAAAGGTTGCGCCGTAACCTTCAAAGGGTTTGTCAAAACCTTCAAAGGGAAACCGGGGGATTCGGACCTGGGGGCACCGGCTCTCTGGCCTGAACCGATCCAGCTAAAGCGGAATTATGTCATTCACAAAACCACCAAAATATGCAGGTTTGAATCAATTGCATCTTATTTTGCAGCAGCTTCCTGCTTCAAAACTAAAACCCCGTTCACGCCGGAACATGAACGGGGGTGATTGAAGCAGGCTCAAGCCGGGCTCAAGGCTTGTGCAGGCGATAGAACCGGTTCGTCGGCGAGCCAATGAAGTTGGTCACGTTGAATTTCAGCGACGATACCAAAGGCTCGTTGGTGACGGCGGCCCAAGTGTTGGACAACAGGTTGGTTTCCGACTCCAACTGATAGCCACCCGCCCACGTCGGCCAGTAGATCCGCGCCTGGGTGGCCGGCACGGGCTGGATGCTCAAGGTCGGCGGCGGGCACGGCAGGCCGCTCAACTGGAGGGTGTAATTGGTGCTGCCGCTTCCGAACGTGACTTCATTAACTTCCACAAAAAATTTCGCACCGGCTGCAATTTCGACGGAGCAGCTTTGGGGGCCAACCGGCGAGCCGGCATTGCTGGTGAGCGTGCTGCCGCCGGAATCAGCGAGATAATTCGTGGTGATGTTGGAGGGGTCAAAGGCATTGAGATAAACGCCGGCCTGAATGTCACCCGCACCGGTCAGCAGCACTGTGACACACGCCTCCGAGGCGGAGGTGTTTGTGAAGGAGTATAAGTCGTAATGGTAAGTGGGTCCCCCGGTGACTGACGTGCCAGGAAACGTCTTTGGAGCACCACAACTGGCGACAATACCATTCCTAACAAAACGATTCGTCATGATGGGATCGGTGTTGGCGATGCTTCCGGTGACGGCGGTCAGGCAATAATCGCACGAACCGCTGCCGGTGGTGCAAGTGTTGCCGGTGAGAAACAGCGACCAGGCGCGCAAGGTGCCAACACTGCCGCCGAAACCATCGGCGATGTGCAGATGCCAGTTGCCGTTCGGGGTGCCGTTGCCGATGAACGCAGACAGCGGCGACTGCGGCCGGAACGTGCCGACGAACGGCGCCGTGCCGGCGGTGATGGCCGTGCCGGCGGCATCATCAAAGGTGGTCCGACTCGAATCGGGCGTGATGCCCGAGCCGTAATTGGCGGAGCCGCCGCCATTCGCCGAGGACAACAGCACCGCGGTGCCATCGGGAGAAATCAGGCTGATGTTGGTCAGGTCGGAATCAAACGGATGCGTAATGTAGAGTGAAACCACCACCTTTTGGAGCGGGCCAATTAAGCCGCTGACGGCGTTGGTGGAATCCACGGTGCCAATGTCCGGAATGCCCACATTGCCCGTGACATCATAACGGTTGGGCACCGTCGCCGTCTCGCCGGAAGGCAAAGTTGAACTCATCGTGAACGAGCCGAGGCTGGAGTCCACGCTCAACTGCAGGCTGATGGTCGTGCCGCAGACAAAGCTCGGCAGCGTGGAAATTTGGAACGGCGCCAGATTGGTTCCCTTGCCGCCCGCGGGAATGTTCGGATACGGCACATACGGTTGCGTGATCAACACGCCGGGCGTGGTGGTGGACAGCGTGGCGTTGATGCCGGTCATCGCCGAGCCGGTGGTGTTGGTGATGACCAGCGCCAGGTTATTGCAACCATTCGGATCAATGCCATGGCTGCCGTCGCCGGCGGTGACGGTCGAGCCGGCCACCGCGCCGGGAATGGAAGTCAGCGTGAGCACCACGTCGTTGCCCGTGCCGCCGACATAGGAAATGGTGAATTTGTAATTGGCCGCCGTGATGGTCGCACCTTCCGCCAGACCATTGAACGTGCCGGTGATGGGTTGCGCGCCATTGTTGTTGAGGATGATAAACTGCTGGCCGAGGGCAACTGGCGTGATGAACGCGGGGACCACATTCAAGGTGGCGTTCGCCAGCGTGTTGGTGCCGGTGACATTCAACTGGTCGTAGCCGCTGCCGGGCGTTGGCCCGGAGAGCTGCACGGTCAAACTGCCGCTGGCAGTGAAGGTCACATTGCTGCTATTGAGGATGGCTGGACCGCTGCCAGTTCCGGGTGAAATATTGCCACTGGCAGCGATGGTGCCGACCGTGCCGGAACCGCCCAGATAGGTGCCCGATGACACGCTCACGGGACTTTGCGGCTGGGAACCGTTCACAATAATGGGTCCGACATTGGCAATCGTCGCGCCGGTGTAAGTATTGTTCCCGTTCAGAATAGCTGTCCCCGTGGCCTGATTTCTAAAGTATCCCGGCCCGGTTATGATGCCGTTGAAAGTGTAGGTGCTGGTGCCATACAGGTCGAGGAACTGCGTGCCCAACGCAATGGTGCCGTTGCCGCTGATGGTGCCCAAACCTTCCAGCGAAGTATTCAAATCCAACAGCCCGCCGCTGTTGATCGTCACCGCGGAGTTGTTGTTGACTTGGTTGAGACTATTCCACCGCGCCGTGCCGTTGATCACCAAACTCCCGGGAATCGCGCCATCAAACACACCGATTTTGTCCAACAGCAGCGTGGTGAAACTATCCACGGTCGCCACTCCGGCAAAAGTATTGGCCGAGAAACCTTCGAGGCTGACATAGCCGGCATTGACTTCAAGCCCGCCCGGGCCGCTGATGGCGCCGTTGATGTGAAGCACGGCACCCGCGTAGCCGCCAAAGGTGCTGGTGGCATTCAAAATGATGGGGCCGACCCAGATATTATTACCACCTAATGCCGCATCAAGTGCGCTCCCCCCACTTTCACCCGGACCATTCAACGTGAGCAAGGCGTTCGTCACGGCGAAATTACCATTCATCGCCAGGGTGGCACCATTGCTGACAATCAATCCGCCTTCAACCTCGAAAAATCAATCGAATCGGCTATACGCCGCCAGCCCCTGAATTCCGCCCTCGCGACCAAAACCGCTTTCCTTGTAGCCGCCAAATGGACTGGTCGGATCGAACTTGTTGTAGGTGTTCGCCCAGACGACGCCAGCACGCAGTTTGTTGACGATCTTGAAAATCTTGCTGCCCTTGTCCGTCCATACGCCGGCGCTCAAGCCGTAGGGGGTATTGTTCGCACGTTCGACGGCTTCCTCCGGCGTGCGGAACGTCATCACGCTCAACACCGGCCCGAAAATTTCCTCCTGCGCCACGCGATGCGACGCGGTGACGCCGGTCAGAAACGTCGGCGGATACCAGTAGCCGCGCTCTGGCAGCTTGCATTGTGTTTGCACGACTTCCGCGCCTTCGTCCGCGCCGCTCTGGACAAGTTCGCGGATTTTTTCGAGCTGCGGCTGGTTGTTGATCGCGCCGATGTCGGTGTTTTTGTCGAGCGGATTGCCGATGCGCAACGTCTGGATGCGGTCGCGCAGCTTCTTCACAACTTTCGGATAAATGCTTTCCTGCACGAGCAACCGCGAGCCGGCGCAGCAGACGTGGCCCATGTTGAAATAAATTCCGGCGATGATGCCTTCGATCGCCTGGTCAATCGGCGCGTCCTCGAACACGATGTTTGCCGCCTTGCCGCCGAGTTCGAGCGTGATGCGCTTGTCCGTGCCGACGATCATCTGCGCGAGCTGCTTGCCGATTTCCGTCGAGCCGGTGAACGCGATTTTATTCACGTCCGGGTGTTTGACGATGGCCGTGCCGGTGTCGCCCGTGCCGGTGACGATGTTGACGACGCCTTCCGGCAGTTCCGCCTCTTGAAAAATCTGCGCCAGCCGCAGCAGCGTGAGGCTGGTGGTCTTGGACGGCTTGATGACAACGGTGTTGCCGCAGGCGAGCGCCGGTGCGATTTTCCAGGCGGCCATCAGCAGCGGAAAATTCCACGGAATAATCTGGCCGACCACGCCCAGCGGACGCGGCGTGCGTCCGGGAAAAGCGTATTGCAGCTTGTCCGCCCAGCCCGCGTGATAAAAAAAGTGCGCGGCGACGATGGGCAAATCCACGTCGCGCGTTTCCTTGATGGGCTTGCCGCCGTCCATGGTTTCGAGCACGGCGAGTTCGCGCGACTTTTCCTGGATGATGCGGGCGATGCGGTAAAGATATTTGCCGCGTTCGCGTCCGGGCATTTTGCCCCAGACTTTTTCGTAAGCGCGCCGCGCGGCCTTGACCGCGAGGTCCACATCCACTTCGTCGCCGAGCGCGATCTCGGTGAGCTTGTCCTCGGTGGCGGGATTGATGGTGTCAAAATGCTTGCCGGAATGCGGCGCGGTGAATTTGCCGTTGATGAACAAATCGTAGCGCGGCGCGATGACGTAATTTTTGGAATCTTCCGGCGCCGGCGCGTAATCCCATTTGTCGCCGAAGTTCAGGCGGCGGTCGCGCAGCGGCACCACCGGCTGGCTGGAAATTTTGGCAACCGCGCGCTGGGCGGAAACGGCACGGGAAACAGCTTTGATTTTCGTTTTCATGGCAGCCATGTTTTGAGGCTAATCGCCAGGCTGGTTTTGCAAAAGAGAATAATCTTGCACCGGCGCCAACCAAACGAGCCACGGCTGGTGGCAACACAAATTGTTTGGCGCGCCGCCGGCAGCCGCCGCAATTCCGCAATGCGTCCGGTCACGGCGCGCCAGCGCCAGAATTCCCCGGCAGCGGAATGATCGCGTGCGCCTCGATTTCACGGCGCCGGCGATCCAGCGCATCCAGTTTTTTCAACGTGTCGCTGATGCTGGCCTGGCGCTTCATCGCCGAGCTGCGGTGGTTCGCGCCGGCATTCGCGGGGGCTTTTTTATTTTCGCCGAGAAAATCCGCCAGCGCGGAGCGATAGCCTTCGGCCAGTTGGCCGAAAGGCGGCGCGAGGCGGAGTTCCACCAGGGCAAGGTCGCGCAGCTTGATCCGCAGCTGCCAGTCGCGCACGTCCGGAGTCAAATTCTGGAGCGCGGCTTGCAGGGAAATTTCCGCGTGCGTCGGCAGCGCGTTGGAATCGCCGCGAAATTCCACCGGCACGCTCAACATCCCCGCCAGCCGGTCGCGGCTGACGACCGTCGTCCAGCGCGGGCCGGGCGAACGTGCGGCAAAACTGACCACGCGCAACGACCACCATTTTTCCACGTCCAGCGGCCGCTGAAAATCGGCGTGGAACGCGCGGTAAAAAGCAGTCTGCCAGTTGTAATGCGCCGGCAGTTCCGCCAGCAGGTTGCGGAGCTTGGCCGGCCCGTTGTTCAAGGCCAGCAATTCGTGCAAAAAAAGTTGTGCGCTCGCGTCGTAAGCGCCGCCGTCCGCGCCCGCCAACTGCGCCGCAGTCGGCCAGCTCAATTCGTCAAACGTCAGCACCGGTTCGTTTTGCAGAATCCGCCGGGCGGAAGCGAGTGGATCCAATTCAAATTGCATCTGGTCGAACCGGCTGACCGGCGGCCCGCCGGCTTGATTGGCGGGCGCGGACAGCAGGACTTTTTCACCATCGGCGGCCAGCACCTGCTGCGCGAGTCCGTCCAACAGCCACGCGGGAATTTCGGCGGCACGCCCGTCGGCATTGACGGCGCGGTTGGCGATTTCCTCGAGCAGCACGGAGGTCAATGCGCGGGCATAGCGCGTGTTTGAAAGCAGGTCAGGCAATTCCACGCGATAATCCCAGCGGCTGAGAAACGGACTGGAGGTGATGTTCACCATGTCGTCCAGCGAACGCGCCGGATGCACGACGAGAAAAATTTTTCCCGACCACGGCACATCGGCGGCCAGGCCGATCTGGCGCCAGAGGGAAAGTTTGAAGCGCTCGACCGCCACCGCGAGCAACGCCGGTTCCAGCCGCACAAAATTGGTGCTGCCCGGCGGGGGCTGGACGCGAAAAAAAGGCGCGTCATCCTGCACGCTGGAAACGACAAACTGGCCGGAAATGCTGTTGACGCTCTGGCGCCCCGAAAAAACCGGCTGCCCCGACGCCACGGCCAGCGCGAGCCACCCGCCGATCACCACCGCGCAGCCGAGGCGCGGGCGGTTCATTTTTTTTCAGCCTTGGCGGCCGGCTTGGCTTCCGGCTTCGCCGCCGGCTTGGCGTCACCGGAGGCTTTTTTGGCGGACTGCTTGTAGTTGTCGCTGCGGTAATCGGTGATGTAAAATCCGCTGCCCTTGAAGAGCAGGCCCGCGCCGCTGCTGATTTGTTTCTTCACCCGGCCGCGGCCCCAGGTTTTTTTGGCGCAGCTTTCCTGGGGGCAGATTTTCAACGGCGCGGCCGTCATGGTCTGGCTGGCCTCAAACTCATGCCCGCACTTTTCACAAACGTATTCGTAGGTCGGCATGGCTTCAGCGGGAAAATTCCGACGCGGAAAATCAATGGGCCGGACTGTTCGTCGCGCCCAGCGGCGGAATAACTTTCACGCTGCCGTCGGAGCCGACCTCGACATTCAGGTCATAATTCTTCGGCAGAAGGCTGGGCGGCGGATTGGTGTTGATGACGGGATGCAGGAGCAGCTCGGCGCCTTTTTTGCCGCCGGTGTCGTTGCGCATCAACTGCAGGCGGCGGGCGATGAACATTTCATCCTTCACCTTTTTGACCTGCGCGCGCAGCTCGTCCAGATCGTTGAATTTGTGTTCCAGCTCGGCTTTTTGCGCGAGTTGTTTCTGCAGTTCCACCTGCAGGAACGCGCCGTTGGTTTCGGACACGGCCAGTTGGTTTTTGGTTTCCTCAATCTGCGCGGACAACTGCGCGAGCGTGTTGCTCAACGAAGTCGCCTGCTGGTCGAGCACCTTGTTCTGGGCCTCCAGATCGGCAATGCGGGTGTTGAGGTTCGTGACCAGTTCCTGCGCGCTGGCCAGCGAGGAGCGCGTGTCGGCAAGCGTGGAACTCGCGGCGGCCAGGCTGTTGGACAACTGCGCCAGCTGCTCCGCGTTCAGTGACAGCTGCTGCTGGCTGGAGGTCAGGTCGTTGGACAACGTCAGGTTGACCTGGCCCAGTTCGTCCAGATGCTTGCTGGCGGTCACCACCTGGTTGGAAAAATCCACGATGGAGTTGACGTCGGCGACGTGCTGGTCATCCGCCTGCTTTTTGGTGGCGAACAGCGCGATGCCCAGCCCGATGCAGGCCACCGCCAGAATGACAATAACAACCTTTATTTTCATAACGCGCTTAATTTGGCCGCCCGCAGCGGGTTTGGCAAGCCTGCTTACTTGGCCGGATCCGGCGCGGTGGCCGGTGCATCGGCGGCGGCGGCCGCCTGGCTCGCCTGCGCCCGCTCGTCCATCGCCTTCAAAGTCGGATCCAGAATCTCCACGCCATCATCCGCCCGCAGCTTTTTGACGTAATCCGGCGCGAGCTTGGCGATCTTCTGCCGCGCGAGTCCGTCCTTGATGTCGGCCGCAGCGGTGGCGTAATCAATTTTCTTGGCCGGCGTCTTGTTGAGCAGCTTGATGAGATGGTAGCCAAACTGCGAGGTGACGATGTCGCTGACCTGGTTGTTGGTCAGGGCGAAGGCGGCGGATTCAAATTCCGGCACCATCTGGCCGCGCGGAAATTCCGGCAGTTCGCCGCCGTTTTCCTTCGAGCCGGGATCCTCGGAATACTGCTTGGCGAGCGTCGCAAAATCCTCGCCGGCGAGAATGCGCTTGCGCAGTTCCTCGATCTGCTTGCGCTTGGCGGCCACCGTGTTGGTGAGCAGGGACGAACGCGTGGCCGGATCAATCGTCATCAGCAAAATGTGCCGGACATGCGCCAGTTCCGGCTGTTCAAAATCCGCCGGATGCTGGTTGTAATAATCTTTCGCGTCATCGTCCGTGATGTTGATGTTCAACGAGCGCTTGAGCGCGGCCTTGGCGACGGCTTCCTGCGTGGCCTTGGCACGCAATTCATCCACCGTCATGCCGACCGCCGTGAGCTGGCGCTGGAACGCCTCCGGCGAGGCGAATTTTTTGAGCAGGTTCGTGTATTGCTGATCGGCTTCCAGCTTGCCGGCGGCCTGGTCGGCCGCGGTGGCGGTCTGCAACAGCACTTGAATCGTGATCAGCTGGTTCAGCACGGAAACGTCAAAATCCGGCGGCAGCTGCTGCCCCGCCCCGGCGGCGTTGGCCTTGGCGCCGGCGACCACCTGGTCCAGCTCGCTGCGTTTGATTTCGAAGCCCTTGCCCTTGGCAATTGCCGGGTCGCCAAACAAGGCGGCCATCGCGGTTTCGGGATTGGCATTGGTGCCCGCCGTCGCGGATTGCGTGGCTGCCTGCGTGGAAAACACACCGGCAACAAGCGCGGCGGAAAGGAACAATTTTAATTTCATTTGGTTCAATTGGACTGCCAAGTTTCGTTTCGGTTCAAATAACAGAGTTACAACTTTACCACTTTTACATTGGTGATGTCAGTGTCTTTTTTCAGTTCGTCCAGCACCGCCTGCGGCGGCTCGCTGTCCAGGCTCAGCACCGTCAGCGCCCGCCCGCCCGCCGTGTCGCGGCCCAGGCTCATGCTGGCGATGTTGACTTTGTGCTTCGCGAGCAGCGTGCCGAGCAGGCCGACGATGCCCGGCTTGTCGGCGTTGTTCAACAGCAGCAGCGTGCCCGTGACCGGGATTTCCACCGGCTGGCTGAACACCCGCACGATGCGCGGATTGTTTGGCGAACCAAAAAAAGTGCCGCCGGCCGAAACCAGTTTCCGCGCCCCGCTGAACGCCTGCACGTGCACCCATTCATTAAACGTCACCGGCTCGTCGGATTTTTTCTCCTCGACGGTGATGCCGATGCTCTGCGCCACGCTGCGGACGTTGACGTTGTTCACGTCCTTCAAATTGCTCGTGGACAAAAATCCGCGCAGAATTGCGCGCGTGACCGGATCGGTGTTTGGCAGTTGCCGCGCATTGCCGCCAAAAGTAATGTGCAGCTTGTCGGCGGTCGCTGGCGAAAGCTGCGCCACCAATTTGCCCAGCGCTTCGCCGAGCGGCAGATACGGCTTCACCTGCTCGTAGGTTTTCGCATCGAGATACGGCAGGTTCACGGCGTTGCGGACTTCGCCGGTGAGCAGATAGCCCGCGATGACTTCGGCGACTTCAATGCCGCATTTTTCCTGCGCTTCTTCCGTGCTCGCGCCGAGGTGCGGCGTGAGAATCAAATTCGCCTGCTTGCGATACGGATGATCGGCGGGCAGCGGTTCCACAGCAAAAACATCCAGCGCCGCGCCGGCCACTTTGTTGGATTCGAGCGCCGCGATCAAATCAGCTTCCGAAATAATTTCACCGCGCGCGCAATTCACAATTTTCACGCCGGGCTTCATTTTGGCGAACGCAGCGGCGTTAAGCATTTCCCTGGTTTCCTTTGTCACCGGCATGTGGACGGTGATGAAATCGGCCACGCGATAAACATCATCTACTTCCGGCGCGAACTCCGCGCCGATGGCTTTCGCGCGGTCTTCCGTGAGATACGGATCGTATGCCACGACCCGCATGCCGAACGCGATGGCGCGCTTGGCGACTTCCGTGCCGATGCGGCCCATGCCGAGCACGCCGAGCGTTTTGCCTTGCAGCTCGACGCCTTGAAATAATTTGCGGTCCCATTTGCCGGCAATCATCGTCGCCGCCGCCTGCGGCACTTTGCGCGCGAGCGAGAGCAGCATCGTGAAGGTCAATTCCGCCGTCGTCACCGTGTTGCCGCCGGGCGTGTTCATGACCACGACGCCGTGCTGCGTGGAGGCTTCGATGTCCACGTTGTCCACGCCGACGCCGGCGCGGCCCACGACTTTCAACTGCTTCGCGGCCTCGATGACTTTCTTGGTGACTTTGGTTTCCGAACGCACGACGAGCGCGGTCGCGTCGGCGACCAGCGGCAGCAATTCCGCCTCCGGCAGGCGTTTCGGCAGCACCACGACGTTAAATTCCGGCCGCTGCTGGAGCAGCGCGATGCCTTTGGGCGAGATGGGGTCACAAATGATGATTTTCATATTTAATCCAAAATGGGCGATTAGTTTAGTTTGCCAGGCCGCTTTGGTCAAACCGCGAATCCCGTTTTTTCACGTGATAAAATTCGCTGTGCGCCGGACAAAAATTGTTTATGCTCCCGCTCACGATGAGCAAGCTGTTGTTGATTGATGATGAAGAGGACGTGCGCTATTCCATCCAGCGGATTTTTGATTCGCCGGACGTCGAACTCGCCACGGCCGCCAGCGGCGAGGAAGGTTTGAAGGTCATTCCCAAGTTCAAGCCCGATCTCGTGCTGATGGATGTGCGCATGACCGGCATGACCGGCCTGGAAACTTTGCGCCGCATCCGGCAGAGCGATCCCAAGCTGCTGGTGATCTTGATGACCGCCTACGGCACCACGCAGACCGCCATCGAGGCGATGAAACTCGGCGCCTACGATTATCTGCTCAAGCCGTTCGACATCGCCAAGCTCAAGGAAGTCGTCGGCAACGCGCTCAAAGCCGCGCGCGACATGAAACAGGTCGTGTCGTATCAGCCGATGCTCGAATCGGAGGATTACGAACAGGGCATCATCGGTCGCAGCGGGCCGATGCAGGAAGTGTTCAAGCTCATCGGCCAGGTCGCCGCGAGCGACGCCACCGCGCTGGTCACCGGCGAAAGCGGCACCGGCAAAGAACTGGTGGCCCGCGCGATTTATCATCACAGCAACCGCAGCGAACAGCCATTTCTCGCCGTGAACTGCGCGGCGATTCCCGAACAGCTTTTGGAAAGCGAATTGTTCGGCCACGAAAAAGGCTCGTTCACCGGCGCGACCGTCCAGCGCATCGGCAAATTTGAGCAATGCAACCACGGCACGATTTTTCTCGATGAAATCGGCGACATGACGCCGCCCACGCAGACGAAAATCCTGCG
>Ga0181516_10001350_pt1 | contig 18940 bp, 16 predicted proteins | sample PEATcosm2014_Bin_25_FD_121104 | JGI IMG/M metagenome (GOLD analysis project Ga0181516, IMG submission 121104) | Peatland microbial communities from MTU Mesocosm Facility, Houghton, MI, USA - PEATcosm2014_Bin01_10_metaG | ecosystem: Environmental > Terrestrial > Soil > Wetlands > Peat | place... | reverse complement strand
CTTGAAAATACAGTTGCACCTTCCAGTCCGGGAACGCCCCGGGCAAATCCGCGCTGAGGAAGGGTTTGCCGGCGGGCTCCGGGATGCCCGCCACAAACTGGCCGGAAGCGTCCAGGATGCGATAGCCCGATTCCGTGCGCGCGAACGCGTCATGGTAACCTGCGAGGACCGACGCGAGCCCGGCATCGGACAGCAGCACCAGCACCGTCGCCGATGGCGCCCGGTGGCGGAGGGCGTACATTTGCTTTTCGTTGGGGCCGGCTTGAAAGAAGGTGTCGAGCTGTGTGTCCGCCGGGTGCGACGATTCCGCGGCAGCCAGGGAGCAGTCCTCGGCGGCGGCCAGCTTTTCGAGTTCGGCCGTGGCGGCCGTTTCCGCGGGAAGACCGGAATGTTTCACAGCCTCGAGAACCTTTTTCGCGATGAAAAGATTTTGATTCGCCGGCAGCAGGGCGCGGTCGCCCGCGGGATTATAAAGATCCTGGCTCAAGGCGCCGACGGCACGCTGAAAGATTTCGGCGTGCGCTTGCGACCGGGCGGTGTCCTTGAGCAGTGACAGCAAATAGAGGCGGGCGTTTTCGATGGCGAGGAGCAGTGCCGGATCGGGCTGGTCGGGCAGCTCGACAAAGGCGGCCTTCTGACACGCTTCAACCGCTTCCGGCGTCCGGCCCAGCCTGGCGAGGCAGCGGCTCTGGCCCACGCGCGCCAGGACGGCCACGCGCGGATTGAGGTCAGTGGCGGCCCGGCTGTAAAGTTGCGCCGCCCCGGCATAGTCGCTTTTGGCGAACTCCTGCTGCCAGGCATCGGCCAACGGGCTGTCCGATGCTGCGCCGCTTTCCGCCGGATCAGCCGACCCCGGATACACCAGGGTTCCATCCGCGTCCCAAATGACCGCGCCCTGGAAATTCTCCTCGAGCACCAGCCGGCGGAACACGCCGTACGGATTGGGGGACGGTTGGATTTTGTCGAGCGTGGCGAGCCGGGCCGCGCAAAGCGACTTGGTGGCGGCGGTGGCGTCGTCGAGCTTGTCCTGGTAAAGCGCGGCGAGCTTTTGCTGGACCACCAGCCGCTCGTTGGCGATGACCCGGCTCATGAACCAGAGCAGGCTCACCGTGGGCAGCAGCAACGCCACCGCGAGCAGGACCGCCCACTGCAACTGGTTACGCCGGGTGATGAAACCGCCGCCGAATTTCAAAGAGGTTTCCTTTATTGACCGGTGGCAAGACCCTTGATCTCGCCCTCGGACAGAGCGTAGTCATAGATCCGGACGTCGTCAATCAGGCCGTCGAAGGAGCGGCCTGTTCGTTCCGCGTTTTCGCCGATGAGGACCTCGGCATCGTTCCGGGAAATGCCGCTCGTCCACGGCTGGGTTGAATCGAGCTTGCCGTCAACATAGACGCGCATGGTGCTGCCGTCGTAAACCCCGGCGACGTGGTGCCATTCGCCGGGCGTCAGATCGGTCGAACCATTCACGCCGTCGGTATGGTCGTAGTGATTGACGGAGAAGTGAATCTTCCGGTCCTGGTTGAAGGTGGACAATCGCCAGGCGCTGTCACCCTTCGTCACGATGGCCATCCATTTGGAGGGGACGGAGTGAATGTTCACCCACGCGGCCAGGGTGAGCTGGCCGGCGCAGTCGAACGCGGATTTATCGGCGATCTTGACGTAGCTGCCGGTGCCGTCGAGAGCGACGGCACCGCCAACCCTGCCTTGCGCCCACCGGGCATGGCCGATCAGGGTGCCGTCGTGGTTCCCCCCGCTGCTGTCCTTGGCGCTGGTGCCCTGGGTTTCATCAAATTTCCACCAGCCGACCAGTCCGGCGAGTTCGGCGTTTCCGAACTCCTGCGGATTGGTCCAGGCCAGGTCGTGCGTGTCGTGCCAGGAGATTTTGGCTTCGCGTTTTCCGTTTCCCTGGTTGTCGTTGACGTGGACGTCCAGGCCGATTTTTGCGCCGGTGGAAGGCACGGTTCCCAGCGTGGACCAGGGGAACGCGATTTCCACACGGTAGCCCTTGTCCGTCGTGACCAGCGCGTAATGGACGCCGTTGGTCTGGCTGTGCTTGCTCTCCTGCATCGCCGGGGCGGTCCGGTCCCAGTTGAACAAGTATTGATAATCCGTGTCGCCATATTCCGTGGATTTGCCGTCCTTCGCGTCAATATAGACTTCGACGCTGTCACTTTCCCACGCCTTCAAGGCCGGGTCGTGAGTCAGGGTGCTGTCGGTCACGTCCACGAGCAGGTAAAGATTGTTCTTGTCCCACAGGCCGCGGTATTCCGCGGTGCAGTGTTTTCCAGTGGGCGAATCAATGAGAACATTCGCAATCTGGAATGGATGGGCGGAATTCCAGGCGTCGTCCATGCTGCCGTCAATTCTTGGCGGCCGGGCGGCCGGGCTGATGGTGGCGGCGGTTTGCTGGCGCAGATGCCTGGCCGCGGACTCGCCGCGGGCCTGGTCCCGGATCTGGCTGAATTGCGTCATGGGCCCGAGCACCTGGTTGAGCGGCGGTATCCCGACCACGTCCGCGTTCACTGTGAACGAGTCCGGCTGTTCGTCCGAGAGGATCTGCAGGGCGGTGGCATCGGCGGCGCGGGCAAGTTGCTCGAAGCTGTCGTTCAATTGTTTAAGGTGTTCCGCGTCCAGGGACTTGGTGTCCACCTGGGGTCCAATGAGACGCATGACGCCGCCGGCATTGACCAGGAGCAGCTTGCTCGTGGTGGGGGCGATTAAGTTGACGGCGTCATGCAAAGGACCCGAGTCGACAATGGACGCGTGTTGGGTGACGGCGTCGGCGGCATCGGCGATGACTTCTGAATTGAGCGAAAGGAGGGTGATGCCCTTCGCCTGCTCCATATAGATAGTGAGAGGCTGCGGGGCGTTCACGGCGATTTGATAACGGCCGGGCGCGGCATCGCTCTGCCCGGCGGACATGACGCCCAGCACGGTCTCCAGGAGCTGGCGCGTCTGGGCGGGGTTGCGGCTGGTGATGGTCATGCCGAGGCGGCCAAGCATCACTTGGGGCATGGGCGGGCGGGCCTCGTCACCCTTGGCGGGCATGGCAAAAACGGTGATCTGCTCGATGTTCGCGAAGATTTCCCGCCCGACATCAAGGCCGGTGAGGCTTTGGATTTGGGACCGGACCTTTTCCGTCTGCGCCGGGTCCGTCTGGCTCAGGGAAAAGCTGGCGACGGCGACGGCCCCGGCCGGCACGGCCTGGAGCGCGGCCTTGCTGATATTGGGGGTGCGAACCAGGTCATACGCGAGGCAGTGATGGCCGTCCTTGAAATAAATCCCGGCCTGCAGCCCGACGCGGTTGGACTCGATGGATTCCGTCACGATCAAATCGTCGATGTTGGTAAAATCAAAGAGCGCGTTGGCCTTGAGGAATCCCGGGGGGACATTGCCGGGAGGCATCAGTTTCATCACTTGCGTGTAAACCTCGCCCGCGTTGGCCCAGATGGTCTGCGCATTCTTCTGTCTCTGAATCTTGTCCAGCTTCTGAAAGGACCGGTTGCTCGAGGCAAGCGTCGGCTCGGAGCCCGCGTGTTTGTATTGTTTCACGCTCCACTGAAGCTGCTCCGGCGGTTTGGCGATGATGATGACCGTGTCGTCGTAGGCCGCGGCCACGGCGCCGCCCTTGAAGTTGACGGTTTGCATGCCTTCGATCTCCCCGCCCGGCGTGCCCGCCATGCCCAGGCCGGCCAGGATCAACCCCCGCAGGGCGTCGCTCCGGCCCGGATACAGGACGGCGACGAACGGCGGGTTGTTCGGGACGATGCTGGTGATGCCGATGGCGGAGCCGCGGATTTTTTTGAATTCAGCCATCATGCTGGGATTGAGCAGCGCGGCCATCATGTCGCCGGGCGATTTTTGGCCGGGGTTGCCCGCCGATTTGCCGATGGCGGCGAGCGGGTTTTCGTACGGCGTGCCCTTGAGCATGGCCAGGACGGTCTCGATCTGCCGCCCGGGGCTGCCGAACTCCACATACACGAGGGTGCCCGGCGGCATCAGCGCGGCGGGGTCGAAATCCGTCAGGTCATCAAGCACGGGCCGGGCTTTTTCGATGAGATCAGCCTGGCCGGGATGGTAGGCGACGAGCTTTTCGAGCGCGGCGCGGGCGGACGCGTCGTCCTTGATTTTGAGATAGCACATGCCCTGGCGATAGAGCGCCTGCGCCACCTGGTTTTCCGTCGCCGAACTGTTCGCGATGATGTCGCCGTAGATTTTGATGGCGGCATTGATGTTGCCGTCCACCTCCTCGGCATAGAGGCCCTGCTGCAACAACTCGCTGGTGGAGGCGGCGCGGGCGGGGGTGCACGTCAAGGCCGCCGCGGTCAGCAGCAGGCCGATGGTGAAGCTGGCGAATTTTTTCATGGTTGTTTGTGGTTGGAGTTGGATTGATTGTTTTCGGGCGAAACCGGGTTGGCGGAAGGGCCCTGCCAGGCGGCTTGTTCAATGGCGCGCAACCGGCGCAGGAGGGAGCGGTTGCCGGGCGTGACGGGGATGCGCAACGAGGGCGCGGGGTCGGCATGCAGCCGCGCGCTGCGCCAGACGGCCGCGACAGAAGTTTCAAGGTTGGCGTGCATTTTCTTTTTCGTTTGGTTCGAGCCGGACATTAGCAAACATCTTGTTTTACTGCGCACACAATAGGAAATGATTGTTACCGTTCTGCTACCGTCCCGTCTTTTTATCGACAAAAGGAAAGGGGCGGATGCGCCGGATTTTGGTGCGGGAGCGGCAAGGGAGGGGGTGTTGGTTTGCCAAGACAGAACAAAAAGAGGGCAAACTGGAAGACAAAGCCGGACGAAGGGAAACGGATTGCGATATTAGGAAACCAGGAAAGCAGGAACGGAAACGGCTTCCGCCGGGGCACAGTCGTTGATTTGTTGAAACGTTGAATGGCGAGATTTCCTACGTCCAAGGCGGCCGGAAATCCAACGCATGGCAAGACTGGCCGGCGGACCGATCAATGCCCACCCAGCAGCCGAAACAATTCATCAGCAAGACCGATTATCACAGTGGCGAGGCCGATGACCGCAACCCGATCCAATTTAGATTTTCGCCATGCCCGAACGCCTCATTTAAAGGACTCCCGATATAAATGTCATCCTCCTCCGCAATATAAACCTCGCCACAAGCAATCGCACCACGCAACGGAATACGCTTTGCGAGGTTGAGGTTTACGATCCAGCGCGCCGCTTGCTCAATTTGGAAGAATGACGCAGTATTGTCATCTGAAGAGTAAATTAAAAACGTGTCTGAAAAGCACTGAAGAAGCAGACGAGGCTGTTTGCGGATTTGATCTGCAACAATCTCTCGACATTGAAAATACCAGTGTACTGTCTCAACGATTCCGTGGCATTTCAGACGTTCTTTAAAACCGAGGATGTCGAAATAACAGACCCACCGCTTTTGGCACTTTTGAGGGTTGAAGAAGTTGAAAGCCGTTTTCATGCAGATTCTAGCAGGCTGAATACTGGCTCTGTGGCCAAGATTCTGCAATGATGATTTCGGCCTTCACGAACCTTGGTCCCTGATTCGGGCGTCTGCGAGAAAGCCCACAATCTTGATGACAAATCGAGCAGTTCAGGGCTACCTGAGGTGTTGCCCTGGGCTCTCATATTGCTGGCTTCCAGGCCTCAGGATTTGAGAAGCCAGGGACGCGGGTGGAACGCGTCCCTACCGCGATGCACCAGGTGTCAATGGCGATTTGACAAACTCGGGATTTGATATAGGGTCTTGGGCGACGGTGATGGTGAGGAGGACGGCCTGAATAAATCGGGTCGAAACAGACAACTGAAATATGATGAATTGCGAGCAGGCGAAGCCTGTGCCCGGTTTGAAAAAGACGCGGGGCGCGGGGCCAATCGAATGCGGAATTCGAAGTGCCCCGAGTAAAGGCCCGCGGGGTAAACTTGAGTGCGGAATGGGGGATGGTTTCTCGCGAAGAACGCGAAGAACGCGAAGCGAGGACGAGGGGGAGAACGAGGATGAGGGGTCGATCAGGTGATTTTATGCGGCAAGAAAATTGGATACGCGGCAATACGCGAACTGTTAGGCGGCAATACGCGGCAAGGAATTGGGTCATCGTCCGCGTATTGCCGGGTATTGCCGGATATTGCCGCGTAGTGGGACCTGGGGAAAAAGTTGATAGATGGGAGTTGATGGTTGAGAGCCACAAAAATCGGAGTGCCCCGCCCTGCCTTCGGTCCGCTTTGGTCCGCATAAGTCCGCCTGGGACCGCCTGGGACCGGATAATTTTTTTTCTTCGCGCGCAAAATCCGGGGAAAATCGAGGACGACGACGAGAACGAGGACGACGGGAGCAGAGTTGGACGCGGACTGATAAAGCGGTTGACGGTGGCGGCGGGTTCTCCGCAAAATGCCTCCGGCCGGCAAAGTCGCGGCCAATGACGGCGACGGCATTGAAACTTGATACGAAAGAACTCTTACCATGAATCTTGACACTCTGTATTCGGAATTGACGTTGAAAACCAAAACGAAGGTCGTCCTGCTGGTGCTGGACGGCTTGGGCGACATCGCCACGCGGGAGCAGGGCTTCATGACGCCGCTCGAGGCGGCGAAGACGCCGAACCTGGACGCGCTGGCCCGCGAGGGCGCGCAGGGCCGGATGCTGCCGCTCGCGCCGGGCATCACTCCGGGCAGCGGTCCCGGGCATCTGGGTTTGTTCGGTTACGATCCTCTGGAGTTCCAGGTGGGCCGCGGCGTGATCGAGGCGCTGGGCCTGGGCCTGGAGTTGAAGGCGGGCGACGTGGCGGCGCGCGCGAATTTTTGCACGCTCGACGGGAAGGGCATCGTCACCGACCGCCGCGCGGGGCGGATTGAAACGGATGTGTGCGAGGAATTGTGCGCGATGCTGGCGAAGAAGGTGAAAAAAATCGGCTCGACGGAGGTGATCATCAAGGCGGGCAAGGGGCACCGGTTTGTGGTGGTGTTCCGCGGGGAGGGGCTGGAGGGGCCGTTGACGGACGCCGACCCGCACCACGAAGGCGCGCCGATTCCCGAGTCCAAGCCGGTGGACGAGCATTCGGCGAAGGCGCAAAAGGCGGCGCAACTGGTGAAGGAATTTTACCAGGCGGCGCTGCCGGTGATTGCGAAGAAGAAGCCCGCGAACGGTTTCTTGATGCGCGGCATCGCGCACCAGCCGCACATTCCGCTGTTCGCGGAGCGCTACCAGTTGAAGCCCGCGTGCATCGCGGTTTACCCGATGTACAAGGGCCTGGCGCAACTGGTCGGCATGGCCAAGCTGGAGGGGCCGCAAACCATCGCGCAGCAGTTCGAGCGTTACCTCGCGGAATACGACCACTACGATTATTTCTTCATCCATTACAAATACACAGACATGCACGGCGAGGACGGCAATTTCCCGGCGAAGAAAAAAGCGATCGAGGAAGTGGACGCCGCGCTGCCCATTCTGCTGAAGAAAAAACCGGAGGTGCTGGTGGTCACGGGCGATCATTCGACGCCGTGCGCGGTGAAGGGCCATTCGTGGCATCCGCAGCCGGTGCTGCTCACGTCGCCGCTGTCGGGCTCGGACAAGCTGGAGCGTTTCACGGAGACGGGGGCGAACAGCGGCTCGCTGGGGGTGTTCGAGGCGAAGTATTTGATCCGGCTGATGCAGGCGAACGCGCGGATGTTCGACAAGTTCGGCGCGTGACCGGCGCGGAACAAAATATAATCCTGAAAATAAGTCTGGCCAGAGCCGGAATTTATGGCTTAATCAAACTCAATGAGCTCGAATCGAAAATTGATGGGAGGTGATTTTCATGGCAGCTAAGAAAAAGAAAAAAGCAGCGAAGAAGAAAAAGTAGTTCAGTAATCGCCGGGATGAAACGCCCGGTCCGCCCGACGGGCCTTTCATCCCCGCGGAATCCGACCAACCCTGCCCACCCGCCGCATGGCCAGACTGGTTTTTGACATCGAGACTTCCGCGCTGCCGCTGGAGAAGTTTGACGAGGCGCAGCAGGAATATCTTTTCCGGGAACTGGAAAAGATCCCGGACGAAGGCGCGCGCGCGGCGCGGCGCGTGGAAATCCACCGCCAGTTCAACCTCTGGCCCTTCACCGCGCAGGTGGTGTGCGTGGCCATGCTGAACGCGGAGACCGCGCGCGGGCAGGTCCTGTTCACGGCGGAAGATTTCGAGGAGGAGGCGGGTGCCGGGCCGGTGGAGTTCGTGCCCTGCCCCGACGAGGTGGAATTGCTCACGGCCTTTTGGGACGTGGCCCGCCATTATGACACCATTGTGACGTTTAACGGCCGCGGCTTCGACGTGCCGTTTCTCTACCTGCGTTCGGCCCTGTTGAACGTGCCGGTTTCGCAGAAAAACTGGCTGGGCTACCGCTACGCCACGGAGCCGCATTGTGATCTGGCGGAACAACTTACGTTTTATGGCGTCAGTGGCCGCGAAGGGGCGGCGCGGCGGTTCAACCTGGATTTTTATTGCAAGGCATTTGGCATCGAATCACCCAAGAGCCACGGCGTCACCGGCATGGACGTAAACGATTTGCTCGCGGCCGGTAAACGCCGGGAAATCGCCGAGTATTGCCTGCGCGACGTCCAGGCCACCGTGCTCCTGCACCAGATCTGGAAGGAACGCCTCGCCGGGGTCAAGTGACGCGCCCATGAAGAGCGAGGCTGGCACAAGCAAGGGCGCGCCGGGCGAAGTCCTGGTCTGCTTCGCGATGAAGGAGGAGGCGGGCGCGTTCCGGAAAATCGCGGCGCAAAAGCCGGCGGTCTCCCTTCTCCTGACCGGCATCGGCCCGCGGAATGCCGCGAAATCGGTGCGCGAGTTTCTCGCAAACAAAACTCCGGCGCGGGTCCTCACCTGCGGTTTTGCCGGCGCGCTGATTCCCGGTCTGCCGATCGGCGCAGTCGTTTTTGAAACGGACGATGCCCCGCTGCGCGAAGCATTGACGGCGGCGGGCGCGCGACCGGTGAAGTTTCATTGCGCGGACCGCGTCGCCACGACCACGCGCGAGAAGCAGGAGTTGCGGCGAAGCACAAACGCCGACGCCGTCGAAATGGAATCCGGAATCATCGCCGGCATTTGTCGGGAGCGTCATCTGCCCTGCGCGACGGTGCGGGTGATTTCAGACGCGGCGGATGAAGACCTGCCGCTGGATTTCAACCGGCTCAGCAAACCGGACCGGAGCCTGGACTACGGCAAGCTGGCCTGGGCGGTGGCGAAATCGCCGCAAAAAATCGGCGCACTGCGGCGGTTGCAGCGGCAAACGAAGTTTGCGGCGGCCGAACTGGCCGCGGTGCTGGCGCAGCTCATCTGAGCGGCGATTCGACCGGGGCGGCGGCGGAAACCACGGGCGGCCTGGGCTTGGCATGTTCGCTGTAGCTGATGAAGCCCGCGCCAATCACGATCAAGATCACGCCAAACCAGCGGGTGAGCGAAACTGTTTCCCCGAGAAAAATCATCGCGGCAAAAGTGGCGAACACAAAGCTCAAGCCCGTGAGCGGCCAGAGAAAGCTGATGTCGCTGCGGGACATGAGAATCAGCAGGCAGCCGAAAAAGAGCGCCTCGAAAAGCACGCCCAGCAGGATTTGCGGGCTGGTCGCGCCGGATTTCACGACGCGGAGGACCTCCCCGGCGGTGACGCCGTTCATGTCGCCGATTTGCGTCATGCCCTTTTTCAGCAGCACCACGCCGGTCGATTCGAAGACAAGTCCGATGATGAGAATGAGCAACAGTTTAGTCATATTACAGGTCCTGGTAGCGGATTAGCTTGATGCCGAGTTCCTGCGCGGCGGCTTTGACCCGCGGGCTGACCAGGGCGTCAAGCTCATGGATAAATTCATCCAGCGACGGGTGCGAGTAAAGCTCGGAATCGCCCGCCGGCAGGCGCGGCAGCAACCGCAGGACGTAGGTTTCGTCCACGCGGCCGTTCTGCAGCAGGCCGAACACGCGCCGCGCGTGGCGGATGCCGCGCGCTTGCAATCCGCGCCGCGCCCGGTTGGACAGGCACAGATAAATGAAGGCGTGCGTGGCGCGATATCCCCAGGCGCCGGAGGCCAGCCGCGCGTTCAACCAGAACGGGTCCCGCGTCAGGCGCAGGCGGCGGATGCCGAGTTGACCGGCTTCCGCCATGAGGATGCGCAGGATGGTGGGATGCAGATGGAGATGTTGATGGCCGTTCACATGGTCGAGCGGCAGGCCGGTCGCGTGAAACTTTTCGAATTGCGCATGAATTTCGCGGCGCAAAGGTTCGCGCAATTCGCGCCGGAAAAAATAATTCCAGCCGACGGCCGCGGGGCGGCCGCCAAATTCGCCGCGGGTGTTGACGAGGCCGGGGATTTTTTCCGGCGGCAGCGTGGCGCGTCCGCACGAGAGCGTGAGATGCAGGCCCGTGCCGAGCCGCGGATGTTCCTTCGCGAGCCTGACCGCCTCCGCAAACGCCGGCTCGCCCACCATCAGGCTGGCGGTCGTGAGGATGCCGTTCACATGCGCCCGGATGACGGCGTCGTTGATCCCCGGCGACCGGCCGAAATCGTCCGCGTTGACGATGAGCCGCCGCGGAGCCTCAGGGCGTTCCATAGGCGGGGGCCATCGTGCCGGACGCCAGCCACAGCCCGGTGCGCAATATCAGCAGAAGCTTCTGGCCCTTGTTCAACCGGGCCGGTTTGGGGCCGAACACATCAAATTGCCGCCGCTCAAGTTTTCGCAGCAGCCGCCAATAAACCGAGCCCATCAGCACGGCCGTTGCCATGGAGCGACGGTCCTCGGCCGGGAGGGTGAGGCGGGCATGCTGATAAAAATGCCGCGCACGTTGCGCCACTCCCGCCGCCAGCGCGCGAAACCGCGGCGTATATTGCAGACGCAGGATTTCCTCGGGGAGCACCTGGTGCCGCGCCAATTCGGAGAGCGGCAGATAGATGCGCCCGCGCTCGGCGTCGGACCGCACGTCGCGGAGAATGTTGGTCAACTGCAGCGCCTTGCCCAGGTAAACGGCGTAATCACGGCAGGCCGGATTCCGGTAACCGAATACTTCAATGCTGAGCAGCCCGACGACGGAGGCGACGCGGTAGCAATACAATTCCAGTTCCGCGTAATCCGCATATCGTTTGATGTCCAGGTCCATCTCGACCCCCTTGAGGAGTTCATCAAACAATTCGAAACGCAGGTGGTGGCGCTGGATGAAGGGCTGCAATTCCTGGTTGACGGGAAACTGCGGCCGCGCGCCATCGCAGGCGAGCCGGACATCCGCGCGCCAGGCCGCCAGCCGCTCGCGGCGGGTTTCGACCGGAATCGATTCCTCGTCCGCCACGTCGTCCACTTCCCGGCAGAACGCGTACAGCGCCGACATGCCGTCGCGTTTTGGCCGGGGCAGGAGGATGAAGGCGAGCGCGAGATTGGAGGCGCTCTTCCGGGTGATCGTCCGGCTGGCTTGCATGGAAGAATCAATACGCCGGCGGGGGCGTGGACTCCTTGTCGCGCACGGGCGGCAGGCCGCGGGTTTCGGCGAGGGTGGGATTGAGCGGCTTGCGTTGACGCCGCCGTTTGGTGCGCCGCTTCTCGCTTCGCTCGGGAGCAGAAGCGGTGGCATTGCCATTCCTGGCCGGAGCTCCATTGTCCGACTTCCAATGATGGCGCGCCCGCGGACGGCGTGAAGTCCCCCGGAAAAAGGCGGCCCAGATGAAGACCGCGAGCACCATGAGCACGAGCAATATGCAGTAAATGATTGTCGAGTGAAACGCCAGCGTCCGGAGCAGGCTTTGGCCGAGAAAAAGGGCGGGGCAGTTCATGTTGGTCAAGGGTTGGAGCGAGCCGGTTTCACGAGGGGGCATCCTTTTCGCCACGCGCTCCGGATTCCTCCTCCCCTTCGTTTTCCAGGGTGATGTTCAATCGTTGCATCCGGTAGCGCAGGGCATGCCGGCTGATTTTCAGGCGCTCGGCGGTCCGGGTCAGGCTGAAGTGGTTTTGTTCAAGCACGCCGTTGATCAGCTCGCGTTCGAAGCCGGCCATCATTTCGTCGAGCGACCCGCCCGCGACCGCCTTCGGGCCGCCGGCGCCCTTTCGCAATCCCGTTTCGATCTCAAAATCCGGCAGGCTGGCGGGCTGGATTTCGTCCGTCGTCTCCAGGATCAGCGCCCGTTCGATGACGTTTCGCAGTTCGCGCACGTTGCCCGGCCAATGATGTCCCGCCAGCTTCTGCTGGGCCGCGCGGGAGATCTTCTTTGCCGGCTTCTTGACGCTGGGGCTGAAGTGCTTGAGGAAATGCTCGGCCAGCAGGAGCACGTCCTGTCCGCGCTCGCGCAGGGGCGGGAGCCGGAACTGCACGACGTTGAGCCGGTGGAAGAGGTCTTCGCGAAATTCGTTCTGCTTGATGGCCTCGATGATGTCCCGGTTGGTCGCGGCAATCAACCGGACGTCCACCCGCAGTTCCTGCGTGCCACCCACGCGGGTGAAGGTGCCGTCCTCCAGAAACCGCAGGAGCTTGGCCTGCAGCGGGCGGCTCATGTCGGCGATTTCATCCAGGAATATCGAACCGCCGTCGGCTTCCTCCACGCGGCCGTTTTTCTGTTTCAGCGCGCCGGTGAACGCGCCCTTTTCATGGCCGAAAAGTTCGCTCTCAAGGAGGGTCTCCGGGATGGCGGCGCAGTTGATGCGGATATAATTGGCCTGCCGGCGTTCGCTCAGGCAATGGAGCGCTCCGGCCACCAGTTCCTTGCCCGTGCCGCTCTCGCCCAGGATGAGGACCCGCGCGTCGGTGGGCGACACGGTCTGGATCATCTGGCGCAACTCGCGCATGCCCGTGGAAGCGCCCACGATTTGCTCAAGCCGGTAGGTCTCGTTGGCGCGGTCCAGCAGGGCGGCGTTCTGGCGCAGGAGGCGGTGGCGTTCGGCGCACCGTTCCAGCGCGTGCAACAATTCCTCCGGCGCAAAAGGCTTGGCCACGTAATCGAACGCGCCGGACTTGATTGCTTCCACGGCGAGCTTGGGCGTGGCGTAGGCGGTGATCATCAGCACGGGCAGTTCCGGCCAGCGGGTGTGCACCTTGCCCAGCAGTTCGTAGCCGCTCATCCCGGCCCCCAGGCGGGCGTCGGTGATGACCATGAAGAAATCCTCCTCGGCGAGCAGTTCGAGTGCCTGCTCGGCGGATTCCGCCGCGCGGACGCCGTAACCCTCGTCGCTCAGCACCGTTTTCAACGAAAGACGCATGTTCTTTTCGTCGTCCACGATCAGCACCGGTGGCAGGGAGGCTTTCATCAGGCCGTTTTAATCAAGGTCTTCGCCGGGAAAGCTATCACGAAACGCGCGCCTTTTCCAAGCTCAGATTCAACCCAGACGTCCCCACCGTACAGCTCCACGTTATGTTTTACAATGGCCAGCCCCAGGCCGGTGCCTTTTTCCTTGGTGGTAAAGTACGCCTCGAACACCTTGTCCTGCTTGTCCGCCGAGATGCCCGGCCCGTCGTCCTCAATCACCACCTCCACCAGCCCGTCATCGGGCGACCGCGCGTGGACATGGATGTTGCCCTGGCCTTTGAGCGCCTCCCGGGCGTTTTGCAGCACGTTGACCAGCACCACGGAAAAGTGGTTTCGCTGCATCAACAGGGCGGGCAGGTTCGCGCCGTAATGGCGGTGGATTTGAATTTCATAGGTGGTTCCGGGGGGGAAGACCTCGGCGATGGCCCGGTCCAGGTCCTCGCACAGGTCGAGCTTCTCCACCCGGCCTTCGCTCAATTGCGCGTAACCCATCAACTGCGTGATGATGCGGTCGGAACGTTCAATCTCCTCCCGGATGATCCCGATCTGCTGGCTGACGTCGTTCCGGCCCTCCTTCAACCCGCGATGCAGGCTGAAAGCCGCGTTGTTGATGATGCCCAGCGGATTCTTCAGTTGATGGGCGATCTCGGCGGCCAGCCGGCCGGCCGCCCGGAGTTCGTCATTGCGGGCGGAGGATTTCCGGGCCTCCTCCTCTGACATCCGCTGGCGGAAGGAAAGCAATTGCACGCCGTAGCAGGAGGCGGTCATCAACACCAGGATGATCAGGCGCAATATGAACGACTCCGTTCCCGGTTCGGCGACAACATTTTGAGTTTGGTCGAGCGACGTGTCCCCCATGAATTCCTGTTCGCGGGGACGCAGCTTCGCGATGTCATTGGGGTAAGCGTCATAAAGCAGCGCCCGGTTCAACCGCATCATGTTGGTCGCCGAGTAGCCGTGGGCAAGAAGGGTGGCGGTTGGCTTGGAGATCGTGACGCCGGCGAAGCGCCGGGGGTCGTAGAGCGGCCCGTTGGTCATGATTTGATTCAGGTCCGCCGCCAGGGCCTGTTGGCCGAGTTCCACGGAGACTTCCGGCGGGGGTGCGCCGTTGTTGGTGCCGAGATCGCGGTTGGTCAGATAACTGGACAGGAGGTAATGGGTGATGGGCGAGAGCCGCGCGGCCAGGTACCGCGAGACTTCGTCGTCGTTCGATGGATGTTCGAGCCTGGCGGCGAAAGAACGGACATTAATGATGTCGTTCTTGGCCAGTTTGGAAGGAGTCCGCTGGGGCGGCGGGGGCAGGACGAGGTCCGTTTCACCGAGGCTGATATTGATGATGCCGGCGGCGAGATAGCATGCGCAGAGCGAAAGATTGAGGACGATCTGGGGGGTGGCGAGGGGAATGCTCAGGGCATTGATGACAATCAGGCCGGGAAAGACCCAGAACAGATTGCTTCCAAAGCCGCCGGTTTCCGCGGTCAGGCCGGCGAGCAGCAGGCCATCCACCAAACCCACGGTGAAGACGACCCACGGCACCAGCCGGTGCGGGAAGCGCCGCAGCACCAGCAATGTCGCCGCGAGCGCATTGAAAATAATGTAGAAAATGAAGAAGCTTTGGAGAGATTCCAGGGCCGCTTCCCGGGGCGAAGGCACCGAATCCGGGAACGACGCGGAGGTGAACTCGAGACGTCCCAAGGGGAAGAGGTAGTAAAAAACGACCGCCATCAGCAGCAGCTTGACCGGCAGAACGATGTTGCGCTGGATCGCCAGGATGCGCGTCGCGTGCTGCGACGGATCGGGAACGGGCATGGCCAGCACTTTGGGCAGCCATTTCGGCTTATGCCAGCGGATGGGATTCATAGGTGGTTCCCGAAATTCGCGCGCACCCCGCTACGCAAGCAAATCCACGGCGCGCCGCGTCACCGCCTCGACGGGCCAGAGCCTGCCCAAACCCTCGTAACCGCACGAGAGCAGGCCTTCCTCGGGACCGATGAATTCTGCCCCCCGCGCCTTGAGCGCCGCCACATTCTCCTGCGTGGCGGGATGCAGCCACATTTTGCCGTTCATGGCGGGAGCGATCAGCAATCTGGCCCGGGGGTTCAGCGCGAGCGCGATGCAGCCCAGGGCGTCGTCCGCCAGCCCGTGCGCCAGCTTCGCCAGCGCGTTGGCCGTGGCGGGCGCAATGAGCAGGAGGTCCGCCTCATCCGCGAGTTTGATGTGGGCCGGCTTCCAATCGTCGGCTTCATCGAACAAATCGGTCACGACGGGGTTGCGGGAAAGTGTTTTGAGCGGCAGCGGCGTGATGAACCTGAGCGCGCTGGCCGTCATCACCACATGCACATCGCAACCCGCCTTGGTCAACTGGCTGGCCAGGTCCGCCGCCTTGCAGGCCGCAATCGAACCGGTCACCCCCAAAACTATGTTTTTTGTCCCGCTCATGGATGCCTCTTTCCTCGAGGCCACCACGATTTTAACCCGGTTTGGCCCGCTTTGGCAAAGAGATTAGCGCCCGCCCGTCCCCGGCGGATTTGTCTCAGATGACCAGCGGCGGCAGGCGTTTGACCCTCATTTTTTCGGCCTCCAGCACCGCTTGCATCCGGCGCAGGTCCTCGCGGATCGAGGTGCTGATGATGAGATAATCGAAATTCTTCCACTGGGCGATCTCCTGGCGCGCCACGCCCAGGCGCTTTTGAATCACCGCCGGCGAATCGGTGCCGCGCCGCTTGAGCCGCGCTTCGAGTATTTCCAAGGATGGTGGCGTGAGGAACACCTGGACGAGCGTCTGCTTCAGTTCCGCGTCGTCCTGCGCCCGCTCGCGGATGGTGGCCGCGCCCTGCACGTCCACGACGAGCAGGACGTCCCGGCCCTGGCGCAGCTTGCCGAGGATCTCGGATTTCAAGGTGCCGTAGCTGTTGCCGAACACGGTGGCGTGTTCCAGGAAATTGCCGGCCTGTACGCGCTTTAGGAAGGAACCCGCGTCCAGAAAATAATAATCCACGCCGTCCTTTTCGCCCTTGCGCGGGGCGCGCGTGGTGCAGGTGACGGCGCGGGTCAGCGAGGGGTTGGCGGCCAGCAGCTTCTTGGCGAGCGTGGTCTTGCCGCCGCCGGAGGGCGCCGAAAGGACGACCAGCAGGGGATGGGAATTGGGCCCGCTCATGCGCGCGTCTATTCCACGTTCTGCGCCTGCTCCCGGAATTTTTCCAGTTCGGTTTTCAAAGTCACCACGGCGCGCGAAATCAGGCTGTCGTTCGCCTTGGAACCGATGGTGTTGATTTCGCGGTTCATTTCCTGCGCGAGAAAATCCAGCACCCGGCCCACCGGCTCGCCCGAGGCCAGGCAGTCGTCAAACTGCTGGAAATGGCTTTGCAACCGCGTCAATTCCTCCGAGATGTCCGAGCGGTCGGCGAAATAAACGACCTCCTTGAGGAGGCGGTCGTCATCCGCGGCGGGCCCGGGCACGCCGGCGTCCTTGACGCGCTGGATCAGTTGTTCGCGGTAGCGTTCCTGGACCAGGGGCGCCTGTTTGCGGACGTGCGCCGTGCTTCTCCGCATGGCGGCCACCCGTGTGGCGAGGTCCTTGGCGAGATGCGCGCCCTCCCGCTGGCGCATTTTCAGCAAGGTGCGCAGCGCCTGTTCCAGCGCCTTCTCCACCGCCGGCCAGAAATCCTCGGCCTCGGCCGGTTCGTCGTCGGTTTCAAAAACACCCGGCGCGCGGGCCAGCAGATCCAGCGTCACCGGGCCGGCCAGCTTGAGTTCGCGGGCGAGCCGGTTGAGTTCGCGGACATAGGCGCGGGCGAGCGGGGCGTTGAGACGGACGCGCCCGGAGCTTTGGCCGTCGGCGGCGTGAAGAGTGACGCGCGCGGTGATGCGGCCCCGGGCGACGAGCTTGTTGATGGCATCGCGGATTTGTGCCTCGAGCACCTCGAGTTCGCGGGGCAGCAGCACGGAAATCTCGCCCTGCTTCCGGTTGACCGAACTGAGCTCCACGGTGATTTTGAAGCCATTCCGGGCGCATTCGCCGCGCCCATAGCCCGTCATCGAGTTCATGGTCGGGAGACTATGGGGGGATTTCGCGCGGCAGGCGAATCTTTTTTGCGGGGATTCGCCGCAAACAGCAAATTCCTACTGCTTCACCTTGTCCACCGCCTGCGCCACGTCCTTGTCGCCAGAGCCAAAAAACTTACCGCTTCAGCAACGCGGCCACGTCTACGATGGCGTCAGGAAAGGCCAGGGGTGAAGCCTGGTCGCCGGCGCGCAATACGGTTTTGGAGTTGTAGCCGGTGAAGTGCGGTTCGCGATAGACTTCAATCGTCTCCTCGTTGAGATTCACAACCCACGCCTCCGCAATGCCCGCCCGGCCATAGGCCGGAAGTTTCTCGTTGCGATCGATGGCCAAAGTGGTGTCGGACACTTCAATGACGAGGAAAACGTCCTCGGGCCGGGGATGGCTCTTTCGATAGTAGTCGGGGATGGGCTTGAGCAACATCAGGTCCGGCTGCGGTTCGGAATGGTCGTCCAAACTCACCGGGTCTTGAACCGCCGTGATCCACCGGCCTTTGGCCGCGGCGGTGAACAGTTGCGTCAGATACTTGGTGACACTTCCATGGAATGGTCCGATGGGTGACATATCAATGATTTCTCCGTCGAGCAGTTCCACCCGCGCGTCCGGACGCAGCACGCCCGCCTCCGCCATGCGGTAGTAATCCTTGACGCTGAAACGATGCTTGGCCTGGACCTGCATGGTCGAAAACTATCAATTATTCGGGCATATTCAACCCTATCTTGTCCACGACCTGCGCCACGTCCTTGTCGCCGCGGCCCGAAAGATTGACGATGATCAACTTGTCCTTCCCCATTTTTGGGGCGCGCTTGATGACCTCGGCGATGGCGTGCGCGGATTCGAGCGCGGGAATGATGCCCTCCAGCCGCGCCAGCCGCATGAACGCATCCAGCGCTTCGTCGTCGGTCGCATAAGTGTATTCGACGCGGTTTTTGTCACGCAACCACGCGTGTTCCGGGCCGACGGCCGCATAATCCAATCCCGCCGAGACGCTGTGCGTCAGTTGAATCTGGCCGTTCTCGTCCTGCAAAACATACGAACGCGTCCCCTGCAAGACACCGAGCGAACCGCCTTGAAATCGCGCCGCGTGCTTCTCGGGCTGAATGCCCAATCCACCGGCCTCGACGCCGACCATCTTGACGGATTTATCCTCGAGAAACGGGCAAAAGAGACCAATGGCATTTGAGCCGCCGCCCACGCACGCCAACAACAAGTCCGGCAATCGTTCCTCCTGTTCCAATACTTGCCGCCGCGCTTCATCGCCGATGACGCGCTGAAAGTTCCGGACCATGACGGGATACGGATGCGCGCCGTACGCCGTCCCCAAAATGTAGTGCGTGGACCGGACGTTCGTCACCCAGTCGCGCATGGCTTCGTTGACCGCTTCCTTCAACGTCTTCTGCCCGGCCGTGACCGAAACCACCTCCGCGCCGAGCATTTTCATGCGGTAAACGTTCAACGCCTGCCGCGTGCAATCCACCTCGCCCATGTAGATGACGCATTTCAACCCGAACATGGCGCTCACGGTCGCGGTGGCGACGCCATGCTGGCCCGCGCCGGTTTCGGCGATGATGCGCGTCTTGCCCATGCGCCGCGCCAGGAGAATCTGCCCCATGGCATTGTTGATCTTGTGCGCACCGGTGTGCAGCAG
>Ga0181516_10001349_pt1 | contig 18944 bp, 20 predicted proteins | sample PEATcosm2014_Bin_25_FD_121104 | JGI IMG/M metagenome (GOLD analysis project Ga0181516, IMG submission 121104) | Peatland microbial communities from MTU Mesocosm Facility, Houghton, MI, USA - PEATcosm2014_Bin01_10_metaG | ecosystem: Environmental > Terrestrial > Soil > Wetlands > Peat | place... | reverse complement strand
TTCATCGACGGTCTGCGGCAGGCCGCAGCGGCTGGCGAGGACGTTGAATTCCACTAGGGGACAGCGAATGATCAAGAAAGAGCCTGGCCAAGAGTTCCCGTGTCTCGTCGGCATCAGCTGGGACGGCCATGTGCGTCTACTGATCTGGGATGGCGAGAATCAGTCGGAAATGGACACGTGGATGACGCCGGCCCTGGCGCGCTTCATCGCCCAGGAGCTGGTTGGCGCCGCCGAGCGCGCCGAGGTCATTCGGCTCGCGACGCGCGCGCGGGACGCGGGCGTGCCGTCGGAAACGCGCCCATGAGCGAGGCAGCAAAGGCCACGGCGTGCACACCGCTCAGCCACCAGTGGACCGTGCGTCCGGGTGGCGACAGCGACGTGGGTCCCTGGGACCTCTGCGGCCACTGCGGCGCGGACCGCTTCGAGGAGGCCTACGTCTACTCGATGGAGCAGCTCGCCGCGTACCTGCACGAGACCATGGCCGATCGGTACGAGAGTGCGTCGGTCGCCGCGAGCATCCTCGACAACCTCGTGTCAGCCAGGCACTTCGACGCGCAGCTCACGAGCGATCTGGCCGCGGTTCGCCGCCAGATCGCGGTCTGTCTGGGTGCCGACGCCCCGGAATGGACCAATGGACCAAGAAAGACCGGTGAGGTGAGCCGTGCCCGTTGACAAGGCTGTCCTCGTCTCCGTGCCCGCAATGCACGTCTGGGTGCGCGAGCGGGTGGGCCCCATCGAGTGCGACCGCTGCCGTGGTCGTCTGGCCTTCGTGTGCGGGGAGTGCCATGGCGAAGGCGCGGTGGAGTGCAACATGGGCCACGACCATGGTTGCCCCACCTGCGATGGCACCGGCTTTCGCAAGTGTGTGTGCACGCCGCGAATCGAGTGGAACGAGATCCCGCGACCGCTCGTTGAACTTTGCGGGATTGCGGTCAGCGCCTGGGATCTTCTCGACAAGCTGTCCTCGATCCGCGCGCTCATCGTGAAGGCTCGCGAAGTCCACACGATGCTGGAGCTGCAGACCCGGAGTGCTCTGTACACCGTGCCTGCCGGACTGCGCCACGAGTCCGAGTCGCAGTCGCAACCACTGCTGCGGTACCCCGCGCGCACGTGGATGGTTCGCTCTCGACGGCAGCGCGCCCCCCGGCGGTCAGGTCTCTCCCGCACGCACGTGCACGTGCACGTGGATGGCTCGAACGAGAACGCTCTCGACGCGACGCACTGGATGTCTCTCCCGCGCGTACGTGGATGACTCGTGCGACGCCTTCATTCCTCACGTCGAGTACGTCTCTCCCGCGCGCACGTGGATGGCTCATGCACGTGCCCCGACTTCGAGTAGCATGGTGGCGTCTCTCCCGCGCACACGTGGATGCTCGTACGAGGCGAGTGACATCCCGCGGTCCATCAACGTCGCTCCTGCGCGTACGCGGATGGCTCGTCGAAGCCGAAGCCGTCCAACGGTGACGCGCTGGCCTCTCCCGCGCGCACGTGGATGGCTCGCGGCCGAGATAGCTCGTGCTCGTGCCTCCGTCATCAGGCGCGCCGCGTCTCTCCCACGCATCCGCGTGTGCGCGGGAAAAGAGGGCCCGTGTCCCGTGTCGGTACCTCGGTACCTGGTACCTGCCTAGCAACGCCTACGAACCATCCGCGTTGCGCGTGCAAGTCCATCCACGTGCGCGTGGGAGAAACGCACAAGGTCGAGTGGTCGTGGTAGACGGTGTTCGAGTCATCCACGTGCGCGCGGGAGAGACGGGATCGATGACGACGCTCGGCTTCCGACCTTGCGAGCCATCCACGTGCGCGTGCGTGGTGACTCGCTCGCCCAGTTGGCCGGCCTTGCCTTCAAGTGCGGCGGCCCTCCGCGCACGCGCGGACGAGCCGGAACCGGCACCGGCACCAACTCGCTCGCTCGCTCGCTCGCGCACCCGCGGATGGCCCTGGAGCGCCTCCACTACGAATCGTGCCGCCGATATCTCTCGTCTCTCACGCACATGGCATGGATGAACCGAGCGGCATGAACCCGCAGTCGTCGCCCATCTCGCCCATCGGGCGTGCCCGTGTGCCCAGGTACCGCTACGCGCGCTTCAGGACGGCGATCGCAGCAGCCACCGCCACCACGAGCTTCGAGAACGGCATCCCCGGATCGCCAGGACGATGCTTGATCGGCGGGATGTGGATGTACCCCACCCGCGGGACCTTGCCCGACAGGAGGAGCTGGTAGAAGACCTGGTTGGATACGTTCGTGCCCCCGTCATGACGCTGGCGCACCGCGATGCCCTTGGCCCGAATGGCTCGCTCGATCGCAGCCACGGGGACCGTTGCAGCAAGAAACGCTGGGCCCCCTTCGACCACTGGTTCGTCGTGGGCGGAGTTGCCGTCGTTGTCGGGTATGTTCGTGTCGAGCTGGTTGACCGCGCCGCGCTCGACGATGATGCTCTTGGACGCTCGGCTCTCACCGAGGTGAAGCACGGCATCAGGTCGGTGGCGCCGCACGGCCCGGAAGAGGACCGCCGGGGCGCGCCGAACCGCGTTGGGCAGGAGGACGGTCGCCACTGTGTCCCCAAATGCCCCCAGCAGCTCCTGGGATGGGTTCTCGCGAGCGCCCGCGAACGGCTCGAATCCCGTGAGGAGGAGCTTCATGCGACCGAGGGCTCGTCCTTGTCCGTCTTGCGACCGCCCTCCGCGACCGAGCCAGAGCACGGGCCGAGAGGGAGCCTCATCGTCCTCTGGCCGCTCAGACGGTCTTGCTTGCACCGGCTGCACCGGTAGCGCCGCGTGCCGTTGGCTCCGCCCACAATCTGCCAGTCATGGTTGTGCACCACCACCACTGCGGCCTCCTAGCGGTCCCGCGGGCCCTTCGGCTCGTAAGCAGCCCTGCTGGTCGTACTCGTCAGGATCGGCCCCCGATGCGAGCGCCCGCCGTCTGCGCGACGATGTCGCCCACAGCCTCGATCACGATGGGTACGCCGCACATTGTGTCGCCCACCAGCTGGCGTGCCAGGGCGATGTGCTCGGGCTTCTGCACCATGACGTACACGGCGCGCAGACACGGCTGACCGCCGCGGTCTCGAAGCCAGGTTTCGCCGAGAAGCGCGGCGCAGCCAAGGCCCACGCCTCGGCCCCAGGCCGGTCGATTCAGCAGGTCCCGGACGACCCCCTTGGCGAACCGGGCCCGCTCTTCCGTCGGCTCGAACATGGTGCCCATTCTACCACGAACCCGCGGGCGAGAGGGCATCCGTTGCGATACACTGCTCCTCTTCCCATGCACGTCCTGCCGCTGAGCGATCTCCACTTCGAGTTTCACGCCGATGGAGGCAAGGAGTTCGTGGAGAGCCTCGATCCGAGCGGCGTCGATCTGCTCGTCCTGGCCGGTGACATCACCCGGATGGACGTCGGCATCGACAAGACCCTCGCCCTCTTTCGCAAGCGATTTGCCTGCCCCATCGTCTACGTACACGGCAACCACGAGTTTTTCTTCTCCAGCCGGCCCGCGGTCGTGCGCGCCACCAAGAACGCCGTGAGCAAACTGCGCGGCGTCCACTGGCTCGACGGCGACGTCGTGGAGATCAACGGGCAGCGCATCCTCGGCACCACCCTCTGGTACCGACCCACGGCGGCCGCTCCGCGTCATCCGTTTTTCGTCAGCTCGGACGCGGACTGGGCGCGCGGGATCATGCGCACGGTCACGGAGAAGGGCGTGGCCGTGCGTACCTATCCGGACTTCGAGATCGACGGCTTCTTGCAATGGGTCGCCGAGGAGCACGAGCGCGCCATGCGCTTTCTCCAGGACAACCTCCGGCCGGGCGACATCGCCGTGTCCCATTTTCTGCCGACGCGCCGATCGGTCTCACTGAAGTTCACGCAGGCGCCCACCAACTGCTGGTTCGTCACCGACGTCGAGCCGCTCCTCCTCGAACGCAAACCCGCACTCTGGGTCCATGGGCACGTTCACGACTCGGTGGACTACCACCTCGGTCCCACCCGTGTCGTATGCAACCCGCTGGGCTACGTGACGCTGGGCCAACGCGCCGACCGCAACGATGCGGATTTCAATCCGCGCTGCCTCGTGAGAGTGTCTCCCGAAACGCCTGCTGAAGACGGGTGACCTCGGCCTTGCCGTCAGGGCGTAGCCGTCCCGGTGGCGTTCGGGATCGAGCGCGAAGCCGTCCGCATCGCACATGACGACAAGGCCGACGGACACCAGAAGCCCCTTCATCTCCAGGCTCTTCAGAGTCGAACGACGGTGCACACGGCTCCCGGTGATGTTCCAGCCCATGGCGCTCTCGGCCCATGAGGCGTGCTCCAGGGCATCGCCCTCGGCCTTCGTGAGCTTCATGGCTACTCGCCACCCAGAGCAAGGACCTGCTGCTCGACGGGAGAGACGTCCGTGAGTCCTTCGTGGGTCGTGGGCCGCACGTAGACCGAGCCATCCACGTGCGCGCGGGAGAGACGGATTCGCAGCCAGTAGCCAGTAGCCGCTCGCAGCACGCCGAGCCATCCACGTACGCGCGCGCGCGGGAGATACGCACGACGCACCGATTTTGTTCGCTGCGGTGGTGAGCCATCCACGTGCGCGCGGGAGAGACGCGACGCTGCTGGCGGCGCCGGACAGCATCTTCGAGCCATCCACGTCCATCCACGTGCGCGCGGAATAGAACCACAAAACTACCGTCGATGTCGTTTGGGTGGTCCGGGCGATCCACGCGAGCGCGGCCGGCTCTGCACGGGCAGGCCGTCGTTTCCGTGCGGGGGAAAGACAGGAACCGAGCACTCAGGTGTGACGTGTCACCTGTTTCATCCGCGCGTGCGGGGGCGAGACCTCGTCGGGCCTTTTCGTCCCACTGGTCGCGGTACGGTTCATCCGCGCATGCGGGGGCGAGACGAGGATGGCCCTGAGCTTGCGGCGGTGAGAGTCCGGTTCATCCGCGCGTGCGGGGGCGAGACTTCGCCATGTGGATTTCCGCTGCCGAGAGTGGACGGTTCATCCGCGCGTGCGGGGGCGAGACCAGTAACGGCGCCGCGAGGTCGATCGAAATGTCCGATGGCAGAGGGCATCTTCTGTCGGCTTTCCGTGCGACCGTGGATTTCCGTGTAGAGCAAGCGCGGCCGAGACGCGCAGCAGGTACTCGCGAGCGTCTTTCAGTGGTTCATCTGCGCTGTCGGGCGGCCAGAAGTAGCGAGCGCGCAAGTCGCCGAGCTTCCACCAACGTTGAGCTTCATCCGCAAATCTGCCCCGAACCTCGACACGCGACACGCGGCGGATCGCGCGAGCGACGGTCGTGATGGAAGGCCACATCCAGGCATCATGTTCCCAGGAGTGCTGCGGCGTGGATGACGTCTGCTTGCTGCGGCGTCGTTCCCGAAGGCAGCGCGAACTGGATCGAGATGTTCTGGCCACACGTGCAGCGGCGCGTCTGGGCGAGGTGCGTCGCCACTTCACGGCCGTTGACGGTTCGACCCGCGGCGCCGCCGCAGATGAGAGCCAGAGAGCGCCATGACGTCACGTCGTACGGCTTCTTGCACGCTTCGCACACCACGTTCGGGCTCTGCTCGGTGGGTGTTTGAACCATGGCTAAACTCCTTCTCTTCGCCTATTCGATGCTATCTGGACGCCATCCGCGTGCGCGCGTGCGCGCGTGGTGCGAGGATGATGACGAAACCTACATGGGCGTCCCGGTTCGGGCCATCCCGTATGGGCGAGAGGTCGAGCCGCGAGATCGCGAGCGGGTCACTGGTCGAACCCCGCGGGTGTTCCGCGCATCATCCGTTGCAGCATCGCCTCGTGCTCCGCGTCCTCGACCTTTCCGTCGAAGAAGTTCCGCAGAAGGTACTGACGCAGGGTTTTGCCGCGACGGTACTCGCAGCGGCCCGGCTTGTACGTGGTCGGCCCGGCGTCGTAATAGAGCGGCGCGTTCAACCGCTCGCTCAGCTCCTCCTCGATGCAGCCTTGGGCCCAGCGGGCGAACTCCATGTTGAGCGAGTGCCGGAACGCGATCCTGCGCGAAGTCTTGAGGGAGACCGTGAAGCCCACATCCTCGGGAGGGCAGTCCCCGTTGGCGGCGCCCCAGAAATCCTCCACGTACTTGGCGGTCCCGGGGACGGTGACCAGGATGGTCGGGCCGTCCAGTTTGAAGTCCGCCCAGGCGGCTTGCCATCGCGGGCCGAGCACATCATGGACGGCGTCCGCGACCATCGGCAGGAACGCTTCGCGTCGGATGGGCGGCTGGATGCGCTCGATGTACGCGTAGTTGGCCATCGCTTGCCTCTACACTACGCGCGCCACGAAACCGTGCAGGCGTGTGTCAATCCACGAGCATGGGTGCGGTCGCATCGTGCTCACGACCAAGGGCCGGACCGATCCATCCGCGTCTCTGCGCGTGACCCGTGAAGGCGTCGAAGGACGGTTCATCCAGGTAGCGCTAGGGAGTGGGCTGCAGGACGAGCAGTCCGAACCCGAACGCCTTCTCCGGGCCGATGCCGTCGAAGAACCGGTCGCGAAAGACCGTGGGCGACTGGATGGTGAGGGCCCCCGAGAAGTCGGTGTACGGCTGGCGCCAGCCGTCCTTCTTGCCGTTCTTGACCTGTCCGGGGGTGCGCCGGATCCAGATGACGTCCGACCGGGCTTCGACGCTGTCGATCCGAAACCCGCGCGGAGCGGCCTGTCGAGCAAGCCACTGCCCTTGCTCCTCGACGGTGCGCAGCTCTTTCTTCAGCTCTCTCCGTCGCTCGCCTGCGTCGCCCTCGCGCGAGGGGCAGGGCACGCGCGCGTGCGGGAAGGCACGCAGCTCGAAGTGCATGGTCATACCGACGTGCAGATCGATGGAGACGTCGCGTGAGAGGACCTGGGCGGTCGGGATGGCGGACCAGTCTGGGGTGTAGCGCGCGACGACCCGGATGAGGGTGTGGGCGGACTGGTCGCCCGCGAAGACCTTCCAGTAGTAGAGAAACCAGCGCTCTCCCTTGCCGATCTTGTCCGGGTAGTTGATGAAGCCACGGTAGACGATCTCTTTGGCTCCGCGTGCATCGAGGTACTCGGGGTAGAGGATCCGATGGGTGCGGAAGGTGAGGCGGGCGGTTTCGGGCGCGACGGGAGCCGAGTGAATGCGCGTGATGACCTCGGGCTCGGACCGCACGCGCTTGAACGGCAGCTTGGCGGTAGCGGGCACCGGGGGCTGGATGGGTTCGGTCACAGGGAGGCCTCCTTGAGGACGTAGTGCCCGGTGTGGACGTTGTGCCGCCAGTCCCGATCGCCGTAGGCGCGAAGCTCACGGGCCCGGCTGGATGCAGGGAAGCCCGCGTGGTCGTCGCCGTCCATCCAGGCGTACTTCGGATGGGCGAGTGGGCATGGAACCTGCCGGAGAGCATCGGCGAGGCAGTCGGCCTCGACGATGCGTTGGAAGATGCGGTCGGCCGGGATGCAGCAGAGCCGTCCCACGTAGAGTGTGCGCTCGGGCGCACGAAGGCTCTTGGCGATCTCATCGAGCGTGGGGCTCTCGTCGGCCGGTTGCAGGTGCACGGCCACCCAGTAGTCCGCGCCCGACAGGTACTCCTTGTGCCGCAGGCGCAGGGCCTTGTTGGTGACGAAGTGGTCGGTGAAGGTGTTCCCCACGAAGTGGGACCGGTAGTGCGGCGAGCCGACGAGGCTCGCCTGCACCAGATCCGTGATGCGTTTGCCCGGGTTGTCCTGTCGCATGGCATAGCGCAGTCGCGCCTGCAGCCGCGTGAGCTTGCCCGCGGCCTGCCGGTCCGTCACGTCGAGCCCCTGGGCGCTGCCGATGGTACCGGCGAGCTGCGAGCGGCTCATCCACTCGTCGGTCCGCAGAACGTCGTCGATGGCGACCCCACCGAAGCAAAGGAGGGGCCCGCCCAGCAGTCGCAGGAGCATGACGCGCATGGGGGAGGTCCTACGCCGATGCCGGCGCGTGGATGGCCTTGCCGTTGACGGGCGAGTAGGACCGACCGACGACGACGGTCGATGCCCAGGTCTGCAGGTCCTTCAGGTTGAAGGGCAGGGCAACCTTGCTGATGGGGCTCTGGGCCATGTTGATGCGGTCGAGCGGCAGGGCAGCGCGGGCCGGAGCGCCGCAGGCGGCGTCGTAGTTGGCCAGCTCGTCGGCGAGCCTCGCCTCGGCAATGCCGCGCATGTCGGGGGAGAGAGGGACGGGCCGGATGAAGGCGGCGGCCGGCGTGACGGGCTGCTCCATGGTGGCGGTGACGACGACGGTGTCGGCGGCGCCGTAGGCGGGTGCGCGGCTCTCGCGCGAGCCCTTGCCTCCGTAGTAGAGGGTGCGTACGAGCCAGGCGGCGGTCTCCTCCAGCACGATGCCGATCTCCTTGGGGCTGAAGCTGGGGCACTCGGCGAGGAGGTTCTTGGCGAACTGCCGGACGTTCCAGCTCGTGAACTCGAACATCTGGTAGGTGGCGTACTCGGCCTCGCTCATCAGGCCCGCGCCCTTCTTGCTCTTGCTGAAGTCGTAGGCGAGGTCGTCGTTGGCCGTGAGCTGATCGATGTGCGACGAGTCGGCGTTGACCGAGAAGCTGTGGCTGCGGCAGAGCGTGGCGCGGTTCTCGCTGACGTAGTCGGTGGTGGCCATGTTGCCGAAGAGCAGGCGGTAGAGCCGCACGGTCTGGCCGCCGTTGGAGGCCGCGTCCGTGAGTGAGCCCTGCAGCGTCTTGCACTTGGCCTTGACGATGCGATCGATGGCCAGGATGGTGGCCTCCTCGGTCTTGGTCTCGCCCTTGGTCTTCGCGTCCTTCTTGGACTTGGTCTCCTCGACCAGATCGTGCATGGCCTGAGTGCAGAGTTTGACGAGCACGTCGAACTCGCCGCCGAGGGCGAGGAGGTTCTTGTGCTTGTCGCCCGCGCCAGCCCCCTCCTCGAACTCGGCCAGCTCCTCGCGCAGGACCGCGAGCTTGCCCTCGGCCGCCTTGATCTCCGCCTCGGTCTTGCCCTCGCTGGCGGTCTTCTCCGCGCGCGCGATGGACTTCTGGAGGTCGTCGATGCGCTTGGCGGTCTTGTCGTTGGTGTCGCCGCTGATGATGACGCTCATGACGGCGTGGCCGATGCGCTCGCACATCGCGTCCGTGATGGCCGCGTACGCCGGCTCCTTGGCGACGAGTTGGTCGCGCTTGGTGCGCAGCTCGGTCCCGATGGCCTGAGGCCAGAGGCGAGAGCGCCGGTCCGCCTCGACGTGGATGGCCTCGGAGCACTCCTGGGTGAGGCGATCCTGCACGGCGTCGAGCAGAGGTGAGAAGTTGTCGAAGGTGCGCATGCCGTGCTTGCCGTGCTGCGAGGAGATCCGGGTGCGCGTCGAGCCGCCCACTTCGCAGGTCTTGGGCCGGCCGTTCATGTCCGAGTTCTCGTTGACGTTGATCTGCGGCCGCAGGCAGGTGACCGTCATGGCGACGGGCAGCTTGGAGATCCAGGAGCGTGTGGTGGCGTCGTTGTTCATGGGGATCCTTGGGAAGTGACGGGTCAGTGTCCGAGGTAGACGGTGATGGCGTAGAGGATCGCCGCGGAAGCAGCCATCGTGGCGATGAGCCCTGGCACCATCCACAGGCCGATGCGCTGGTCACGGAGTTCGACGGAGGCGCACTCGACGCACGCCTGCCAGTGCATGTCGAGCCCGTGATCGCACCGCGGTCCGGGCAGCCTGACGGGCTCTTTGGGCTCGCTGCGGACCATCACTCGGCCGCAGGCTGCATGGCATCGGCGATCTGCGCGGCGGTCTGCGGCTCGCTCCGGAACGGACCGACGCAGAAGTCGCGACCGATGGTGTAGCGGATCTCGTCGATGTCTTCGGCCTCGGGATGGAGGTGGCCGTGGACGAGTGGGGTCATGTCGAAGCGCGTCGAGCCATTCGACAGGCGCTGTACGAGGCTGCGGAGCGAGTTGTCGCCGATGCGCGGGTATTGCGCGAGCAGCCGATCGACGGCGCGCCGCCCGAAGCGGCCGACTCGCAAGGCGTTGCCCAGGCTCGCCTTGCGTGAAAAGCGGACCTGCCCGTTGCGCGTGGCCTCGGCGACGAGGCAGAGGACCAGGCGCCACTGCTGGACGACGCCGTAGTGAGCGGGATCGTTGGGCGTCGGGACGATGGGCTCGTCCGGCTCACGCCAGCTGCGCGTCGGGTCCGGGTAGCGGTCATGGAACGACAGGAGGTACCGATTGACGATCTGGTGCACCACCGGATGGGTCGAGTCCCCGGGCCGGTACGTGCGCAGGGCCTTGTGGGCCCCGTTGTCGCACTGGCGCACGAAGCTGGCGATGGCGTCGAGGCGGACGCCAAGGCGATGGAACATCATCGACGTCATGGGGCAGAGACCTCCGAGCTGGTGCGTGAGCCCTTGCGTCCCTTAGGCTCCCGCTTGGATTCGACGAACGGTTGGTTGAGCACCTCGCGTCCGAGCACGTAGGCGCTGACGCTTTGACCCTGCGGCAGGAGGCTTCGGGCCTCGTCGAAGGTCTCGCGCATGATGGACAGAACCTGCTCGACCCAGCCAGCGAGCGGAGCCCCGTCGATGCGTGCGACCAGGCTGTCGAAAAACAGCCGATCGACCCGGCGATGGTACTCGACGAGGTAGCCGCGCATCATGGGCATCGGAGTCTTCTGGTGGGCCAGCTTTTCTCCGCGGAACATCGTCATGAGCGCGTCCGTGAGGATCTCGGCGCCGCGCGCGGCGATCTTGAGATGGATGTCGGCGAAGGCACCGGCCGTGTCGCCCTCCAGCGCACGCAGCGTGGAGGGCGTGACGGGAATAGCCCGCTCCTGCCAGCCGCACGTGCCGGCGCGCTTGGGGACACCGATGCCCTGCAGGAGGATGTAGCCAGACTCGATCCCGTCGCGCTCGGTGAAGGCCGGAGGCAGATCGCAGTCGCGGCTGAAGAGCAGGCGCACGACGCGGTCGTAGCTGAACGGCCCCGCCAGGTCTTCCTTCTCGACCGCGGCGGCGTAGGCCGCCGGGTTGTCGGTCGGTTTGCCCTGCCTGCGCACGACGATGGGGGTCCAGAGGTCCCCCGAGACCCCGAGTGGCAGGCTGACGCGCCGGAACTTGCGCTGGGTTTTCTGGGCCCCCGGCTGCGGCTCGAATGTGAAGCGCCGCGCGTACAGCTCGCCACCATGGCGGAAGAGCCGAATCTTGGCGCTGTCGTCGAGAAAGAAGGGGTCGATGTCGGCCGGTGCGTAGCTGTCTCCGCCCCCCACGAAGGGCCGCAGCCAGAGGAGCGCAGCCCCGCCCTTCTTGGCGTATCCGTACTGCCCCACGATGCGCGCGCGGTGTTCCAAGGCGAGCGCCACGAACCGCTGGAAGCGCGCGCCGAAGCCGAGCGACGGAACGACCGACAGCGCCATTCGGCCACGACTTCCCCGTGCCGTGGTCCCGCTGCTGGCCGCCGGGATGGCTTGCGCCTGCTGCGAGATGAGCGCGAAGACCCAGCTCTCGTCATCGGGATCGCGCACGTGGTGCTTGGCGGGCCCGAACGAGTCCAGGGTGAAGAACACGTCGAGGGCCGAGGGAGAGTTGAGGCGCCCCGTCTTCTCGGACGGCTCCGTGCTTCGTGCCGGAATGCCGGGCGATTGCATCCAGGCCGGCTTATCCACGTCCTCCACGTACAGGCAGTAGGCTTCCCGAACGCCGCGCGCGAGCTTGAAGAGGTCCTCGCGGTAGACGATCTCGTCGCCATGCGGGTCCCGGCCGCACGCGGCTGCCAGATAGACTAGCGTGGCAAGGACAGCGTGATCTTGATGGGGCCGCATGGCGGCCAGCACCAGATCGGGATGCGTTGATGCCGCGGCCAGAAGCCCGGGAAGCGAGACGCGCAGTACGTCGGCGTCGACGGGGCGCAGCCGGATCGTGAACACGGGATCGGTGAGCAAGTCCGTCTGCGTTGCGCTCAGCCGCGCGGGCACGTGTGTCATGCGTGTGCGACTGTTATACGGACCGTCCAACGTGGAAGTCAAGCGCGTTGTACGACCGCTATACATCGAGCCAAAGACGTCAAAAAAAGCCGGCTATCCGCGAGCATCGCGGCGCAGCGATCGTCTTCGCCGTTTCGCCGACGAACGGATCATCCACCTGGCTCGGTGGTACGCGTGGTGTGTGCTCCAGACAGCAAGGCCGGCGCGGACTACGGTGCATCCACGCAAGGTCGTGGCACCGCGGTCATCCCAAAGAAGACTGAGGAGCTGGAAAAGGAGCTGGGGGAACTGAGGGGCCGGGCTGAAGAGCTTTACTGCGACGTCCTGGCGCTCTACGGTCCATCCCACGTCGTGCGTGGGATCCACAGGTAGCAACGCCAGCTCGGTTGGTCCTGAGCCGAGATCGTTGATTGTCGGCGATAGGGCGAACCACCTTCCACGGTTCATCCACGTGGATGTGGTCGTTGTCTGATCGTTCCAAGCGCCGCCAGCCCGAGTGCCCATCCACCATCCACATCGACGCGGTCGAGAGCGATACGAAGGACCCCCCCAGTGTGGGCGCTGGAAAAGGCGTCGAAGACTGTCTCGCACGGCGTATGTTCCATCCAAGCCTGCCCGGTTGTCTCACACGCTGTTGACCGGCCGTTGAATGGGTCGGATGGATCGCGTACGCTCGACCCATGGCTACCAAGAAGCGCACAAGTCGTCGCAGTAGACCTGATAGGGGTGTAACCCGCGCTCGCCACCACTACCAGGTCGCGCGGGAGCGCTTGCGATCCGCGCACGAGGCCGTCATCGATGCGCGCCAATCCCCGCTGGATTTGCTATCGAAACCCACGCGGAAGGAAGTTCTGGCACAACGCAGATACGACGCTGCCACGAAGGAACTCGACAAACGCATCGCCATTCTTCGCAAGGCTACCTATGGCACCGAGCCGTGAGCCGTAGGTTGGGGGAGACAACCGGTCAGGCATGGTTCCATCCATGCCTGCCCGGTTGTATTACGGCGCTGTTGACACGCTGTTGACACGCTGTTGACAGGCTGTTGACAGGCTGTTGACAGGGTCGGATGGGGGCGCGTACGCTCGACCCATGGCGGAACGCAACGGCATCTGTGCAGGATGGGAAGTCTGCTGCCCGGACGGCATCCGCCGCCACAACCCGTACCACAACCTGGGGGACGCAGAGGCCCACGCCCGTCGCGCATCTGACCCCAACTGGTTCGCGAAGCGCGGCTGTCGTCTCGCGCCGAAGCCAGGACGCCTGGAGCGCGAGGCCCCACCGTGCTCCGGCGGTGAGCACAAGGCCGTGCCGATCATCGTCCAGCACGCCCGAGGCGAGCGCGGCATCGCCTAGTCGGCTTCGCCGTTGCAGCCGAGCTGGCTGCAACGCGGGTAGCTCCGGGGCGACCCGTCAGGGCCGTCAGGGACCTTCGGGTGCCGCTCGTTGTCGAGGTGCTTCCGCTTGCCGTAGTCGTGGAAGAGTCGGCACTCCTCGGCGAAGCCCTTGTCGTCATCGTCGAGCGTCGAGGACTTGAAGTAGAACGAGTCGGCGTCCTTCTCGTCCATCGTCCATGGTTCCATCCGCGACGGCGGTCGTCGAAGTGAGCTGCCTAGTGGCTGCCAAAGTCGGTTCCATCCAAGCGCCATAGCGGCCATCGGCCAGAGGGCCAGAGGGTCAGGCTTCGTCGTCCTCCTGGTCCAATGTGTTCTGGATCTCCGTCGAGTACCAGTAGCCAAGGGAGCTAAGTCGGTGTCCGTGCTCCCCATCCCATGCGAGCACATCGAGGACTGTGGACGGTGTGGTGAGCTGCATGGCGTAAGTGGCAACTGTTTGCATGGAATCGAGCTTCTCGTCCGTCCGGATCCACATGGGCACGAGCGGCACGCCGAGGGGGCTCTCCATGCTGGCCGGGAAAGCGATGCGCTGTCTCGGCTCGGTTCGCGGGAACATGGGATCAGGTTCGGTGCTGGCGTTCTGCGTTCCAAACGCAAGCATGTGCGTTTCGGGCGCAAGCCAGCGTGCACGGGCGAGCTGGCGCTGCCACTGGGCGCTGGTGGTGCCTGCATAGACGCGCTCCAGAAGGTCGCGCGAGGAGAAGGAGATGGCTCCCTCGATCAGGTGCAGGTGGGTGCGTTCGAGCGCCTCGGCGTCTTCGTAGATGGAAGCGAAGTCCGCGATCACATCCGGCGTGGGCAGCAGGACGTGAAGCTCGGGTCGAGGGCGCCAGCTGCTCGACGGGCCTCGCGACAGCAGCCCCATGCGTCGCAGCAGGATGTCGGCGGGCGCAAAGTCCGAGATCACGACGTCGAAGCTCAGGTCGAGCGAGTGATCGACCAGCCCCGTGGCGACGAGAAGACCGCTGCTGCGTTTGCGGGAGAGGTCGAAGCATTGCCGCGTCGCGGCGTCGATGCACGCGAGATCGGATGCCGGATAGCGCGAGCGGTAGGTGATGGGGACGTTCCGTGGTCCGGCGCGGGCGATGACGTGGGCGCCCGCATCCGACTGCAGGACGCGGAACGCAACCTCCCGGCACCGACGGTTGGTGTTGCAGACACGCAAGACGCGATGGCCTCTGGCCGCGAGGTCGATGGCCATGGCCTCCTCGGCCAGCTCGTCTTCTGGTTCGACGAGTCGCACGGCGAAGATCTGGCTGTTGTGCTGCGGGAGTGGCCGCGCGGTCAACGGCGACGCGTCGCCGCTTCTCGACCAGACTGCAGCCGGTGGCTCAGCGAGGGCTACGGGCAGGTCCGCGCGCGACAGCGGCTTGGGGTCCACCCCCAGCGGCTCCTGCGGCTGGCACGTGAAGAGGTCGAGGGCGTGTCGGGCTGCCGCATCCAGGCCGGAGCTGAGGGCGAGCGAGCATCCGCCCAGCCGGCGCTGGTTTCGCATCAGCGCGCCCGCCGCGCAGAGATTGCGGCTGTCGGCGTGCGTCAGGCCATCGACGACGAGGAGATTTCTGGCCAGCCACGCGGCCCGGGTGTAGCCATGCCGCTCCTCGGTCCGGATGGCCTTGTAAGTCTGCTCCAGGGTGGTCACGCCGATGGGGGCCGCGAAGTACCGGTAGCTGGGTTCGAGAAACCACTGACGCCCGTCGCTCTGTCGTCCTTCGGCCCACAACCCCAAAACGGCCACCGGAGCCCCTTGTGGGAGCATCGTCCTGATCTGCTCGTAGACGTGGACAGCAGCTCGCCGGGTGGGCAGCGCCCAGGTGATCCCCTCGACGCGTCCAGTTCGCCAGAGGCGCACTCCATGGGCCAGAGCCTTTCGGGTCTTGCCCCAGGATGGTTCGGCTTCGAGAAGGACGGCGTCTTCTTCCAGCTCGTCGCTGGAGCCGACCGCGATTTGTGCGAGCGCTGCGGGGTCCGTCACGAGCCCGAGGCGAGCCAGATCCACCAAGGTCGAGCATCGCGGTCCTGCCAACGGACGGAGGAGGGACACGATGCCCGCCAAAAGTCGGTGCACGAGCCCGCGCTGATCGCCACGGATGCGCGTGAGTCCTGGCCACAGTTGCCAGGCCCCAAGCGCGTCCATCTGGGCCACGACCGCCTCGACATCGTCCTGGAGCGCCTTGGACCGGAGCCGTGCTGCGTCCCCATGGGCCCCCACATCGAGCGCGAATCCGTTGGGGCTCACGATGGCGCTGAGGAGCGGGGTGACGTCCGATTCGCGCATGGAAGCCGTTCGGCCATCAAGTCGCCCGCGGCCGAGCGCCGCGACGAGCACGTTGAGCAGTGCAGCCTCAGGCACCTCGGCCTCAAGAGCACCCAGCATGCAGAGCGCCGCGATCCAGCGTCCGTGGTCGCGCCGCAGCGGCATTCTCGCGGCCGCGGAGAGCCGCTGCCCGAGCGTCGTCTTTGCGAGGAGGACGTCCACCAGGCGCCCAATCGCGATGGCCTTGGTCAGCACCCGACTGTTATACGCCACGTAGGACATCGAGGCAATCTGCCCCAGTCACGCGCGCCCGAGCATTACGCGGTGCAACCGCCGAGTACGCGGCAACGTAGTACGCGTCCGCGCGACGTTCATATCGTACGACGCGCCAATAACGGCCAGACGCATATGGCACATACGGTGCAACTCGCCGAGTGAATGGAACACCGCAATAACAAGCCATCTGTCATTGCACAAGTGCGTTATGCCATCAAACCGAGTAACCGGCTGGCGGCCATTGTCGGCTGGCTTCTCGGCGGCTTCGTGCCGCTCGCCTGTTTCTTCGTGGCCCATTACGAGCTGCGCGCGGACGCACCGTTATACAGCCAGCGAAGCTTCTATCTCGTACTTGGCGGCCTCGTTTATTCTGCACGAACCGTGTGGCAGTGGGGGATGGTAGCCTTTCAGAACGTTCTCAAGGCGACTGGATTCGTGATTCTGCTGGAAGGTGTCATGGTGATGTCGCACATCGCATGGCTCAGCATCGCGGCGCTGGTGTACCTCATGGCCATCAACGGCGTCGCGACGGCATGCAACCTAACGACTACGCCATCATTCAAAGCCCGCTGAACCAGCGGCCAAGTGGGTCACCCAGGCGAGGAACCAAGGGACCCGTGATCCCGTGATGGGCGTGGGATGTCCTTCGCCACTGTCAACCGGTGGGACGGCGCATTCCGCGACGAGAGAGCCGGTGGACGTGCCGCGCTGGAGAGCGATGCATCTGCGCACGCGCATGACTGCGGTTGCCGGCTTGTCCACGCAATGGATGGTGTCGTCGTTGCACGGAAGAGCGCGACGGAGGGCGGTGCATCCGCGCGTGCGGTAAGGACTAATCCGAGCGTACGCGGGAGAGACGCCAAAGAGGTCCTCAAACGGGTCAACGAGGCCGGCTCATCCACGCGTGCGCGGGAGAGACGTGTTGGGAGGCGACCGGCGTGACGTTGTTTCAGGCTCATCCGCGCGTGTGCGGGAGAGACACGGCCAACTCGTTGGTAGCTGCGACCACAGCCGGCTCATCCCCGCGTGTGCGGGAGAGACTTGTGTTGCCCATACCCCGATGAATGGCGCTTCTGGCTCATCCCCGCGTGTGCGGGAGAGACGCTTCTTCAGCAACACGGTGCGCCGCCGACGTTCGGCTCATCCCCGCGTGTGCGGGAGAGACCCTCGCGGTAGCTTCGCGATGGTCACCCGTCACGCGACGACGGCTCATCCGTGTGTGCGCGGGAGAGACGCCGAACCCACGCGATCTCAGGACTCAGGACCCAGCAGTCGCGGCTCATCCGTGCGTGCGCGGGAGAGACGAATGGGGCGACGGCGAACTCGGCGGGCGTGCGCGGTTCATCCGCGCGAGCGCGGGAGAGACGAGGCGTCCACCCGAGGAGTGTCGAGGTCGTGTTCCTCGCGCTTCGTGGGCGGCTGCCGCTTCCTTCGTCGGCCCATCGGATAGACCCGATAGAGCTGTTACCGCCCCTTCGCCGATCCTGGCAAAAACGTTGCGGGCGCGATTGACGGCCGCGGCCTTGCGCCAGTCGCTCACGAACTTCCTCCCCGCGTCGAGGATCTGACTGTCCGCAAAACTCAGCTCGGGCATGAGCCACGCGACGCCACGCACCTTCGCGGCGTAGTGCTCGAAGGCATCGGACATGGCGAAGAACACGGGCGTGAGGCGACCGTTGTCGTTCTTTCGACGCACGGTCGAGCGAGTGACGAGCCCGGCCCGTCCGAGCACGCGGACGCGGGACACGACGGTCTCCAGTGACATGTGGGCGCGGAGCGCGTGGGCGCACTCGGCGACGGTGGCTCCATGAAAGTCCCGTGAGTGGATGAAGTCCCAGAGGCGCCAGTCGAGGTGCAGCTGCTCGTTCAGGCCGCGGAGATACGGCGGCGGGGAGGATGCGCTCGCGCGTTTCGACGTCGCGCTGCGACCACGGTCGCGACCGTTTCGCGAAGCGATCTGCTTGTTTCGAGGCGACAGTACCGATCGAGGTCGACCCATGTGACACCGGGATGCTTGGAGGAGATGCCGCCGCCGGTCAGGACGGTCGGAACGGTGGCGTGTTCGTCGAGGAAGTCGCCGACGATCTGGGCGGTCTCGGCCTCGGAGAAGTCGATGCCCTTGCGCAGGGCATGGCGGGTCTGGCGAAAGTCCTTGCCCGTCAACTGAACGAAGGCCGACTCGGCGATGCCGCGCAGGCCCGAGAAGCCGAGCTTCGGATCGACGTCCGCGATCGATTCGGCGAGCATCCGGTCGTAGCGCATGGCGAGTTTGGCTCCGAGCTGGAGCAGCTCCGGTTCGTCCTTACCGATGCCGAGGATCTGCCCCATGATGGACCGCACGAGACCGCTCGGATCCTGCCGGAGAGCAGCGGGGTCGCGCATCATACTGGCAGCGGCGGCCTGCAGCTCCTTCTCGGTAAGGGATCGGTCGTTGAGCCGTGGTGGTGAGAGGCACCAATCGAGCAGGATGGCGACGACCAGTGTCTCCACGAACCGCTCGTAGCAGGCTCGGGTGTTGTTGAGGTCCGGATGGGTGACCAGATCGAGCTGGACCTGGGTCTTGCCGGGATGGTCGCGCAGGAGCCGGCCGAGGATCTGGGCCATGACGCTCATGGAGTCGCGCGGTCCGAGCACGACCGCGCGATCGAGCGAAGGCTGGTCGTAGCCCTCGATGCCCATGCGCAGGCAGAAGACCACGTCTGGTTCGTGAGGGGTTCCGATGGAGGTGAGGAGAGCCTTCTTGCGAAGGCGTCGGCCGTCTTCGGTGACGAGATCGAGCGACCGCAGTGTGCGTCTCTCGCCGTCGATCATGGTGGAGTGGACGCGGTACGCCCCATCGGTCTGAGAAGGACCCAGAGCGGCGAGCGCTTCGGCCAGCAGATCGGGCTTGGACTTCCCGTTGGCATGCCGGGAGCGGACCATGGGCAAGTAGACGATGAGGCGCCGTGCTCCCTCGCGCAGAGCCTGCCGGATGGCCGTGCGGGGCGTGGCCGAGCGCAGGACGACGTCGACGCGTCGGAGATGGGCGAGGTGGTCGAGGTAGTCCTCGATCCGGTACTCGAAGCAGTCGAAGGCGACGTCGGGCAGCATGGCGCCCAG
>Ga0181516_10001348_pt1 | contig 18970 bp, 16 predicted proteins | sample PEATcosm2014_Bin_25_FD_121104 | JGI IMG/M metagenome (GOLD analysis project Ga0181516, IMG submission 121104) | Peatland microbial communities from MTU Mesocosm Facility, Houghton, MI, USA - PEATcosm2014_Bin01_10_metaG | ecosystem: Environmental > Terrestrial > Soil > Wetlands > Peat | place... | reverse complement strand
TTGCTCGGCGTCTCCAGCCAGACGAGGCGCGTCGGCTTCTCGGCCAGTGCAGCCGACAGCGCGGCAAGGTCTTCGGGATCGGTGAACGCGACTTTGAGGCCGAAGTTCGCCGCCTCGTTCTTCAGCCAATGGCGCAAGGCCCAATACATCCGCCGCGGCGCGACGACGCGCGCGCCCGGACCCAAGCTGAGAAACACCGCGATCGCCGCCGACATGCCCGAGCCGAAGACGAGCGCCGCGGCGGCGCCTTCGAGCGAGCCGATCAGCGCTTCGGCCTCGCGCACGGTCTGATTGTCGGGCCGGCCATAGATCGGCCGGCTCCAATCCGCGTAGGCGGGATCGCGGACAAAGGTCGTCGTGACGTGCAGCGGCGGCACCAAGCCTTGCGTCGCCTCGTCGATGCGGCCGAGCGCCTGGGCGGCGCGCGTGCGCGCGCTCCAATCCTGCGGGTCGCTCATAGCGTCAGTCCGCGCAGCAGCCGCGGCGCCTTGACGCCCTCGCCTGCCGCCTCGGCGGCCAGCAGGCGCTTCAGCGGCGACAGCCGATCGACGACGCGCAGGCCGAAGTCGCGCGCCAACCGCAGCGGCGCGACATCGTTGGCGAACAGGCGGTTCAGCGCGTCCATGCCGAGGCTCGAAGACACGACGTCGAAGCGGCGCGCGCGTTGGTAGGTTTGAAGCGTCGCTGCGTCGCCCGGATCGAGGCCGAGCCGCATGCGCTCGACCACCGTCTCGGCGAGCGCCGCGACGTCGCGCAAGCCGAGGTTGAGCCCCTGCCCGGCCAGCGGATGGACGATGTGGGCGGCGTCGGCGACCAACGCGAGGCGATTGGCGACAAAGCGTCGGGCAAAGCGGAAGGAGAAGGGAATCGCCTCGACGCGCGAGGCGAGGCTCAAGGCGCCGAGTTTCAACGTGAAGCGATATTCGAGCTCGCGCAGGAAATCCTCGGGCGCCAGCGCCGCGATCGCCCTGGCCTCGGCATGGCGCTCGTTCCAGACGATGCTGGAGAAGCGGCCGCGCATCGGCAGAATGGCGAACGGGCCGCCGGGCAGAAAATGCTGCTCGGCGAGGCCGTCGTGGTCGCGCTCGTGGGCGATGGTCGCGACCATGCCGGTCTGTCCTGTGTCCCAGCCGACGGTCGGAACTTCGGCGAGCGTGCGCAGCCGCGAACGCGCGCCGTCGGCGGCGACGATCAGCCGCGCCATGAGGCGCCGACCATCGGCGAGATCGAGCTCGGCGACGTCGCGTCCGGGCGCGAACGCCGTGACGGCGGCGGCGACCGTCTCGAGGCCGAGCGCCGCGGTCGCGTCGCGCAGCGCGCCAGCGACGTCGTCGTTGAACGCCATATGGGCGAGCGGCGCGGCGTCGGCGGCGCCGAACCGCAATTGCTCGATGCGCACGGCGTCGCCGACGCGGCCGTCATAGATCGCCATGTGACGGATCGGCTGGGCGAGCGGCGCCAGCGCCTTCCACGCGCCGACCTGGTCGAGCAGACGGCGCGGCCCTTCGGCGAGCGCGACCGTACGCAGCCTGCCGTCGCGCGCGTCGGGGCGCGGATCGACGAGCGTGATCGCGACGCTCCGCCCCAGCGCCTGCTTGACCGCCGCGGCGAAAGCGAGCCCCGCCGGGCCGGCGCCGGCGACGACGACGTCGAAGATGGGCGGAGAAGGAGAAGCGGACATGGCCGCCATTGTGGGTCGGCGGACGCAGCGAGGCAAGCGCCGCCGGCTGTTGCACGCCTCTAGACCGCGCGGCGCGCCAGGGCGAGGCCGATCGCGCAGGAGCCGAGGCGCGACATCGTCTTGTCGGCGCGGCTGGTCAGCATGATCGGCACGCGCGCGCCGAGTACGATTCCCGCCATCTGCGCGTCGGCGAGATATTCGAGTTGCTTGGCGAGCATGTTGCCCGCTTCGAGATCGGGCGCGACCAGGATTTCGGCGCGGCCGGACACCTGCGAAACGATGCCCTTGGCGAGCGCCGCCTCCTCGGAGATCGCATTGTCGAACGCCAGCGGGCCGTCGAGGATGCCGCCGGTGATCTGGCCGCGATCGGCCATCTTGCACAGGGCCGCCGCGTCGATGGTCGAGCGGATGTCGGGCGACACCGTCTCGACCGCGGAGAGGATCGCCACGCGCGGTGTGATGACGCCCAGCGCGCGAACCATGTCGATCGCGTTCTGGATGATGTCGCGTTTGTCGAGCAGGTTGGGATAGATGTTGACCGCCGCGTCGGTGATGAACAGCGGCCGCGGATAGTTCGGCGCGTCGATGGCGAAGACGTGGGTGACGCGGCGAGCGGTGCGCAGGCCGAGCGTCGCGTCGACGACCGCGCGCATCAGTTCGTCGGTGTGCAAGGCGCCCTTCATCAGCGCCTCGACCTTGCCTTCGCGCGCCATCGCCACCGCCGCGACCGCAGCGGCGTGGCTGTGCGGGGCGCCGACGATCTCGAACCCGGCGAGGTCGACATTGGCCAGTTCGGCGGCGCGGCGGATCTTCGCCTCCGGGCCGACCAGCACCGCTTCGATCAGCGTTTCCCGCGCCGCCTCAACCGCGCCGACCAACGAGGCTTCGTCGCACGGATGGACCACGGCGGTGCGCAACGGCTTGAAGCCGCGCACCAGCTCGAGCAACTGCCGGTAGCGGCGCCCCGTTTCGTGGATCTCGCCGCTGCGGCCGCGCACCCGGCCGCGCGCGATCTTTTCCGCCGGCGCGACGACCTCGGCGCTGCCGGAAAGGATCGCTTCGCCGCGCTGATTGACGGCGCGCAGATCGAGCGTGACGCGCCGGCCTTCGCCTTTCGCGCGCAGCGAAATCGCGAGCGTCACGACGTCGCCCGGCGCAGCGGGGCCCTGGTCGGCGAGCGACTGGCGAACGAGTTGCGAGCCGAGGCCGGGGAACTGCCCGGCGATCACCGAAGCCGCCAGCGCGCCGGCCCAGCCGGCGGCGCCGGCGATCGCCTCGAAGCCGTTGGTGGTCACCAAGCCGGACTCGACCGCGGCGGGATCGAGTTCGCCGGCGGCGCGTGCGAAACGTTCGAAATCTTCCGGCGTCAGCGTACGCGTGTAGATGTGCGTATCGCCGATCGCCAGTTCGTCGAATGTACGGTTTTCGATGCGGGACATGATCGATCGCGCTCCCAAGCGGCGAACCCGTCGCCGCAGCAGTCTAGACGCGCCGCGGACCGTTCAATAGAGCCCCTCGCCGCCGTTTGGCTGCTTGAGCCAAGTCAAGAGCGCGACGGACCGCGGCGAACCAGCTAAACTCGGCGACCAGTCCGATGAGCAAAAGCGACGCCCCAATCGCCGGGCCGCCGCCGCCCGAAGAGGGCGAGCAGTCGGCGGTTTTCGCCTTTCTCGCCGACCCGCGCGCCCATGGCGGGGTCGGGCCGGTCACGCGCATCGACACCCAAAGCGCGGCGGTCTTCCTCGCCGGCGACAACGCCTACAAGGCGCTGCGGGCGATCCGGCTGCCGTTCCTCGACTTTTCAACCCTCGACAAGCGCCGCGCCGCCTGCGAGGCGGAAATCGCCGCCAATCGCAACAATGCGCCAGGCCTCTATCTCGGCGTGACGCCGATCGCGCGTCGCGGCGGCGCCCTGGCGATCGGCGGCGACGGCGAAGTCGTCGAGTGGGCGACGCATATGCGCCGCTTCGACGAGAACGCGACGCTCGACCGCGTCGCCGAACGCGGCGAATTGTCCAGCGAGCTGATCCGCCGCCTCGCCGCCGCCATCCGCCGTTCGCACGACCGCGCGCCGCTTGGCGACGGCGAACGCGCAACCCGCTCGCTGGCGGCCTATCTCGATCAGAACCAGGCCGCCTTCGCCGCGCGACCGGACCTGTTCGCGCCGCCGCGCGCCGCGGCGCTCGACCGAGAGAGCCGCGCCGCTTTCGCCGCGTTGCGGCCATTGCTGATCACGCGCGGCGCGGCGGGCCGCGTGCGGCGCTGTCACGGCGATCTGCATTTGCGCAACATCGCGCTGATCGATGGCGAGCCGACCTTGTTCGACGCGATCGCGTTCAACCCCGACATCGCCGCCGGCGACGTGCTCTACGATCTCGCTTTCACGCTGATGGATCTTTGGGAGCGCGACCAGCGCGCCGCAACCAACCGGCTGCTGGCGGGCTATCTCGCGCTCGGCGAAACGGGCGAGCTCGACGGACTCGCCGCCCTGCCCTTCTTCATGAGCCTGCGCGCGGCGATCCGCGCCAAGGTCGAAGCGGCGAACGTCGCCCATCTCGCCGACGGCGAACGCGAAGCCGAGCGTGCGCTGGCGCGCCGCTACTTCGTCCTCGCCGAAGGGTTCCTGCGCCCCGCCCCGCCGCGACTGGTCGCCATCGGCGGCCTCTCGGGGACGGGAAAAAGCGCGCTCGCCGCCGCGCTTGCGGCGGAACTCGGACGGGCGCCCGGCGCGCTGGTCCTGCGCAGCGACGTCGAGCGCAAGCGCTTGTTCGCCGTCGCCGAAACCGAGCGCCTGCCGCCCGCCGCCTATGACCTCACGACGACCGAGGCGGTCTACGCGCGCTTGCTCGACAAGGCGCAGCGCGCGCTCGCCGCCGGCCAAGCGGTCGTTCTCGACGCGGTCCACGCCAAGGCGACCGAGCGCCTGGCCGCAGCGCGGCTCGCCGGCGAGCTCGCGGTCCCCTTTATCGGCTTTTGGCTCGAAGCGCCGCTCGCGACGCGCCTGACGCGGATCGGCCGGCGCAGCGGCGACGCCTCCGACGCCGACGCCGGCGTCGCCGCGGGCCAGTCGGCCGAAAGACTCGCCGAACCCGGCTGGAGCGAGTTCGAGACGAGCGGCGACCTCGCCACGCTCGTCGCGGCGGCGCGGGCGCGTTCGTAATTTGGCTGGTCGGCGGCTCAGATGGCCACTCTCGGCGCACAGTCTGCGGATCGCTTCCTCCTTCGCCGACGCTCGCAAGCCATAGCGCCAACTCGATCGAGGCGCGACCATGGTTGAGAAAGCCGACGCCGCGGAGCGGCGCGTCGTGTAGGCTCGCCCGCGAACATCGCGCGATGATCGACGGCAATCGTCTTGCGGCGGCTCGACCGCGCGTCGCTACGTTCGAAGGAGATTGCGCTTGGCTCAGCGCTTCACGGATTTCGACACCAGCCTGCTGCTGACCCTGGACGCCCTTTTCAGGGATCAGAACGTCACCCATGCCGCGACTCGCCTCAACATCACGCAGTCGGCTCTTTCCTCGCGCTTGACCCGGCTTCGCCAGCTGCTCAACGATCCGTTGTTCATTCCCGCCGCATCGGGGCGCGGGATGATTCCCACCCCTCATGCGGCCGCCCTTCAGGCGGAGCTGGCGCGATTGATCGAGCGTCTGAACGACTTCGTCCAGACCGCGCATTTCTTCGACCCAACCACCAGCCGGCGCGTGTTTCGCATCGCGGCCACCGACAATCCCGCGGCGATTCTCGCTCCGGAGTTGATCCCACTCGTCAAGTCGCAGGCGCCGAACGCGCGGGTCGCTTTCACGCTGCCTGACAAGGCGCACATCGCCGAGCATCTGGAGCAGGGCGAAGTCGACGTGTTCGTCGGCGCAGCGGAGGACGGGGCGAGCGGGCTGATCGCCACAACGCTGTTTGACGAGGAGTTCGTCACCGCTCAGCGGATCGGTCACCCGCGCGGCACGGCGACGCTGACGCTGGATGAATTCTGCGCGCTCGATCATCTGCTGATCTCCACCAGCGGCGGCCAGTTCAGCGGCATGATCGACAATGCGCTCGCCGAAATCGGACGGGAGCGCACCGTGACAGTGTCGATCCAGAGCTACGCTCTCGCCCCACTAGTGCTGGCCACAACCGACTGCCTCTGCACCCTGCCGAGGCGCTTCTTGCAGCGCTTCAGCGGCGTCCTCGATCTCTATGCGCCGCCGCTCGCGCTTGCGCCTTTCCAGATGAGCCTGTTCTGGCATCCCAGAATGCGAAGCGACCCCGCGCATGTATGGCTGCGCAAACAGGTCGTGCAAAGCGTCAGCGCGCCGCACAGGTGAGAAAGGCGCCGGCGTGGGGTCAACCGCGCCGCCGGAGGCAGCAACGCGAGAGATAGGTCCTATCGACGACTCGCGTTGGTCGGCATGGCCGGGGATCGCTCATATCTCCCCCGCCAGTCAAACCATCACGCCGAAGGACACCCCATGTTGAAGCTCTATTTTCACGCCACCCCGAATTCGATGAAAGTCGCCGTGCTCCTCGAAGAGCTGCAGGAGCCGTACGACGTCATCGGCGTCGACATCTTCAAGGGCGAGCAGCACGCCGCCGACTTCCGGAAGATCAATCCGAACGCGAAGGTGCCGGCGATCATTGACGACGGCGTCGTGGTTTTCGATTCACACGCGATTCTGATTTACCTCGCCGAGAAGCACAACAAGTTCCTCCCCGCGGCCAAGCCGGCGCGCGCCGCGGCCCTCTCCTGGCTGGAACTCGTCGCGACCGGCCTGTCGCCATTTTCGGGGCAGGCGGTTCACTTCCTGCACTATGCGCCCGAAGACTTTCCATACGCGAAAAATCGCTACGTCAAAGAGGTCGAGAGACATTACCGCGTCCTCGACGAGCGCCTTTCCGCGTCGCAATTCCTCGCCGGCGATGAATACACCATCGCCGACATGGCGCTTTTCGGCTGGGCCGCCTCCGCCGGCTACATTTTCGGCGCGAAGGGCCTCGACGATTACGCCAACGTGAAGCGATTCATGGACGCGATGAACGCGCGGCCCGCCGTTGCCCGCGCGCTTCGGCTCAGGAGCGGCACGCGTTCAAGTCCGAGCTCGATGATCAAGCGCGACGGGCGATGTTTCCTCAGAACGCCTGATCGCGCCGAGACCCGGACCGGCCCGGCGTTCCTTCGGACGCCGGCCGGGCTGACCACGCGGCGCGCGCGAGCCCGCCGCAACCGTCACAACCGCGCGTCGAAGATTGAAACGCTCCAATTCTTGGCTGCGTCCGGACGATCTGGTATAGGCTCGCCCCGAAGCGGCGCGCGGCCCGACGGGCGCCGAGCTGGAGCGGTCGATGACCTATTGCGACTTCGCCGGGCTGGAGCGTACACCGCTCGAGCGCGACCCTTTCGACTTCGTCGTCGTCCCCGACTTTCTCAAGAGCGAGAATTTCCCCGCGGTTGTCGCCGACTATCCCGAGGTTCCCGGTCCAGGCTCGCATCCGCCCTCGGAGCTGAAGATCCACGGTCATTTCCGCGCCTTGATCGACGAGCTGCGCGGTCCGGAGTTCCAGACGGCGATCGAGAGCAAGTTCGGCGTCGACCTCTCCGGCCGACCGACCATGTACACGGTGCGCGGCTACGTGCGCGAACGCGACGGCGCGATCCACACCGATTCGAAGACCAAGATCATCACTGTGCTGCTCTATATGAACGAGCGCTGGCGGGAGGACGCCGGGCGTCTTCGGCTGTTGCGCGGACCCGACAACCTCGACGACTACGTCGCCGAGGTGCCGCCCTACGGCGGCACGCTGCTGGCGTTCCGCCGCGCCGACAATTCCTGGCATGGCCACAAGCCGATCTCCGGCCAGCGACGCGCCATCCAGCTCAACTGGGTCACCTCGCAGGCGGTGGTGGACGCCGAGCAGAACCGACACGGCTTTTCGACCCGGCTGAAGCGGCTCAAGAACCTGTTTGTAAGAAGTTCGGCGGCGTGACGCCGTAGATCGCGTGGCCGCAGCGGATCGCGGCGCAAGGCCACTCTGACGCTGAGCGAAGCGGCGGCGCGGAGCGGGAGGACAAGGGGACAGACGATGTACAACAAAAGTTTCACGCTTGGCTTAGCGGCGATGGCGCTCGCTGGCGCGTTTTGCCTGGCGGCGAATTCCGCCAGCGCCGAGAGCGTGATGAAGGAATGCGGCGCGGACTGGAAAGCGGCCAAGGCCGCGGGGACCACCAACGGTCAGACCTGGAACGAATTCCTCAAGACCTGCGAGGCGCAGAAGAAGGCGGCCGCTCCAGCCGCAGCCGCCACACCCGAGCCGACCCCCGCGGCCGCTCCGGCCGCCGCGCCTGCGCCGGCAATGACGCCGGCCGCCGCCACGACGCCCATGGCCACGCCGATGGCGACGCCCAAGCCGAAGAAGACGCCGGCCGCCGCTCCCGCCGCGGCGACAGCCGCCCCCGAGGGCGCCGGCCAGTTCGCGGCCGAGGCAGAAGCGAAGGCGCATTGCCCGAGCGACACCGTCGTCTGGCTCAACACCAAGTCGCACAAGTACCACTACGCCGGCCACAAGAGCTACGGCACGACCAAGCAGGGCGCGTACATCTGCGAAGCCGACGCCAAAGCGGCTGGCAACGTCGCCGCCAAGGGCGAACAGCCGAAGTGATCTCTCGCTAGCGGCCGCTGATCGGCCGCCGAACCTCGGCGCCGCTTCGCCTTGACGGGCGGAGCGGCGTTTTCATCTTCGGAGGCGCCCATGCCGCAGGATTGCTGCCACCCGATCGCCGCGCATCAAAAGCTGCGCATCCCCGACACCTATGTCTCGAGCCTGATGCTCGAGCGCGCGCTCGATGCGCTTGCGCGCCGCGTCGGTTCGATCGATCGCGCCCACGACATCCCCTATCTCGCCGGTTACAGTCTCGACGGCAAACGCATTTACATCGACCGCCATCTGCCGCCGACGTTCCGTTATCGCGGCCGCGACGTCGCGGTCGACCGCTATCTGCTGCTGCACGAGGAAGTCGAGAAGGCGCTGATCGACCATCTCAGCCTGCACTACCAGCACGCGCATCAGATCGCGACGCGCGCCGAGGAAGCGGCAGTCCGCGCCGATGGAGTCTCGTGGCGCGCCTACGACCGTTTCATGCAGCAATACGTCAAGACGATAGGCGACGAGCGGCTGACCAAGCTGCCCGACGATCTCGATCTCAAGCCCTATCGCGACGAGCATGATTTTGATCTGATGCGCCGCATGGAGGCCGCCGCGGCCGACCCGCGCCATCCGGCGCATGACGACAAGCCGCTGCGCCGTCGCCTCGACCACGCGCTGGCGACGCGCGCGGCGAAGACGGAAGCGGCGCAGGCGCGGTAGGGCTCGCCGCACGCGCGGCGCCCTCTTGTCGCCTGCAGGGAGAAGGAATCGATCCCCGCGCGTGGAGCGTGCGCGTCAGTCGCGCCGCCGGCACGCGTAAGCGTGAGTCACATAGGGAAACGCGACCGTGGCGCGGCCGGCGAGCGACGGCGTCGCCGCGATCAGCGCGCGGATTTCGTCGGCCGCTCGCGCCTGTTCGTCGGTCGGCAGCGCGGCGATGAAGCTGACCGACAGCGCGCGCTCGACGATGACGCGCTCGGATGGGCCGACGTGCTCGTGGGCGAAGCGGCGTTCGCTGAGCGGCGCGAAACCGGGCGCGGGAAAGAGCGCCCGCCATTGTCCGCTTTCGTGGCGCGGCGCGTCGCCTTGATAGCGGTCGAGAATCGTGGTCAGCGTGGCGACCCAGGCGACCCGCGCGTCGCGCACGTTCCACACCAGGCCGAGCGCGCCGCCGGGCTTCAGCACGCGCCGCATCTCGGCGAGCGCGGCGGGCTTGGCGAACCAGTGGAACGACTGGGCGCAGACGACCGCGTCGACCGACCCGTCGGCGAGCGGCAGACGCTCGGCTTCTCCGGCGAGCGCCTCGACGCCGGGATGGGCGGCGACGAGTTCGGCGCGCATCGCTTCGACCGGTTCGACCGCGACGAGCCGCGCGCCGGTCGCGCCAAGCAGCGGCGTGAACTTGCCGGTGCCGGCGCCGAGATCGACGACGACACGCCCCGGCGCGAGACCGAGTTCGTCGCGCAGCCAACCCGACAGCGCGGCGGGGTAGTCGGGTCGCGCATGCTGGTAGACCGCGGCGGCGACGCCGAAGCCGGTCGCCGCGGCGTGATGGACAGAGGGGCGATCACTCATGCGAACCTGCCCTGGCGCGGTGGACGTGGCGGGCAAAAGCCTTGCGCGGCGGACCAAGTCAAGTGCGGTCAAACCGTAGGGAGTCCGTTTGAGAAACCGCGCGCGGCCTTCGACGGCGCTGCCGACGGGCGCAAAAAATTGCCGGAAAGCCATTGTTAATGTTCGGGCGTCACTGTCTTGCGCGACGGTGGAACCGGGCAAATGCATGTCCCGGCGCGTGGGCATGACGCCACACGCTCGTTCCGGAAGGATCCGGAACTTCCCGTCGATGCCGCAAAAAAGACCAGTGCGCGCCGAGGTCCGCCGTGGCGCGTTTGGCGTATCATCGCTGGCGACCGAGCAGGCTGTAAAACATCGACAGCTAAGACAAGAGCAGGATTGGTATCGTAAATTCAAGTTTTAGAGCCGCAACGGCAATGACCACGATCGAATATTCCGGCAAACTCGACGCGACAGAATCGCCTGTCGCGCTGTTCGCCATACCCGCGGACAACGCTGGCCTGATGCAATCGCAGGTCAAGGCTCTGTCGGGACGAATTCCGCTTCTCTATTTCATCGTCTTTGTGAATACGGCGGCGGTCGCCTGGACCCATTACGGGATTGCGCCCAATTCTCTAACAGTCGGTTTTCCGACTATCATCGCTCTCGCCGGCCTCGCGCGGGCGCGGGCTTGGTTGAATTTGCGCGGCGGAGCGATCAGCGACTCGGGCGCGCGGACCCTGCTCAATGCGACGATCGTTGTCAGCGGCGTGTTTGGCGCGGTGTTCCTCGCCTGGGGACTCGCTCTTTACCAATACGGCGACGCCTACGCGCAGGCGCATGTCGTATTCTACATGGTTATAACGGTCATAGGCGGCATCTTCTGCCTGATGCATCTGCGATCCGCCGCGCTCATGTTGACCGGCGTCACGGTCATTCCTTTCTCGCTCTTCTTCTTGGCGACGGGGCGTCCCGTCTTCATCGCGATCGCGATCAACACGCTGCTGGTCGCGGCGGTGATGGTGTATGTTCTGCTCGCCTATTCACGCGATTTCGCCAACATGGTCGCCTACCAGCGAAAGCTGGTCGGGACTCATAAGGCGGAGACCGAGCGTGTCCGCCTGGCCGCCGAGATCGAGCGCGCGGCCCAGCGAGAAATCTTGAAACACGCCGGACGCTTTGAGGTCGCCCTCAACAACATGCTGCAGGGCCTGTGCATGTTTGACGTCGACGATCGCTTGATCGTCTGCAATCAGCGTTATGCGAAGATGTATGCGTTGCCGCACGAATTGACGCAACCGGGCGCGAGGTGGCGGGACATTGTCGCGCATCGGGCGAAGACGTTCGGTTACCGCGACCTCGGCTATGACGACGTCCTCGAGCAACACCGCGCAGTCGACCTGACGAAGAACGAAACGACCGCGACGCGCGTCCTTGGAGACGGGCGCATCATTTTCGTTCGCCATCAGCCGATCAAGGAAGGCGGATGGGTCGCCACGCATGAAGACATCACCGAGCGACACAAGGCGCAAGAGCAGCTGTCGCACATGGCGCATTACGACGCTTTGACGGGCCTCGCCAATCGCTATCTTCTTCAGGAGCGAATGGAGAGGGCTGTCGCCGGCCTTCAACGCGGCGACGCGTTCGCCGTTCTCTGTGTCGGGCTCAACCATATCAAGAGCGCCAACGACGCTCTCGGCCATGCGGTCGGCGACGCTTTGCTTCGCGAGGTCGCCGCTCGATTGAACGCGTGCGTCAAGCGAGGCGACACCCTCGCCAGAATCGGCGGAAGCGAGTTCGCGATTTTGCAGGCTGGAATCGCCGGACCGAACGAATCGATCGATCTCGCGCAGCAAGTATTGGACGTTCTGACCAGGCCCTACGAAATCGAAGGCCATCAAATCAACATCGACGCGAGCGTGGGGATGGCGTTGGCGCCGCGCGACGAAACCGCCGGCGCGCCGCTGTTGCGCCAGGCCGATATCGCGCTGAGTCGCGCAAAGGCTGACGGCGCGAAGACCTGGCGTTCTTTCGAAGCTGCGATGGACGTCGAGCTCCAATCTCGGCGAGGGCTCGAGATCAATTTACGTAAGGCGTTGGCGAACAATGAATTTGAAGTCTACTTTCAACCCATCAACAGCGCCAAGAGCAGATCGATCAGAAGCTTCGAGGCGCTGGTGCGATGGCGTCATCCCGATCGCGGCATGATCTCGCCGGCCGACTTTATTCCGTTGGCGGAGCAAACGGGTCTGATCGTGCCGTTGGGCGAATGGGTGCTGAGGACTGCATGCAAGGAGGCTATGCACTGGCCTTCCGACGTGCGCGTTTCCGTCAACCTTTCGGCCTGCCAATTCAGGGCGGGCGATCTGATCGGAACCGTTCGCAAGGCGCTTGCCGACGCCGGATTGCCGGCTCGACGGCTGGAGCTCGAGATCACCGAGTCGGTCCTGCTCGACCGAAGCAGCGACAATCTCGCGACGCTGCATGAACTGCGCAATCTCGGAGCCAAGATTGCGATGGACGATTTCGGGACTGGCTATTCGTCGCTCAGCTATTTGCGAAGCTTTCCGTTCGATAAGATCAAGATCGATCAATCCTTCGTCAAAAACATCGATCAGCGGGACGCCCGGGAGATCGTCAAAGCAATCGCCAACCTCGGTCGGACGCTCGGAATAACGACGACCGCCGAAGGCGTCGAGACCGAGGATCAGCTCAAGACGATGATCGCGTATCGCTGCACGGAAGTGCAGGGTTATCTCTTCAGCCGCCCCGTGCCAGCCTCACAAGTGCATGGCCTCCTGGATATGTTTTACCAGACGCGACAGGCGGCCTAGCGTCGAGAGCGAGCGCAGCGCTAAGCCGAAGCGAACGCCCGCTTTGGCGTTCCGATCGCGCGAGGTCGACAGTCCGCTCTCAACCGCCTTCGCAAGTTCAATCACAGTTCCTGTCCGTCAAGCGCGGCGGCGGGCCGCGCTTTCGTCGCCGGCGCCGACCCTCAGCGCCGTCGTCTCCTTGATCCGCTTGACCGGAATGGTGGTGCGAGTGTTGGCGACGCCGTCGATGCGGCCGAGCGTCTCGGTGAGGAAGCGGTGGAACTCGTCGAGGTCGGCGACGGCGACTTTGAGCAGATAGTCGTAACCGCCGGTGACGAAAGCGCATTCGAGCACCTCCGGCCGAGCGAGGATCGCCGTCTCGAAGCGCGAGGAAAAAGCCTCCGACTGCTTCTCCAGCCGCACCTCGACATAGGCGACGAATCCGGCGCCGACCGCTTTGCCGTCGAGCAGCGCGACAATGCCGCGGATGATTCCGGCTGCTTCGAGCGCACGCACGCGTCTGAGGCACGGCGACGGCGACAGGCCGACGCGCGCCGCCAGCTCCTGGTTGGCGATAGCGGCGTTTTGCTGAAGTTCGCGCAGGATCTTGCGATCGATTTCATCCATGCGCAATCCAGTGCCACGATTACGGGAAAATGAAAAGCTGGATGGCGTCGCAGCGGCGCCGCGCGGCGCACAACGCGCGCCGATTTCGTCGCGCCCGGTTTAGTCTGGCCGAAGCGACGTCGGCGCCCGCGGCCGCGCGCTCGAGGGCTCATTCGATGACGCGACGCGCCTACCATGTCCTCATCGACGTCCTGCGCGATGAGGGCGTCACCCATGTCTTCGGCAATCCCGGATCGACCGAGATGCCGCTGATGGACGCTTTGGTCGACGCGCCAGACGTCGCCTACGTGCTCGGGCTGCAGGAAGCGACGGCGGTCGCCATGGCCGACGGCTGGGCGCTCGCCTCGGGCAAGGTCGGCTTCGTCAATCTCCACGCGATGGGCGGGCTCGGCAACGCCATGGGCGCGCTGGTCGCCAGCAAGGCGAGCGAGACGCCGTTGGTCGTCACCGCCGGTCAACAGGACACGCGGCATCTGTCGAGCGAGCCATGGCTTTCCGGCGATCTGGTGGCGCTCGCTTCGCCGGCGATGAAATGGGCCGGCGAAGCGCGGCGCGGCGCCGACGTCGGCAAGATGCTGCGGCGCGCCTTCGCCATCGCTCGCACGCCGCCGTGCGGGCCTGTGTTCCTGTCGTTGCCGATGGACGTGCTCGGCGAGGAGGCGAACGAGCCGGCGCCGCCGCGCTCCGCCCCGGCGCGGCTCGGCCCTTCGCCCGACGCGACGGCGCTTGCCGAGGCGCTGGCCGCTTACGATCCCGACGACGTCGTCGTCGTGCTCGGCGACGATCTCGCACCCTCTGCGGCCGACGCGCTGGTCGCCTTCGCCGAAGCGGGCGGCTACGCGGTGTGGGGCACGCAGCTCACCTCGCGCGTCGCCTTCCCCGCCGCCCATCCTTGCTGGGCCGGCGTGCTGAAGCCGGACTTCGCCGCGATGCGCGCGCGCCTCGCCGGCCTTAAGGCGCTCGTCCTGGTCGGCGGTCGCGCCTTCATCGCCTACCCTTATCGCGACATCGAGCCGATCCCCGAAGGCGTCAAGATCGTCCACGTCGCCGAGACGCCCGAGGCGTTCGGGCGCGAACACGCCGCCGACCTCGCATTGCTCGGCGAGGTCCCGGCGACGCTCGCCGTCGCCGCCGCCGCCTTACGAGCGAAAGTCGACGCCACCGCCGTCGCGGCGCGCATTTCTGCGCGCGCCGAACTCAAGGCGGCCCACGCCGCGGCCACGCGCGCCGAGATCCTCGCCGCCGCCGCCTCCGGGCTGACTTCCGACGCGGCGGTGCTCGCCGTGTTCGACGCCCTGCCCGACGACGCGCTGATCACCAACGACTCGGCGGCGACCTTTGGCGCTGTGCAGGAACTGATGGCGACGCGCCCAGGGCGCTACTTCTTCTCGCGCGGCGGCGTGCTCGGCTGCAACATGCCGGCGGCGGTCGGCGCAGCGTTGCAGCACGCCGGGCCGGTCGCGTCGCTGGTTGGCGACGGCGGCGCGATGTACTCGCCGCAAGCGTTATGGAGCGCCGCCCACCAGTGCGCCCATGTCGTGTTCTTCGTCTTCAACAACCGCCGTTACGGCGTGCTGCAGAACGTCGCGCGCCAGCTCGGCTGCGCCAACGCGGTGGCCGGCCGCTTCGTCGGCATGGACGTGATCGACCCGCCGATCGACTTCCTCGCCCTCGCCGCTGCGATGGGCGTGCCGGCTGAGCGCGTCGACAGCCGCGAAGCGATCGCCGCCGCGGCGAAGACAGCCTTCGCGCGGTCGGGGCCGAGCCTGATCGAGATTCCGGTGAAGTGACGGTTACCTCTTCCCCCTTGTGGGGAAGGATAGCCCTCACCTCAAAATCTGCCCCAAGAACGCCTTCGTCCGCTCGTGCTGCGGATGGGCGAAGAATTCGTCGGGCGCGTTGATCTCGACAATCTCGCCCTCATCCATGAAGGCGACGCGATCGGCGACGTTGCGGGCGAAACCCATTTCGTGGGTGACGACGACCATCGTCATGCCCTCGTTGGCGAGTTCGGTCATCGCGTCGAGCACTTCCTTGACCATCTCCGGATCGAGCGCCGAGGTCGGCTCGTCGAACAGCATGATCTTCGGGTTCATGCACAGTGCGCGGGCAATGGCGACGCGCTGCTGCTGGCCGCCCGAAAGCTGGCCGGGATATTTGAGCGCCTGCTCGGGGATCTTGACTCGCGTCAGGAATTTCATCGCCAGCGCTTCCGCCTCGCGCTTCGGCGTCTTGCGCACCCAGATCGGCGCCAGCGCGCAGTTCTCGAGCACGGTGAGATGGGGGAAGAGGTTGAACGACTGGAAGACCATGCCGACTTCGCGCCGCACTTCGTCGACGCTTCTGAGGTCGCGGGTGAGTTCGACCCCGTCGACGCGGATGATTCCGCGCTGATGCTCTTCGAGGCGGTTTACGCAGCGGATCAGCGTCGACTTGCCGGAGCCGGAAGGGCCGCAGACGACGATGCGCTCGCCGCGCCCGACGGTCAGATTGATCGCGCGCAACACATGGAACGCGCCGTACCATTTGTGCACGTCGACGAATTCAATGATCGGTTCGCTCGCCATCGACGCCTGTCCTTCGCCCGCCCCTGTAGACGCAGCCGTCGACCGCGTCTGCAACCAATCCCTCTATTGCCGCCGCCCCGGCGCCAGCCGCCGCTCGATCGCCGCCGAATAGCGCGACATCGCATAACAGAAGACGAAATAGAACAGCGCCGCAAAGGCGTAGCCGGTCGCCAGCAGGGTTGGACCGCTCCACACGGCGTCCTTCAGGCCGTTGTCGATCGCGGCGAGAAAATCGACCATGCCGACGCTGGAGACCAGCGTCGTATCCTTGAACAGGCCGATGAAATTGTTGACCAGGCCCGGTATGACCAACGTCAGCGCCTGCGGCAGGATGACGAGGCCCATCAGCCGCCAATAGCTGAGGCCGAGCGCCATCGCGCCTTCGTACTGACCGCGCGGCAACGTCTGCAGACCGCCGCGCACCTCTTCGGCGAGATAGGCGGCGGCAAACAGCGCCGCGCCGACCAGCGGCGGGATGAATCGATCGGGGATCCAGCCGGGCGGCAGGAACAGCGGCAGCATGTTCTCGGCCATATAGAGTACGGCGATGAATGGCACGCCGCGCACGCCTTCGATGAAGACGACGCTCGCCGCCCTGACGATCGGCAGGCGCGAACGGCGTCCGAGCGCCAGCAGCACGCCGAGCGGCAGCGAGAAGACGATGCCGACCAGCGCGGTCAGCAGCGAGACGAAAATCCCGCCCCACAATTGCGTATCGACTAGCGGCAGTCCGAGGCTCGGAACGCCGCGCAAGAGCACGAAACCGACGATCGGATAGACGACGAAGAACAGGATCGCGCCGAAGCCGCGGCGCGGCGCGCGCGGCCACAGCAGCCAGACGATCAACACGGCCCCCACGCCCTCGACGACGTCGACCCGCCAGCGCTCGCTCTGCGGATAGGAGCCGTAGCGGAAATAGTCGAGCTTGTCGGCGACGAAGGCCCAGCAGGCGCCGTCCTGATGGGCGCGGCAGAGCGCGCCGTCGGGCGCGCGCCAGACCGCGCGCGTCGTCGCCCAGGCGATCAGATCGGGCAGCGTCCACAGGCAGAACGCGAGCAGCAGAAGCGTGACCCCCGTCGACGGCCACGACGAGAACAGATTGGCGCGCAGCCAACCGATCGCGCCGCGCCGGGCGAGCGGCGGCGGCAGGATCGGCCCGGGCGCGACGCGCACGTAGGCGACGGCGGTCATCGTCAGCGCTCCTTCAGCGCGTTGCGCGCGTCAAACAGATTGAGCGCGAAGGAAACGACCAGCGAGATCGCCAAATAGACGGCCATCGTCACCGCCATCACCTGCATCGCCGCGTGGGTCTGATTGAGCACGGTGCCGGCGAAGACCAGCACCAGATCGGGGTAGCCGACGAACACGGCGAGCGACGAGTTCTTGACGATGTTGAGATATTGTGAGGTCAGCGGCGGCGTGATCAACCTGAGCGCCTGCGGCGCGACGACCAGCCGCAGCGCCAGCGGCCGATGCAGGCCGAGCGCCGCCGCCGCCTCGCTCTGGCCGCGCGGCACCGCCTGCACGCCGGCGCGCACGATTTCGGCGATGAAGCCGGCGGTGTAGGTGACGAGGCCAAAGGTCAGCGCGGCGAACTCGGGATGGATCTCCATTCCGCCACGCAGGTTGAAGCCGGACAGCTGGGCGAATTCCAGGCCAATCGGCCGGCCAACGGCAAAATAGGCGACCGTCGGCAGACCGACGATCAGAGTCGCCGCGGTCCATAGGTCCTGCGACCGCTCGCCCGTCTTCGCCTGCCGCCGACGCCCCGCAAAGGCCAGCGCCACAGCGAGCGCGGCGGCGAACGCCAAAGCCGCGCCGACCAGTCCGGCGCCGTGGTAGAATGTCGGACGCGGCAGATAGAGCCCACGATTGTTGAGGAAGAAGACGCCAGCGACGTTGATCGACTGGCGCGGCGACGGCAGCGTCTTCAGCACTGCGTTGTACCAAAAGAAAAGCTGGAGCAGCAGCGGCGTGTTGCGCGTCAGTTCGACATAAACCAGCGCGAGGCGCGACAGCATCCAGTTGGGCGCGAGCCGCGCGAGCCCGACGGCGAAGCCGAGCGGCGTCGCCAGCAAGATGCTGACCGCGCCGACCAGCAGTGTGTTGAGCAGGCCGACCCAGAATGCGCGGCCGTAGGTTGACAGCGCCGAATAGGGAATGAGCGACTGGTTGACGTCGAAGCCGGCGGTCTCGTCCCAGAAGCCGAAGCCGATCGGCACGCCGCGCGCCTGCATATTGGCGACCGCGTTGCGCCAAGCAAGCCATGCGAGGCCGATCAGCGCCGCGGCGAGCAGGCCCTGATAGAGGAACGCGCGCACGCGTGGGTCGTTCGCGATCGAGACCCGTCGCGCCTGCCCGTTCGCCATTCGCGCCCGCCCGTCGACTACGCGCCGCCGCAGGAATGCTCGGCGTCAGGCAAGGTCCATTGGCCGTGGCTGCGCAAATTGGTGGTCTTGTAGATCTTGCCGCGGTGGTCGCCTTTCGGGCAGCCTTTGGGAACCGAGACCAGGCAAACCTCGACCGGATCGCCCGGCCGCGAAGAGTCGATCGCCGCGACCTGGTCGTAGGAGACCTGGTAGCCGCCGTCGACGAAATCGATCGCGCTGCCCGAACCAGCGACCGGCTTGCCGTCGCCGTCGATCAACCGTGTCTCGATCCGCGCGACCTTGGTCTTGGCGCAGTCGCCGACGTGTTTGGGCGTCGGCTCGGCCATGGCCGGAGCGGTCAAGGCGGACGCCGAAACGGCGAGCGCGGCGAAACAGGCGACGGCGCGGATCATGACAGCCTCCGGGCGACGACGATGTCGCGTGCGAATGGTTCCACGCGCCGCCGAGGTTGTCCATCGGCGCTGTCGCTCGGCGGGGCCCGGGAGACGCTTGCGCCGGCGGCGGGAGGCCGCTTGCCAAGCCGGCGCCGCCTACCTATAAACCGCCGTCCGCAGCGCCGAGGCGCTTCGGCGCCCAGGTAGCTCAGTTGGTAGAGCATGCGACTGAAAATCGCAGTGTCGGTGCTTCAATTCCGCCCCTGGGCACCATCACACCTTGTCATAGTGTGATATAGCACCTCAAAAATTACAGAAAATCAAATACTTG
>Ga0181516_10001347_pt1 | contig 18977 bp, 15 predicted proteins | sample PEATcosm2014_Bin_25_FD_121104 | JGI IMG/M metagenome (GOLD analysis project Ga0181516, IMG submission 121104) | Peatland microbial communities from MTU Mesocosm Facility, Houghton, MI, USA - PEATcosm2014_Bin01_10_metaG | ecosystem: Environmental > Terrestrial > Soil > Wetlands > Peat | place... | reverse complement strand
GTGCCGTTGCCGCACTGGCCCTGGTTGTTCCAGCCCCACATCCAGACCGAGCCGTCCGCCTTGACGGCGATGTTGTGGTAGTCGCGCGCCGAGACCATGACCACGTTGCTGAAGCCGTTGCCGTAAGTGTCCACGAGAATTTTGGCCGGGAACGGATTGGCCACGGCGTTGGTCGTGCCATTGCCCAGTTCGCCGAGGTCATTCAAACCCCATTTCCAGACCGTGCCGTCGGCGCCCAGCGCCGAGGAATGGCCGTCACCGCCGGAAACGGAAACGATGTTGCTCACATTCAAAACTTGAACTGCATTTGAACGGGTGGCGGTGGTGCCATCGCCCAGTTCGCCGTCGGCATTGAGTCCCCAGGACCAGACGGTGCGGTCCGCCTTCAACGCCAGATTATGTTTCCAGCCGCAGGAAATGGCGGTGATGTTGGTCAGGCCGGTCACCTGCACGGGGACGTAGCTGCTGCCGGTCGTGCCATTGCCCAGTTCGCCGGTTCCCCAGGTCCAGACCGTGCCATTCGTCGCCAGGGCCGCGCCGACCTGATACCCGCAGGAGACTTGCAGCGGATGGTTGATCGCGCCACCGGGCGACGAACTGCTGACCTGCACCGGCACCGTGACCTGTGGACCGGAAAGCGGATTGACGGTTCCGTTGCCCATCTGACCATACTGGTTCATGCCCCACGCCCAGATGGTGCCGTCGGACTTGACTGCGAGGGTGAAGTAGGGCCGGCCACCGAGCTTTGTCACGTTGGTCAGCGGCGGGACGGAAAGCAGGCCGGTTTGAACCGGTGTCCACGCATCGTTGGTGCTTCCGTCACCCAGCTGGGCATAGGCATTCCAGCCCCAGCACCAGACCGTGCCGTCGGATTTCAAAGCCACGTTGTGTTCCTCGCAACCCATGATGGCTTTGACCGAGTTCAGGTAGCTGACGTTTCCCGGGCCGTGGACTTCCAGCGGGACCGAGGTGAGAAACGTGTTCGTTTCGCCGATGCCAAGTTTGCCATCAAAATTGACGCCCCAGGTCCAGACCGTGCCGTCGGATTTAAGGATGACGGTTCCCCGGGCGCCGCCCCAGATGGAAACCACGTCCGCGCCTAGGGCGGTGGAAACCAAGGCAGCCGTCGCGACGGCAAAACAGATGCGTAATGCGTGATTTTTGCTCATATATAGAGGAAAAAGGCAGCAGGAATCAGTCCATTCCGAGCCTTGGCCACAAGCTTTCTTGGTAACCGACCTTCCGGTCGGGCACCACTGCCGCCACCCGGCAATTTTATATTGGCGGGGCGGTGGTGCCCCACCGTCCAAACAACTTGGCGCGAAGCAACGCGGCCCCTGATTTTGTGGGAGACGAGGTGACGAGTCTCATTTCAAATCCGGTTTGCCAGTATTCAGTCAGAGCCTCCTCACGTCGTCACCTACGATTTGTGGCCCCGCCATTCCCAGCGCTTTGCGCCGCGCCAGACAGACGGTCAGCCGGCTGTCGCTGGACGGGTCGCCCAGCAGTATTTGGTTTCCGGCGATGACAGGTCAACGATGCTGACGGGGTGAAGTTATAAACGTCCAGTATATTCATCTTTTCGTCCATTGAGTTCTTTTGAGGTTTTATTGAGAATGACGCATTCACATTCACCAACAAGAACGGTGGAGAGCAGCGTAGTTGAAATGTCAGAAATTTAGAACCTAAATACATATGAAGAAATCGGCCATTCCGTTTATTCCTTGTGTTGCTGCCTTCGGCCTCGTCATTGCCAGCAGCTTGACCGTCGGCGCGCAAACCGTCATTTATTCGGACAACTTCAATGTTGCCAACACCGCCAATTTTGACACTGCCAGTCTGTCTGGCCGGCTTTCTGGGCTGAATGCCAGCGCGGTCGTGCCGCAGTCGGGCGGGTATGAAGAGGCAATCAGTGGTAATCAGATGCTGATTTATGGTCTCAATGGCGGGGCAACTGGATCAGGCCTTTCAACTGAAATGCGTTTTGGAAATGCCAGCACGCCCAGCAGCCTGTTCGACTGGTCGTCCGGGGCTGGTGGGGCCGCCATAACGGCGGCAGGTGGAATGACGGTTTCTTTCAACTGGACTGCCCCCGATACTACGTCCGGCGCCTGGCTTTCATTCTGCATGGGAACCTTGGGCGACGTTACCGGCACCCCTACTCGCGTTAATAATTCATCCACCGACAATGGCATTTTGTTTAGAAACAACGGTCAAACTGCAATTTTTAACAATGGCAGCGCCGCCGGAACTGCACTGTCAATCACTCCTGCAAGCGTCAACCATGTGATTGCAATTACCTATGACTTCACTTCGTGGGCAACTGGTGCGCCGGTGACCATGAGCGCCACCGAGGATGGGACTTTGGTCGGCACCGACTCATTCACTTGGAGTCACGGTGCGGGATCGCAATACCTTGATCTTCAATCTCGGGATCAAACTGCGGTGGTTGATAATTTCACCATTACGACGGTTCCTGAGCCGACGACTTTGGCCATAGTGTCAATCGGGCTTGGTTTGCTGGTTGTCACCCGCCGGTTTCGTAGCCAGCCAGTTTGATTCAAAAGGACAGTTTCTACGCCAGTCTGGACATTTGTCCGGGCTGGCGTTTATTATTTTCACGCGCGTCCAGCTCTACCAGTCAAACAGCCGCAATTGACTGGCGAAGGTTCCCGACGGGAACGGGCCCGTTTGTGAAGCCGGAGCCAACTTAAAGCAAAGTCGCAACCTGAAAAAACGAGGATGGCTGCTTGGCTCCTTGGCGCCTTGGCGTTGAATTGCCCGTTCAACCCACATAAATGCGGGATGGCAATGCAGGCTTGGCCGTTGACCGGGCCAGCAAACGGGGGCAAATAAAAACTCGCCGAACCCGGACATCTCGCACACCCTGTCCAGCGTGCTGGAAACATAAAACATATCATTTACGGCGAGGCGAACAACTGGTCGCCGCCACGCAGTCGAAGCAGGGCGGCGGGCCTTAAGTGAGATTGCGGCGCAGTCAATTTATCTTCCGGCAGGTATTTATGCATACCCATGGCAAAACAATCGGTTTCAAAGGCTTTTTAAGGTCTGGGTTCCTGCTGCTGTCGCTGCTCAGTGCCAGGGCGGCGGATCAGCCGGCGGATGTTTTAAGCGATGTCAAACCAACCATCGCCCCGGCCGCAAGCTGGGTCACGGCCCATTTTTTTGACCGCCAGCCGATGGTCTTTCCGCCCGAAGCCAGCATGGAACAGCACTGGTTGTTGCTCGAACGGCAGATCAACGTCGCGACCAACGAGACCTTTATCCATTGCGCCCGCCAGATACTCACCCCCGCCGGCGTGCAAAACGACTCCGACCTGAAGATTGATTTCAATCCGACCTATCAAACGTTGACCCTGCATTGGGCGCGGCTTTGGCGCGGCACCAATTTTCTAAACCAGCTTGGCACCAACAAAGTCCGGATGGTGCAGCAGGAACGCGACATGGACCAGCAGCTGCTAAACGGGGAACAAACCGCCCTGCTGGTCATGGAGGATGTGCGTGTCGGCGACATCGTGGACTATGCGTATTCCATCAAGGGGGAGAACCCGGTTTTCAACGGCAAGTTTTCCACCGACGTCCCGATGCAACTGCCGGAACCGGTGGGACGGATGTTCACGCGGATCATCTGGCCGGCCGAGCGGCGGTTTTATATGAAGCCGCAAGGATTTTTTCTCCAGCCAGTTTTGAAGACAAAAACTAACGTCGTGGAATGCACATGGGACTTGCGGCAGGTGCCGGGATTCCACCAGGAAGATTCACTGCCAATTTGGTGCGATCCGCAACCATGGGTTCAACTGACTGAATTCAAGACCTGGGCTGCCGTCAACCAATGGGCGCTCACCTTGTTCCAGAACAACGCTCCGCTCTCCCCTGAAATCGTCCGGAAGATCGCGGAATGGAAACAACTCGAAACGCGCGAGCAGCAGGTCATCGCCGCCCTCCGTTTCGTGCAGGACGAAGTGCGGTATTTCGGCATTGAGATCGGCGTCAGCGCCAACAAGCCCGCCGACCCCGCCACCGTTTTTGCCCGGCGGTTTGGCGACTGCAAGGACAAGTCGCTCCTGTTTGTGACGCTCCTCCATAACCTCGGCATCGAAGCGTATCCGGTTTTGGTGAACACGCAGGCGCGGCAGACGATTGCGGACTGGCTGCCGGCGGCGGGCATCTTTGACCATTGCATCGCCCTCGTGCGGTTCGACGACCAGACTTGGTGGCTCGATCCCACGGCGGGATACCAGCGCGGCCTGTTGGCCATGCACTACCTGCCTAATTATGCCTGTGGACTGGTGATCGCCCCCGGCACCGCCGGACTGACCTTGATTCCGCAGACGACGGGATTGCCGCTCACCACCACCACCGAATATTTCGACCTCGGCCGGAAATCCGGCGCCTCCGACCTGAAAGTTGTCACTGTGGCCGAAGGGCGCGATGCCGACCGCCTGCGCGAAATGTTTGCCAGCAACAAGCGCAGCGACATTGAAAAGAATTACACCCATTATTACGCTGAAGCCTATCCGGGAATCACCATGGCCGCCCCCGTGCAGATCGAAGACGATGCCGCGAACAACCGGTTTCAAACCACGGAGTTCTATGCCATCGCCGGCGTCTGGATCAAATCGGACAGCGACGGAAAATACCGGTGCAATTTTTATCCCGTCACCATCGCGGCCATGAACAAACAGCCGCTGGACACGCAGCGGAGCCTGCCCCTCGCGGTTGGTTTTCCCCAGCACCAGATTTTGCGGACCGAGATTTCAGTTCCCACCGCGTGGACCTTTTCCAAAGAGGACAAAACCGTCCTGGACCCGGCCTTCAGCTTCCGCAAGCATAGTCATCGGGAGGGCAATAAACTGATCTTGGAATATGACTATCAGTCGCTCATGGATTTTGTGCCGGAAAATCGGACGGATGAATATCTCCAAAATCTTGCCCAAGTCACCAAAGCCTTGGGCGACGGATTCGTTTGGTGATGAAACGAGCTTGTGTTCCCAATTAAAGGCGTCCGCGAAGTTTGGCCTGGTTTCGCGGCATGGATTTAAACAACTTTTCAAGTCCAGAGCGGTGGGCGGTGGGCAGATGGCGTCGTGGCTTCTTTGCGCCTGGGCGTTGAATTTCCCGTTTTTGCCGACGGGGTGGCGTCAAGCAGGACGGTTGTAGCGGCGCGGAAATACGACGCGGAAGGTCGTGCCGGTTTCCGCCGAGGTGGCGATTTCCAGGCTCGCGTCGAGCAATTCGCACAAGCGCTTCACAATGGAAAGCCCGATCCCTTCGCCGGGCTGGTTCTGCGCGGCTTTCGTTCGGAAAGCCGTGTCCCCGGGCGCGGCCAGCACCTGCGAGGTTTCACCTTTGCTGGCGGCGGACTTCTCATCCGATTCCTTCGCGCTCGCGGTGGCTTCCTGCCAGCCGGCCTTCAGGGACTCGCTGCCGCCCGCCAACATTCCCGGCCCGGTGTCCTTCACCATCAGCCACCAATTTTCCTGCTCCTCACCCCAGCTCACGGTGACGCCGCCTTCCCCGGTGTATTTGAGCGCGTTCACGAGCAGATTTTTGGCGAGCCGCCGCACCCGTTCGGCATCGCCCACCACGCCCAGGCGCGCCGGCCCGTCCGTTTTCAAATACAAACGGCGTTCGCGGGCCAAGGGCTGGTTGCCGGCGCATAAGTTGGCGATCAATTCGGCGGCGTCGAAGGCGGCGAGTTTCCGTTTTTCCTGGCCGGCTTCCAGCCGCGCCAGTTCCGTCAGTTCCCCCAGCATCGTGGTCAGCCCCTGCGTGGCCCGCTCCAGAAACGCCACGGATTCCATCCGGTCGGCTTCCGCCAACTGGGCCCGGCCCACCAGCGTGGCCGCCATGGTGACGCCGAGGACGTCGCTGTTGAGATCATGAACCGCCTGGTGGATAAGCCTGGCGCGGCGCTGTTCGATTTCATCCACCGTGGCCAGCGCGTTCATCAGGTCCGCCACCCGGCCGGCGGCTTCCGCCTGCTGCATGCGCTCGTATTGGGCGGCGCTTTCGCTGATGGTGTCGTTGATCAGGTGGAGCAACTGGCGATGCGCCTCCCGCAATGTCGCCGGCTCCAGCTCGGGATGCGCGGCCACGAGGTTGCCCAGTTCCTCCGCCACGCACAGCTGGAGATGTCCGCACTCGCTGATAAGTTCCTTCAACCGGTAACCCTGCTGCCAGCGATGCAGGCCGTGCTTCACTCCTTCGGCCTTTTTTTCAACCTCGGCCGCTTGGGCTTCCGCCCCGCCGGGACGGGAGCGCAGCTTGCGTTCAAAAGCATCGAGGATGGGCGGAATGTGATCGAGGAATTGCCCGAGCGTAAGCGAGCGCCCGGTCTTTTGTTCGGGATCGGCCCGGTCCACTTTTCGCCAGGCCACGAGCACGGCCTCCCGGCGCGCGGCAAAGAGGTCGCTCAGGGCGGCTAACTGCTGGCTCTGGGTGAGGGGCATAAAGGCATAAAGGAAACGGTCAATACGGATGGCACGGATGGCATCCCTCAACAGTGTGCGGCCGCCTCGTCGCCGAGTCAATGCGCATGGGCGGATGGCATAGCTGCGCCGTTCCCGGCGCTCTGTGCGACGGGGCGTCGCAGCTGCCCGACGCGGTTGGTCCATCGGGTGTTCACCTCATAAACAGATTGAATCCGTTAGCTTATAATTAAATTTCTGGGTTCGCGGGTTGTTGTGTCGTAACCTCAAGCGTTGCTTCTGCCGCGAGGATGCGGTGACGGGCGCCGTTGGGGCAAATATTGAATTATTATGAAACGAATCAAGGTGTTGGTGGTGGATGATCATACCATTGTGCGCGAGGGATTGCGCACCTTGATTAAACTAGAAGACGATTTTGAAGTAGTCGGCGAAGCGCGCACTGGTCGCGAAGCCGTGGTTCAATACAAAAATCTTCAGCCCGACGTGGTGTTGATGGACATCGCCATGCCGTTGCTCAATGGTTTGGAAGCCACGCGCCAGATGCTCAAGGCCAACCCCGCCGCCAAAGTGCTCATCCTTTCCGCCCACAGTGATGATGCCAAAGTGAAGAACGCGACCGAATCCGGCGCGCGGGGGTTTTTGCTCAAGCAATCTTCCGCCCGCGACGTGTGCCTGGCGATCCGCGAAGTCCACCAAGGGAAACAATTTTTCAGCCCCAGCATTGCCCGGCGTCAGGAGCGCATCCGTCCTTCGGCGACCAAGCGCGCGGGCGGGTCCTCGGAAAAAATCACGTCGCTGACCACGCGCCAGGTGGAAGTGCTGCAACTGATCGCCGAGGGCAAAGCCAACAAGGAAATCGCGGCGGAACTCGGCATCGTCTTAAAGACCGCCGAGAAACATCGCGAGCATGTCATGCAGAAGCTGGACATCCACGACACCGCCGGTCTCACCCGCTACGCCATTAGCGCGGGCATTATTGAGAGCAGCGTCCAAGTTGACCACTGATTGATTAACGGCAGCCCAAGCGCTTTGCTTCCCGCGCCGTTTTGCAGACACGCCTTGACGCCCGGGCTGCTTTCCGACCGGGATTCAATGGCCCGGCTGTTTATTATTGTCATGATCCGGCCCGGCATTGTTCCGCTCTTCCTTCTGGTCTTGATGCATGGCATCCGGCCGCCAGTTCTTGGGATATCTCTGCAACACGTCTTTGTGATGTTTTTCCACGGAGTCATGGAAGTCCATATGCACGGACGGCGAGGCCTGCAACATCTGCAACGAAACCCCCTGCGGGGCCGGTGCCCACACCCAGGCATTGCCGTTCAAATAGGCGTATTGGTGCCGGTAGGTGTTATAATAAATGCCATAGCTGGGATAATACTGATAGTCGTCCTGCACCACCACGGCTGGCGGCACCACCACCACGGGCGGATTGATGGTGATGCCGACGTTTTGGGCGTTGACGTTGCCAGCGCCTTGGATCAGCGCCGCGAGCAGCAGGGCGCCCAGGGCGGAGCCGGCTTGTTTAGTTTTTGCGAATGGTATTTGGTTATTCATGAGACGAAAATAGTCCCGGAAGCGTAGCGGCGCTATGGGGTAAAACCCGACGTTTAGCCAGATTAACGCCCGGATTGAAATACGCTGATTTCCGAAGGCGGAGTGCAGGGGGCGGAATTGAAGGCAAACTGCTTTTACGCAACGGGGCAAGGACCTGAAGGCACGGCAATAATGCGATGATTGAGGATGGCAGATGGCGGCTTGACACCTTGGCGTTTAATTCCGCCTTCAACCTTCTGAATTCCGCATTTGCCGCGAGGCGGCAGCCCACGACAGTTGAAGGCTCCCATTGCCAGATTTTTGCGGAGTGCCACGGCCTGCGGCAGCGCCACCCGCTAAAATAAATCCGTCGGCACGGCGCCGGGTCGGAGACATTTGATCCCTGGTGGCGCCCGCAGTTCAAGCCGCGGTTCCGGAAAGCATTATTTGCCGAACATTTTCGCCACGATGAAAATGAGGACGGCGCCACCCAACCCGCCTCCGCAAATGAGATAAATCAGGGAATAACCGGCGGCGGCAAACAGGGGCGCGATTAATAATGCGATCATAAGGTTGAAGTTTGAAAATTTCGTTCAGCGTTTGCCGGTGCGGAAGCCGCCCGTGAGAAAGATGACCAGACAGATCAGCAGGATGAGGCCGAGTCCGCTGCCGCCGATAACCGGTCCACCCAGATAAAACCCGCCACCACCGAACAGCAGGAGCAAAACCACCACGAGTAATAACATATTCATGACCTCAGCATAACGCCGGCACCGACCGGCTGCCATGGGGTCTTTCCCCCAGGTCGAAAATTTCGGAATGCGGAATGCGGATTAGCAGACCAAGTCCATTTTACGCCAAGGCGCAAAGACCCGAGGGCGCAACCGAAAATGCGATGACGGAGGATTGAGAATGGCAGAGGGCGGCCTGGCTGCTCTGCGCCTGGGTGTTGTTGAATTCCCCGTTTTTGCCGGCACCAACCGGGAACCGCTGCGGTTCGCAGAAGAATTTGTTTCTGGTTGAGTTTTCCCGGAGAAGGGTTTAGATATGGCGGTCGAAACACATTGCAAACCAAACTTATGAAAATTACTATTGCTGCTCTGGTTCTGGCTTTGACCCTGACGGCCCGGGCGGCCGATGTCACCGTGACCATCACCGATGTGCATATCTGCTGCCAGTCCTGCGTCAAGGGCGTGGCCAAGGCGGTTGCCGATGTCCCTGGCTTGACCGCCAAGGCGGATGAGGATGCCAGCACCGTGATGCTGACCGGGCCGGACACGGCCACGGTGCAAAAAGGCGCGGACGCGCTCGTGGCCGCCGGCTTTTTTGGCAAGAGCAGCGATCCCGCGATCAAAATCAACGCCGATACCGGCGCGAAAAACCAGACAGTGCAATCCATCAAAATTGAAGGGCTGCATCTCTGCTGCGGGAAATGCGTCAAGGCGGTGAATGAAGTGCTGGCAACCGTGCCGGGCGTGACCGGCAACACGGCGGCCAAAGGTGCCACCTCATTTGAAGTGACCGGCAATTTCAATGACAAGGCCGTGTTTGACGCCCTGCAAAAGGCCGGCCTCACCGGCCAGGAAAAATAATTTATCCGCCCTTTGCCAACGTCCCGCTGCCAGCCGCAGCGGGGCGTTTTTTTTGCCTCCGGCTGCCGCGTCTGCCGGCGGCGCAGCGATCATTTCCATGGCGTCGTTATTCTTTTGCGCTTTGCGCCGCCGGCGGGAGGGAAACGATTCTGACAAAACCCACCGGACCGGCAGGAACCGTGACCGTGGCATTGGCCGTGAGGCCGCCCGCATAAATATCCGTGACCAGCGGACTAAAACCGCCGCCCGCCAAAGACAAGTTGGTTGAATACAGCACCGAGTAGCTGGCCCCGGCGGTCGAACTCCAGGTAAGCGTGAACTGCTGGCTGGCGGGATTGTAGCTGCTCGACGTGATGATGATGGCCGGAGCCGTCACGGGCGCGAGCGCCACCCCTCGGAAGATATTGGTGGAACCGTCGGTCTTGGCCAGAATCGTGGCGGTGGCCGCAGCGTTGGTGTCGTTGATGGCGATCAAATTGGTGCCGCCCTGCGTGGTGATATACAGCACCGGGTTGGCTCCGCTCCAGTTGACCGCCAAACCGTTCGCACCGTTGGGCAGGAGGCTGGTGCCGAACAAATAATTGGAAACCCAAGCCGTGCCATTGTAGGTGAATTTGAAAACGCCGCCCTTGCTGCCCCGGCTGTCGGCCACATAGCAGACGTTCGTGGCGGGATTAAATTGAAACGCCACGGGCGAGGGCGTGCCGCCGACCAGCGGAATCACCAGGCTCGCCGCCGCCGGACTGGTCGGCAGTCCGCTGCCCAGCGCATAAATGCCGATGGGCGCCGTCTGGGTGGAGAAAAACAACTGGCCGCCAAAAATGCCGAGGTAGCGGATGTCATTGCTGGCGAGCTTCACCGCCGTGCCGTTCGTGTAATAGATGATGCCGCCGGAAAGATTGGCCACGCTGGTGTCATTGGTCGGGCCGCCGCACCAGAAGGCCGAACCGTTCACGGAAACCACGCTGCGGAAATTGTTGCCGTTCGTGAACGCGACGAGATTGCGGGAAGTGTCAATGACGCCAGCGGCATTGATGAAGCCAATGACGCGGTTGGTCGCGCCGCCGGAGTTGACGATGCTCAGGTCGCCGCTGATGGCGTTGTAGCCGGCCAAATTCAACCCGGTCCCGTCCGCGGAACGGGTGAGCTGCCCGTCGGAGGTGGCGGAGCCGCTGTCCATGAGATTGAACGGACTGGCAGTCGGTCGCGGAGTGGCGTCGGGCAGGCTGACGCTTTGCACCGGCGCGGACTGATTGGCGGTGGCGGGCAGATATTCATCCACATACACCGGCGTGGCGGCGCTGGTGGCCGGAGCCGTGCCGATGCTGACGCGTTCCACCACGATGTTGGTGGCGGCGAAATTTGCCGCCGTCGCAGAAAAAGTAACGAGCGGCGCGAGGGAAAAGACCAGGCAGCGGAGCAAGAGTTTCATAGGCGTAATGATTTGAGTTTTTTTTCAACACGGAAAAGGTGGCTGGCTAAACCATCTTGCATGGCAGTATTAGCTCACACCTGATCGCTAACGGTCAAGAAGTTAATGGAAAACGTTTTTGAAACAAGGAATGCCATCAGGCGTTCTTCTGAGGTTTGCCTTGGCAATTCCTCAATGCTTTGCGGGGCTGGTTGCGGCATTCGATGTTTTTTTTGCATTTTTTTTGGCTTGTCACTGTTCAGTTCAATTTACTGTGCCGATGAACTCTAAATCTCGCGCGACTTCCTGCTACTAATAAAAGCTGGACAAGAACGTAAAACTTCCTACGATGTAGTGCTGATAATGCGGGCGGCAAAGGCTGACTTTCCAATTAAACAAAGAGGCACTGTTTATGCATCGGGTTGAAGCTTACAATATTTTAGCCGAGTATCTCGCGCAGGTCGCCGATTACGGCGAATGTGTGCGCCGCATCGAAACTAATCAGGTGGCAACCTTTATTGTGACCGGTGAAAGTGGCATGCAATTTCGGGTGGGCTTTCGGTGTGCCTGGCTGGGAAAACCCTTCGGCAGCATCTCCATAACCGGCATCATCGAATACTCAGGAGAGGGCGGTTTGGAGGAGCTGGAACAGGAACTCATCATCAACCCAATTTCAACGCCTCCCCCGCGAAACGACACCGGCGATAACGCCCGGCAGTAAGAACGTGGTCGCGACCGGGGACGGCCCGCACCCCGTCGGCAAAGTGGGAGGCGCTCCTGATTTAATTCCGCAATCCGCAATCCGCATTTGAAATCAGACATTTCCTTTATTGAACGGTCACCGTCAGCCGCAGGAAGACTTGGGAGTTGGTCATGGGGGCCCTGAACACATGGCTGGGCGGCGAGGCGGCGGAATCGCCAGTGTCGGTGACGGGATGCCAGTCGTTGGGCTGCATCGTCGCGCTCCACTGCGCGCCATAAGTGATGCCGCTCACGCCGGCGGGTTCGGTGAAGCTGTAGAAAAGGTTGCCGCCGCTGATCTGCACCTGCGGCAGTTGAGCGGGGCTGGCCGTGCTGGGATCTTGATACGGGCCGAGATAGGCATAGACCGCAATGTTCTGGACGCCGGTGTTATAAGGATTCGCATTCAAGGCCGCACTGCTGCTGGCCGGGTTGCCAAACCAAGTTTGCTGCCAGCTTGCGGGAGTCGCCAGCGTGACGAAACTGCCGGTCGCGCTGTAGCTCACGCCCTGGCTGTTGATGGCATAGGCCGCAAAGGAGTAAACGGTGTTCGGCGCAAGGGCGCTGACATTGACCGTGAAGGTGCCCGTCGTGGCGGTGCCGGTGGCGGTGGCGGCCAGGCCATCGCCAATCTGTGGATTGCTGTCCACGAACATGGGCGCATAGACCACGCCCACGCCGGTGATCGCCGCGCCGCCATCGCTCTCTACAATGCCACCAAGCGTGGCCGTCGTGGCGGTGACATTGGTGGACATTGGCGTATCCACCGTGGGGAGGGTGGGCGGCTCCACCGTAATCTGCACCACGGCATTGGTGCTGGTTCCGTTCGGACTTAGCAGATGATAGGTGAAGGTGTCCGGCGGGGTGCCATTCTCGGAATCAACGCCAGAGCTGATATAACCCGCTTTCGGCGTATAAGTGAATGATCCGTTCGGGTTCAGCACAAACGCGGAGGCGTGGGCCGGCCCTTTGACCAAGCCGGCGGACACGCCGTTGTTGAAATCGGCATATTGCATGAGCGTTCCCGCCGGCTCGGTGAGCGTCTCCTGATAAGGCGTCGTGAAGGTCAGCTTGGCGAGCGGAACCGCCGCCGTTTTCAAGGGCACCAGCAGGTTGATCAAGACAGGAGTGACGGTGGGATAATGCTCCCCGCTTACGGGATTGGGAATGACAGCCGTCATGGCCGAGCCATCCGGCGAGATCGTGGCCGGAGCCACGTAGCCGTAGGCGCTGGGCGCGATGCCATTGGCGGCAAGAAGATTGGCCACCGTGCCGCTGCCGGTGCCGGGCGACCAAATCGCCGCAGAATTCAAGGGGCCTTTGGTGCCGACGGCTTCACTGCCATCCGCCGTGCAGGCGACCGGCGAAAAGGTTCCGAGATCCTGAAAGCCGTTCGTGGTGTTGTAGCGAAAGCCGCCCCAGCCATTGCCGATAGATAGTGTGCCAAACAAAGTTGTCCCGTCATCGCTGATGCAATTGGGCTGGAGATAGGTGAAACTCGCACCCACGGCGCTGGCAGGAATGCCGATGTCGGTCATGCCACTCGCCGCCTGCCAGCGAAACCCATGCTTGTCACCGTTATCAAGCGGGTAATAGCCGGCGACAATCGTGCCATCCTTGCTGATCGCGGTCGCATAGGTTTGCTGGTTCGTCGTTCCCGGCAAAAAGCCGAGGGAGGTGAACGTGCCGCTGGCGATGCTATAGACATAGCTTTCCACTTTGCCATAGACGACGGCATTGTTGTCATCCTGCACCAAAAGCGTGCTGCCATCCCCGGAGACGGCCGTCACGGTCATCGCGGTGGCGGTCGGATCGTCCGGCGGAGCGGGCACGAGCAACTCCACGCCATTGATCCAGTAAGCCGCGTAAGTGGCTTGAAATCCATTCGTGAGCGTGCCCGTGGCACTGCCGGCCACGACCGAGCCGTCATGGCTGATGGCGGTTGCGGCGCCCCAGTAGTTAAGGTGGATGCCGTTAAGGCTGGAAACGAAACCCAATCCAACCGGCAGTCCGGCCCAGCCGGTGGCGGGCTGGTAAATCATGGGTGATGCGGATTGGAAGCCGGGGGAATATGTTCCCGCGAAGATGCCGCCATTGGCCGCCGCCGTCGGGGAGACATTATATCCGCCGAGCATGTTTGTTTCTGAATACTGGGCCAGCAGCACCGGGACGCCGGCAATCATAAATGCAATGGTGCCAATAACACGCCAGGTCCGCGCGGCCCGCCGAAAAGCAGAGGAACAATTCGTTTTCATGGTTGGAGCCTTGATTTAGATTATAGTTATTGGTTCTTCAACTGCCGCCCACGCTGAACACGGCAGGGGCACTGCAGAATTCAGATGCTTCTTATCTTGCCGCCTATCAGAGACAACTTGCACAGCCGGGCCATGCCGTCAAGCGACAATTTTACGAGTCATTACCAAACGCCTTGCGGCGGCCACTGGCGGCAAGATGCGCAGCAATCATTTCTGCTGCCACCGCCGACACAGCTTCCTGCACATAAAATTCAACCTGCGCAGTTTGGGTGCATCCACTTCCCATTCATCGGCGTAGGAGCTGAAGTAATATTTAACCAAACCAAACAACCAAAAAAACAACTATGGAAAAAATTAGCTGCGTCTCCGCCTTGGTGGCGACTCTATTGAGTATTGGACAGGCATTTGCCTCCAGCCAATGCAGCGATTGCGCATGATGCTCACGGACCAGCTAAATGCCAGGCCCATATCGGGGTCAAACGACGGCGCTTTGTTCCAAATTTGCATAAAAACATCTTGAATGACTTCCTCCGCGTCGTGCGCGTTGTTGAGCATTCGCAACGCGAACGAGAAAAAGCTTGCCGCAGTCTGATCATAAAATTCAGACAAAGCCGCATTGTCTTGCGTCGCGATTCGGCGGAGTAACTCCGCCTGCTGCGTTTCAACTGATCGGTTGTCGAGCATGATTCACTGCACGCCGCCAAGGCCGCATCGTAGCGGACTGAGTTGCCAAAATGCCAGAGCGTCGGCCCGGCTTCCAGCAACAATCTTCATTTTTCTGCCAACCTAAAATCATACGTCGCAAACCGGCAACCAGATGCATGGCAAGCATGGCCAATTGGCAGCGGGGCGAAGGAGATTCGTAATTCTCAAATTGAAATGAAAGGTGAAGCGTGCGCGATTGGCCTTGATTACCGTGAAACTTGTTTTAGGCAAATAGTCTGTTAGAGTCGGTTTTAGCAATACATGGACAAAAGCAGGAAAACTCCCTGGGAACGAAAAATGCGTAGGTGGCAGATTATCCTCGGGATTGTCATGCCAATTTTATTTGGCGCAGTGTTCTGGTTTGCAACCCATCGCAACCCGCTCGGGAAATAAAGCCCGGCTGGCAAGGTTGGCGGGATGAAAAATCGCCGGGTGAAAAATACCATGCCCGCAAAAACTCCAATTTCCACATTATGCGGTGAAACAATAAGGCCAGCCCGTTGCGGAAACAGGCTGGCCCGATGCTTCACAGCAGAACAAACATCGGCGTTGCACCGACGCTCTAGTTGTGTCAAAACCAAGTGGCAAACGAAAGGCGATGCGGTGACTTTTGCGAAACAACCGGCTAAGTCCGCTGCTGAACCGGCGACGAGCCGGTGAGCGGCGTGGCGTGGACAAAACCATGATCTTTGTCCGGCCTCCAAGCCAGTTTTAAATTCATGCAAACATGGTGATAGGCGGTCAGGAAAATCAAATCAGTTTCGCTCAATGACTTCAACCATTTCAGCCGGTCACCGGAATTCATTTTCCGGAGCGAACTCAATGGACAATGTTCCGCATCGCATTCACCCAGGGGACAGGCATCGGCAAAGGAAACGATATGGGCGATGAGGTTGGCATCGGAACGCGGACTCACCGCGCCGGATAATTGTGCATCCATTTCCATATCGGTGTTCAGGGTGATGAAACGACTTTGCACCCGGGGTTTGAAGCTGTCAAGGCGGGCCGTCAAACCGGATTGTCACCAGTAGTGGTTACAATTCCATCCGGGAAATGATCAGCCACCGCCCGTTCACGGCTTGGGCATGTATTTTGAATCGTCGTGAGCCGGCGCTTTCAAATCCATTTTCATTGAAGCTTCGTCCGCTTTGAAACCGCGCTTTTGAAACCACTGCGCCAACGGGGAATCCCGGCGGACATCGTTTTCCGGCCAGCGGTTTTCGATGTGCGTCAGCCCTTTGCTCCTGGCGTAGGTAATCATCGTGATGACCAACTGACTGCCGATGCCTTGGTTTTGAAAATTGATGGCGCTGGTTTTTTGGCCGAACAGCCGTTTCAAAAAATCCGGCTGCCGGATCACACAATTGCTTTCCATATACAGGTCGGTGATCACCAGCACCGCGCCGTCAATCCGGCCATGGGCATTGGCCGCGCAGGCTCCGGCATGGTCCAATTTGAAATAGACCAGCTCGTCGCAGCGTTCCTGCGAAAATTTTAAGATCCGTCCATGCCGGTGGTGAATGAGTTTTTCCCGTTTCATGGCCGGACGTTAAAACGTTTGGTTCGCCGGCTTGAACAGGCTGGCGGCCTCCGCGTAATTTTGGGCGACTTGTTCCATCGAGGGCCGTTGCTCCGGCTTTTTCTCCAGGCACGACATGATGACGACGGAGGTGCTGCGGAGAACCTCGAAGCCCAATTGGATGGGCGAGGGCGGCATCAATTCCCGGATCTGTTTTTCGATCACCGCCGCATCACCGTCAAACGGGTGCCGGCCCGTGCACGCGTAGTAAGCCATCACGCCAAACGCGAAGACATCGCTCTTAAAACCATGCGTGTAGTCGCCCGCCCATTTTTCCGGGGCCATATATTTGGCCGTGCCCATGGGATTTTCCTGCTTGTCCGCCAGAAACGGCGGCAGAAAGTCGGCGAAATAGGAATGCGAAAAATCAATCAGCTTGGTTTCCGCCGGCCGGGCGCCGGGCACCAGCACGTTCATGCTTTTCAAATCGTTGTGGACGGCTGGCCGGGCGCAAAAGATGCCGGCGTGCAGATCCGCCACCGTCTCAGCAACATTTTGCAGAATTTTGTGCGTCCGGGCGGATTCTTTCAACGTCACGCCCGCCTGCACCAGTTCGTGCAACGTCGCGGCTTCGATGTATTCCAGAAAAAGCCGATGCGTCCCCGAATCAAACGCCAGCATTTTTCGGACGCGAGGATGCGTGATGGTTTCCAGCATGTAAGCTTCGTTGGCGATGAAGACCACATCCCAAAAATTGCGGGGTTCTTTCAGCAAGGCCGGACCGGGAATCCGGGCGAACTCCACTTTGGAGAGTTTTGAGACTCCCGCTTCCACCTGCAATAATTCTTGTTGATTGATTACCGGTATTTTCATCTCGCCTGATTTCGTCTCCACGTCCGGCCAAAACCGTCAGCACCGGCACTCCGCGAGGATGCGCAGGCCCGCTGCCAAGCGCAAGCGGAAGTGTCCAGCTCGGCGGCAATGCAGCCGCTCCGGTTTCCCGGAGCGGTTTTTTGATGGGATGAATCAGACGGCTGGATTCGCCGCAATCGCCGGTGGCGCCGGAATTTTTTCCGCCGCCAGATTTTTCAACAGCAGCCACGCGGTGAACGCAAGAAAACCCGCCGCACCGAGATTGAGATAAAGCGACTGCCGATCCGCGTCCAGCCCGGCGAGGCACGGATAAACGACGCCAAACAGCAGGAACTGCCCGGCCAGCCCTTTGCCCGCGGCGGGCGCGGTGCGCAGCAACAATTTCGCGAGCACGCCAAACAACGGCAGCAATACCAGCGCGGCGGTGAGCCAGAAGCCAAACAGCAAATCGCTGAAATCCGCCAGCAGGCCGTAGCCGAACGCGGTGGCTGTGGAAAAAAGAATCGTCAGCAGCACGGCGTGCCGGACGTTGGCCAACGTGAGCGACAGCGCGAGCACGGCGAAGACGAGCAGCCACGCATTGTCGGTTTGATTCAGCACGGCGCGCGTGGTTTCGCCGGGCTGCGGCAGCTGTGGCAGCGCGATGCCCATGCCTTTGTCCGTCAGCGCATGGTCCAGCCGGTAAGTCAGCACGCAGCCCTGGCCATCTTTCGTGGGCGAAATTTCCGTCGGCGTCATGCAGCCGTCGGGATAATTCAATTTGGCCTTCGCCAGATCGGTCAAGGTCATCGTGAGATTGAAGTCACGGATCTCTCGCGCCTCGCGCACCTGAAAATACCAATAGCTTAGGCCGCGGCTTTTGAAGGCCACGCGGAAATCAAGCGTCTCATTCGACCGCACCTCGTGTTCGAGCACCAGGCTGGCGTCCTTGATTTGGATTTGCGGCAGCACGTCCTTGCCATTGAGCGTGGCGGCCAGGCCGTCATACATCGCGCTCGCCGCAGGCAGGGGAAACGTCAGCGTGCATTTCTGGTTTTCATCGGAAGGATTGCGCAGCCGCCAACTAAAACGGCAGTCGGTCTCGTAGCCGCCGTAAAGCGCCGAGCCTTTCTTGCGCGGATTCTGGTGCAGGGTGATTTCATGCCGCGCGGCGACGAACGGATTGCCGGTGACGGACACGTGCTGCGTTTTTTTGCGGAGCAGGGCGGGCTTGGACGGATCCTCGGATTCGATGCGCTCGGTGGTTTCTTCGTTGTGATAAATGTCCACGTTCAATTCGTTCTGCACTTGCTCCGCGCCCCAGATCGTTTGCACGGCGTTGTAATTCGCCTCCGTGATGCGGCCGTGCGTGCGCTGGAAATCGTTGAGCATCCGGTGCAGATACGAGCGCAAAACGGAAACCGTGCCGGCCAGCAGCGCCACCAGCAGCAGCGCCCACGTCAGCCGCGTGAAATTTTTATAGAGCGTCCAGAGCAGGCTGGAGTTTTTGCCGTCCGCCGCGCTGGCGGACGGGTTTTGCAACAGCATCTTGAGAAACACGGCGAGCAGGGCGGCGCCGAGAAACAGCGCGATCAGGGGTTCGACCTCGGCGAGATCGTTCGCGCGGGTCAGGAGTTTGGAGAGAATCAGGTTCATGGCAGGTCATTGAGCTATGCCCGCCAAGTGCGCGAGGGAACGCGAAAACAAATGCAAAATTGAACGCCCACCGGCCGGTCGTTTCCGCAGCCATAATTCGTGTCGCTCCGCCTTGGCGGACGATTTTTATTGTTGATGGTTTCTGCTGCGACGTGCCGAAAATCAAACCGACTGGTCTAGGGACGCATCGCGACAGCATGGCAACACGCGCTCACACAAGCGCGCGTCGGAAGGTTGAGGAACCGGCCGGCGAAAGAATTC
>Ga0181516_10001346_pt1 | contig 18981 bp, 12 predicted proteins | sample PEATcosm2014_Bin_25_FD_121104 | JGI IMG/M metagenome (GOLD analysis project Ga0181516, IMG submission 121104) | Peatland microbial communities from MTU Mesocosm Facility, Houghton, MI, USA - PEATcosm2014_Bin01_10_metaG | ecosystem: Environmental > Terrestrial > Soil > Wetlands > Peat | place... | reverse complement strand
TCGGCCGCGGCCGCAATACGCCCGCGTTGGCCGCGCCCCAGGTTCGTTCCGCACGCAGATACTCCTGCTGGCGGCGGTACACATAGTTGATGCGGCTATGCAATACGAGTTCCGTCGCGCGGCGCTCGATCTCTCCCAAAGGCATCTCGCTCAGCAGCGAGATCGGGTTCTGATTCAGTTGGCGCCAGCGGGTTGGATTCAGGTCGCGAAACAGGCCGATGCAGTCGTGGTCCCAGCTCCACCAAACATTGCGCGCCAGGGCCCAGAGCCGCTCCTGTGCCGGGGCGATGAAGCGATCGAGTGTGCGCGCCTCGCTCACCACAGGCGCCACCTGGGTTGCCGCCTCCGTCAACATCCGAACCTCATTTTCACGATAGGTCCGTGTGGCCTTGGTTTGAACCACCAGAACCCCTTGCAGAATGCCGCGGTCCACCAGCGGTACGCCCAGGAAGGAGTGGTACTCTTCCTCGCCCGACTCCTTGAAGTACTTGAAGCGGGGATGATTCCTGACATCGTCGACAGCTACGGGAACCACCAGCTCCGCAACCAGGCCGGTGAGTCCCTCGTTCAGCGGCATGCGCAGCGTTCCAATGCTGCGCGGATGCAGGCCGAGCGTGGCAGCCAGAACCAGGTTCGATCGATCCGGCTCCAGCAGATACGCCGAGCAGACGTCCGTCCTGAACCGCTTGGCGATCAACGCCACAACATTCATGAGGGTATCGGCAGGCTTGCCGCCCTCCGCGGCAAGGTTCGAAATCTCTTCTACTGTGAGTACCAGGCTGGCGTCGGTCGCTTCGTGCGTCTGGGTCATCGGAATAGGCTCGCCTTTCGAATGAATTCAGGAGAATCGTCCGGGAAGTACGGTTTCGACACGTGTGCAGCGTCTCTACCCAAAGGGTGCAGAAATCCATTCAGCGAAATTGCCGAAACTTGAACCTGTCGATTGCGGGTTACTTGGCTTTTGGGAAATTCCCGTTCTTTGCGCTGCGGGATTGTTTCGAAGATATCACCAATCCGCCGGGGACTGCGAATCGAGATGGGTGTCAGGGTGTAAGCGGCTCTCACGGGCGGAAACTGGAAATGGAGGCCAGAAACTCAGTGGGCTTGCTAATAGATATCCCCTTCCATGGATGCAATACCAACAAGTCTTCGTCGCTGCTGACAATCATGTCTGCCTCGGCGGCCAGCGCAAGTGCCAGAAATTTGTTGTCATTGGGATCGCGGCAGAGCGGTTTAACCTCGGCCGCTTTGTCCTCACCTACCACAAACAGACGTACATCCTTGCGGAATCTGGAAACAAATGCTCGACGCTTCTCCAAATCAAGATATCGGTCAAACTTGCTTCGCTCCAGCACCTCCTCCAGCTCTGCCAATGATTCGGCGCTGGCGCACACATCGCAGTGGCCAAGCGCTTCAAGCAATGCCAGGCGTGGCGGAGACTCGCGGCGCAATGCTCCGCCGACCAATGTGCTTGAATCAAAAACCACTCTTCTCACTCGAGTCATCTCGACTCATGAACCAGGCGAACCACGTCCTCGTCCGTTAGCGCGTCCGATGCCGCAGCCTGAGAAGGCGATTGACTCTTTTTTGCTTGAACGAACCATGCTTCGAGGTCCGCCACAGCTTCACTGCGTCTGCGCCGTACGTCTAGCAGTTCGTCCATATCCTGCGGCGAAACAACAAAGGCCGTCGGACGCCCATGCCGCGTGATCGCAACTGCCTCACGCTGAACAGTATCCAGCAATCGTCCAAAATTGTTCTGCGCTTCCACTGAGGTCATGGTTTTCATGATTAACGCCCCTTAAATCAGCTAATATAGATAATATAGCTAGATTAGCTAGTTTGCAAGAGCCCGCATCCCCGTATCGCTTGCAAACCACATATCTAAAGGACCCTGCGTTGAACAAGATCCCCGGCAACTGAGAACTGCGAACCGATAACTGAGAACTGGGTGCCGAAGGCTCCCTCAGTCTCCCGGCGCCTCTTCCAACTCCGCGCCTACTTTGTGCAGCTTCATTATCTTCCACTGCAGCTTATCGAAGAAGAGGTAAACCACCGGGGTCGTGAACAGAGTCAGCGCCTGCGAAACCAGCAGGCCGCCGACGATGGTGATGCCCAGCGGTCGGCGCAGTTCCGAACCCACGCCCATCCCAATGGCCAGCGGCAGTCCGCCGAATGTGGCGGCCATCGTCGTCATCATGATGGGGCGGAAGCGAAGCAGGGCAGCCTGGTAGATGGCGTCGACCGGCGCCAACCCCTCGTCGCGCTCGGCCTGCAGGGCAAAGTCGATCATCATGATGGCGTTTTTCTTCACGATGCCTATCAGCAGAATGATCCCGATCAGCGCGATGATGCTCAGGTCAGTGCCTGTAATCAAGAGCGCCAGAATGGCGCCCGCTCCCGCCGGGGGCAGCGTCGAGAGAATGGTCAACGGGTGGATCAGGCTCTCGTAAAGGATGCCAAGCACGATGTAGACGGCCACCACCGCCGCCAGGATCAGATAGGGCTCGTTTCTTAGCGAATCCTGGAAGGCCTGCGCGGTCCCCTGGAAGCTTGCGTGGATGGCCGAAGGCATGCCCAGCTCTGCCTGCGCCTTTTCCAGCGCGGTAACGGCATCGCCCAGGGCAACATTGGGTGCCAGATTGAACGTAAGCGTGACTGCGGGATACTGGCCCTGGTGATTGACGGCCAGCGAAGTACGCTGATTCTCGTAGTGAGCGATGGTGGAGAGCGGCACCATGGTCCCGTTCGTCGATTTAATGAAGATGCCATTCAGCGCGTCCGGGCTGCCGCTGTATTTCGGATCCACTTCCATGACCACGAAATATTGATTCAGCCCCGTGTACATGGTGGAGACTTCGCGCTGGCCGAATGCATCGTAAAGTACCGCGTCGATCATTTGGGCGGTGATTCCCAGCCGCGAGGCAGAATCGCGGTCGATCACAAGGTTGGTGGCCAGCCCCTGGTCCTGCTGGTCGCTGGAGACATCGGCCAATTCCTTCATGGCTCTCATGCGGGCTTGCAGTATCGGGGCCCAGGTATTCAGCTCCTTCAGGTTTTCATCGGAGAGCGTGTATTGGTACTGGGCGGCACTCCCACGGCCTCCGACCTGAATGTCCTGCTGCGCTTGCAGGAAAAGCGTCGCGCCCGGAACGCTGGTGAGCTTGCGGCGGAGCCCAGCCACTACTTCGTCTGCGGAGACGTGGGAGGGGTGGATGTGAAGTTTCTGCCGCAGGCGATCGAACCAGCTATCGGAGTAGGCGCGATAGGGGCGATCCTTGAGCGGCTTGAGGGCGACAAACATGTTGCCAACGTTGCTGCTGCCGCCGCCGGGGCCGCCACCGCCCACAAATGCCGTTACCGATTCGATGGCGGGATCTTCCAGCGTCATCTGCGCCAGGTCGCGTTGTTTCACGCGCATGGCATCGAAGCTGATGTCCTGAGCGGCCATTGTCCGGCCGCCCAGGCGGCCCGTATCCTGCTGCGGGAAAAACCCTTTGGGCACGATCATGAACAGGTACACATTCAGAAATGCCGCGCCCACTGCCACGCCCAGAATCAGCCATTGGTGGCGCAGAACCCAACGCAGCGCCGAGTTGTATTCGTAATGGAGGCGCAGGAACGCGTTTTCACTGAAGCGGTAGATGGGTCCGTAGCGGCTTTCGTCGCGCGCCTTCAGGAATCTGGCGCAGAGCATCGGCGTCGTGGTCAGCGATACCAGCAGTGAAACTGCGATGGCCACAGAGAGCGTAACGGCAAACTCGCGGAAAAGTTTGCCCACGATTCCGCCCATCAGCAGGATCGGGGTGAACACCGCGATCAGGGAGGTGCTCATCGAAAGCACCGTGAACCCGATTTCCTTCGATCCCTTCATCGCCGCTTCATAGGGCTGCATGCCCATCTCGAGGTAGCGGGTAATGTTCTCGATCACCACGATCGCGTCGTCCACCACAAACCCTGTAGCCACTGTCAGGGCCATCAGGGAAAGATTGTCGATGGTGTAGCCCGCCAGGTACATCACGCCGAAGGTTGCGACCAGCGACAGCGGAACGGCGACGGAAGGAATAATCGTGGCCCACATCTCGCGAAGGAACGCGAAGACCACAAGAACCACCAGCAGCACGCTGATGATGAGCGAAACCTCCACGTCGTGCACGCTTGAGCGAATCGTGGTGGTGCGGTCCACCGCCACGTTGATCGTGATGGTTGGCGGGATGGCTGCCTGCAAGTGCGGCATCTCCGCCATCACGTTGTCCACGGTCGAAATCACGTTGGCGCCGGGTATTTTGAAAACCACCAGCAGGACCGCGCTCTTGAGTTCTCCCGGAGGCCCGCTGATCGGATTGATGCCGGCCACGCCCGCATTCAGAATGTTTGAAACACTATCGGTCACCGTTCCCAGGTCGGCAACACGCACCGGCGCGCCGGTTTGCTTGTTATAGCCGGCAATGATCGGCGCATAATCATTTGCCGTGAATATCTGGTCGTTGTCGTCGATGGCCCAGCGGTTCTGGCTGTCCTGGAACGCGCCCTTGGGCCGATTGGCATTAGACCCCGAAAGCGCCGTGCGAACCGCTTCCAGTCCGATGCCGTTGTTGCCCAACTGCATCGGATTCAGCTCAACACGAACTGCGGGACTTGAACTCCCGCCTACGAACACCTGCCCTACGCCCTGAATCTGCGACATTTTTTGCGCCAGGATGGAGTCGGCCATATCGTAAATCCGCTGCTTGGGCACTACATCGGAAGTCAGCGTAAGGATGAGGATGGGCGCATCGGCGGGATTCGCCTTGCGATAGCTTGGGTTCTGCGGTAGATAGGAAGGCAACTGGCTTCGCGCGGCATTGATGGCCGCCTGCACGTCCCGCGCCGCCGCGTTGATATCGCGGTTGATGTCGAATTGCATGGTCACCGAAGCGGAGCCGAGCGAACTCGACGACGTCATCTGGTTCACGCCGGCAATGCGGCCGAACTGCCGTTCCAGCGGTGTTGCCACAGCCGATGCCATCGTCTCCGGGCTGCCGCCGGGCAATCCTGCACCGACGCCAATCACCGGAAAATCCACGTCCGGCAAAGACGCCACGGGCAGCACGGAGTACGCCACCGCGCCGGCAAGCAGCAGCGCCATGCTCAACAGCGTGGTGGCTACAGGCCGCTTGATGAATGGTGCCGAAAGATGCATAGCTGGTAATTCCCGAATGACCCGCCCGCGGTTGTTCGTCCCTGCGTCCCTTAATTCCTAGTTGTGTCCGCCATGCGGACGGTCGCTTTTGTTTTGAAAGGGCACGACTTCAGTCGTGCCGTAATTGGCCCAAAATGAGCTGGGCTTCAGCCCATGAGGGAAGCCTCTTCTACAAATTCAACCCATTCGCAGGCATCGATAAATGGCCCTTTTTGCGCCGGTATACCCGAGTCCCTCAGTCCCTCAGTCCCTCAGTCCCTCAGTCCCTTGTCCCTTGTCCCTTGTCCCTAGTCCCTTGTCCCTCAGTCCCTTGTCCCTTGTCCCTTGTCCCTAGTCCCTAGTCCCTAGTCCCTCAATTCAGTCCGCACTTACAGTTTGATGTTCACGAGCCGCATCCGTGCCGTGCGGCTTGAGCCGCTCCGCCAGCTTGTCGAAATAGAGATAGACAACCGGCGTGGTAAAGAGTGTCAGCATCTGCGAAAGAATCAGGCCGCCCACGATGGTCACGCCCAGGGGCATGCGCAATTCGGCGCCCACGCCGCCGCCAAGTGCCAGCGGCAACCCGCCCAGCAGCGCGGCCATCGTGGTCATGATGATCGGCCTGAAGCGAAGCAGGCAGGCCTGGAAGATCGCGGCTTCCGCGGTCTTGCCCTCGTCGCGCTCTGCCTGCAGCGCAAAGTCGATCATCATAATGGCATTCTTTTGCACGATGCCGATCAGAAGGATCATGCCGATCAGCGCAATCACGCTGAAGTCGACGCGCGTGATCAGCAGCGCAAGCAGTGCGCCCACTCCCGCGGAGGGCAGCGTGGAGATGATCGTAATTGGGTGAATGTAGCTCTCATAAAGCACGCCCAGCACAATGTAGACGGTGATAAGCGCAGCCAGGATCAGGATCGGCTCATTGGACAGCGAGGTCTGAAAGGCCGCGGCCGTGCCCTGAAAGCTGGCGTTGATGCTGGCCGGCATCTGGATCCGCTGTTCCACGCTCTGCACCGCCTTGACGGCATCGCCAAGCGCCTTGCCTGGAGCAAGGTTGAAGCTGACTACTGTGGAAGGGAACTGGCCCTGGTGGCCTATCGAAAGTTGTGCGTGACCCTGTTCCCAGTGGGCCACCATGCTGAGCGGAATCTGTGTTCCATTGGCCGATTTGACGAAAAGATTGTTCAGCGTCGCCGGATCGGTCTGGAAGTTCTGCCCCACCTCCATCACCACGTGATATTGGTTGAGTTGGGTAAACATGGTCGACACCTGGCGCTGGCCGAACGCGTCGTAGAGCGTGTTGTCCACGTCGGCCATCGCGACGCCCAGCCGCGCAGCAGTGTCGCGATCGATCACCAATTGAGCAGACAGGCCCTGGTCCTGCAGATCGCTGGCCACGTCGGTCACTACACTTTCCTTGCTTAGCTCGGTCACCATTAGGCGCGTATAAGTCGCCAACTCAGTCTGGTCCGGATCTTCCAGGGCATACTGAAATTGAGTCCGGCTCACGCGATCTTCCACCGTCAGATCCTGAAGCGGCTGCAGAAACAGCTGGATTCCCTCAACGGCGTTTACCTTGCTCTGCATGCGTTGGATCACTTGCGTCGCTGAAACCTTGCGCACATCGAGCGGCTTCAGCGTGATCTGGATGCGGCCCGAGTTCAGCGTGGTGTTGGTGCCGTCCACGCCGATGAACGAGGACACGTTGTCCACGGCTGAGTCTTGCAGCACAACGTCCACAAGCCTTTGCTGGCGTATCGCCATGCTGTTGAAACTCACCGTCTGCGGCGCCTCTGATATCCCCAGAATCACGCCTGTATCCTGCACCGGGAAGAAACCCTTGGGAACCACGATGAACAGAAGAACCGTAGCCACAAATGTGGAGATGGTCACTAGAAGGGTTGCGAAGCGATGGCGAAGAATCACCTGCAAGGCGCGCCCATACGAGGCGATGATGGCGTTAAATATCCTTTCAGACCAATGGTAGAAACGGGTCTGCTTGGCCGTCGCCTTGTCCTGGAGAATGCGCGAGCACATCATCGGCGTCAGCGTCAGCGAGACCACCGCTGAGACCAGGATGGTGACCGCCAGCGTGATGGCGAACTCCCGGAATAGCCGCCCCACCACATCGCTCATGAACAGCAACGGGATCAGCACCGCGATCAGCGAAATGGTCAGCGACATGATCGTGAATCCGATCTGTTCGCTGCCCTTCAACGCGGCCTGCATGGGACTCATGCCTTCTTCAATGAAGCGCGAGATGTTTTCGATCATCACGATGGCGTCGTCCACCACAAAGCCCGTGGAAATCGTCAGCGCCATCAGCGTAAGGTTGTTCAGCGAGTAGCCCAGCAGGTACATCACGCCGAAGGTGCCCACGATTGAAAGCGGCACCGACACGGACGGAATCACGGTGGCCGCCAGATTGCGCAGGAAGAGGAAGATGACCATCACCACCAGCGCAATGGTGAGCATCAACTCAAATTCCACGTCCCTCACCGAGGCGCGAATCGTCGAAGTGCGATCGGTGAGCACCTTTACCTGGATCGAGGCTGGCAGGCTGGTCTGCAGCTGTGGCAGCAGGGTGCTGATGCGATCCACCACAGCGATGATGTTGGCCCCCGGCTGCCTTTGGATGTTGACGATCACCGCGGGCGTGCGGCCCATCCAGGCGGCCTGCTGGTTGTTCTCCGCCGCATCCACAATCACGGCTACGTCCGAGGCGCGCACCGGAGCGCCGTTCCGATACGCAATCACCACCGGCTTGTAATCGCCGCTCGTGAGCAACTGGTCGTTGGCGCCGATCGTGTACGCCTGACGGCTGCCATTCAGCGTGCCCTTGGCCTGGTCCACGTTGGCCGCGGCAACCGCCGTGCGCAGGTCCTCAAGACTCAGGTTGTACGCTGCCAGTTGCGCCGGATTGGCCTGGATCCGCACCGACGGCTTTTGTCCGCCCGCGATCGACACCATTCCCACGCCCGTCACTTGCGAGATCTTCTGCGCCAGGTTGGTGTCGGCCGCGTCTTCAATCTTGTCAAGCGGCAGCGAATCCGAGGTCAGCGCCAGCGTCATGATGGGCGCGTCCGCGGGGTTCACCTTGCTGTAAATTGGAGGATTCGGTAGATCGGTCGGTAGAAAACTGTTGCCGGCATTGATGGCTGCTTGCACTTCCTGCTCGGCCACATCGATGTTCTCGTCCAGGTTGAACTCGAGCGTGATCACCGAACCGCCGCCCGAACTCACTGAAGTCATCTGCTTCAGGCCCGGCATCTGGCCGAATTGCCGCTCCAGCGGCGCCGTCACCGACGAGGACATGACCGTCGGCCCAGCGCCGGGATAGAAGGTCAGTACCTGGATGATGGGATAATCCACCTCCGGCAGAGCCGAGACCGGCAACTGCTCATAGGCGACGCCGCCAGCCAGCAAAATCGCCGCCATCAGCAGCGAGGTCGCCACCGGGCGCAGAATAAAGGGCCGGGAGGGACTAAGGCTCACTGCTGCACCTTCTGTTGGTTTTTCCCTGCCGCCTGTCCGTTTGCACCTGTCGACGAATCCTGGCCGGCCGATCCCTGTCCGCTGGCATGGCCCGCACCCTGGCTTCCCGAGCCCTGCCCGCCCGAGCCCTGACCACCCGCACCCTGCCGCCGGGCCTGGCTCACCGTCACCTGCGCCCCTTGGCGCAATCGGTCCGCGCCATCCACCACGATCTTCTGTCCCGGTGTGACGCCGCTGTCCAGAATGGTTACCTGCCCCTGGGCCAGGGCAATCTTCACCTGATTCATCTGCACGGTTGTGGCGCCCTTGTTGTCGGTAATCACCGTCCACACATAAGGGCCCTGCAACCCGTTCTGGATGGCTGCCGACGGAACCACCAGCGCTTTAGGCCGATCTTCCATCACCAGGTGAATGTTGACGAACTGGTTTGGAAACAGTGCCTCGTTCTCGTTGTTGAAGACTGCCTTCAGTTTCGCGGTGCCCGTGGTGGTGTCGATCGTGTTGTCGGCTGTCAGCAGCTGACCGGTCGCCAGATTCTGGGTGTCGTTTTTGTCGTATGCGTCCACCGGCAAGTGCCGGTCCGCGTTCAGCTTCTGCAGCACCTGCGGCAGTTGATTCTCGGGCAGCGTAAAGTAGACCGCGATCGGCCGGAACTGGTTGATGATCACAAGATTGGTGGTGTTGGCCGTAATGATGTTGCCGGGATCCACCAGCCGCAAACCGATGCGCCCATTGATGGGCGACTGAATGTAGCACCAGCTCAATTGCAACTGCGCTGTCTCGATGGCTGCCTTGTCTGACTCGATGGCGCCTTCGTACTGGCCTTGCTGGGCCTCGTCGGCATCCATCGTCTCCTTTGACACCACGCCCGCTGCGTAAAGCGCCTTGTAGCGCGCGTACTCAGCCTGCGCATTCTTCAGCAGAGCCTCATCGTGGGCCAGCGTGCCCTTGGCCTGGTCCAGCGCGGCTTGGTAGGGCTTGGGATCGATCACCATAATCGTCTCGCCCTGCTTCACCTCCTGGCCTTCGGTAAATTTCACGGGCAGCAACTGGCCGCTGACCCGCGCCTTCACGGTCACGCTCATGTACGGCATCACCGTGCCCAGCGCGGTCAGAAAAATCGGCATTGGCTGTTCTGCCACAGGAACCACCTGCACCGGAATCGGCCGGCTCAGCAACGCCTGCGCCTGGCGCGCGGTGGCGGCCGCGGCGGCTTGCTGGTTCTCGTAAACCCGCCATCCAACAAATCCAAACGCACCCACAAGCACCACATAAATGATGACGCGGATCCAGGTTTTTCTCTGGGTCCGCGGCTCCAAGCTGTTGTCGATTGCGGACAATTGAGGTTCTTGAGTGCTTTCGATAGGCATGTTGTTAATTCCTGTCGTTTCTTATTAAGTCGTTGCCCAGAAATGGGCGCTAATGTGAATAGGACCGGATATAAAGTCGGACAGTCCGCTTACGTTTGTAGGGACGAAACATTTTGCACAAAGGTTTCGCCGCCCATCCACATCCTGAGAGAGCGTTTCCCATCAAATTCGTATGATCGTATGACTTCCCCGGAATATGAACCCGACAATTGTAAGCGACCGGGGGCAATTGCGGCCCTGAGTGGTCGGCGGGCAGACCTTCACTCGCGCTGCTTAAATGTGCCGATCACCTGTATTGATTGGATGCTCCTTCGCGGGGCCGGGGCCATTCGGTCTTTCAAAACGCTCCCCACCCTTGGCGGTCCTGACCCTTGGTTCGGCCGTCGCAGACACCGGCAGAATGCACGAGGAACCTCGCCAAGCGCCAGGGAACAACTTCATCTGTGCCAATAAACGCAACAGAATCAACGCGGACTTCGGCCAATGCGGTGGACCTACCGAGGTCGGGGGTCAAAACTGGCCCTCGCCAACAGCCTGCCGCGCCCTCCGCCTGTATGCTGGCATCAAACAGCCGTCCGCTTTGTGAAAGCAGGGGAAAGCAATGAAAGTGTTGATCTTTGGCGCAACGGGCATGGTGGGCCAGGGAGTCTTGCGCGAGTGCCTCCGCGACCCCGGCGTTGAACTCGTCGTCACCGTCGGCCGAGCCCCGGCCGCGGAACAGAATCCCGCATTGCAGGAACCAAAACTTCGAGAGATCGTTCATCGCGACCTCGCCGATCTTTCGGCCATTGAAGGCGCATTGGCCGGCTTCGATGCCTGCTTCTTCACCCTGGGCGTCTCGTCAAGCGGGATGAACGAAGCCGACTACGACCGCGTCACCTGCGGCCTCACGCTCGCCGCCGCCGAAACACTCAGCCGTCTCAGCCCCGGAATGACCTTCATCTACGTCTCTGGAGCCGGCACGGACAGCTCGGAACAAGGCCGAATCATGTGGGCGCGCGTCAAAGGCCGCACCGAAAACGCCTTGCTGCGCCTGCCGCTCCATGCCTACATGTTCCGTCCCGGAATAATCCAGCCCCTCGACGGCATCAAGTCAAAGACGCCCTCTTACCGTATCGGCTACACCCTGATGAAGCCGCTGCTGCCCCTGTTGCACTGGGCGCTCCCGAATCTGGTTCTGTCCACTCGCGAGATCGGCCGCGCCATGCTGGCCGTGGCCAAACGAGGTTACCCAAAGCGTATCCTGGAAACGAAAGACATTCGCACTGCCGTTGAAAGCTGATCCTGAGCCGCCGGCGATGGCCAGGCAGAGCAATCGCGGCGCCGCTCCTACCGCCCGTAGAGTCGCGCCAGCCGGGTGCCCCAGGTCTTCCGCCGTGGCGGACCGCAGCGGAAGACCTGGGATTCAGCACCACCCATCCCTCACACCCCCAGCGCCAACACCGAGTACGACCGCGCCGGCAGCTTCACCGTCATCTTCGACCCAACCTTCGGACTCTCCAACGTCTGCGGCGCCACCTTCTTCGCATCGGCAAAAGTATTCCCCGCCTTCAGATCCGGCCCGGTTATCGTCTCAAACGCCAGCACCTTCGTCGGCGTCAGATCGTGCCAGTTGATCTCCAACTCCTGCTCGTTCTGAAGGTCGCGATTCATGATCAACAGCGTCGCCGCGTTCTTCTCCGCGTCGTGCGTCACCACCACATCCAGATACGGCACGTCTCCAAATCCCGGAGCAGCCAGCCCGATGGCCTCAATCGGCTTGCCCAGCGTGGCTACTTCGTAGGTCGGCCCCTCGGGAGCAATGCTCAGCGCGCTTCCATGTGCATATTTCAGCGCCCAGGCATAGGGATAGAAAATCGTGTGCCGCAGAATCCCATCTTCGTTCGTCGCGATCGGCGCAATCACGTTTACGAGCTGCGCAAGGCAGGCCACCTTCACGCGGTCCGAGTGTCGTATCAGCGAGTTCGCCAGTCCGCCCACCAACACCGCGTCTTCCAGGTTGTAGGGCTCCTCCAGCAGATGCTGCGCCGCCTTTCCATGCCCGTTCGCAAACTCGCCGTCCCGCGCGCGATACCAAACGTTCCACTCATCGAACGACAGAAACAACTGCTTGCCCGAGCGCTTCTGCGCGCGCACCGTGTCGCACACCGCGGAGATCTCCTCGATCTGGCGATCCATCGCCAGGTTCATCGCCATGTACTTCGCACTGTCGTTGTTGTTCTCCGCGGTGTTGCCCCAATAGTGGTGTAGAGAAATTCCATCCACCACGTCGTAGCACTCTTCCAGCACCGTCCGGTCCCATTCGATATAAGTCGGCATGAAGGGCCCGGCGGATCCGCACGCAATCAGCTTGATCGACGGATCCAGATCGCGCATCTGGCGCGCGGCATCCGTCGCTTTGATTCCGTATTCCCGCGCCGGCATGTGCCCAATCTGCCACGGCCCGTCCATCTCGTTGCCCACGCACCAGTACTTCACGTTGTGCGGCTGCTCGAATCCATGCGCGCGCCGCAGATTGCTCCACTTGGTGCCCCCGGCCACGTTGCAATACTCCACCAGGGCGGCCGCGTCCTCGGCTGTTCCTGTGCCGAAGTTGAGCCCGAACAGCGGCTCCGTGCCCACCTGGCGCGCCCACGTGACAAATTCGTTTGTGCCGAACTGGTTGGTCTCCAGCGAATTCCACGCGCGGTCCAGAACCGTCGGCCGGTCCTTCTTCGGACCCACACCATCCAGCCAGTGATAACCGGAGACGAAATTCCCACCCGGATAGCGAACGATCGGCACTCCCAGGTCATGAACTTCCTTCATCACGTCGGTGCGGAATCCATTGCTGTCCGCAAATTTCGACTTGGGATCGTATATGCCCTCGTAGATCGCCCGTCCCAGATGCTCCAAAAACGAGCCGAAGAGGATTGGACTGATGGGCGCAATCTTCCTGCCCGAATCGATCGTCACGCGCGTCGTGCGCGGTGCGCCCTGCGCCAATCCAAATCTGCCCAACGCAGAACTCGCAGCCAACGCCAGCCCAGACTGGCCCGCCTTCTTCAGAAACCGCCTTCTTGAGACCGCCTTCATGGGACCTCACCTTTCTCGATCGGAAATCGTGCAGGGAATCGCTCTGCGGCGACCAGCAAATCAGCCCGTCAGCATTTTCTGAGTAAACGTTTCCCAGCAACAAAGCATAAGTGCCCAACCATTCTTTGTCAAAGCACATTCCGCCTCCACATCCCCGAGCGCAGACCCTCTCGCAAGAGCCTGCTCCATGGGGCCCGCTTTGAAACCTGGATTTGCGCCCATGCGCCAGATCGCAGATTCTCGCGCGCGTGCGCGGGAAATCTGAGTATGCTGTTGCCATGCTTCCCCGCGTCCCGCGCAATCTCCGCATTGCGCTCCTGACGATTTTTGTCTGTTGCGCGCCTCCATTGAAAGCCGCCCTCTCCACTGGGCGCGGCATATCCGCGCAGCCGCGCGGCGAGGGCCCCGGCGGCGCCCACCTGGCGGCCAGCGGGCTATACGGCCGGGGCATCCTGCTCTCCTCGGTTCGCTACCATTTCGGCGACGATCCGGACGGAAAACTGGGCTGGGCCAATCCCGGCTTCGACGACCAATCATGGCCCGTCGCTGAGCAGGTGCGCTGGCCTATGCCCGCCTTCAGCTCCGATGGATTTATGTGGGTCAGAGCCCGCATGACGGTCCCTGGCGATGCAGCCGGACCGATCGCGCTATGTCTCAGTCAGGACACCTTCTCAATCGCGGACGAGGTTTTTGTGAATGGAAAGCAGGTGGGCCATCAAGGCAGGCTGCCACCCCAGAGTGAGCTCATCCTCTTTCCTCAGGATGCGGTTTTCGATCTGCCCGCGGGTGAAGCTGCTCCGGGCGCAACTCTGGTGGTGGCCTTCCGGGCGTGGTATCCCCCGTTCATCAGGACGTTCGGCTGGTTCGGCTTCGCGGACTTCATCCTCGATGAAAGCCGAAACCTGCGGCTTGCCGTGGATGCGGACAGGGCCGCCACACTGCTCAAGTGGGGTCCCACCCTTGCCCTGAACGTCCTGATCGGCTTTATGGGCCTCGGGCTCCTCGCATTCTGGCGCTGGACCCGAACGCGCGAAATTCTCCTTTGCAGTGCGTTGCTGATCGTCTACCCGCTGTTCCAGCTCATGCACGACCTGGGCGTGCTGGGCCTTCTCACCCTTTCTTTCGAGCTCAACACCGTCATTTACATATTCCTGCAGGCGGCGGGCATGGCCATCACGGTTGAGTTCATCTGGGAGGTCCACGGTCTGCGCGCACTCTGGCTGAAGCGCCTGGCCCAGGCCGCCCTCATTGTCTTTAATGTGGGCGGGTTCTTTGGGCAACTGGCAACCACTCCTTCCACCTTCGACCGATTGTCACTTCCGGCGGGAATGCTGGCTCTTGCGGTCTTCGACATCGTCACTTTTGGCGTCAATGTTTGGGCGATCTTCAATCGAAGACGGACCCGGCTGATCGCCGCGGCGCTGGCCTTGATCCCCTGTGCGTCGAGCATGTTGTGGCTGGGAAACGCGATCGGCGGCACTTTCGGCATGTTCCATATCGAATACCTCGACCTGGCTTTCTTTGTCTCCGCCCTCGCACTCTTCTTCATGCTTGGTCAAAGCGCTTGGGCTGCCTGGCGCGCGCGCGACGAACTGCGCATTGAGTTTGAAGCGGCCCGCGAGGTGCAGCAGCAGTTGGTTGCTCCGGTCGTCGATGTGCCGGGTTTCAAGATCGACAGCATCTACGCTCCCGCAAAACAGGTCGGCGGCGACTTCTTCCTCATCCTTCCCGATGACAATGGCAGCCTGATGATCGTCGTCGGCGATGTCAGCGGTAAAGGTCTGCGCGCCGCCATGACGGTCTCCGCCATCATCGGCGCCTTGCGCACCATCGTGTCGGAATCGCCCGCTGAGATCCTGCGCACCCTCAACCGCGGCCTGGCTGGCCATCTGCACGGCGGCTTCGTCACCTGTTGTGCGGCGTGGGTCGCGCACAACGGACAGGTCATCATAGCGAATGCCGGCCACATACCGCCTTACCTCGAAGGCGCCGAGGTGGACACCTATTCGGGGCTCCCACTCGGAATTGATTCGGAATGCGTTTATGCAGAGAGACAATTTCTATTCGGGCCCGCCGAGTCCCTTACTTTTCTATCAGACGGCGTTGTTGAGGCGCGCAATCCCTCAGGGGAGCTTTTCGGCTTTGACCGCACGCTGAAAATCATCAAGCTCAGCCGTTCAGCCGCGGACGCCATTGCGAAGGCTGCGGTCGAGTTCGGCCAGGATGACGACATTACAGTACTCACTCTCACTCGGCTGGCTGTGTGACCCAACTGCTCTCGCTTACGTGCAATTTGCTCGAAGATTCCCCAACGCCAGCCCAACCTCCGCCGTGCTAGAGTGAAATTCCACGGAGGGCACGATGGCGGCTGGGGTTCAGCTTCCTGGCGGGGACGAAACGATCGATCTGCAGCAGCAGGTGGCGCGCTTGCAGGCGTTGCTTGAGGCTTCGCGGCAGGTCCACTCCACCATCCACGAGAGCGCGGTGCTTGAGCAGGTGTTGCGCATTGTCGTGCGCGAGCTGGAGATGGACGGCGCGGCCTTCCCCTCTGCCGGCCTGGTCTATGGCGAGGAGCCGGTTGCCACCGCCAACAGCACACTCGGCAATTCTTCGCTCGCCTGGCCGCTCAACGGCCGCGACGGCCACCGCCTTACGGAGCTGGTCGTAGCCCCGCCCAACGGCCGCGAGCTCACCTTATATGAGTCCGACTTCATCGAAGGCCTTGCGCTGCAGGCCGCCGTCGCCCTTGAAAACGCCCGCTACCATAAGCGCAACATCGAGTTCGCCCGCGTGCAGCAGGACCTGGACGCCGCGCGCGCCATCCAGCGTTCGCTCCTGCCTCAGACGCTGCCCTCCATCGCCGGCTACTCGCTGGCCTTCCGCTCTGTCACCTGCTACGAAGTCGGCGGAGACTACCTCGACCTCGTCGAGCAGCCCGACGGCAGCCTGCTCGTCGCCGTGGCCGACGTGGCCGGCAAGGGCCTCGCCTCCGCTATCTGGGCTTGCAGCTTCCGTTCCGCCTTCCGGGCAATGGCCGTCACCGGCATGCCTCTCGACGAGCTGGCCACGCGCATGAACCAGCACCACTGGGCCGAAGGCGAAGAGGCCCGCCGCCGCTATCTCACCGCCATCTTTCTCCGCCTGCACCCGGAGGCCGGCGACATCGAAGTCGTCAACGCCGGCCACAATCCCGGATTCCTTGTCGCCCCCGGCGCCACGCCTTACGAGTTCAACGCCGCCGGCACCCCCCTGGGCCTGTTGCCGGGCATGCAGTATGCAAGTGAACACCGCCCGTTTCCCCCCGGCGCCCGCCTGCTCTTCTACACCGACGGCCTCACCGAAGTCTTCAAAGGAGATGAGGAGTTTGGGCCCGAACGCCTTATGAATGAATTTTCTACGTGCCCGGCCGACAAGGCCGATGGTATCCTCGATGCAATATGGACAGCCATCGAGGGATTTTCTGAAGGCGGTCCGCAGGGAGATGACATGACCGCACTCACGCTTTGCCGCGGCACTGGCGCGTCGGAGTTGCCGCGATGAGCGAGACCAAAGCCACAACCGTCGAGGTGCGGCTGCCTTCGCGGATGGGCTACGAGAAAGTGGCTATGGGCACCGCGGCAGCCATGGCAAAGCTCATCGGCTTTCCCGAGGATCGCATTGAAGACCTGAAAACCGCCGTTGCCGAGGCCTGCATCAACGCCATTGAACACGGCAACCGCCTCAACGAGAAGCTTTCCGTAGGCGTGGTACTTTCCGCCGACGGCGACGCGCTCGAAGTCAAAGTCATCGACGACGGCAAGGGAATGACCAAGCGCCCCGAAAAGCCCGACATAGACCGCAAGATGCACGGCGAAGAAGATCCCCGCGGCATGGGCATGTTCCTCATCCAGGCCCTCGTTGACGAAGCAGAGTGGGTTACCGGCACCGACGGAAAAAGCAGCTATGTCCGCCTGGTGATTCGGTTGGATAAAGACGCCTAGGGTCCAGAGGGGTTTTGAAAAGGCACGACTTCAGTCGTCCTCGGATTGCTGAAAGTCGCTTGCTGATCCGCTGTTTTGAAAGGGCACGACTTTAGTCGTGCCGTAAATGTCACGATTTTGTTCGGGCTTTAGCCCCTGAGGGATGCAGTTCGGGCCCTTCCCTCAATTGATGGCATTTTCCCGCAGCCTCTTTAACCCTTCGGGAATCTAACCGCCTCTATAACGTTAGCTGATCTGTTTTGAGTAGCCAAGGGCGTTTAATCGACAATTGAAGAGAACCATAACCATTCAGAACGGGAGATCATAAGATCGTGCAGAGCGAAACCAAGTCCCACGTTGACCAGCTCACTTCTCCGGCCGGAAAGCCGGTCACCGTTCTCCGCTTCGAGGGAGACATTGCCAGCACGTCGAAGGACGCGGTCCTGGGCACCTATCAGGCCCTGCCCAAAAACGACGTCAAGCTCATCCTGCTCGACTTCACCAAGGTGGACTACATCAACTCCAGTGGCATCGCCCTGGTCATCCAGCTCCTCATCGAAGCGGCAAACTCCGGCCAGAAAGTCTCCGCCTTCGGCCTCTCCCCGCACTTCGTCAAAGTCTTCACCATGGTCGGCATCACCAAGTACGCCGGCCTCTTCCCCACCCAGCCAGAAGCCCTCGCCGGCCTCTAAGCCGCGCGGGAATTACCTTGTGCGCCCAGCCATACGTTCAGGTGTACGGAGTGTAGCCGATGAAAGCAATCGTCTACGACCATTACGGCCCACCGGACGTCCTCAAATATGAGGAGCTCGAAAAGCCCGTCCCCACTGACGATCAGGTCCTCATCCAGGTCCGCGCATCCTCAGTCAACCCCTACGACTGGCACTTCATCCGCGGCACGCCGTCCTTCCTTCGCCTCTTCGTCGGCCTGCGCGCGCCCAAATCGAGACGCCTCGGCGCCGACGTAGCCGGAGTCGTCGAAGCCGCAGGACGCAATGTCACCACCTTCAAAGCCGGCGATGCAGTCTTCGGAACGGCCGCCGGCTCCTTCGCTGAATACGTCTGCGCGTCCCAGTCCTCTCTCGCTCTCAAGCCTGAAAACCTCACCTGGGAGCAAGCTGCATCCGTGCCCATCGCCGGCATCACCGCGCTCCAGGGCCTGCGCGATAAAGGCAAGATCCTCGCCGGCCAGCACGTCCTCATCAACGGCGCGGCCGGCGGCGTGGGCACATTCGCCGTGCAGATTGCAAAATCTTTCGGGGCCCGCGTCACCGCGGTCTGCAGCACAAGGAACATCGAGCTTGTCCGCTCCATTGGCGCGGACCAAGTCATCGACTACACCCGTGAAAACTTCATCCTGGGCAGCCAGCGCTACGATGTGTTGTTCGATCTCGTCGGCAACCACCCCCTGCCGGCATGTCTGCGCGTGCTCGAGCCTAGGGGCATCTACATCGGATCCGGCGGCGGCGGCCCCGACCGGCGGTCGATCGAACTCCTCGGCTCCATGCTCTATCCCCTCGTGCTCGGTCCGTTCACTACCCGAAAGATGCCCGGCCTGCTCGCCAAGATGAAAACCGCCGACCTCAATTTCCTTGCCGACCTCATGCGAACCGGCAAAGTCACTCCCGTCCTCGACCGCACCTACGCTCTCAAAGAAACCGCCTCCGCGATCCGCTACATCGAGCAGTGCCACGCCCGCGGCAAAGTCGCCATCACGATTCCGTAACCGCCGCCCGCCCATCCCGGAACAATCGGGTGCAGCGTGATCGACCCAGAAACTCGGGTGCCCCATCCTTGCCACGTTCTTGTTTTTGTGGCTAGGGTGGGAATCGATGCACTCCCCCTCATAGAATGAAGACCTGAGAGCTGAAAGCTAGAAGCTAGAAGCTAGAAGCTAGAAGCTAGAAGCTAGAAGCTA
>Ga0181516_10001345_pt1 | contig 18986 bp, 18 predicted proteins | sample PEATcosm2014_Bin_25_FD_121104 | JGI IMG/M metagenome (GOLD analysis project Ga0181516, IMG submission 121104) | Peatland microbial communities from MTU Mesocosm Facility, Houghton, MI, USA - PEATcosm2014_Bin01_10_metaG | ecosystem: Environmental > Terrestrial > Soil > Wetlands > Peat | place... | reverse complement strand
GCCGCTGGCCTGGGCCAGCAGCTCGATCAGGCGCAGGCGGACTGCCGGATCGGCCGGCAGCGCCGGATCGGCGGCCAGCAGCTGGAACGCCAGGGGCTGAAGCGCGTCACCGACCAGGATCGCGGTGGCCTCGTCGTAGGCCTTATGGCAAGTGGCTCGGCCGCGGCGCAGATCGTCGTCATCCATCGCCGGCAGATCGTCGTGCACCAGCGAATAGACATGCACCAGCTCAATCGCGCAGGCGGCGGCCTCGACCTGTTCCTCCGCCAGCCCCAGGGTGAGGCCAGTCGCGAAAACCAGCGCCGGACGGACGCGTTTGCCGCCGCCCAGTACGCTGTATCGCATGGCAGCATGCAGTCGGGCCGGAACGAGGTCGGCCCCCGGCAGTCGCGCCGCCAGTGCGCGTTCAGTTCGCGTGCGCCAGGATTCCAGCAGCGACTCGAACCCAGAGCCCAACCGAGCCTCGGCTGCGCTATTCACGCGGATCTACGCTCCAAGAATCAGGATCAATGCGGAGTGGCGGTTTGGCCGCCTTCAGGATCACGGTTGCTGCGCTTGATGGCGTCCACCTGCACCGTCGCCACCGCGCCGCGGGCACGGTCGCCATACAGTATCGGCAGATCGGGTGCCATCGGGCCTGAAGTCTTCGGACCCCGCAGCGCCGTCAGCATCGCTTTGATGGGATGCGCGAACGCATCATCGACGGCCGTACCTTCGTAGCCGCAGTGCGCCATGCAGTTGTCGCAGGCCGGATTGCGGCCGACACCGTAGTTCTGCCACGCGGTGTCCTCCATCAGCGACTTGAAGCTCGGCGCGTAGCCTTCATCGGTGAGCAGGTAGCACGGACGCTGCCAGCCGAAGATGTTGTAGGTCGGCGTGCTCCAGGGTGTGCACTGGTAGGCCTGATTACCGGCCAGGAAGTCCAGAAACAGACCCGAATGGTTGAATGACCAGCGACGCCGCGGCTGGCCGTCCGCACGGGGCTTGCTGCTGCGCTTGAAGATCTCACGGAACAGTCGCTTGCTGGCGCTGCGTCCGAGAAACACGTCCTGGCGCGGCGCATGGTTATAGCTGTAACCGGGGGACACCATGATGCCCTCGATGCCGAGCCCCATGGCCTCATCGAAGAACTCGGCAACCTCCTCCGGATTCTCCCCGCTGAAGAGCGTGCAGTTGATGGTGACCCGAAATCCCTTGCTGCGCGCCAGTCGGATTGCGGCCACGGCCTTGTCGAACACACCTTCCTGGCACACGGATTCGTCGTGCCGCTCGCGCTTGCCGTCGAGGTGGATCGAAAAGGTCAGATACGGCGAGGGCCGGTATTCGTCGATATGCTTGGGCAGCAGGATCGCGTTGGTGCACAGGTAGACGAATTTCCTGCGCGCCACGATCCCCTCGACGATCTGCGGCAGACCCTTGTGGATCAGCGGTTCGCCGCCCGGGATCGACACCATCGGTGCATCGCATTCATCCACTGCGCGCAGTGCATCCTCGACCGGCAGACGCTTTTGCAGGATTTCCTTCGAATGATCGATCTTGCCGCAGCCCGCGCAGGCGAGGTTGCACTGGAACAGCGGCTCGAGCATCAGCACCAGCGGGTAGCGCTTGACACGACGCAGTTTCTTGCCGGCGATATAGCGCCCCACGCGGTAAGCTTGAATCAATGGAATAGCCAAATCCGTAACTCCTATCTCAAGGCCGACACGGCCGAGCGGTGATCCCGCCAGACCCGGGCCCATTCCAGTCTGAACCAGGGCGTGAACTGCTCGCCGCCGCGCGCCAGTTCCGCCTGCAGCGCCTCCGGGGCAACCCATCGCCACGCCAGGATCTCACGCCGATCAGCTCGGACCGAATCCGTGCATCGGCCGATGAATACCGAGCAGAGCTCGTTTTCGGCGCCCGAGGCATCGAATTGCGCCTGATATTGGAACTTATACAGGAAATGAAGCGGACATCGCAGGCCCAGTTCTTCCTGCAGACGCCTGCGGGTCGCCGTTTCCATGCTCTCGGCCCGCCGCGGGTGACTGCAGCAGCTGTTGGACCAGTATAACGGCCAGAGCCGCTTGGTCGCCGCGCGCTGCTGCAGCAGCAACTCGCCCTCGGTATTGAAGATCAGCAGTGAGAAGGCGCGATGCAGCGTGCCGCCCCCCTGATGGCACTGAGCCTTGCTCATGTGGCCGACCTCGCGGTCTGCCTCATCCACCAGTATCAGTGCTTCAGTATCCGCCGCGGCATCGGTCAGGCTGCCGCCGGCGGGTCGCTCAACGTCGGTCATCCACGCGTACTGCACTCTTTCAAACCCAGCCACGGGCCATAGCATACAATTCTATCAAATATTACACAGGCCGGCCCCAGGCCCCGCTGACCGGACTTGCGGTCTGGAGTTTCGACCATGCGCAGTGGTAAATCCGCCCTAACGCCCCCGCCCCGGAACGGCAGCGCCAATGGCGCCTGAGATCCGCACTGCCGTGCGGCCGGGCACCGTGCTGCTCGCGATCGTGGCACTGCTGGTGATCGCATTCGTGATCATCAACTGGGGCATGCTGGGCACGCTCGTGGCCGTGTCGTTCGGTTTCGCCCAGGTCACCGTACCGCTGGGCCTGGTGCTGCTCGGAGTGACATTGCTGCTGGTCGCCGTGTTCTTCGCTGCCCTGTTGAGGGTACAGCTCAAAGTGCTGGCCGCGCATCGCGGCCACACTGCCGAGTTGCGCTCGCAGCGCGAACTGGTGGAAAACGCCGAAGCGTCGCGCTTTACCGACCTGCGTCAGTACCTGCAGCAGGAGTTGGCGGCCCTGCGCGAGCAGCAGCGCCAATCGGAGCAGCGTCTGCACGATGAGCTCGTGAGCACGGGTAACTCGCTCTCGGCGAGTGTCGGGGAAATCGATGAACGGCTCGAGCGGCATTTCCCGGCGCCGCCGGCACAGCAGCCGTAAGTCCGCCGTGTTTCTATCGCGCAACCGAAAGGTTGACACCGTGGACACGGCCGGGCTCAAAACCTGTCAACCAAGAGGTTGCCTATGGCAACTCGCGCGCCAGGGCGCTGCTTTGACGCGCGCGGCCTCTGCGCTCGCCTTGTGTGGCGGGTTGATCGCGACGCTGTCGATGAACCCCGCGTGGGGTGAGGATCCGAATGCGGATCCGGCGGTGCAGGTGCCAGCGGGGCAGCCCACCGGCGTCATTACGCCACCCCCCGCGCAGCCACCGCCGACGGGCCTGGCGCGCTGGCTCAATCCCGACACAGCACCGTTTCTGCCGGTGCCGCTGATCGGCGTCGATCCCGACAGCGGCACGACGCTGGGCCTGTTGCCGGTAAAACTGATCACTGACGAGAATCACAACATCACCCGCATCATCGCGCCGGACATTCTGTACAACCCGTTTTTCGGGTATGGCGGGCATGCGCGCGTCTACGACTACCCGTCGGAGGACACCCAGTGGTCGCTGGTGGCCGGTATCAACGAGCGTGTGCAACGCACCTTCGACGCCGAATACCAGACCGGCCGCCTGCGGGACCAGCGCTGGTCCATCAACGGTAGCTTTGTGTTCTCGCACGATGGCACACCGCGCTTCTTCGGCATCGGCAATCAATCACCGGCGATCGCCGAGACCGACTACACCCAGCAGCAGGAGCTGCTGCAAGTGCAGGTCGGGTTCAATCTGAACCATGCCTGGCAGTTGCTCTACACCGGCCGGGTGCAGATCGTCGATGTGCTGCCGGGAACACTCTCGGGCATCGCCTCGCTCCAGAGCCGCTTCGGGCACATCCTCGGTGTCGGCACCAACGATCAGGTGCTCAATCGCGTCTCGATCGGCTACGACACCCGCGATAACCTGACCGCGCCGTCGAGCGGCATGGAATGGGTGGCCTATGCGGGTGCGGCTGCGCGCCAGGGGCTGATCAACGAATCGATGTACAGCGAAGCCGGTATCGACGGCCGCGACTTCTGGCAGATCAGGCCGAGTACGATCCTGGCAACGCACGTATCGCTGCGTTACCTGCCGACCGCGCACGACGTGCCATTCTGGGCGCTCAGCAGCCTCGGCGGCGATCAGAGCTCCATCGGCGGGGATCAGCCATTGCGAGGCTACGGCCCCGGCCGATACTACGATCGCGATGCGTTCTCGGCCACGGCCGAGGTGCGTCAGCGCATCGCCACGATCAACGCCGTGTCCAGTCACGTCGAGCTCGAGCTGACACCGTTCGTCGATGTCGGCCGTGTATTCTCGCGCACCAGTACTTTCCCGCTGTCGCAGCTGCACAGCGTGGGCGGCATCGGCGTGCGCGGGCTGGCGCGCCCGTTCGTGGTCGGCTACGTCGACTTCGGCTACGGTAACGAAGGCCTGGCAGTGTTCACCGGCATCAACTACCCGTTCTGAGGCACCGCTCGCGCCGATGTAACCTCCCGCACCTGCGCGCCGAACATCGGGTATGAAGATGATCAGGTTACGGTGTGCGCTGGCGCTCGCGCTGGCGCTGGCGTGCAGCGCCCACGCATTCGCGGCGGCACGACCCACCGTGGTCGAGCTCTATACCTCCGAAGGCTGCAGTTCCTGTCCGCCCGCGGATCAGCTGCTCGGCACCCTGGCGGATCGGCCGGATGTGCTGGCACTCGCCTTTCATGTCCGCTACTGGGACAACCTCGGGTGGCCGGATCGATTTGGGCTCGCCTATGCGGATCAAAGGCAGGGCATCTATGCGCAGCGGCTGAATCTCGCGAGCGTGTTCACCCCGCAGTTGATCATCGAGGGACAGCGCTCCTTCATCGGCTCGGATCAGCGCGGCATACTGGCCCTCCTGGGCGTGTCACACCAGGGTGTTGCCATCGGCATCGCGGCCCAAGGCGAGCAGTTGCGCATCGATCTCGCTGCCGGCGAGAAAGCCGCAACTGCGGACGTGCTGCTGCTGGCGCTGCTGCCTGAAGCGCAGACCGCGATCGGCCGCGGCGAGAACGGCGGCCGCACGCTGCGCGAAGTGAACGTCGTGCGTGCGAGCTTCGTGCTCGGTGGCTGGAACGGCAGCACGCACAGCTACTCGTTGCCTCGTGCGGCATTGCCAACGGATGCGACCGAAGTCGCCGTGCTGGTGCAGCAGCAGGGCCAGCGCACCATACTCGGCGCATCGCTCGCAGCCTTGCGTTAGCGAGTCAACGCGCAACCCCAGGCGATCGCCAGCGACAGCAGCGTGAGCACCCCCGCGAACCACTGGGGCACACGCGCCAACGCCTTCGCCACCAGCGGCAGCGCCGCTGCTGCACCAAGCAGACATCCCATCAGAAAGCCGAGCACGTGCGCCACGACATCGGTCCCCTCGCCCGCGGACCCAAACCACCCCAGCAGGACCGCCCCTGCCACCAGCGGCGCCCAGCGCAGCGCCCAACTCTGTGTCAGGTGCAGCCGCAACCCCCAGGAATGCGCCACCAGCAGTCCAAGTGCGGTAAACACCGCAGTCGATGCACCGACCGAGCGGTGCTCTGCCGGTCCCAGCAGGCCTTCCGTGATATTGGCGAGGGCCGCACCGGTCACTGCCAGCAGCCACGCCGTGCCGCTGCCGATCTCGGCGGCCGCGAGGTAACCGAACCAGACACCGGCGCCCAGATTCGCCAGCAGGTGCGGACCGTCGAGATGCAGTGTCAGTGCCGTCCAGGCGCGCCACCACTGACCGCGCTGCACTTGCGCCGCATCCAGTTCGCCGACATCGAACGCATCGAGCCGCCACCAGCCGTTGGCCACCGCCAGCGCCACCGCGATCAATACGATGACATACAGTGCACATCCCACCCAGGCATGGGGCAACGCCGGCCTCGGCGCTGATCGCCGCGGCCGGAGCATCCGGCGCTCGCTCTCGTACGCGTGCAGATGCTCCAGCGCCGCCGCCGCGCTCTCGGCGTCGACGCTCAGCCGATAGCCTTCACGATCGAACTCGATCGCGCTCGAGATGCCCACCGCCGACAGCATAAAGGCACGCTCGTGGCAATCCGCCCGGTAGGGCGATCGAAAGACTTCAGTGACTGGCTCGGTCATGGTGCCGGATCGCGCATTGTAGCGCGCGAAAATATCGGCACCCCGCAGCGAATGAGCGTATTTTTTGCATCGAGATGACACCGGGCCGCAGAGGAAATCAGCTTTGGTGAGCGCCCGCGCGGCCCTCGGCTGGCTGGCGCTGGCCGCAGTCGTCGCCATCTTCTGGCTGGCGCTGCCGTTCGCGACCGGGATCCTGCTCGGGACGCTGCTGGCTTTCACGCTCGATCCGGTCTATTCCGCCCTCAGGCGCCGCACTGATCGGCCCGTGGCTGCATCACTGATCACGGTGGGCGCATCGCTGCTGGTGCTGCTGGGTGCCCTGAGCGCCTTTGCGACCCGCTTCGTTACGCGTGTCGTGGCGCTGACCAGTGCGCTGCGCGCGGAACTGCATGCCGGCGGCGCGCTCAGCCAGTGGCTCGACGCCACCAGCCGCTGGCTCGGCCACTTCGGCATTTCCGCCGACGAGCTGACCTCGCAACTCGAAGCGGGCGCCGGGGAGATCGCGTCGCGTTCGGCGAGCATTGCCGGATCGCTGGCAACCGGTGCGTTCTCGGTGCTGCTGGGACTGTTCTTTGCGCTGCTGACCATGCACCAGGTGCTGCTCAACTGGCCGCGCATGGTGTCGGGACTGGTGTTGATCTCCCCGCTCGATCCTGAACACACGCGCGAGCTGCTGTCCGAGTTCCGGCGGGTCGGTCGCATGATCATCTCCGGCACCGTGGTCACCGGACTGGCGCAAGGGATACTGGCAACGGTGGGCTTCTGGATCACCGGCGTGCCGCAGCCGATTTTCTTCGGTATCACGACCGCGCTGGCCTCACTGATACCGGCCGTGGGAACGCTGCTGGTGTGGGTGCCGGCCGGCCTGTACCTGTTCGCCATCGACCATCCTGCCAAGGCCGCCATTGAGCTGGCCTGGGGCGCGGTGATGGTAGTCGGGCTCAGTGACTACCTGATCCGACCGCGGCTGGTTGGTGATGAAGCGATGCCGGCGCTGCTGGTATTCATCGCACTGTTCGGCGGTCTGGAAGTGTTCGGACTGCCGGGCCTGATCGTAGGCCCGGTGCTGATGGCACTGGCGGTGGTCGCGCTGCGGCTGTATGCGGCGGCACGTTCCTAGGAGACGGCCGCCAGGACGTCGTCGGCCGGAATTTCCGGCAGGCGCCGAACGTTCACGCTGCCATTGAGCCAGCCCGGCAATGCCTCGGCTGCCATTGGCGGGCTGATGTAGTAACCCTGTGCGACATCGCAACCGAGTCCCCGCAGCAGCGCGAAGGCCTTGGAATCCTCAATGCCTTCTGCCACCACCCGCAGCCCCAGGTTGTGACCGAGTTCGATGGTCGATCGAACGATCGTCATCATGTCGGCGTCCTCGGACATGTTGGAGACGAAGGCGCGATCAATTTTGAGCTCATTGACCGGCAGCTTCATGATGTAGCTCAGCGAGGAATAGCCGGTACCGTAGTCGTCGATCGACAGGCGCAGACCGATGGCCGATAAACGGTCCAGCACCCGCTGCGCGAATGCCGGGTCCTCCATGAAACCGCTCTCAGTGATCTCGAGGCAGATCATTTCGGCTGGCACCCGGTGCTCGGCCAGCAGGCCGCTGATGAGCTCCGGCAGATCGCGCGCCGACAGATCGCGCGCCGACAGGTTGACCGAAATCTCCACGTGCATGCCCTGCTGCAGCCAGGCGCCGCACTGTCGGATCGCCTCCGACAGCACCCAGCGCGTCAGAACCTTGATGTAGCCGGTATGCTCGGCAAACGGTATGAAAAGATTCGGCGGCATCATGCCTCGCACCGGATGCACCCAGCGGATCAGCGCCTCGGCCGAGTGGACGCCGATCGAGTTCAGCGTCACCTTGGGCTGGTAGAACAATCGCAGTTCGTTACGTTCCACCGCGCGCCGCAGCTCACCGATCAGCGACAGATGTTCCTGCTGCGAGGTGTCATAGTGCGGATCGTAGACCGTGAACCCCGAGCGCGTCCGCTTGGCGACATACATCGCAATGTCGGCATTGCGCAGCAGCGCCTGCGCATCGGCGCCGTGAGCCGGATAGAGCGCGATGCCGATGCTGGCGCCGACATCGAGCGGCTGGCCCTCATAGTCGAACGGCCGCTCCAGCGCCTCAATGATGCTCTTCGCCAGCTCGGTGACACGCTGCTCTTCAGCGGTCGGCACCAGTACCGCGAACTCATCGCCCCCAAGCCGTGCCACACCGTCGCCATCGCGCAGCAGGTTGCGCAGCCGCACGGCAACTTCGATCAGCAGGTGATCGCCGACGCTGTGGCCGAGATTGTCGTTGACGTACTTGAAGCGATCCAGATCCATCACGAAGACCGCCAGCGATCCGTGTCGGTCCGCGGCCTGCAGAATCTCGCGCTGCAGACGCTCGCCGAACTGCGAGCGGTTGGGCAGTCGCGTCAGCGAGTCCTCGTAGGCGAGCTTGAGAATCCTCTGTTCACGTTCGGCGATGCCGGCGCGCATGTGATCCAGTCCCTGCGCCAGGATGCCGATCTCGTCGCCGCGGTGGATCTCGATCGGCACCGAATAGTCGCCGCGTCGGATCCGCCGTACCGCCTGCAGCAGCGCGTCCAGCGGCCGGGTGATGCCGACCGCGATCACGATGCTGCCGCCGATCGACAGCAGCAGACTGAACAGGCCCAGCGCAATCATCTTGGCGCTGAGGTTGCGGAAACTGCCCATGGCATCGTTGATCGGTCGTTGCAGCACGGCGACAAAATGCCGCGCGCCGCTCTCGCCGAGCGGCACCACGCGCAGCTGATGTTGCTCGGGCATGGCCAGCACGCGCGTACTCATGGCCTGCGCGAACGGCGGCAGCGTACTCAACAATACACGGGACAGTTCCGGTGTCAGGGTCGAGGCCAGCAGCGTCCAGCGACCCTCCTGCTCCGTGACAAAGGACACCTGCAACCCCGTCAGGTTGCGCAGGTTGGTGGCCAGCATCTGATCCACCGGAAAGCCGACCACGATCCAGCCGATGGTCAACGGCGCCTGCACCGGCACCGCTACCAGCTGCAGCACGCGATCATCGATCAACCCGATCGCAGTGGCCTGACCGGCGCTCTTGGCGCGATCAATCAGCGCCCCTAGTTCGAACCGGCGTGGCTCGGCCGCGCCGCGAATCGTATCGTCGACCACCATGCCCTGCAGATTGACGAACAGCACGGCGGCGGCCTTGACGCGCGCCCCATGGTTCTCGAGTGCCGAGTCCATCGTGGCGCTGTCGCCAGTGGCGATCGCCTCGCGAAAGGCGAAGTCGGAGGCCAGCACGGAGGCAGCCTGCGCCAGCCGCTCGTCGTTCTCCTTCAGCTCGCTCGCGAACACCTTTTCACCGACCTCGAGCTCATCGTCGATCTTGATCCTGGCGGCACGCGTGGTCGAGGAATTGACCAGCGTGAACACACCGATCTGGACGACGCCCAGCAGCGCCACCAGAAATACCACCATCTTCGAGCGCAGCGTGTTCAGGCGCATCAGGGGTGAGCCGCCAGTTGTTGACCATCGACATGCAGTTGGCGCAACCCCGGGGCCTCGGCGCCGATGTGCAGCGCCTCGCCGGCCTGCTCGTCCGCCATCGAGTTGTTCCAGGCTCGCAACTGATAGTCGCCGCCGGGCAACCCCGCGAGTGTCGCGGTGCCGTCAGCGGCCGTACGGGTGAAATACGGCGTATCGACGACCAGCACCCAGGCCACCATCGCGTCGTGGATGTTGCAGCCGAGGACGACGATGCCGGGCTGGTCAAACAGCACCGGGTTGGCCGGTGTTCCGGAATAGAGCTTCAGCGTGAAAGTCTTGGCGTGCGAGAACGAGTAGACCGAATGGCGGATGTTGTCACTGTTGGGGAACGTGATGGCGGTCGCCGCCTGCACCACGCTGACGCGCGGCACGAACTGACGGTGTACCTGGTCGATCGAAGCCTTGTGGACCTCGTTGTGCGGCGGAGGATTGGACGGCACCGCATAGACCACCGCGTCCGCTACCGGCTGGTCAGCGTGGTCGACGACCGTCACGCGCAGATCGGCCGGCCGGGCGAGATCGGCTGCCGCGATGAGCAGTAGCACCGAACCGATGCGCATATGTGTGCTTCAGGGGCTGACGCTATCGGGGCTCGGCGCCGGCGCGTTCACCACATCGCGCTTCATCGGTGCCAGCAGCGCCAGCAGCTCATTTCGCTCGCGCAGTTTCACGTGGTGTTGCCGCAGGCTGTCACGCAGGATTTCCACCAGACCGTAAAATTCGGCTTCCGAAATCTGGTGGCCGCCGTGCGCTTCGCGCATCGAAACGCCGCTGTAATGGCAGCCGCCGCCGGCCAGCTCACAGATCTGCTCGACCAGCAGCCGCTTGACGCGCTCGACATCGACCTCCGCGAACGAGCGCTTCAGCCGCGCGTCGGCGGTCACCCGATCCAAGGTCTCGGACACCACCGCCCGCACGACGCTTTCACCGCCCATGCGTGCGTACAGCGATGGCTGCGGATCAGCGTCGGCGACGCTGGCGATCAGCATCAGTCCGACCGCCAGCGGAATACCACTAATTCTCATTTGACAGATCATAGGAGTGGTCTCCGCCAGGCGGCGTTAATTGGGTCACAGCTCATTCAGTCAGGAACTGTGACGGCGCTCGTGCGAGTCTGCGGGTGACATAAGGAAGAATGCGGTATGACCACGATCGCATCGCCGTTGCGCGCCGCGCACCGCGCCTTTCTTGTGCTCACGGGCCTCGCCAGCGCGGTCCAGGGCGCCCAGGCGGGCGACCGCCTGCTCGCGACCGGTGGCGTCATGGAGCTCGAGGGCAGCGCGGGCGGCGGGCTGACTCCGTGGGCCCTGATTGGCGGCCTCGGCACCGACACGCAGGTGGGCGCGAGCGCTTATTGCACGCGCGTGAGCCCGCAGGACTTCACGCTCGAGAGCTGCGGCGTCGCCGCCGGCATCGCCAATCGGGTAGAACTCTCGGTCGCTCGACAGCACTTCGATCTGGGGAGCACGGTACCCGGCAATACCATCAGCCAGACCATCGTCGGGGCAAAGCTGCGCGTGTTCGGCGATGCGGTGGTCGACCAGGACCGCTGGTGGCCACAGGTGGCGGTCGGCCTGCAGTGGAAACACAACAGCGATTTCGACATCGTGCCGAAGCTGCTCGGTGCCAAGCATGCGGACGGCCTCGACTACTACGTCGCGGCGACGAAGGTGTGGTTGGACGGCCCGCTCGGGCGGTCATGGCTGACCGATCTGACGCTGCGTGCCACGGAGGCGAATCAGATGGGCCTGTTGGGATTCGGCGGCGACCTGGGCGGCTACCATCTGATGGCCGAAGGCAGCCTCGGGGTTTTTCTGACGGACAATCTGGTGCTCGGCGGCGAATACCGGCAAAAGCCGAACAACCTGTCCGCGTTCCGCGAGCAGGACTTCAAGGACGCATTCCTGGCCTGGTTCCCGGTCAAATACGCCTCGATTACCGGCGCCTGGGCCTATCTCGGCAACATCGCCGACAAACCCTCGCAACAGGGCGCCTATCTGTCGCTGCAGTTGAGCTGGTGAGCGATTAGCTGCCGCGCCCGATCATTCATGCACCGCTGCCATGATGACGGCAAAGCCCATGAAGACACCGCCCGTCAATCGATTGAAGGTCCGCAGCACCGCCGCGCGGCGCAGATAGTGCGCCAGGCGCTGGCCGCTGCCCGCATAGATCAGATACCAGCCGATCTCCATGACGGCGAAGGTTGCCAGCAGGATCGCGAACTGCGGCAACTTCGGTTGCGCTGGGTGTATGAACTGCGGCAGGAATGCGGCTGCGAATAACAGCGCCTTCGGATTGCTGGCGGCGACCATCACGCCCTGGCGGAACAGCGCAGCGCGACTGACCGGACGCTCGCCGCCCGCAGGCCCGTCAACATCGTCCGTGCGCTCCAGGACCGGCGCGTGCCAGGTCCTGACTCCGAGGTAGACCAGATACGCAGCGCCAGCCCAGCGCAACGCGTCGAACACTGGCGGAAAGGCCTGCAACAGGACGCCGAGACCGGCAGCGGAGATCGTCATCATCGCCAGCAGCGCCGACAGGCAGCCGGCCATCGTGGCGCGCGCGGCGCGAAAGCCGAAGCGCGCACTGCTGCTCATGACCAGCAGCATGTTGGGTCCCGGCGTTGCAGACAAGAAGAACGACACGGTCACGAACAACCAGAATGTCTGCCAGTTCACGCTCGTTTCACTCCGAGGACTCCACGGCCTGCGCACACTCGACCAGACGCCGCAGTTCAACCACCAACGCCTGCCACTGCGAGGCACCGAAACGCTCGATCAGCGCCCGTTGCGTCAGGGCCCAGCCTGGCTCGGCGCGATCGAGCGCCGCCTCGCCGGCGGCGGTGACGCTCGCGGTGCGCGTGCGCCCGTCGGGACCTTTGTGCACGCTGACCCAGCGCTGCTTCTCGAGCGCGCCCAGCGCACGATACAACGAGGTGCGCTCCATCGCGAGATCCTCGGCGACCCGTGTCAGCGGCTCATTCGGGTGCCGGCGCACCGCGCGCATGACGGCGAGCTGGGTGATGTTCAGACCTGAGTCGGCCAGCGCCGAATCGAAGGCGCGGGCCAGCACGCGGGCCGCCTTGCGCACGCTGGTGCAGGCACACGGACGTGGGATTGATGTATACACATCATTGATGTTAGCATGACTGGCATGAACCGTACATGGCCCCCCGCACGCCTGCACTACGCCTGGATCATCGCCGCAGTCACCTTTCTGGTGCTGCTGGTCACCGCCGGCATCCGCGCCACCCCCGGGGTGCTGATGGTGCCGTTCGAATCGGAGTTCGGCTGGTCGAGCGCTGGGATTTCGGTCGCGATCGCGATCAATCTGGCATTGTTTGGGTTGATCGGGCCGTTTGCCGCCAGCCTGATGGACCGCCTGGGCGTGCGGCGCATCGTGCTCAGCGCTCTGGCGCTGCTCGCCGTCTCGGTGGCACTGACGACATTCATGCGTACCCAGTGGCAGCTGATCCTGCTGTGGGGTGTCTGCGTCGGGTCCGGTACCGGCGTCACGGCGATCGTGCTGGCCGCCGTGATTGCCAACCGCTGGTTCGACCGGCAGCGCGGCCTGGTGCTGGGCGTGCTCACCGCGGCCAACGCCACCGGTCAACTGGTGTTCCTGCCGGTGCTGGCGCGTCTGCTCGAGATCTCTGGCTGGCGCAGTGTCGCGCTGCTGGTGGCCGCCAGCGCGGCGGTCGTGTTCGTGCTGGTGTTGGTATTCATGCGCAACCGGCCATCGGATCTGGGCCTTGGGCGCTACGGCGAGGCGCTCGCGCCGAGCGGCACCGCCGCATCGGCTGCGAAGCCTGCAGCGCCGGCGCTGATGCCGCTGCAGGCACTGGCGCTGGCGCGGCGCTCGCCCGCTTTCTGGGTGCTCGCCGGCAGCTTCTTTGTCTGCGGCGCCAGCACCAACGGCCTGATCGGCACGCATCTGATTCCGGCCTGCCACGACTTCGGCATACCGGAAGTGCGCGCCGCCGGCCTGCTCGCGATGATGGGTGTGTTCGACATCATCGGTACCACCATCTCCGGCTGGCTCAGCGATCGGTACTCGAGCCGCTACCTGCTGTTCATCTACTACGCGCTGCGCGGACTATCACTGCTGTGGCTGCCCTACACGCTGCTGCAGGGCCACTCCGAGCTCAAGTGGTTTGCGGTGTTCTACGGGCTGGATTGGGTGGCGACCGTCCCGCCGACGGTGCGGCTGACCTCCGATCTGTTCGGTCGCCAGAACGCCGGCGTGATATTTGGCTGGATCGCCGCCGCCCACCAGCTCGGCGCGGCGCTTGCCGCGCTGGGCAGCGGCGCCATCCGGACCAGCTTCGGCGATTACCGCCCCGCTTTCTGGATCTCCGGCGCGATCTGCTTTCTGGCGGGTCTATCGTTCCTGCTGACGCGCCGGGTGCTCGATAAGCGCGGTGCCGACGGGAGCTTACCCCCAATCGCTCCGGCGCCGACCGCAGCCTAGTCGACCGCAGCCTAGCCGACCGCGGCTCAGGGTCGCCGCGCTACGAAGAACAGTCGCTTGAAAGGCAGCACCGTGGTGCCGTCGGGACGAGGCGGATAGGCGCGCGCCACCCGCTCGGTGTATGCCTGCTCGAACACGTCGCGCTCCGGCGGCGGCAGCGCCGCGAGCAGCGGCGCCAACCACGTGCCCCGGGTCCACTCCTTCACCGGGTTCTCGCCACGCAGGATGTGGAAGTACTCGGTCTCCCACAGATCGACCTGCTCGCAGTGTGCGCTGAGCGCCGTCAGATACCAGGCCGGTTCGGCCACCGGTGAGTAGCGCCACAGCGGTGTCAGCCGGTCGCGCCAGGGGCCATCACGCACGGTCTCCCAGATCGCGGCATGCGATGGCGCGGAAAAGTTGCGCGGCACCTGCACCGCCAGCACGCCGCCGGGGGCCAGCTCGGCGATCAGTCGTTCCAGCAGCCGCTGATGGTCCGGCAGCCAATGCAGCGCGGCGTTGGAGTAAATCAGATCAGCCGGCTCCGACGCACGCCAGGCGCCGATGTCCTGCTGCAACCACTGCAGATTCGGCAACACACTGCCGGCCGCTGCCAGCATCTCGGGCGACGAATCGATACCGGCGATGCGGGACTGCGGCCAGCGTTCAGCCATGATTCGAGTCATCGCGCCGGTGCCACAGCCGAGATCGTAGACCACGTTGGGCGCTTCCAGATCGACACGCGCCAGCAGCTCGAGGGCCGGGCGCAGCCTGGGCTGCGAGAATCGCAGGTATTGCGCCGGGTTCCAGACCGCTGGGGTGCGGCTCAAGGCTTTCGCTCGACCACCTTGCGGGCAAGTTCCGCGAGTTCCTGCAGACCCAGCTCCTCTGCCGGCACTTCGATGACCTCTTCCCCAGCCGCGGGCGGCGCACCGCGCGGCGGCGGCGAGGCCGGCCGCCGGGCGGGCGCGGGCGAGCCGGTGGTGGGCGCTGAGGGCACCAGCGTAGCCTGACTGACAAAACTTGCCGGCGCCGCCTCGGCCGTACGCGGCGCGACCACCGGCGGCGGGGATCGACGCCAATCGGTGTTCTGATCGATCCAGCGCTGATAGCGGTCGAAGCTCCACATACCCTCCTCAGCGCCCGACTGCAGCACGTTCGCCAGATGACTGAAATTGCCGCTGCGAATCGTGCCGCGGGCACCGGAACTCGGCAGCAACAGCTCGCAGCGCGCTACCCGCAGTCGGTGGGCACTCAGAAACTCCAGCCGCTGGCAGCTCACACCGACCAGGCAATCGGCGAGCTGCGCGCGAATGCTGTGCTGGATCTCCGCTGGAAACGACAGGCACAGACGGCTCAGCGCTTCGGCGCAGTTGGCCGCATGCATGGTCGCCAGGACCAGATGCCCGGTCTCGGCGGCATTGAGTGTCAGCCGCATGACCTCCGGCGTGCGCATCTCGCCGATCACGAGCACGTCCGGATTCTCGCGCAACGCATCGATGATGCCCTGCTCGAAGCTCGGCGCGTGCGTTGGGACTTCCCGCTGGCGAATGAACGAGCGCCGATTGCTGAAGATGTACTCGAGCGGACTCTCGAGAGTGACGATATGGCGCGCCCGCGCGAGATTGATCTCCTCCACCAGGGCCGCCAGCGTGGTCGACTTGCCGGAGCCGGTAGGTCCCGCGATGATGACCAGACCACTGGCAGCGTCGATCAGCCGACGGAAATCCGGGTGCAGATTGCAGCCGCGCAAATCCTGCACCGCCGGCGACAACAGGCGCAGCGCCACGGCCAGGCCACGCACCGTCTTGTAGAGATTGGCACGGCAGCGTACACCGGACAGCGACGCTGATACGTCCGCGGAGCCGCGGGCGCGGAACTGCGCCCAGCCCTCGACGCCGAGCAGATCCTGGGCCGCCTGCAGCAGGCGTTCGGCCGCGAGGGGGCCGCCAATCGACTGCAGGTCTCCCCGCACGCGCACCACCACGGGGGCGTCGGTTTCCAGGTGCAGATCGCTGGCGCCGAGCGCGTGCGCCTTTGCAACCCACTCCTGGAACACCATGCGCCGCCCCTACTTGGCCTTGTCCTGGGCCTTGTCCTGGGCCTTCTCGAGAGCCTCGACCTGATCCATCAGGTGGTTCATGCGCGCAATGAGCGCCCGATAGGGCGCCGGTGTCGCCATGTCGATGCCGGCCTTCTTATAGAGCTCATACGGATAGTCCGAGCCACCCGCGCGCAGCATGTCGAGGAAGCGCGCACGGGCCGGCGCTCCGCCCTTGATGATGGCATCGGTCAACTGCGCGGCTCCGGCCATCGAGGTAGCGTACTGCCAGACATAGAAGTCCCGGTAGAAATGCGGCACGAACGCCCACTCGAGGCAGTAGGCGGGATCGATCTTCATGACCCCCTGCTCCTCACCGTAGTAGCGCTTGAGCAGCCCGCAGTACATCTCACTCAGATGTTCGCCCGACAGCGGTCGACCCTGCTCGATTTCCTCGTGAATGGCGAGTTCGAATTCGGCGAACTGCACCTGGCGAAAGAACGTCGTCCGGATCGCATCGATGCCGATGCCGAGATAGTAGAGCTTCTCGGCCTTGTTCCGGGCATGGGCGACCATGTAATCGTTGAGCAGCATTTCATTGCCGATCGACGCCGACTCGGCGATGAAGGTCGGATAATTGGACTTCTCATAGGGTTGCGCCGCATCGGTCAGCAACGTGTGTACCGCGTGCCCCCATTCGTGCGCCAGGGTCGTGAGCGACTGATAATCGTCGTGGTGATTGAGCAGAAGGTAGGGATGCACGTCATAGGCCGAGCCGTTCATGTAGGCGCCGTTGGCCTTGCCCTGATGCGGCAGGACGTTCATCCACTGTCCTGCAAATCCCCTGCGCATCAGCGCCAGATAGTCCTCGCCCAGCGGCTGGAGCGCCGCCAGCGTGAGGGTCTCGGATTCCTTGACGCTGTAGGTCGGCAGGTTCGCCGGCGGAAACATCGGCGGGTAGTTGTCATAGTAGGCCAGCTCGTCGGTGATTCCGAGGCGTGACTTGCGCATCTTCAGGTAGCGATGCAGCGTCGGCAAGGCAGCGTTGGTCTCCGCCACCAGCGTGCGATAGACCGCTGCCGGCATGTTCGACTGGAACAGCGCCGCGTCCAGCGCGCTGTCGTAATGGCGTGCCTTGGCGGTAAAGACATCTCCCATGACCTGCGTGGTCAGATTGGCCCCAAAGCTGCTTTCGAATTTCTTGTAAGTACCCCAGAAGGAGTCGAACACGGCCTTGCGTTCGCTGCGGTCGCTGACCTGGCGGTACTTCTCATAGGCCGGTTCATCCAGCCGTATGGTCTCGCCGCTCGGCAGCGTGAAGTCCGGGTACGGCAGATCGGAAAACGCCAGCTGCTCATAAACCGCGGTCGGCTGCGCCAGAACATCGCCGGTCGCGGCGAGCACCGACTCGGATTCCGGACCCAGTGTATGCGGCGCGGATCGCAGCGCATCGTGCAGGAAGAAGTCGAAACGGTCCTTCAGTTCCTTGCGCTGCCCCTGGAATTCAGCCACCTTGCCGGCGCCCACGGCAATGATCTCGGGGTTGACCCAGGCAGTCTTCTCACCGATCAGTGTGCCCAGCGCCTGCGCCTGCTGGCGCCGCTCCTGATTCCTGGCCACCCGCAGATCCTCATCGCCCTTGAGCATGGCGTAGACGGCGAGCCGATCCGCCTGACGGTTGGCCGCCGAAATCGCATCCAGGGCAGTGAACATGGCATCAGCACTGTTGCCGAGCGTGCCGCGATAGCCGTCGAGTTTCTCCACCGCCGCCTTGTCTTTCTCGTACGCCTCGCTCCCCGCGTCCGGAGTGGCGTACAAATCCCCGAGTTCCCACATCGTAGGCACGGAGTCATCGGCCGTGGCGCCGGGTACAGTCAGTGGCAGGCTCATCAGTCCCAGCGCGATCCAGGATGTCAGGCGGTGGGCGATCGGACGTTCGATCATGCGGCAAACCTCTGGTTGCAGGGGCTGGGCAGTTAAGGCGCAGTTAGCAGGGCTGTCAATATCAGCCCTTCGGCACCAGCGCCACGACGCGGGCCGGAAACCCGCTGCCATTGACCGGCTTGGGAAAGCTCACCAAGACCAGGGCCCCGGCTTCCGGCACTCGATCCAGGTTCGCGAGCAGCTCGATCTGGAAATGATTGGTTCCGAGCACATAGCTCTCGAGCGCGTAGTCGTCCCTGGTGACCGCGAGTCCGGGATCGGTGTCCGTGGTCTCGTGACCGGAGGCGGTGATCCGGCGCGTCTCGTACAGGTACTGCAGCACCGGCCGGCTCCAGCCAGGATAGTGCGCTACGCCCTTGGCATCGAGATTCTGCATGGCCGCGTCATCCGGCCAGCGCTTCGACCAGTCGGTGCGCAGCGCCACGAATGCGCCGGCCGGTATCCGCCCGTGCCTGGCTTCCCAGCTCTTGACGTCTTCGAGCGATACCACGTAGTCCGGATTGGCGCTGACCTGACGGTGCACGTCGAGCACCACCAGGCGCAACAGAAACTCCTTGGGCTCGATCTGATCGACGGTCTTGAGTCCATCGTGAAAATGCGCCGGCGGGTCGACGTGCGTGCCCCACTGGCCGGGGTGGCAGAAACTCTCGGCGTGGAAGCCATCCTTCGGAATCGTAAACAGGGTGGTCACGGTTTCCGGCTGAAATCCCTTCCAGTGAGGTGTCGACGGTCCGAACTCATGCGTCAGGTCGACAAAGTTCGCCTCGTGCAGGACCGAGTACGCCTGCTCCAGGCTGGAAACCGTTGAGGCGGCGCGAGTGTCCGGCGGCGCCACCAGCCCCAGCACAATGCCGGCGATCAGTAAAGCGTTGATGGTGTGCGGCATTCAAGGCTCCTGGAGCGCGCATTCTATAGAGGATGATAGGCTTGCGCTCAAGCTTCTCCGCTCCGAGGTCTCAAGATGGAACGCGAACAGATCGTGTTCGTG
>Ga0181516_10001343_pt1 | contig 19007 bp, 22 predicted proteins | sample PEATcosm2014_Bin_25_FD_121104 | JGI IMG/M metagenome (GOLD analysis project Ga0181516, IMG submission 121104) | Peatland microbial communities from MTU Mesocosm Facility, Houghton, MI, USA - PEATcosm2014_Bin01_10_metaG | ecosystem: Environmental > Terrestrial > Soil > Wetlands > Peat | place... | reverse complement strand
CATCCGGAGCGCACCAAACGAACCGCATCCATCCGGACGTGGGGCATTTTGGGGTTTGTGTTATATGCCATATACATAGCTTGGGATATCCTGAGGGGTATTCCAAGCTATTGAACCATTACGCCATCCTTGACCTTTCGCGGGGCGATGGAGTATAATCATCCCTACATGTTGGCCATCAAATTACAGCGCATAGGAAAGAAGCACCAGCCGAGTTATCGGCTTGTTGTGGCTGAAAAGCGCTCGAAGATGCTGGCTCCGCCGGTGGAGGACCTTGGTTCGTACAATCCTCTCACCAAACTTGCCAATCTTAAGAAGGATCGCGTTTCCCATTGGATGAAGATGGGCGCTCAGCCTACGGTCACCGCCCACAATCTTCTGGTGGGCCAGGGCGTGCTTACTTCCGCGAAGGTAGCAGTGAAGATGTCAAAAGCGGTCGCGAAGGCGGAGCCGGCTGCGAAAGAAGGAGTAGTGGTAGAGGACGTCGCCGCGGAAGTGTAAGTAGTTTTATCTATCATCGAACGTAAAATTGTATGGTTTGGGCGAAAGGTCGATTGATTGTTTGCAGGATATCGAACAAACGAAAGAACATCAGAATATACACAAATGACAAATCCAGCTCCCGCAGATCAGGAATTTCTTGAATATTTGGTAAAGTCGCTGGTTGATCATCCGGATGATGTGCATGTGGACCGCAAGGTTGATGAGATGGGCGTATTGCTCTCGCTTCACGTGAACGCGGTGGATATGGGCCAGGTGGTGGGACGCCAGGGCGTCACCGCGAAGGCCATTCGCTCGCTTCTCAAGATCGTCGGCGTCAAGAACAACGCTCGCGTCAATTTGAAGATAGAAGAGCCCGAAGGCGGCACTCGCGCGCCGCACGGCGACCGGCCGATGCCACACGGCGAGAATGAATAACAAGTAAAGAAGTATTGCAAAGCTTCTTTCTTTTGATATACTACTACCGTCATGTCGCTCGCTTATACCGACCTCACAAAAGGGGTTTTGTTCATCATGGACGGTTCGCCGTACGAGGTTTTGGAGACCCATTTTTTGCGCATGCAGCAGCGCAAAGCCGTCGTGCAGACGCGGATTCGTAATCTGATTACCGGCAAGCTTTTGGACCGCAACTTCCAGGCGAGCGATAGTTTCGAGGAGGCGGAGATCGAGCGCAAGCATGCGATGTTTATCTATGAGAGTAAGGGACAATATTGGTTTCACGAGGAGGGGAATCCCAAGACGCGCTTTGCGCTCGAGGCCGACGTCGTGGGCGATCAGGGCCAGTTTTTGAAACCAAACACTCGCGTCTCCACGATGACGTTCGACGACAAGGTCATTAAGGTTGAGATTCCGGTGAAGATGGAATTCAAAGTTACCGAAGCGCCGCCGTCGCTCAAGGGTAATACCGCGCAGGGTGGAACGAAAGTAGTGACGATCGAGGGGGGAGCGAAGATCTCCGCGCCGCTTTTCATCAACGAGGGCGACATGATTCGCATCAATACTCAGACCGGGCAATACGTTGAGCGGGCATAGTTTTCTTCAAGCAGGTTTCGATTATGGCACAAAAGACAGTATTCGTCGGCATGTCGGGCGGAGTGGATAGCTCCGTTGCGACGTTTTTGCTCAAACGGCGCGGCTACGATGTGGTCGGTGTTTTTATGCGTTGCTACAATATCGACGGATGTGCCGAGCACGATGCCGAGGACGCGCGTCGCGTCGCGGAACGCATCGGCGTGCCGTTCTATGTTTGGGATTTCGAGGAAGCGTACAAGGCGCGCGTGATGCAGTATATGATCGAGGGCTATCGGGGTGGCATCACGCCGAACCCTGACGTGATGTGCAATCGCGAGATAAAATTCGGCATCTTTTTGGATAAGGCGCTCGCGATGGGCGCGGATTACGTGGCGACGGGGCACTACGTGAAAATAAAAAAGACGACGGCGAAACGCCGCGCCGCGCGCGCGGCGGGCGATACCTATACGCTCTTTGCCGCGGACGACGTCAATAAGGATCAGTCATATTTTTTGTGGACGCTCACACAGGCGCAGCTGAAGCGTTGCTTGTTCCCGGTCGGCGATTACGTAAAACCGAAGATCCGCGAAATCGCGCGCCGCGCCGGTTTGCCGACCGCTGGGAAAAAAGACTCGCAAGGAATTTGCTTTCTCGGGAAGTTCTCGCTCGACGATTTTTTACGCGAATATATTCCTTCGCATCGCGGCGCGCTTGTGACGACCACCGGTGAAAAAATCGGTGAACATTACGGCACGGAATTTTACACGATCGGCCAGCGGCATATTGACGCGGATTTTAAGTTTCCGAAAAGCGGCACGGACGCGCGGAAGCCGTTCTATGTCGCCGCCAAGGACGCCGCGACGAACACCGTTATCGTCGCCGAGGGCAGCGAAAACGAAGCCCTCTACAGCAAAGCGATAGAGATTTCCAGCGTGAACTTCATCAACAAGGATACTCAGGCCGCATTAAAAAAAGACAAAAAGGAAGTGCTCGCGCGGGTGCGCTATCGCCAGCCGCTCTCGAGCGCGACTATTTCACGTCTCGGAAATGGTAATTACCAATTGGCTTTTACCAGACCGCAAAAATTCGTCGCCGAAGGCCAATCGGCCGTGTTCTATGCCGCAAGCGGTGAGATGCTCGGCGGCGGCGTGATTGTATGATTGTGCTATTATAGAGGATATGAAAAAGGATGAACTTCAGGCCATCGCGCATTTTATCTATGAGGCGGGAATTTTGAGTAAAACGCCGCGGTCGGGACTGTGGTTTTTAGGCACGGGCAATCAGTCCGTTGCGGAACATTTACTGAGGACGACTCTCATTGCTTATGCGTTGTGCTACCTTACGCCGGAAGCGGATCGATCGAAAGTTATTTACATGAGCCTCTTTCATGATTTCGGTGAGGGAAGGACGTCCGATCTGAATTACGTGCATCAGCGCTATGGCCGGCTCGCCGAGTCACAGGCATTCAAAGATATTGCCATGGAGATTCCATTCGGGAAGGAGATGGGGGATTTTTACGCCGAAGAACAGGCTAGGAAAACATTAGAAGCAAAGATAGTGAAGGATGCCGACCAACTCGAGTGGCTTGCGACACTGCGCGAGGAAGAACTGAAGGGGAATTCCAAAGCCCGCGCGTGGCAGAAGAGCGCCTATCAGCGTCTCAAGACGCCGCAGGGCAGGGCAGTCGGGAAATATCTTCTTTCCACCCACTCCGATTCATGGTGGTTCGACGAGAACGATAAGTGGTTCGTCTCGCGCGATCCGAAACTGGCGAGAAAGAAAAAACGGATGACGAAGAAAACCAAAAAGGCATGATCATCCAGTGGCTCGCGACGATCACGGGGATCTTGATGTCGCTCGGATATTATTTCCAGATATGGAAGATCGCGCGCACGAAATCAGCGCAGGATATTTCCATCCCGATGTTCGTGATCTTCGCCGTCGGCACCGTGACGTGGTTCTGTTACGGCTGGTTCCTTCGTGACATCACGATTATGGTGAGTTTCGGTCTTGGCGCGATCGGCTCGTGGACGATACTCTTTTTAAGCTTCTGGTATCGCAAGGCGAGATAGCCGCGGTCTTTTTTTTGTCGCACGTCCGTGCTACGATAGCCCTATATGCGCCAATCTCAATTGTTCACGAAAATAGAGCGGAACACGCCGAAGGACGAGGCGACGGTGAACGCCCAGCTGCTCGCGCGGGCAGGGTTCGTTTCGAAGCTGATGTCGGGAGTGTACAGCTATCTGCCACTCGGTCTGCGCGTGTTGAATAAGATCGAGCAGATCGTGCGCGAGGAAATGGACGCTATCGGCGGCCAGGAAGTTTCCATGCCGATCATCCATCCGAAACAGATTTGGGCGACGACCGGGGGCTGGGACAAGATCGATGTGCTCTTTAAGGTGAAGAGCCGCACGGAAAAGGATTACGCGCTCGGGCAGAGCGAGGAAGAGGTGGTGACGCCGCTCGTCATGAAATATTTGAACACGTATAAAGATCTGCCGAAAGCGGTGTACCAGATCAATTGGAAGTTCCGCGATGAACTGCGCTCCAAGTCGGGCTTGTTGCGCGGCGTGGAATTTTTAATGAAGGACATGTACAGCTTCCACGAGTCACAGGATGATTTCGAAAAATTTTACGCGGTGGCAAAGAAGGCGTACCTGCGCGTTTTCGAGCGCATGGGCTTGATCGCCAAGGTAACGGAGGCGTCCGGCGGCGCGTTCACGGAAAAGATTTCGTACGAATTTATGGTGCTCACCGACGCCGGCGAGGATGATATTTTATATTGCACCGCGTGCGAATTTTGTGTGAACGCGGAGATCGCGAAAGAGAAAGAGAAAGAAGGGGAAACATGCACGCGTTGCAATAAGGGAACGCTGGCCGCCGCTCGCGCGTCCGAAGTAGGCAACGTGTTCGATCTCGGCCAAAAATTCACCAAAGCGTTCGACCTCACCTTCACCGATAAAGACGGCAAGAAACAATATCCTATCATGGGCTGTTTCGGTATCGGTATTTCGCGCGCGATGGGCGTGATCGTCGAGAAATACAACGACGAGAAGGGTATTGTATGGCCGGAACCGGTGGCGCCATTCGCGGCGCATCTCCTCGCGCTCAATGGCGCGAACGCCGATGATGTCTACGAATCTTTACAAAAGGCGGGGGTCCAAGTACTCTATGACGATAGGGAAATGTCCGCCGGCGAGAAGTTCGCGGCGGCCGATCTGGTCGGCATCCCGTGGCGCGTCGTCGTCAGCCCCAAACTCGGTGACATGCTCGAAGTGAAGCGGCGCAACGAGGACGAGCCGGCGATACTGTCGCTCGACGAAGTATTAAAAAAGATCAAACAATAAATCAAAAATGGCGCTTTTCGACAATGTTTTCAAAGATATCGGCATCGATCTCGGTACGGCGAATTCACTCATCTATTTAAAGAACAGGGGTATCGTGGTGAACGAGCCGTCCGTGGCGGCGGTGAACACCAAAACTAACCATGTTTTGGCGGTGGGTGATGACGCGAAAAAAATGCTTGGCCGCGTGCCGCCGCACATCAACGTCATCCGGCCGCTCGTGAACGGCGTCATTTCCGATTTTGAGATGACCGAAGAAATGCTGCGGCACCTGCTCAGTCGTCCAAAGGCGCATCCGATAATGTCCTATCGCCGCGCGCTCCTTGCGATTCCGAACAATCTCACCGAGGTGGAGCGAAAATCCGTGGAAGATGCGGCGCTCAACGCCGGGTGCTCCAAGGTGTATCTCGTGGAATCGCCTATTGCCGCCGCACTTGGCGCGCGGCTGCCTATCATGCAACCTTCGGCAAGCATGATCGTGGATATTGGCGGCGGCACGACGGACATCGCGGTGATTTCGATGGGCGGCGTCGTCGTTTCGCGCACGCTCAAGATCGCCGGCGACCGTTTTAACGAGGACATCATCCGGTTCGTCCGAGAGGAGTTTCATTTGGCGATCGGCGAGCCGACGGCGGAGTTCGCAAAGATCGCGGTCGGTTCCGCGATCCCGTTGGACGAAAGAATGGAAGTGGCGATCCGCGGCCGCGACTATTCCACGGGCTTGCCGCGCGAGATCACGATAAAGAACAACCACATTCGCATGGCGCTTTCGAAGTCATTGCGGGCCATCGTCGATTCGGTGCACGAGGTGATCGAAGAGACGCCGCCCGAACTCGCGGGCGACGTGTTGCGTCAGGGTATCGTGATATGCGGCGGCGGCGCCATGTTGCGCGGCCTCGATGAGCTGTTACAAAAGGAGACGGGCGTCACGGTTACGGTTGCCGACGACGCGCTCACGTGCGTTGCGCGCGGTCTTGGTCAGATGGTGGACGATTTCGAGGGGCACCGCGCGCTCCTCGACAATCCGCTCAAACCGCTCTACATTAACTTATAGGGCTGGCGTGGTTTTTTTATTAATACATGACGAGAGAACGAAAATCCAACATCGTGCTTTTGCTTTGCCTGTGCATCGTACTGCTGATTTTTATTGTCTTCGTGCCGTCCTATGGCTGGCGTTTACGCCAGTTCTTCGCTTCGCAGAACGTCGTCTCTTCCGATAGTCAGAGCGTCGCGGCGGAAAACGAGACGCTAAAGGCCCAGCTCGCCCAGCTGCAAGCGGTGCAGGCGCAGATGCCGACGTCATTGCCGACGACCATTCGCGCGATGGTCTATTCACGTTATCCGTTCAACTTCAAAAACGAGCTTACGGTGAACGTCGGCACGGAACAGGGCGTTGCCACCGGAAGCGCGGTGCTTTTCCAAGGAGCGCTTATCGGGCAGGTGCAGACCGTCTGGCCGAACGCGGCGCTCGTGCAAACCATATTCGACAACGGATTCAAGATGCCGGTGCGCATCGGCGCGCGCGGATATGACGGGCTGCTTCAGGGAAGTTCGTATCCGACGGTCGGATCGATCGCTCACGCCGCCGCGGTGAACTCGGGCGATATCGTCTATGCCGCCGGAGCCGGGCTTCCTTACGGTTTACCGATCGGCGAGGTCGCGGCAACGGGCACTTCGGCGGACAGCCTTTTCGAACAGGCATCGCTCAGTTTCACTTACGACATCAACAGCATCCAAACCGTCGCGATACAAGAACCATAACGATGCGCCTCGCGATCGCTATTCTCATTTTGATTCTCGCGAGCGCCCTGCAATTTTGGTTCGCCGGCGGCGGGATGTTCTTCAATCTTATTTTCGCGACCCTCGTCGTTTTCGCGTTCTTCTTCGATTTTTGGGAAATGGCGGCCTTCATTCTTTTTGGCGTGTTCGTGGTCAATTGGCAGCCCGCCATAAGCCTGGAGATCTTTTTGTTCGCCCTCATCCCACTCGTGATATTCGCCTTCCATAGCGCGTTCAAATTCGAGCGCTGGATCGCGGTTCCGATCGCTATTGCGCTCGGACTTTCGATTTTTTATCTCGTCATCGCGCCGCAGTCCTTGCTCGGTGATTCCGCCGCGTTTCTGGAGGACCTTTGTGGAAGCCTCATTTGGGGAGCGGCGGTATTTTTGGCCCTACGGCGGCGGGAATAAATAAAATCACTATATGAAGAAACCCGAAATCCCTTTTGAAAATTCATTGAACGACGATTGGAGTCAGGATCTCAGCATGGTCGAGGTTCCTATCGGCAACAGATCGCTTTGGTACCTTGGTGCGATCGTGCTTGGTATCGTGCTCGTCGTGTTTTCCCGCGTGGTCTATCTTACCATGAGCAACGGCGGTTACTATGCCGCGCGTGCGTTGGACAACGCGGCGCAGGAGCAAGCGACGCCCGCTCCGCGCGGGATCATCTACGACAGCGAAGGGGATCCGCTCGTGCAAAACCAGGCGGTGTTCACCGCGGTGCTCGACGCGCGCGAGTTCATTTCCAACCCCGACCTCCAAGCAAGTACGCTCGCCACGGCGCAGACGATCCTCGGGGTATCGTCGAGTACCGTGTGGTCCGAGTTGGATCAGAGCGAGGCGCAAGATTTCGCCACGCCGGTTGTTCTCGTGGAAAATCTTGACCAGACCCAACTCGTGAACCTCCAGGCGCTCGCGATGCCGACGATCCAGATCCAAAGTGATTTCGAGCGTGTGTATCCCAACGGCCCCGCCTTTTCTTCCGTCGTAGGATACACCGGACACGCCACACAGCAGGATCTTGAAAGCGATCCCTTGCTCACCGCGGACGACATCGTCGGGAAGACGGGAATCGAGGAATATTACAACGGCATCCTCGAAGGAAAGCCCGGGGTCAATATCAAATTTACCAACGCGCAAGGGAGCGTCCTGGGATCGAAACAACAGTCCACCGCGACGATCGGCGCGCCGGTACGATTGACCATCGACGGCGGCTTGCAGGCCGAGCTTTATAATCGGATACAAAGTGAGCTCGCGACGCTCGGGCGGCAGGTGGGTATCGGCCTCGCGATAAATCCTCAGACCGGCGCGGTGCTTTCGCTCGTCAACTTGCCCGGCTTCGACAACAACGCGTTTTCGGATCCGGCGAGCAACACCGCCGAGATCGACGGCTATCTCAATTCTCCCGACGAGCCGCTGTTCAACCGCATCGTTTCCGGGCAGTATCAGCCCGGTTCGACCATCAAGCCGCTCGACGGCGTCGCGGCGCTTAAGGAAGGCGTCATCACGCCGGATCGCCAATTATATTCTCCCGGCTATCTTATGGTTCCCGACCCGTACAATTCCTCCACGCCCACGAAGTATGCCGACTGGGAGTCGCATGGCTATATCGATCTCGCGGACGCGCTCGCGCAATCGTCCGACGTTTATTTTTACATCGTGGGGGGCGGCTCGCCGGAATATACCACGCCGCCGTTGAATAATTCGGTTGATTACGGCATCACGGGGTTGGGGCCGGATCGGCTTTTTACGTGGTGGCAAACCTTCGGCTTGGGGAAAAAGACCGGCATCGATCTGCCGGGCGAAGCCGCCGGATTTTTGCCGACGCCCTCGTGGTGGAGCACCGTCTCCAAGCGGCCGTGGTCGCTCGGCGACACGTACAACGTTTCCATCGGGCAAGGATCGCTCGCCGTAACGCCGGTGCAGCTTCTGAGCTACATTGACGCCATCGCGAACGGTGGCCTGATCTATAAACCATTTTTAAACGCCAGCTCCACGCCGGTGGTAAGCGATAATTTGACGTATCTTTTGCCGCAGATCCAGCAGGTTCAGCAGGGAATGCTCGCGGCGGTGGCGAACCCGCGCGGCACCGCGTACACCATGGACGGGCTTCCCGCTCAGGCGTGCGCGAAGACGGGAAGCGCGCAGGTGCAAAACAATCAGGAGGAGAATGCGCTCTTCGTGGGATATTTCCCGTGCGTGAATCCGCAGATCGCCCTGCTCGTTCTCATCGAAAATTCCAAGCAGGGCAGTTTGAACGCCGTGCCGATCGCCAAAGACGTGTTCGATTGGTACTATAACAATAGGATAGCGACGACGACAAAATGATAGAGCGTTTTTATGGTATTATTATAATCAATAATCATGTCTGAACTGCGGCAGGATATTGTTTCGGGGGATTGGATCATTTTGGCAACGGGCCGGGCTTCGCGGCCTAAATTTTTGGATGAAAAAAAGAAGGTGCGCAAAAAAACACCCAAGAGCAAATGTCCCTTTGAAGACCTTAAGACCGACGGGAACTGGCCGCCCATCCTCAGCTATCCCGATCCCGAACATTGGGAAATAGCGCTTATTCCGAACAAATATCCCGCGGTCGTCCGCACGGCCGACCCTGAGGCAAAACTTGATCGCGGCATCTATCACACACGTCCCGCGATCGGCACTCACGCCATCCTTATCGGCCGTGACCACGTCAAGGCGTTTCCGGATCTTTCCCGGCGTACGGCCGCGAAGATGTTCGAAGTGTTGCAATCGTTTTACCTTATGATGGAGCACAATAAGGACACGGCGTACGTCTCATCGTTTTGTAATTGGGGGCCCGGCGCCGGCGCGTCGATCGGACATCCGCATTATCAGGTGCTCACACTACCCATCGTTCCGCCGAACGTCATGCACTCGCTCGCCGGCGCCGCGGCCTATCATAGGAAGCATCGCCGTTGCGCGCGCTGTGACATCGTGAAAATGGAAAGGGCGAAGAAGGTCCGCGTGGTTGATGAGAACGCGGGGGCGATCGCCATCGCGCCCTACGCGTCAAAGAGATCGTTCGAGGTGAATATCCTTCCCAAAAAACATTGGCCGTCCCTTCGCGACATGCCGTTGCCCGCGCTCCACGATATGGCGGCGCTCCTACAGTCAGTGATGTTGCGTCTCCGCAAGCACGTGAATGACCCCGATCTTAATTTTTATATCCACGATACCCCCACCACTCACGAGCATTACGGTTATCATCATTGGCACATCGAGGTCGTTCCCGTGAATGTCGTGTCGCCGCCGGGCGGGTTCGAGATCTCCACGGCGGTCAACATCAACGTCATCGATCCCGACCACGCCGCCGCGGTGTTGCGCGGCGAGAAAGTATGGTAAAGAAATTGCTTTATCACAAGGCGGTGGCGGTTACCTCGTTCATCGCGCTGATCGTGGTGGTCGGCGGTTCGTGGTGGCTCGTGGCCGCGTTGCGGGTCATGGGTTCCGGGCCGTTCATATTGAATTTCAACGACATCCAGGGTATCACGCGGATCGGCGGATTGGGTGACGCGGTGACGATGGGAGTTCTCGCGACGCTTATCGTCATCGTCAACTTCTTTCTCGCCATGGAGCTCGATGCGCGGGACCGCGTGCTGGGCAAATTGGTTGCCGGCATCACGCTTGCCGCGGCGGTATTGCTTTTCATCAGCTTTATTGCTATACTGAGTTCCAATTAAGGGTCAATAAAACCATGGCAAAAGATTTCGCGGTCATCAAAACAGGCAGCCATCAGTATCGCGTTTCCCCCGGCGACAAGCTCACGGTGGAAAAGTTGGACGTTAAAGCGGGCGACACGGTCGTTTTTGACACCGTGATGCTGACCGTTCTTGGCGACAAGGCGACGATCGGCGCGCCGTACGTCGCTTCCGCGACAACCGAAGCGAAAGTTTTGGGCGACGTCCGCGGCGAGAAGAAGATTATTTTCAAGTATCACCCCAAGACCCGCTCGCGCAAAAAGAGGGGTCATCGGCAGGACTACACGGAGTTGCAGATTACGAAGATATAAAGAAGACCGCCCAAGAGGGCGGCTTTTCCTTATCCTCGCGACCCCTTCGTTTAATTTATGTAAAAGATGTTGCTGTTTGGCGTTCCCGCGGGAATCGAACCGACCTGGTCGGGCAATAAGTAGTGGATATTATTCGCCGCCTGATCCTGGGTCGTGAACGAGTGCGTGATGAACATGGTGGTCTCGGCGGGGACGGGGATGCCGCGCGCGAGCACTCCGCCAGCGGTGACGACGACGTACTTGGGCGTGGTTTTTGGCAACGCGTTGATCTGTTCGCCGATCGCCACATAGTCCGCGTTGAAGGCGCCGGGTACGTTGCGATTTTGCGCCCAGACGATGAAATAATTTACATAACCGTAGATGCCGACGAAGATGATGAACGCCGCGGCGAGCGTATACGCGACGTTGACATGCGAATATTTTTTGACGAGGTTATAGAGCCAGACGCCGCCGAGCGCCGCGAAGGCCATCACGGGCGGGATCATCAAGATGGAACGCAACGCGTGGGGGATGCCTTCGTCGCTTGCCGCGGCGGGAAGGATGGCGAGCACGAACCAGGCGTACATGGTGAGGAGTGCGAAGAGCGGAAACATGTCCTCGCGCGCGGGCGTGCCGCGCTCATCTTCGCGGTTGCGCGTCTGCCAGCTTTTCCATAACGCGTAGAGTCCGAGGAAGAATCCGACGAGGAAAATGATGCCGACCGGCCAGAAGAGTTCCGGCGCGCCGCTGATATTCTGGCGCCAGTTGCTGTCGCCGCGCCAATTGAGCATCAGGAGCTCTTTGCCGACGTTCTTGGCAAAGACGCCGACGGGATCGCTCGTGCTCGTCACGGAGATCTCCGCGGTGCGGCCGAAGAAGTCGGCGGGATGCTTCGCGAAATACCAGCCGATCGGCGCGGCGACCAAAAACGTGACGACAAGGAAGACCGCGGTCCATTTCCAGAAGCCGGGTTTTTTACGGAAGAACGGGATGAAGAGCAAAAAGAGGAGTGGCGTGACGCGGTAGGCGATATAGGTGTAGAATCCGAGACCATACACGATGCCGGCGGCGATCGTGAACCACATCGCGCGGCGCGCGGAAACGGCGCGGAAGGCTTTGATGAGCAAATAGAGCGCCCACGTTAAAAGCAGCGGCGCGAGGATGGCCCGGAAACCGATGCGCGAAAAGTTGATATGCCAGAAACTCGTTGCGATGAGGAACGCGGCGAGTAATCCCGGACCGTTGCCGAAGAGTTCGGCGATTAAAAGATAAAGGCCGAGCACCGTGAGCACGCCGGCGACCGCGGCGGGCAATCGGATGACCCAGGGCTGGTAGACGGGATAGACCTTCAGGATCGCCGCGATGAGATTGACATAGAGCCCTTCGCGGCCATTGTCCTCGACGTAGAACACTTGCGGATGTCCGGTTTCCGCGACCTCGGCGGCGTTGTTACCGTCCATCGCTTCGTCGGGATAGAGCCCCGGAGGCGTGGTAGTGAAGTGGTAGAAGCGGAGGAATATTGCTATAATCAAAATACCGACAAGGAACGTGTAACGTTGCGTGTTGGACATATCATTCATTATAGCAAAATGGAGGAATCCACGTCATCATCTTTCGAGTACAAGGCCCTCGAGAGCGACATTCAATCGCTGGCCGCCGAGGTTCAACGCAGCCGCGAGAGCGCGGAGTTCAAGAACGCGAACGAACGCGCGCTTGTGAAAGAAGCCATTCGCGCGTTTCCGCGGTTGAACAGCGCCGAGCGGCCGCCGGGAGGCGGGGTTCCGTCGCCCCAGCCGGCTGCGTCCGCGGCGAACAGTCCGTTGCCCGATTACGCACAGAGCGCGCCGGCGGAAGTGAAGCTCGAGATAGAGTACCTGCTCGACGTCGCGCTCCAGCACGGTCTCAATAAGGCGTTCGCCGAGTCGGAGAAATCGCCCTACTTTGTGCAGGACGCGTTCCACGACGCGCTCGCGGGGAAATTATATCCCGAACTCCAAAGACGCGGCATAGTGAAATGATCCTCCTTTCTATAATTTTCGGGATTGTGGTGGGAGCGCTCGCGTGCGTGGCGATATATTTTATGGTCCGCGTGTTTGTGCGGCGGAGGATAGTGGATTCGCTCCACATGGCGCTCTTTCTCATAAAGATCCCGAAGGCGTCGGCGGATCCGAATGAAAAGAACACGAGCACGGAGGGCAACGATTTTAAAGTTGAGCTCTCGCATTTTGAACAACTCCTCGGAGGTCTGAGTGCCATCAAGAAGCCAGTCGTTTTCGAGGTTGCCGTTCCACACATCGGCGAAGAGATTCATTTTTACATTAGCGTGCCGAAATTGTCGGCGGAGGTCGCCATAAAACAGATCCAGGGACTATGGAACGGCGCCGTGGTGGAACTTGTATCGGACGACTTTAATATTTTTAACGTGAACGGCGCGACGACCGCGGCCTACGTCACCGAAAAAGAAAATTACGCCCTGCCGATCCGCACGTACGCGGAGCTTGGCATCGATTCGTTCGAGCCGATCGTCGGCGCGTTCGCGAAGATCAACGAGGTGGGCGAAGGCGCATCGATGCAGATCTTGATGAAGCCGGCGTTCAAGGACGCGAAAAAAACGATCCAGCGCTATATCGAATTTCTCAAGCGCGGCGAGCGGTTGGAGAAGGTATTGAATGGGGGTTTGCCGACAAGTTTTTCCGACGCCAAGCGCGTGTTCGCCCCACCATCGAAAGAAAAAAAGCAGGAAGAGAAGGTGATCGACGACGAAGCCGTGAAAGCGCTCACCGCAAAATCCGCGAAGCCGCTCTTTGACGTGAACGTGCGCTTCGTCGTGTCGGCGGGTTCGCAATTCCAGGCGGATGATATTTTGAACGGCTTGGTGGCGGGATTCAGTCAGTTCGAGAGCCCGATGCGCAATGCGTTCAAAATAGTAAAGCCGCGTAATGCTAAATCGCTCATCGAAAAGTTCATTTATCGCACCTTTGATGACGGGGTCAAAATGACGCTCTCAGCCGAGGAGATCGCGAGTTTTTACCATTTGCCGATATCGTCCACGGAGACGCCGCGCGTCAAGTGGTTGAAGTCCAAGGAGGCGCCACCGCCGGACAATATGCCGAAACAAGGCCTGCTACTCGGCGAAAGCGTGTTCCGCGGCGCCGCAAAGCCGGTTTATCTTACCGACGACGACCGCCGCCGCCACGTTTACGTGGTAGGACAAACGGGAACTGGTAAATCGACATTACTAGGAAACTTGATGATAGAGGACATTCAGAGTGGCAAGGGCGTGGCGATCATCGATCCGCACGGCGACCTTGTGGAGAATGCGCTCGGCTACGTACCGAAAGAGCGACTCGACGACGTCATCTATTTCAATCCCGGCGATCTTTCGCGCCCGCTCGGCCTCAACATGCTCGATTTCAATTTTGACCGGCCGGAGGAAAAGACGTTCATCGTGAACGAGATGCAGAGCATTTTCGATCGATTGTTCGACCAGGAATCAATGGGGCCGATGTTCCAGCAATACATGCGCAACGCGTTACTGCTTTTGATGGAAGACATGCCGAACGAGCCGGCGACGCTCGTCGAGGTGCCGCGCATTTTCACCGACGTCGAGTATCGCAAGCGCAAGCTCGCGCGCATCCACAATCCGGTCGTCATCGATTTCTGGGAGAAGGAGGCTGTGAAGGCCGGCGGCGAAGCGTCGCTCGCGAACATGACGCCGTACATCACGTCCAAGTTCGGCGGATTCATTACGAACGACTACATGCGGCCGATCATTGGCCAGGCGAAGTCGTCGTTCAACTTCCGCGAAGTGATGGACAACGGCAAAATTTTGCTTGTCAACCTGGCAAAGGGTAAAATAGGCGACATCAACGCCGGCCTGCTCGGCATGGTGATCACCGGAAAAATTTTGATGGCGGCGCTCTCGCGCGTGGATATTGCCGACGCCGACAAACGCCGCGACTTCAACCTATATATCGACGAGTTCCAAAATTTCACCACCGATTCCATCGCGACGATCTTGTCAGAGGCGCGGAAGTATCGGTTGAATCTCACGATGGCGCATCAGTTCATCGCCCAGCTCGACGAAAAGATCCGCGATGCGGTGTTCGGCAACGTCGGTTCCGAGCTCGTGATGCGCGTGGGCGTGCAGGACGCCGAGTTCCTCGTCAAGCAGTTCGAGCCGGTGTTCAATCAGAACGATCTCATCAATATCGACAACCTGAACGCCTACGCGAAAATTTTGATCAACGGGCAGACCTCCAAACCGTTCAACATGAAGATCGGCACGCAGTCGTGGAACGGCGGCAACAAGGAACTTGCCGAGAAGATGAAAGAGTACTCGCGCCTCAAGTACGGCATGGAGCGACAGACCATCGAAGATGAGATATATAAGAGGTTGCGGACGTAGGGTTGCTGGGGGCTGTGGACAACCCTGCTATTTGTGTCAGCTTTGGGGATTTGATATTATTTTCGTAGGACCTTCGACGTGCGGTTTTGTCGACTGGTTACTCCGGTAACACAAGGACAGAACATGAACAATCTGATTGGAATGGAAGTAGGCGTTCAAGTGATGCGCGCAGGCGAAGAAGGCGTTCTCAAGGTCAACGGCGAAATCGGCGAAGCCAAGACCGCGGGCGCAGGCAAGTAACGGGAGGCGTCGGAAAGACCCCCATCAAATTGGGGGAGCAAACAACCGAGATCGCTACGAATCCTTACTCCCAAGGATTCGTAGCACTCAATTTCAAAGAAGTTTCATTGTCAGCCCTTAGCGGCTATTTTTTTATTTTAGATATTTTTAATCTTTCGTGTGCTAGGATGATTTTGTTAAGCACTCAGTTTTCGTGCTAAAATAAAGCCAATGATCAAATACTTGAGCAAAACCAACCGTCAGGCGCTGGCGGGCGTCGCCTTGCTGCGGCTGGATTTCAATACAAAGGACGACTGGCGCATGGAGGCCGTTTTGCCGACGGTGAAGCTGCTCGCGAAGACGGCGTCGAAAGTGGTGATCGTGAGCCATCGCGGTCGGCCGGACGGCGGCGAGATCGTAAACGGCAGGCCGAAGGGCTTTCCTGCGGATCTGCACCTGCACCGCGACGCGGTGCGCCTCGCGCGGTTCATTAAGCGCAAAGTGAAGTTCGTCAGCCATTTTCGTTTTGACGAGATCAAGCAGATGATCGCGCGCGCGCCGAGGGGTTCGGTTTTCATGCTGGACAACCTGCGCTTTCTAAAGAGCGAAGAGGCGAATGATCCGAGCTTCGCGCGGCAGCTTGCGGCGCTCGCGGACTTTTACGTGAACGATGCGTTCGCGGTTGACCATCGTGCGAACGCGTCGGTTGCTGCCATCACGAAATTTTTGCCGAGCTATGCGGGCCTTGAGCTTGAGGCGGAGATCGCGGCGCTTTCGAAGGTGATGGTCAAACCGGCGCATCCGCTTGTACTGATCCTTGGCGGCGCGAAAGCGTCGGATAAGCTGGGCGTCATTTCATTTTTTGAGCGCAAAGCGGATTCGTTCCTGCTCGGCGGTGCTTCGGCGAACAGCATCCTCGCGCTCAAGGGTGTAAATGTTAAAAGATCACTAAGAGAAAAGGATCCAAAAACACTCATGGCGCTTGGCGCGGTCGCGAAGCAGGGGAATGTGGTTTTGCCAGCCGACTTTATATGGAGTAAAGATGCTATCTTGGACATTGGGCCGAAGAGTGCTGCGCTTTTTAACAAAAAGATCGCGCCGGCGCGGACGATCATCTGGAGCGGTCCGCTCGGCCTGATAGAAAAGAAGGCTTATGCGAAGGGAAGCGTGGCAATCGCACGGGCGATCGGTCGCAATCGCAAAGCGTTTTCGATCACCGGCGGCGGCGAGACGGTGATGTTTCTTAAACAATATAGGCTCGATAAAAAGTTTAGCTTTATTTCGACCGGCGGCGGCGCGATGTTGGATTTCCTCGCCGGAGAAAAATTGCCTGGCATCGAAGCGCTAAAGAATAATTAAGCATTCATGAAAACGCCACATCAAAAGATCATTATCATCTATCACGGAGACTGCGACGACGGATTCGGCGGCGCGTATGCGGCGTGGAAGAAATTCGGCGCTCGCGCGGCATATCTTCCGGCAATGGATCGCTTCGCGCTGCCCTGCCCGCTCAAGAACAAAGAGATTTATCTTATCGATTACACCTATCAGGAAAATTTGATAAAAAAACTTTTACATGACAACAAACGTGTGACGGCGATCGATCATCATATCACCGCCGAGCGCGCAGCGAAGCTCACAAAGGATTACTCTTTTGCCTTGGATCACTCGGGCGCGGTGCTTGCGTGGAAGTATTTTCATCCCGGCAAGAGAGTCCCGATGATGTTGCGATACATCGAGGACCGGGATTTGTGGCGGTGGAAAGTGCCGGCTTCAAAAGCAATACTCGCGTATTTTGATTTGAAAGAGTGGACGTTCGCCGTGTGGGATCGGGTGGCGAAGGAGCTTGAACATCCGGCGCAGCGGAAGACGTATAAAGAAAAAGGGGAGCTGTTGGCGCGTTACGAAAAGACGCTGGTGAACGAGATGCTGTTGTCCGCCGAAAAAGTACGATTCGAAGGCCGCACGGTCTTTGCAGTCAACGCGCCGCGACATTTTGTTTCCGACCTGGGTGCCGTACTTGCGAGAAGAACCCATTCGTTCGCGATCATATGGCGATTGTCAGCCGGGGAGGTTAAGGTCTCATTACGCTCCGAAGGTACGGCGGATGTCGCAAGGATCGCGAAAAAATTCAACGGTGGGGGACACAAAAGAGCTTCCGCGTTTTTCCTTCCAATCGGTCCGCATGGCGCTATAACGTTTCCCTGGAAACCGTTAAAAAAAGATTAAGCGATGAGCGGCAAAAAGAACCAATACTACGCTTACTTTGTGCCCGGCGGGATGGGGCCGGTGTCCGGCGTTGCGGATAATTGGAAGACGTGTGAAAAATTTGTCTCGGGTAAGACCGCCGCGCGGTACCGGGGATTTGCCACGAAACATGAAGCGGAGGAGTGGCTTGGTCAAGGCGCAAGATATGAGGTGAAGTTGCGACCGAAGCTCCAGCCTGGGATCTATTTCGACGCGGGTACGGGCCGCGGCGAGGGCGTCGAGATCAGCGTGACGGATGAGCATGGCAAAAACCTTCTTCATAGAGCAATACCAAAAACCAAACTGAACCGTTTCGGAAAACATGCCGTCCGCGTCACCAGCATGCATAGCGCACATGACGCCACAAATAATTACGGCGAACTGCTCGCGCTTCACTATGCGATCGAGATCGCGCGTAAGACGGGTATTAAAAAAATATTCGGCGACAGCAAGCTAGTCATCGAGTATTGGTCACAATGGAAGATGAAGCGGAAGGAATTGCCGGAAGAGACCATTGTGCTCGCGGAAGAAGTTTCGGCTGCGCGTGAAAGATTTGAAGCCGCCGGCGGCGAAGTGGCGCGGATCTCCGGCGATCACAACCCTGCAGATCTAGGGTTCCATTAAAAATAAATAAAAAAGTGCCGGCGGCGCATTGATGAAAATTGCGCCACCGGTTCGATTGCGGCCGTCGTGTCACGGCCTGATGTTGACTCCCAGGTGGAGTGCTTCAGAGATTTTACGAAGCGTCGAGTAGCGGGGATCAGACTCTCCTGCTATAAGACGGCTCATCTGCCGTTTGCTCATGCGGGCTTTCTTTGCGGCTTCGGCAATACTAATCTTCATGCCCTCGCATTTTTCTCTTATGTGCCGCCCAAGGACCTCTAAATCTTTTTTGTAGACACTCTTTGGTCGGGGCGCACGAACATGCGCGGTGTTGATGTGGTCGGGTTCAGTTCCTCTGTCGGGTCCTTCCGCCGGATGATGTTGATGTCGGTGAGACACTCTTTACTACCTCCTGGTGGTATTTTGAGCAACGCGCTTGTAATGTTACATTACTGAAATAAATTGTCAATATTCCTTGTTTGTGCTATACTAGTAAGGCTGGTTATCCAGACGGTCGCTGTGCGATGTATGTTGCGCAGAGGAAAGTCCGGACACTCACTCGTTCATGTAAATGAACGGTTAAAAGAATACAGGCTAACAGCCTGACGCCGTAAGGCGAGAGGTGCGAGCAGTGACGCTTCAATTGGAAACGATTGAAGGAACCCTATCCCAAGCTAGAAGGTTTAATTCCGCCATAGGGACAAGAAAGCGGAAGTGAAACGGCAAAATTCCTTATTGGGTGCAAGGCCGTGCCTCGGTGCAAGCCGGGGAGTGCCGCAACGAGCCTGCGAGTGATCAAGGGCCCAGATAAATGATCGTCCATCTTGCGTAAGTAAGGTCGACAGAATCCGGCTTATGGATTGCCAGCCGAAATTCCCCCAGCGAT